>ERZ1090879.353-NODE-353-length-29484-cov-6.906113_pt1 | contig 29484 bp, 31 predicted proteins | sample MGYA00478472_ERZ1090879 | MGnify/ENA primary metagenome ERZ1090879 (study PRJEB33644, sample SAMEA5815723) | chicken gut metagenome | biome: Chicken; feature: Gastrointestinal Tract; material: Caecum | place: Ireland | collected 2019-01-01 | study: A study of the... | reverse complement strand
TTTTGGTTGCACGCTCGGAGGACGTGGCACCTATAGTGGCCGCTGTCCGCGGCCGTATATTTTGGAACCAACGCGCTGCGTTGGTTTTTTCATCGTGCCGGGGCACGATTGCGCGGCATAGCCGCGCAGGCAAAATCAGTCCAGTGGACTGTTGGTTAGCCCGCGGGAGAGTCCCCGGGAATAGGAAGGAAAGCAGGGTGTACCGGGGTGTAATTTTGCCTTTACAAATGTAGCCTTACACAGTGGGTAGGGATATTTTTTCTTTAATCCCGGACCCGTTCCAAGGGGCCCAGCAACTTGTAAGTTCTTGCTATCTTGCGTACTGGTGGGAAAAATATAGAACGCAGTGAGTCCCCCCTACATAGAACGTGCTAGGGGAAACGTCTACATCAAATGTGGGACTCTTTTCATTTTTGGTTTTCACTCTTGACGGAGAAGTTACTGACCGGTATACTTACTAAAAACAGTAAAGGACGTAATGAATATGCTGGAAGTTGGAACTAAAGCCCCTGATTTTACGCTGTTCAACCAAGAGGGAAACGAGGTCAGCCTGTCTGATTTTTTGGGTAAGCGAATCGTTTTATATTTTTATCCTCGGGACAATACTCCAGGGTGCACCCGGCAAGCCTGCGCCTTCGCGCAAAATTTTGAAGGTTTTCGGAATCAGGATATTGTGGTAATTGGAATTAGCAAAGATTCTGTGGCATCTCATTTGAAGTTTGCACAAAAATACAATTTGCCATTTATCCTGCTTTCTGACCCGGAACTGAAGGCCATCCAGGCGTATGGTGTGTGGCAGGAAAAGAAACTTTACGGAAAAGTCAGTATGGGTGTTGTACGTTCGACATATATTATTGATCCAAACGGAAACATCGAAAGAGTTATGCCCAAAGTAAAGCCGGATACAAATGCCACCGAAATTTTGGCTTATCTTGCAGGAGAACGGTGATTCATGAAAAAAATTCTGGCCTTTACAGCTCTCGGTTTGGTGCTGCTAGCAGGATGCTCGGCAGTGCCTGCAGGAGAGGCCGCATATCGGCAAATTTCTCAGGAAGAGGCTAAACAAAAAATGGACGAGGAAACCGTCCTTGTCTTGGACGTACGGGAACAGTCCGAATATGATGCTGGCCATATTCCGGACGCTGTGCTGTTACCGGTAAACGACATTGATGAAGAAACGGCTGCCGATGTCATCCCTGAAAAGGATACAACTGTTCTTGTATATTGCCGCAGCGGAAACCGCAGCAAGACAGCAGCGGGAAAGCTGGCCGAATTGGGATATACAGAAATTTATGAGTTTGGCGGCATCAATACCTGGCCCTATGAGGTGGAGAGTACAGAATGAAGATTATCATTTCTCCGGCCAAGAAGATGAATTCCGATACCGATAGCTTGCCTTGGCATGATTTGCCGGTTTTTCTGGATAAGACCGAGAAGCTGTATCAGGCTATGGAAGTATTGCCGTATGATACCCTTAAGAAGATTTGGAAGTGCAACGATCAACTGACACAGCTCAATGTAGAGCGTTTGCAGCGAATGGATCTGCGTAAAAATCTTACGCCGGCCATTCTCAGCTACGAGGGAATTCAATATCGGTATATGGCGCCGAACGTATTCAGCGAAGAACAGTTGCTCTATGTGCAGGAGCATCTGCGCATTCTCTCTGGATTTTATGGGTTGCTGCGTCCCTTCGATGGCGTAACGCCTTACCGTTTGGAAATGCAGGCTAAGCTGGCCGTGAGCGGCTGCAAGGATATTTATGAGTTCTGGGGCGACAGCCTTGCGCAAGTGCTGTTCTCCCAAACGGATTGCATTGTGAACCTGGCTTCCAAAGAATATAGCGTCTGTATTTCCCGGTATCTCCCTTCCACTGTACGGTTTGTTACCTGCGTATTTGGTGAGGAAAAAGACGGAAAAGTCATCGAAAAGGCGACCATGTGCAAGATGGCCCGCGGTGAGATGGTTCGATATATGGCGGAACACGAAGTCAAGCAGCCAGAACAGATTCAGGCATTTGATAGACTTGGCTTTTCCTTTGCGGCGGCACGTTCGGATGCGTCCACCTATGTGTTCCTGAGAAAAATGCAAGATAAATGATGGTTTCAGTAGCGCATGATAAAGCAGGACAGCCTTATCCAAGGCTGTCCTGTTTTTATAGGTTAGTTTTTCTGTTGCAGATTGGGTATACGTAAAGACTCTCCACTGGGCACAATAAACAGTTCCTTATGGGCTTCAAACCGAATCTCAAGCGGTTTCTCACTTTCGTTGTGCACAAGGAACTCAGAAAAATCAGCATCCGGCCAACCAATTGCTCGGTAAAAGCTGATTCCCTGCCAACATTCACAGTAACGGCAAACGATTTGCTGGTTCTCATCCAGCAATAGGAAGGTATCCTCAAACATTCCTTCGTGAGCCACACAATTCAATGCGTGAGTAGCACCCTTCCCGTCATATAATACACCTTCGCAAAAAAAGGAGTCTGTATCGGTGAGATACAGTTCTACAAGATTCTTCTCTTGCAGATACTCGGTCGCCGGCAAAAGGGCTTCTGTGAAAATGTAAATGGAGCGGGAAGTTGTAACTACCAAAAAATCCTCAGACTGTTCTATATCGACCAAAGGTGATGTTCTTAATCGCAAGTTCGTCCGTTTTCCATTCTCTTTACGGCAGAATTTCACAAAAAGGCAGTTCATTTCAGGTTTATTTCCAACCTGTAGTTCCAATTTTCCAATACATCCAACGCGTTCCTCATAAAATGATAACCGGGACGTTTTGGCGGAGCCGTCCAAATTGGTGACTTCCATCAACTGATAGGCTTTTTCCGGATTTGGCACAAACATAAGGGTCCTCCATTAAGGAAATCATCGGTCGAAGGCTTGGCGCATCCTTTGCAAAAAGACTGCAGCGGCAGGGGAGAATATCTGATATTTTTTCCAGACAATATTCAGGCCGGACTCCAAACGCGGGCTGAGCGGCCGAAAGCATAACTCACTGGCCGCGGAAGTATTGGACAAATTGTCCAAAGTTACAGCATAGCCAACATCAGCCTCCACCATAATGGCGGCATTGTAAATCAGATTGTATGTTGAAACAATGTTCAGCTTATCGAAATCGGGACCAAACCAGGAGGCGAAAGCGTTCCCATGGCGTTGTGACATAACGGCTTGTCGGGAGCAAATTAACGGCAAACTGCGCAGATCTTCTCTGCATACACATTGCTTGGCAGCCAGAGGGCTGTCCTTACGCATGATAACCCCCCAGACATCTTTAGCCGGCAGGTCCAAAGAGTCATATTTGGTGATATCTGCAGGCTGGATCAGTACACCGAAATCCAACAGCCCATTATCCAAGCGATCGGTAATATCCTGTGCATTGCCGCTGTGCATATGATAGCGAATCCCGGGATATTCCACCCGCATCCGGCGAATGAGATCCGCAATCTGCTCAAGTGCCTGGGTTTCTCCACTGCCGATGTATACATCTCCGCTGACGGTTGTTTCCAAAGAGCGAAATTCCGACTCTGTTTTATCGACCATCGAGAGAATCTCCTCGGCACGTTTACGAAGCAGCATCCCTTCGGGCGTGAGCACTACACGGTGACTTCTTCGGATAAGCAGCTGCTGCCCCAATTCTTCCTCCAGGTCATGAATCTGGCGCGAAAGTGTCGGTTGCGTCAGGTGCAGAAAATGTGCGGCCGACGTAATGCTTTCCTCTCGTGCTACCGCAAGAAAATAGCGTAGTACCCGAATTTCCACTCGAACGCCCTCCTTTTTCTATACGTATTATATAGCTTTGAGATATGCCTGTAAAGCATATCTCAAACAATAAACGAAGTATTTGCTCTTTTTGGGGATGAGTTGTACAATGAAATCGTCAGGGGAGGGCAACTGCATGAAAGAACTCAGCGAAGAACAGAAGTTCCGAATTCAGCGGAATATGCAAGATGCCGGGTTTCGGGCGCCAGTCATTGCGCAGTTTTTGGATCTGGAGAAAGAGCATTGTCGCGGGGAACAATACCGGCTGCTTTCCTGCCAGAAAACAGTGCTGTTGCAAAAATTGCATTGTATCCAATATAAGATAGACTGTTTGGACCATTTGATTTTTGTTATGCAGCAAGAGGACGAACAGGAGCGGAAGAATAATTCGAGCATCAAAGAAAAGATGTAAACAAGGGGATATTCCCACATGGTGCTGGAACAAGTCCATAGAAAGAATTTGGAAGGGGAGCTAAAACCGTGACCATTTTTGAAAATCAGTCCTTTGATGAAGAACGCGCCTTGTATGGCAGCGATGGTGTTCTGGTACGGAATTGCCGCTTTGACGGTCCTGCCGATGGAGAGAGCGCACTGAAGGAAAGCCAAAATATACAGATAGAACAGTGTTTTATGAATCTTCGCTACCCGTTCTGGCATGATGAGGGGCTTACAATCCGCAACAGCGAATTGACACCATTGTGCCGCGCGGCGCTATGGTATTCTCATCATGTCGAAATCACAGATACCAAACTGCATGGCATCAAAGCGATTCGCGAATGTGGCGACGTTTCCCTGGCACGCTGCGATATTGATTCGCCGGAATTTGGTTGGTCTGCGCAAGGGATTTGTATGCAGGATTGCACCGCCAAAAGTGAATACTTCCTGATGCGGGCACGTGATATTACGTTTCGGAAGGTCAATTTCCAGGGAAAATACTCGTTCCAGTACATCGAAAACGCAACTTTCACAGATTGCTACTTTGATACAAAAGATGCTTTCTGGCACGGGAAAAACATCACGGTACGCAACAGCGTAATTAAAGGGGAGTACCTTGCCTGGTATTCTGAAGGGCTGACACTGGAACACTGTAAAATCATTGGCACACAGCCGTTCTGCTACTGCAAAAACCTTCGCCTTATCGACTGCGAAATGCAGGATACCGACCTTTGTTTTGAAAAATCCGATGTTGAGGCGGAGATCACAACGCCGGTTTTGAGTGTGAAAAATCCGACGTCGGGACATATTTATCTGCCGTCGGTTGGCCAGATAATCCGGGATGATCCGCATTCCCAGGGCAAAATCCTTATTGGCGACCGTCACGATTCATACATTGCAGAGGAAAAGGAGTTTACGCAACATGCCTAAGAAAGTCGTCATCATTACCGCCAGCCTGCGTGCTGGCAGCAACTCCGATGCATTGGCAGAAGCCTTTGCACAAGGCGCCCGCGATGCGGGGCATTGTGTGGAAATTATCAGTCTTAAAGATAAGAAAATCACCTTTTGCCAGGGGTGCCTTGCCTGCCAAAGCACCCAGAAATGTGTAATACAGGATGACGCGGCCGCTCTGGCAGAAAAAATCGGCGGTGCGGATGTGGTGGCGTTTGCATCCCCTGTTTACTATTACGGACTTGCCGGACAGCTGAAGACCTTACTGGATCGGTGTAACCCTCTTTATTCCAGCGATTATGCCTTCCGCGCGGTATATTTACTGGCGACAGCCGCCGAAGAGGCTCCTGCCACTTTCGATGGCAGCATCAAAGGATTGCAAGGCTGGGTAGACTGTTTTGAAAAGGCCTCTTTGGCGGGAACGGTTTTTGCCGGTGGGGTTACCGCTCCCCATGAAATCAACAATCACCCGTCCTTGAAACGCGCTTATGAAGTCGGCAAGGCTATTATATAAAAAGCTGCCAGTGTTCCTTTGCCTGGCTTTATTGCTGTCGGGCTGTCAATCAGAGCTCCAGGGGTACATGGCTGGCGATGAAGCGCAAGTGGTATTTTCCAGCGCAGCAGACACCACCGGTAACCCCGGAACCTTCTCGTCGGAAGGAGAGCCGGAAAAGATGCAAAGCATCGAAATCAAAATTGGGCAATCGACCTATTCTGCCACGCTGTACGAAAATGAAACGGTGAAGTCCTTGATGGAGCTTCTCCCGCTGGAAGTAAATATGCAGGACCTCAACGGTAATGAAAAGTATTTCTACTTGTCACAGAGTCTTCCCTGCAACGCACAAACGGTTTCTCAAATTCGGGCGGGAGATCTTATGCTCTTCGGTTCAGATTGCCTTGTACTGTTTTATAAAGATTTTACAACCACGTACCGTTATACAAAAATCGGAAAATTGGAAACCGTAGACGGTCTTGAAGAAGCGTTGGGCGACGGAGCCGTGCGAATCAGCTTTCAGCTGACGGAATGAGTTTGAACAGATACAATAAGAACGCGGCACTTTTGGCAGAAACTATACTGCTGAAAGTGCCGCGTCTTTTTGTTGCCATTTTCCCTGCATATACCATCGGTCACCTTTGCGGAAAACGCAGAACGAAAGTGGCGCCCCCGCCGGGAGTGTCCTGTACTTTCAGGCTTGCCCCGTGCAAGCGGGCAAGTTCCTGGGCAACGGAAAGTCCCAGTCCAAAATTGAGTTTGTTGGTTCGGCTGGCGTCCGCACGATAGAAACGCTCAAAGATATGTTTTTTTGCATCATCAGGGATGCCGGGACCATGATCGATTACAGAAATGGAAACCGGCTCTCTATCTGTGCCGCCCGCAAGAACGATTTGTATTGTGCACCCTTTCGGTGTATGTTCGATTGAGTTGCGCAAAAGGATGGAGAGCAGCTGGCGGAGCCGTTCTTCGTCTGCCTGAATCCGGTTGACAGGTCCGTCCGGCAAGAGCAGCGACAGCGAATGCCCGCTTTGCTGCGCCAGAAGGTAAAACTGGTCATACATTTCAATACAGAGATTATCCGGGGCAAGCAGCTCCAGATTCGTCGGCATATTTTCAAGATCTCCGTTGGCGAGAAGCAGCAGATCGTCTGTCAAATGAACCATCCGATCCGTTTCGCTTTGCGCACTGTGCAGCAATACATCCTTTCGGTCCGAAACAGGATTGTCACCAATCGCTTGTAAACTAGCCTTGATAACAGCCAACGGACTGCGTAATTCATGGCTTGCTGCTGCAATAAATTCTTTCTGCCGGCGTAACGCCTGTGCCGTAGGGGCAAGTGCCATTCCTGCAAGCCAGTAGGAAATCAAAACAAGAAACAGGCTCCCCGCCAGCCAAAGTCCACCGTATTGAAGGGCCGACACGAGGAAATGCTGCGTCAGAAAAACGCTGTCTTGTAACGAAACTACCAGAAGGTACTCACCATTGGTACCACGGGGAAGAAGCGCACCGGCGCCAAAATACGAATTCCCGGCGGGGCCGTCCATTGTAAAATGAGCCTCCTGGCGCAAGATCCTGCCGGAGTCGTCTTTCCATGTGAAATCCAAATAAAGGCGCGCTTCTGCACAAGCAAGTTTTTCCAACTCTTCCCGGGGCGTTTTGCCGTACAAACTGCCTGCATAGTGAAGTGAAGCTCCGTTATCCTGCAAAAACAGCCAATAACCCGTGCTGCGTTCCTGCTCCGTGAGCCAGGTATCCGTGACCGAAGCCGCATCTATAAGGCGGTCACACAAAGCGGAAAAGTTATTATCAAAAAGAGCTTCTGCGCTGGTCTGGTACTGCTCTTCGGAAAGTTTCCATGTCACGAGCAGTGCTCCGGCCAAAACCAATGCTGTCATCGTTGCCATGAGTAATGTCAGTCGAATGCGAAGTTTTTTGATCATGCGTCAGCCTCGAATTTATAGCCACTGCCCCGAATGGTAATTACGTGAGAAGTACTTCCAACCGATTGCAGACGGCGCCGCACAAAATGAATATAACAGTCCAGGTTGGCATCTTCCACCTCAGCAAGCGGCCCCCAAACTTGCGCCAGCAGTACCGTGCGGCTTTGCAGACGGCCCGCATTGCGAAGAAGCGTTTCAAGCAAATTACATTCCCGTTTGGTCAAACTGACTTTTCCCTTCGGGCCTGTCAAAATCAGTTCCGAAGGAGAGAGGCAAACATCTCCGCAGTCGATGGTAGCATCCGCAGTGGTACCGGGCCGGCGCGTCAAGGCGCGAAGACGAGCCAACAGTTCACGGGTGTCAAACGGTTTGGCAAGATAATCGTCCGCCCCGGCATCCAAACCATCTACCCGTTCACTGATTCCTGATAGTGCGGTCAGCATCAAAACCGGTGTCGTTACGCCACTGCTTCGTGCTGCCCGTAGTATGCTCAATCCGTCTAGGCCCGGCAACATCCGATCCAGGACACAGACATCATAGCCGCCACTGTTGAGAAAAGCAAGGCCGTCCGTTCCATTGTGGCAAAAATCTGTCCGGAAGCCGGCGGCTTCCAGTGCGGCGCGCAGAGCCTCGCAAAGGGCCGCATCATCTTCCACCATCAAAATTCTCATATCATATCCCTGCCATTTTTATAGGTTCTTTTTTATTATACATCATTTATCTTGAAGAAACCTTGAAAAAGATGCTGTGTTTTTTAAGGACATTTCAAGGCTGAAACGGTATACTGAAAAGCAGAAACGAAAAGGAGGCAAACAGGATGAAGCGATACAAAAGCGCTGCCTTATGTATGGCTCTGGTCATGAGCCTGACGGCGTGTGGTCATGAAACAGCGGGAAATGAGAACTCCGAAACAGGAGCAACCGCTGCTGCTACAGCAGAAACCCAGATGGGACGCTGGATCGAAAGCGAATTGGATTTGGGTGGGCGAGAAATTGCCGGCGGCCCCACGCTGATGGAAGATGGTTCGTTGGTAATTTTTGTGTATACCCAGGATTCGGCCACTGGGGAAACTGGGGCGTTGACCCGCTTGACTTCCGATGATAACGGCGAAACCTGGACTGAAGATAATCCCGGCTGGAGCGATGCAGTGGAAGGATTTATCAGTCACGTTTGGGTGGCACCGGATGGAGCTGCGTGCCTCGGGGCGGTTACACTCGGGGAAGAAAACACTTACCAGCTCTATGTACAAATGCCGGGGCAGGAATTGAAAGCCATTCCGCTGGATCAGACAAACGCGGTGCAACACGCCGTGTTTTTCCAGGAAAATTTACTGCTGTTCCAGCAGTACTACGATCCAGCCGCCATTCATAACGAAATGATTTCATACAACCCGGAAACAGAGGAAACCCAAACTTTTTCTATGGACGAGGCGGCCAGCATTGGCGGAGGCGTAGCGCCTACTGTTGCCGGGGATAAGCTGTTGTACTTATATTATAGTGAGCCCTCCATGCCGCTGATGGAACTCAATCCGAAAGATGGCACAAGTACACAATTGCTCGACGATCTGAGCGATGCTATCAGTACGGGTGCTTTGACGGGCGATGAGGAAGGAGCACTTTACTATGCGGCATCAAGCGGAATTTACCGCCTGGCCCCCGGCGGTACACTGCCCGAACAGCTTATGGCCGCAGACGGAACTTCCTTGAGTGTAAAAAGCAATTACCCTGTTTCCCTGTGCCGCGCAGGTAATGGCGATTTCCTTGTTACCGCCATGAACGATAATGCATCGTACAAGGTATATCGCTATCATTTTGACGAATCACTGTCGACCAAGGCGGAAACAACCCTGCAAGTCTGGGCACTGCAGGATTCTTCCACTGCACGGGCTGCAATCAATGTTTATAAGCAGCAGCACCCCGAAGTGGATGTGACGTTTACCGTTGCGATTCCGGAAGATGCCCAGGATCAGGCTACCGCACGCAACGATGCCCTGACCCAACTGAATACGGAACTTCTGGCAGGGGAGGGCCCTGATGTTTTGCTTCTGGATGGTGTGGCGTATGAAACCTACGCAAAGAAGGGACTTTTGGCAGACCTGCACGACGTTCTGCCGTTGGATGCCCTGCAGAAAAATCTGACGCAACCTTTCATTGAGGACGGAAAAGTATTTGTCATGCCTGCCCGGTTCAGTATTCCGGTATTGATCGGTGACGCTGGAACGATGGATACTCTTACTTCACTCGCCGCAATGGAGCAGGCGGTACTGGATGCGGCACCTCGCCCGAATTTCGGTGAAACAAGCTCGGATTCCGACGCAGAACTGGCAGAGGATCAGAAATACGCCCTTCGTTTAACCAGCGCAGAAGAGTTTGCTGATTTTCTGTTGCCGGTTACGGCACAGGCAATCCTGAAGAGGGAATCACTGGATGAGGAAGCCTTGCGCCAGGTGATGACCTTTGTGCAGTCCGTGGCGGACTATTATAATATTAAAGACTATACAAAGGATATTCCTACCGGGTCCGCCCAGAGCTGGACCGGTACAGATGTAATCGCAATTGATTCCTCGCAGGGCGAGTACAGCGATTTGGGCTATGCCAAGTATGGCTGGTTCAATATGCAAACGCCTTTCTCCGTTTTGGCCATGGCTCGCCGGGAGGATGCTATGGATTACAATTCCTCGAAAGTGCCTTGCGAAATCATGCTGCGCCCCGGTCTTACAGAAGGCGTCTACACGCCCGGTACACTGGTTGGCGTCAACGCGGGCAGCGCACAGCAGGAAGCCGCCAAGCAGCTCGCCGCAGCCTTCTTTGATACATCGGTACAGGGAAATTATTACAGCGATGGCATGACCGTCCGCGCAGACTGCCTTTCTGATAAATTGGATTCCGTGATCCACAATGATATGTACCCGGCGGATATTTTCCAGGGTAATCTGCAAGATTTGCTGGACAGTTGTACCACTCCGGTAGTTGTTCCTGCATTGCTGCGTGACAGTTTTGTACAGCATGCGGATGCAATCATTCAAGGGCAGGAAACTGCGGAAGATGCGGTAAAGGGAATCAAAAGTGATATTGGCCTTTACCTGGCAGAACAACAATGAAAGGAAATTTTTGCCTGGCCGCCTTGCGAATTGTTCGGTATAACCTCGTAAAAAAAGATCTTCGCGGAAAACTGGAGCCCTATCTGTTTTTGGCCCCCAGCCTGCTGGGCGTTGCTACTTTCTTGCTGGTTCCTTTTGCTGAAACTGTACGCCGCAGCTTTTTCGATACACGGGGAAACCGGTTTGTGGGATTTGCTAACTACCAGTCCGTTTTGCAAAACGAGGCCTTCCGGCTGGCTGTTCGCAACACATTGCGCTTTACCAGTGTGTGTGTTCCGCTTTTGCTGTGCCTGAGTTTGGCACTTGCTCTGGCATTGCGGATGAAATCGCTGAAGCAAACTCATCTGGCAGAATATTACCGTACAACTTTTTTACTTCCCATGGCCATTCCGGTTGCAAGCATAGCGCTCCTATGGAAGATGCTGTTTGCCCGTACAGGGTTGATCAATGCACTTTTCAATACAGATTACGATTTCATGGGTACGGATGCGGCGTTCTGGGTATTGATTGCCACGTATCTTTGGAAAAACGTTGGGTATGACAGCATTTTGTGGTCAAGCGGTTTGGATTCCATTCCGGCGGATCTTTACGAAGCCGCTTCAGTGGATGGCGCCAGTACATGGCGCCAGTTCACGGCCATTACCTTACCCAATCTTTGCCCCACACTTTTGGTGACGGGAATTTTGAGTTTGCTTAACACTTACAAAGTGTTTCGCGAAGCGTATCTGGTTGCAGGAGCCTATCCGCAAGACAGCATTTATCTGCTCCAGCATCTGTTCAACAACTGGTTTCTGGCGTTGGATCTGCCGCGACTTTGCGCCGCAGCCGTACTGGTTGCACTTATGTTGTTGCTGTTGATTGCATTGTTTCTTAAACGAAGATAGTAGAAATTTACTTTTTACAATATGAAGAAATGGTTTTTACTGCCATTTGCCCTTCTGGTCTGGGGACCGTTGTGGATGATGCTTTCGGGGACATTGACCGGAAATGCAGAATTGCAGACAACACTGGGGCCGGCCTTAACCGGGCATGGGAGTGCCATGTGGACGTTGCTGCCCAGTTGGCCTACCTTGCAGGCACTTTTGGAATTACTGTTTGATACGCCGGAGTATTTTGTGACTTACTGGAACACCTGCGCGCAGGTTCTGCCCCAGGTAGCAGGGCAATTACTTGCAGGCGCCCCTGCAGCCTGGGCGCTGTCCAGACTGGAATTTCCAGGTAAGCGTGCGATTGGTACACTGTACCTCGTGCTGATGCTTTTGCCTTTTCAAATCACAATGGTTCCCAGTTACCTTACCATCAATGCGTTGGGATTGATGGACACCGTCTGGGCTGTGATTTTGCCGGGGGCATTCAGTACATTCCCTGTGTTCATTATGCAACGCGGATTTGACGCAGTTCCCAGGGAACTGCTCGATGCGGGTGCCATTGACGGAGCCGGTTTATGGCAACAATTCTGGCACATCGGGTTGCCGGTAGGCACCCCGGGCGTTCTGGCTGCGCTGACTCTCGGTTTTCTGGATGCTTGGAACTCACTGGAACAGCCGATGACTTTTTTGAAAACACCCTCTCGCTGGCCATTATCGCTGTATCTGACAAATTCCTCAGGCAGCGATTTAGCCCTTGCCATGGGAGCCAGCCTGTTGATGCTGCTGCCTGCTGTCCTTATTTTTTCTTTTGGTCAGAAATATCTGGAACAGGGAATTTTGGCAGGAGCTGTGAAAGGATAAAATGATGAAACGACTTTTTATTCTATTTGCTCTCTCTTTATGGATTTGTGCGGGGATGGCAGCCTTGTGTACGGCTTGCGCTGCTGATAAAGAAGAAATTCCCGCTTCGGTATCTTCAAGCACAGAGCTCAAGTCTTCCAACCCGGAGATAAAACCAACTGCCGAGCCTTTGGAAACGGATAACATGGATATAGCCGAAAACGAATCCAACGCCACAATAAAAGAACCCGATCTGCGGGGCACGGTCCAGGATGTTCAGCAAACCAGTTTTACCATTGTACCGGTTTCGGTAACGGCTTCAGGCCATGACGCTGCAGCAGGGGCTTCGCAGACCGATGCTCTTTCTGTAGATATTTCGGAGGCAACCATCGAAACCGTCCGCATTTATAACGGCGGCAACGATGCTCCACAACCCTCTGATATGAGTGCTTTGCAAGCGGGGAAAAGCGTATACCTATACGGCATACAGAGCGAAGAAAATTTCTTGGCCGAAAGAGTTTTGGTACTGGAAGCCGGAGACGAGTCCGAATGAATGTTTACGAAACCATCAAAAACCTGATACGCCAAAGCGACCCGCAGCAATTGCTCCGCTTGGGCAATATTGCCCGTTTTTTTGCTGCGCTGCTGATCGTCACAATCATTGCCCGTGGAACAGCCGGTGCTACCATGCCGACGGTGACCGTGCAGAATCCGAGTTCCGGAACCGTCAGCAGAAGTATCCAAACAAACGGAACCATTTCTTATGCAGGCGGAACACCTTTCACATTACCCGCCGGTCTGTTGGTAACCGGAGTTCCGGTCCAGGTAGGCCAGCACGTCAAGGCAGGGGACACATTGGCAACATTTGATACAGAGGAACTGGCTCGGGCCGTTGCTTCAAAACAAGCCGCACTTCAGCAGGCACAGGTACAAGCAGCACAGCAGGCGGAAGGCGATTCGGCTGACCCTTTCAACGCCCAGCTTGCGCAAGCACAGCTGGAGCGAGCCTACGAAGAAACCAAAGAAACCTACGCGGACGGGCAGGAAAGTGTAGAAAGAGCCCTTCAAAAGTACGAAGATGCGGCTAAAGCGGTTGAATCGGCCCGCAATGCTCCACTGGACCCAAGTCTGTCTTCTCAGGATGCGGAGGCGCAAAAACAAGCTCAAGTGGAAGCTGCAACGGCTGCGTTGGAAGCAGCAGAAGAAGGGGTGTATCAGGCCAAAAAAGCGGCAGAGGCGGCCGACGAAGCGGCGCAGGCTGCGGCGCAAAGTGCTGAAGACAACCGTAATTCGGCACTGCATACACTGGAGAAGGAGGAAGAAAACACCGCTAAACAAAACGAGCTTGATCGTGCGTCTGCTGCCGTCAGTGCTGCACAAGCGGCTACGCTGCAGGCAGAGCTTAATGCCCTTCTTGCATTGCAGCAGTCAGAAGGGCGATACGTTGCACCACAGAACGGTGTCCTCGTGCAACTTGATTTACATACGGGAGAAGAAAGTCCCTCTGTCGGAGGATTGATTGCGGATGAAAACGCCGACTATACCCTGGAAGTGCAACTGGATGAGGACCAGGCAAAATTGATTACCGCGGGGACCCTGCTGCATATTGTGCAAAGCAAAGTCAGCGGTGATGCAGCGGTACAGAATATTTCCGAAGCTGACGGTGACGGTAATGTCACCGCAACGGCAACGCTGCCGCAAGCAGCCTGGTCCGCAGGTGCAGCCACAGTAACTGCTACCGCCCAAAGCGGCCGTCAGGACCTGGTAGTGCCGGCCTCCGCTCTTCACCAGGATAACAATGGAACCTACGTTTTAATAGTGGAAGAAAAAAACACTGTTTTAGGTCTGCAAAATGTCCTGCAGCGCATATCCGTTACAGTTCTTGAGAGCGGGGATTCCGATGTAGCACTTTCCGCGGCGCTGGATCATGAAACGCAAATTGTGGTGAGCAGCAGCAAAACCGTGCGGGCGGGAGATAAGGTGAGGATAGCCGAGAATGTATCCTGAGTATTTGGCTTTGCCCCCGGGCCGCCGCCGGTGGGGATACGTACTTTGCTTTTTGCTGTTGGCTCTTACAGAAATTTGCCTTGGCTTGTATGCAGAAAAGCAGGTGCGACTGTACACAACCACCGGATTGCGGTTTGCATCCCCCTTAAGTGAGGAGCAGTTGGTGTCTGTGCAGGAACACCAATGTGGCGCCGAAAACGAGCAGCAAATTTATGCCAGTTTTTGGGGGCAGACAGAAAAAAATGTTTCTGCAGAATATGGTCGTACCGCTCAACAGATCATTTCTATTGGATACAGCGGTAATGCAGGGGATTGTCTTCCGGCAAAGTATCTGGCGGGAGGGGCACCGGGCATTGTCGGTAAAGAATGTTCTATCTCATCGCCCCTTGCCGAAACGCTGTTTGGAAACAACCAGGTTGTTGGTCTGTGCCTCACCGCAGATCAACAGACTTTCCGAATCACAGGAGTGTTTTCCGCCGGGGAGGCCATCCTGTTATACCCTACAACAGAAGAGTTGTACTGCGCCGAGCTGCAAGGTGTATCACTGGATACCCCCAAGGCCGACGTTCTTACCTGGTGTGCTGCAGCAGGACTTCCGGCACCGCAAACAATTGTATATGGCCCGCAACGAATCTGGTTTGCCCGCTGTTTATCCATAATTCCCTTACTCCTGGTCGGCATGGCCGGGCTGGTTACACTTTTGCGATGCACAACTTCCTGGCCGACTCTTATTCACAACGGAATCTGGTTTGCCCTGGTGCTGGCGCTTGCGTTGATGCTGCCGACACTGCTTTCCTGTTTGCCAGGCTGGCTTATCCCGTCACGCTGGAGTGATTTTTCCTTTTGGCAAGTTCTCGCAGATGAAATTCGCCAAAATCGACTGAGCTGGGAGAACGGGGTTCATTATTGGCGTGATTGGGGCAAATTCTAAAACGGAAACATAAAAAAGCCCTCTGCCGCACAGTTTTGCACGGTAAAGGGCTTTTTCTGTTTCAAATCATTTTCTGACCATTGATTTCCAGTGCAAACGTCTGTCCCAGAACTTTTGCAGCTTCCCGGCACAAGCGCATACGATCCAGAAAAATCTCAAAATAGTCCATCAGCGCACAAGAGGTGGTGTCGATCCGCAACCGTAAAAGAATCGTACCATCCATCACGGTGACCTGACTTTCTTTGACGGCGTAATTGACGCGGTCGTGTATATCAAAAGTGCTGGGATCCTGATTGCGTACCCGATTGGTACGCACATCAGTTTTATCGGCCAGAATCAGCGCGGCTGCTACTGCGTTGACTGGATAGGCGGTTCCTTCATCGTGGTTTCCGATTGCGGTAATCACAGTAGCCACTTCATCCGGAGCAGCCCCCATCTTGTCAAGAATGCGAAAAGCCATAATGGCACCGCTTTGGGCGTGGTCATGGCGGTTTACAATGTTTCCGATGTCGTGCATCCAGCCGGCAATTGCCGCCAGTTCTGCCGTGCGCTCATCGTATCCCAACGTACGCAGAATCTCGCTGGCAAGTGCAGATACCCGTCCCGCATGGGCATAACTGTGCTCCGTATAGCCAAGAGCGGAAAGGCTTTCGTCGGCTTTGCGGATATAACTGTTGATTTCTTCGCTCTTTTTGATCTGCTCCAGATTCAGCGGCATATTGCGGTCATCCTCTCACTGTGTTTTGTCTGTATCATACTGCAAGTTTTCTCCCGCTGCAAGAGGGAAAATACGCTGCTTACAATTTGACGCTTTTGCGATACACAACCACCGAAATAATGGCAGAAAATACTTCCGTCAGCCAGAATGCGTGCCATACGCCAACCGGTCCCAGAATTCGGCACAGGAGCCAGGCCAGCGGCATAATGACAAGGCAATATCTGGCCAGGGAAATTATCAGCGACTGGAATCCTTTTCCCAGTCCTTCCAGAGCGCCGGAGGTCGCTACCGATATAGCCGAAATGATAAAACCACCACTGATGATGCGCAGCGCACTTTGTCCGACAGCGATGGTTTCCGGATTGGTAGTGAACAGTCCAATCAGCGTATCGGAAAGGAGCAGGCACAAAACAGTCCCCAATGCCATAATAGCCGCACAGAGCCAGAGTGTGAGTTGGTAAATTTTACGTACCCGCCGGGATTCTCCCGCACCGTAGTTGTACCCGATCAGAGGCCGCATCCCCTGGACAATTCCGCTGCCGGGCAGATAGAGAAACGTCTGCAGTTTATAATAGATCCCCAATACGACCACGTAACTTTGTGAATAGGCGGCCAGAAGCGCATTCAGGAAAGAAATCAGAAGAGAGGGCAGGGCTAAATTGAGGATGGCCGGGATACCGATAGCATACAACTGAAAATCCATCTTTTTATTGGGGCGAAGGCACGCGCGGCAGATTCGTACGGGAAGCGACTGCTTTTTGTAATATATCAGATAAATGGAAAGTGTCAGCATCTGCCCGATACCAGTTGCCAGGGCAGCCCCTGCAATTCCCAGCTGCGGGAAAGGACCAATCCCGAAAATCAACACGGGATCTAAGATAATGTTGCATACAGATCCTGCCATCAGGGCAATCATTGTGATTTTCATGCGTCCCACAGCCTGATACATTTTTTCAAAGACCAGGGCTGCCATTACGATCACCGAAAAAGAAAAGGCAATACTGGCATAGGTGGTCCCCATCTGAATGACGGTCCGGTCTTCGGTGAAAGAAGCCAAAAATCCCGGAGCGATCGCAAGGCTTACGATGGTAATGAGTATCCCATGCAAGATAGAATAAAGCATTCCGTGGGTAGCAGCAGTATTTGCCCGATGTTTGGAACCTGCCCCCAGGTGCAAGGCAATCTGGGCGTTGATCCTCACGCCAAAGCCGATGGCAATGGCATTGATCAGATTCTGCATTGGATAAATCAGCGACAACGCCGTCATGGCATCCTCACTGATCTGCGCCACAAAAAAGCTGTCGACGATATTGTACAATGCGTTGACCAGCATGGAAAACACCATAGGCAGCGACATGGAAGTCAAAAGGGGAAAAATCGGCTTTTCTTTCATGAAAGTATCGTTCATAGCAGCATCCTTTCTCTCAAAAAAACGCACAAAAAAGCCACACAATGGTCTTTGTGCGACCATTGTGTGGCGAAAAGTAGCTTACACTGTAAAAATCCACACGGGGTTTTATTGATTTTACGATAACACAGTTTATCCTGCCTGTCAAGACCTGCGGTGGTACCAGATACCGGAAAACCTCATCGCCTGCGAGCAGTAAATCCAAAACCGGTTCCGCAAAGTCCGCCGATGATATGCATAAAATTGGCGACTTGATCCCGAACAAAAAGCATCGCGTATACCTGTTGTCCCAGATACAGCGCGGCAACCAGAAGCAGTGTCAGCGGGATGGAACCACTGCGCATACCTGCCAAACTGGAAAGCATGATCAGCATGAATACGATGCCGGACGCACCCAGAAGAGCAGCTCCTGGGAAAAGAATGCACTGCAAAACACCGGAAATTAGAGCTGTCGCCAGAAGCCCCAGGAGCAGGGGACGGCTGCCGTACTTTTCTTCCATAGGAGGCCCAATGACAAGAAGCAGCAGCATGTTGTTCAGGAAATGATTCCAGTCGGCGTGTCCCAGCACATGCCCAAACAAGCGGACATAAAACAAGGGATCTGTCAAAGGGGAACGATAAACGCAAAAGAGGTTGAGCGTCGTCCATCCACCGGTTGCCTGGTCCAGCAGCAATACCGCCAGAGAAAGAAAGAAAAAAGTCAACGTGACCGGTGCATTATATTGCAGCCGAAAAGAACGGTGTTTCATAGCAGCCTCCTGCATTACCATTGACGGCGAAATTCGCCTGGGGGAATCCCTTCCACTTTTTTAAAGAGTCTGGAAAAGTAATTGGCGTCGCTCCATCCACAGTCCTGTGCGATTGCTTCGATGCTGCGGTCGGTAAAACGCAGCATACGTTTGGCCTGCGTGATGCGAAGCTGTACCAGATAATTTGTTACCGATTGACCGAATTGCTCTTTAAATACACGGGTAAGATAAAACTTGTTAATATAAAACCGTTCGGCCAAATCGTCCAGAGTGATTTTTTCGCTGTAATGAGCGTCCAGATATTCTTTGATTTCCTGCAGATTTTGCTTTTTTGCGTTGGTAACGCGGGTGGTTCCGGGGTGCCAGCTTTCCTGCATCAAAAGCGTCAGCAGCTCCACCAGCTTCCCGTAAATCTGCATATCCCGCACATAATCATCAGAAGAAGCCAGCAGATACAACTCCTGCAACACCCCGGAAAAGGAATCCGGGTGGCGGGGATGAAAAACAGGCTGACCGCCGCGTTCCTGATATTTTCTGTAAATAGCGCCCATATTAGGTCCGAAAAAATGTACCCAGCGCAGTGACCAGAGATTTTTGTCGGTACGATGCAGGTAGGGCCTTTGGCAGTCAATGAATACACAGTCACCGACGTTCAGCTGGCGATGCTGCCCATCATACTCCAACACGCCGGACCCATGTTCCACCAGAAAAAACAAATAGGAGGCAAGGTTTTTGCGCGCACTGTCGTGCGGTTGGCGCGCCTGCAGGCTGCCGACCTCCTGAAGATGCAGCAAACTGGCCCGGGCAAAGGGGGAAGGCGTGTACAGAATTCGGCTGGAGTGTACCAATTCGCCGTCAAAAAGTGGTGCGTCCGTATCAAGTGCCTCCTGTTCACATATTTTTTTCAGTATAACAAAAAAGTCAATATAATGCTAGTCTTTTGCAATATTTTCCCTACCAAAGCAAAGAAAATGACGATAGAATTACAAACAGGAAATAAAATCGCATAGTTTATACTGTGCAGTTTTTACACAAGAAAGGCGATACAACCATGAAAAAAGCTTTGATTACCGGTGTCACCGGGCAGGACGGCAGCTATCTGGCAGAATTTTTGCTGGAAAAAGGGTACGATGTGCACGGCATGATCCGTCGTTCTTCAGTGGATTACCGCGAACGAATCGCACATCTGGAAGGGCATCCTCATTTTCATCTGCATTATGGAGATCTGGGCGACTCGATGAGCCTAATGGCTGTCATTGGCAGCGTGCGCCCTGATGAGATCTACAATCTGGCAGCTCAAAGTCACGTACAGGTGAGTTTCGATGTGCCGGAATATACGGCAGATGTTGTTGCCACGGGCGTTCTGCGTGTTCTGGAAGCAGTCCGTCTGTGCGGTTTGGCACAGACTTGCCGGATTTATCAGGCATCTACCAGTGAGTTGTACGGCAAGGTGGAAGAAGTTCCTCAAAATGAAAAGACGCCGTTCCATCCGTACAGCCCCTATGCGGTAGCCAAACAGTATGGGTTCTGGATCGTCAAAGAATACCGGGAAGCCTATCATATGTTCTGCTGCTCAGGTATTTTGTTCAACCACGAATCTGAGCGCCGCGGCGAAACCTTTGTGACCCGCAAGATCACACTGGCTGCTGCCCGCATTGCGCAGGGCAAGCAGGACAAGCTGTATCTGGGCAACCTTTCCAGTCTGCGTGACTGGGGCTACGCCAAAGACTACGTCGAGTGTATGTGGCTGATCCTGCAAAACGATAAGCCGGAAGATTTCGTGATTGCTACCGGCGTGCAGCATTCCGTACGGGAATTCTGCCAGTTGGCGTTCCACCACGTAGGTATTGAACTGGAATTTGTAGGGGAAGGCATGGAAGAAAAGGGCATTGACCGCGCTACCGGCAAAGTCCTGATCGAGGTCAGCCCTGATTTCTACCGCCCGACGGACGTTGTCAATCTCTGGGGGGATCCGAGCAAGGCGAAGAACGAGCTGGGGTGGAATCCGACCAAGACGAGTTTTGAAGAACTGGTCAAGATCATGGTGGATCATGATATGAAGAAGGTCGCTGTAGAGCGTGCCGAAGAACACATCCAGACCAACCTCGCAGAATATCTGGAAAAAGGTGTTATCAAATAAAGATTTTTCTTGTGCAAGTACAGAAAGAAGTATGAAATATGATGGATAAGAACGCAAAAATTTATGTTGCCGGCCATCGTGGTATGGTGGGCAGCGCCATTGTGCGGGAATTGCAGCGCCAGGGCTACACCAACATTATCACCCGTACCCATAAGGAGCTGGATCTCTGCCGTCAGGCAGATGTGGAAGCGTTTTTTGCAGCCGAAAAGCCGGAGTATGTGTTCCTGGCAGCGGCAAAGGTTGGCGGTATTGTCGCCAATCAGGAGGCACTGGCTGACTTCATGTACTACAACATGACGCTGGAAATGAATGTGATTCATTCTGCGTGGCAAAATGGCTGCAAAAAGCTGGAATTTTTGGGCTCCAGCTGCATTTACCCGCGCATGGCGCCGCAACCCATGAAGGAAAGCTGCCTGCTTACCAGCGAACTGGAAAAGACCAACGAAGCCTATGCACTTGCCAAAATCAGCGGCTTGAAATATTGTGAGTTTTTGAATCGGCAGTACGGCACCGACTACATCAGCGTCATGCCCACCAACCTGTACGGCCCCAACGACAATTACCATCCAACGCACAGTCATGTTGTCCCGGCACTGATTCGCCGTTTCCATGAAGCGAAGGAGCAGAATCTGCCCAGCGTTACCTGTTGGGGCGATGGCAGTCCGCTGCGTGAGTTCCTGTACGTCGACGATCTCGCCAACCTGTGTGTGTTCCTGATGAACCATTACTCCGGTAATGAAACAGTCAATGCCGGTACCGGCAAGGAACTGACCATCAAAGAGTTGACGGAGCTGGTTGCCAAAGTTGTGGGATACACGGGTGAAATTCAGTGGGACACCTCCAAGCCTAACGGAACTCCGCGTAAACTGTTGGACGTCAGCAAGGCAACCGCACTTGGCTGGACCTACAAAACCGAGTTGGAGGATGGCCTGCGTCTTTCTTACGAAGACTTCCTGAACAATCCCATGCGTGCCGAACGTTGATAAAAATCATCTGTATTTGATAGAAAGGAAAGCCCGCTATGCATATCATTTTGCTTTCCGGCGGTTCCGGAAAACGACTGTGGCCGTTGTCCAACGACATCCGCTCCAAACAGTTCATTAAAATTTTCAAGACCGAGCACGGGTACGAATCTATGGTTCAGCGCGTGTACCGGCAAATCACTGAGGTGGATCAGAATGCTACCGTAACCATTGCCACCAGCAAGGCTCAGGTCAGTTCCATTCACAATCAGCTTGGAGATGCAGTCGGTGTTTGTGTGGAGCCTTGCCGCCGGGATACCTTTCCGGCGATTGCACTGGCCACTGCCTATCTGCATGATATAAAAGGCGTTTCGCCGGAAGAATCGGTTGTGGTTTGTCCGGTGGACCCGTACGTCAACAACGACTATTTTGAAGCGTTGAAGAAACTTTCGGATCTGGCCGCTCAAGGGGGCGCCAACCTGTCCCTGATGGGAATCGAGCCGACCTATCCCAGCGAGAAGTACGGCTATATCATTCCCGAAACGTCGGATTTTGTCAGCAACGTCAAGACCTTCAAAGAAAAACCGGATACCCAAACGGCAACAGAATACATTGCCCAGGGAGCCCTGTGGAACGGCGGCGTTTTTGCCTATAAACTGCACTATGTGCTGGACCGTGCCCATGAGCTGATTGATTTCACCGACTATCAGGATCTGTATTCCAAATATGAAACGCTGACCAAAATCAGCTTTGACTATGCGGTGGTTGAGAAGGAACCGAAGATCCAGGTCATGCGGTTTGCCGGCCAGTGGAAAGACATGGGAACCTGGAACACATTGACGGAGGCTATGGAGGACGCCAGCATCGGAAAAGCGATTCTGAACGACGCCTGCCAAAATGTTCATGTTCTCAATGAACTGGATGTTCCGGTTCTTTGCATGGGTCTGAAAGACGTTGTCGTTTCCGCCAGCCCGGAAGGTATTCTGGTTTCGGACAAAGAGCAGTCCAGCTATATCAAGCCGTTTGTGGATGCCATCGACCAGCAGATCATGTTTGCCGAAAAGTCCTGGGGCAGTTTTCATGTTTTGGATGTTGAGGACGAAAGCATGACAATTAAGGTCACGCTGAATCCCGGCCACAGCATGAATTACCACAGCCACAGCCGCCGCGACGAAGTCTGGACGGTGATTTCCGGTACGGGACGCACCATCGTAGATGGCATGGAGCAGCCGGTACAGGCCGGTGATGTTGTTACTATGCAGGCAGGATGCCGCCATACAATCATCGCCGATACAGAGCTCAAGTTGATCGAAGTGCAATTGGGCAAGGAGATCAGTGTGCATGACAAACAGAAATTTCCCCTTGAAAAATAACCCGTTTTTACTGCGGCCGGTCGGGAAAGACTATCTATGGGGCGGAAATCGTCTCAACGATGATTTTTCCAAAGGAATCGACCTGCATCCCTTGGCGGAAACCTGGGAATGTTCCACCCATCCGGATGGTCTTAGCACCGTAGCCAGCGGTCCATTCTTCGGACAAACGCTGCAAAGCGTTCTGCGCGAACATCCGGAATATCTGGGTACACATCCCCGTACACAGGATGGTGAATTGCCGGTCCTGATCAAATTCATTGATGCCAAACGGGATCTTTCGGTACAGGTGCATCCGAGTGATGACTATGCCCGGGAATATGAGAATGGTCAGTCCGGAAAAAGCGAGATGTGGTATATTCTGGACGCTGCCCCGGATGCAAAACTTATTTACGGTTTTAACCGTCCTCTTGATAAGGAAACGCTGCGCAAAAGTTTGCTGGACGGAACTGTGGAACAGTATTTGCAGCGAGTACACATTCACAAGGATGATGTTTTTTATATCGAAGCAGGAACCGTGCATGCGATCGGCGCAGGAGCCCTGATCGCTGAAATTCAGGAAAGTTCCAACTTGACCTATCGAATGTATGATTACGGACGCCTGGACAAAGATGGAAAGCCCCGCCAGCTTCATATCGACAGAGCGCTGGACGTTGCCCGTTTGGACGGCGGAGATGCGCCGCGCCAACCGATGCGTGTTTTGAAATACACGCCCGGATGCGCCAGCGAATTACTGTGCCGCTGTAAATATTTTATGGTGGAACGCGTGTTGATCAATACAGAGCGAATCCGCCAGATGACGGCGTTTTGTACCGGAGAAAACACCTTTCAGGTACTGCTGTGTATAGATGGGTGCGGCGTGGCTTTTCCCGATGGGGGAGAGGCAATCCCGTTTTTCCGGGGAGATTGCATATTTGTTCCGGCCAACTCGGTACAAATTCGCCTGCACGGCAGAGCTCAGCTGCTTAAAGTAATCTGCTGAATGCAGGCAGCGGCAATACGAGTATTACTTTTTTCATCACAGGGCTTGACTTGTGCGCCAAAATCTGTATAATATTAGTGTTGCCGTTGTGTGCTAGTATGGCTCAGTTGGTAGAGCAGCTGATTCGTAATCAGCAGGTCGTCGGTTCAAGTCCGACTACTAGCTCCAGATGGAAAAAGAAGCCGATCACTTTTAAGGTGGTCGGCTTTTTCTTATTTTGTATTGATAATAGTAAGGAGTGCAGAATAGTCAAAAGCAGACAAATAACGTATTCGCAAGATTTCCTTACTATAGACAATTACTACCATCCAATTTTGATTTGGCGCCGCAGATACAGAAAATCACGCGAAGAATTCCTTTGTTCATAAAAATTTTATATCCAAACCCCTTGATTTTTTACGGCAAAGCGGTTATTATATGTTTAGCACTCAGGATAACAGAGTGCTAAACATAATCTACAAAGAGAAATCTTTTATTAGGGAGGATCTTTCATTATGAAAATCAAACCTCTTGCAGACCGCGTTGTAATCAAGCTGGTCGAAGAAGAAGAAACCACGAAAGGCGGCCTGATTCTGTCCGGTTCCGCCAAGGAGAAGCCGCAGGTGGCCGAGGTTCTGGCTGTTGGCCCCGGTGGCATGGTTGATGGCAAGGAAGTCGAAATGATTGTCAAGGTTGGCGACAAAGTGCTGACCAGCAAATATTCCGGCACCGAGGTCAAGGTTGATGGTGAGGAATGCACCATCGTCCGCCAGAGCGACATCCTCGCCGTGGTTGAATGATTTTTGATCCTATCGCTTTTCTGAGATAAAAAGGAGAAATGCTTTATGGCTAAACAGATTAAACAGGGCGCAGAAGCCCGCAAGGCGCTGTGCGCCGGTATCGATCAGCTGGCAGATACCGTTAAGGTTACTCTTGGCCCCAAAGGCCGCAATGTGGTGCTGGCAAAGAAGTTCGGCAGCCCGCTCATCACCAACGACGGTGTGACTATCGCTAAAGAGATCGAACTCAAGGACGCTTTTGAAAACATGGGCGCTCAGCTGGTTCGCGAAGTTGCCACCAAGACCAACGATGCTGCCGGTGACGGCACCACGACCGCTACGGTTCTGGCCCAGGCTCTGGTTACCGAAGGCATGAAGAACGTGACTGCCGGTGCTAACCCGATGGATATCAAGCGCGGTATGCAGAAGGCAGTCAATGCTGCTGTGGACGCTGTGAAGGCCAACAGCCAGAAGGTTAATGGCAGTAAGGACATCGCCCGCGTTGGCACGGTTTCTGCCGGCGACGCTGAAATTGGCCAGCTGATTGCCGATGCCATGGAAAAGGTCACCGCTGATGGCGTTATCACCATCGAGGAAAACAAGACCACGGCCGAGACCTACACCGAGGTTGTGGAAGGTATGCAGTTTGACCGTGGTTACGTAACCCCCTACATGGTCACCGATACCGAGAAGATGGAAACCGTTTACGATGACTGCTCCGTCCTGATTACTGATAAGAAGATCAGCGTTTTCCAGGATATCGTTCCTCTGCTGGAGCAGGTTATCCAGTCCGGCCGTAAGCTGCTCATCATTGCCGAGGATGTTGAAGGCGACGCACTGTCCAACCTCATCATCAACCGTCTGCGCGGTGGCCTGAACGTTGTTGCCGTCAAGGCGCCCGGCTTTGGTGATCGCCGTAAGGAAATGCTGCAGGACATCGCCGTTCTGACCGGCGGCACCGTCATCAGCAGTGATCTGGGCTACGAGCTGAAGGATGCCACCATGCAGCTGCTGGGCACTGCCCGCCAGGTTAAAGTCACCAAGGAAAACACCACCATTGTGGGCGGCAACGGCGACAAGCAGGCTATTGCAGAGCGCGTTGCGCAGATCCGCAGCCAGATCTCTACTGCCACCTCTGATTTTGACCGCGAGAAGCTGCAGGAGCGCCTGGCCAAGATGGCCGGCGGTGTTGCCGTGATCAAGGTCGGTGCCGCTACCGAAGTCGAAATGAAGGACAAGAAGCTCCGCATCGAGGATGCTTTGAACGCTACCAAGGCTGCTGTTGAGGAAGGCATCGTTGCCGGCGGCGGCACGGCTACCATCAACGCTATCCCAGCTGTTGATAAGGTTGTCGACACGCTGGAAGGCGATGAGCGCACCGGTGCCAAGATTGTCCGTAAGGCTCTGGAAGCTCCTCTGCGCCAGATCGCTGCCAATGCCGGTCTGGAAGGCAGTGTCATCATCGACAACATCCTGAAAGCTAACAAAGCCAACTACGGCTTTGATGCACAGAAGGAAGCCTATGTCGAGGACATGATCGAAGCCGGTATCGTTGATCCTACCAAGGTTACTCGTTCTGCCCTGGAGAACGCTGCCAGCGTTGCTGCCATGGTTCTGACCACCGAGAGCCTGGTTGCTGATCTGCCGGAACCACCGGCTCCGGCAGCCCCCGCAGGCGGCGACATGGGCGGCATGTACTAATCTGACGGCCCGCTCGTTATAGAAAAATAATAGCCCCCGAGAGGGAATCTCTGGTAAGAGATCTCCTCCCGGGGGCTTTGTTTGGTCCGCAATCCGGCCCAAAATCTTTTAAAGAGGTGAATCATTCTGTTTTGGGCTTTTCGGTTTCAGAAAGGGGCGTTTCCTGCTTGACGCTGTCATTGGCCACGGGAATAAAGCGCTTGACAAACTTGCCCTTACCGCGGCTGAGTACATAGAAGTAGCCGATGATGGAGAAAATCAGGGCTCCGATAAAATTGACGAACAGGTCTTCCATCGTATCCAGCAAACCGATATCCAAATATCCGCCCAATCCCAAGGCCGTTTGTGTTCCATCGGCCTGCACGACAATCACATCCGTGATGTTTCGCAGCGCTACCGGGTGATTGCCACCGGTAGGGTCCAGAAGAATAGTCCCGATGCTGTTTACGACCGTATCTTTCTGCATATCAAGGAAGAAGAATTGGTCCATCGTACATTCAAAAAACTCCCAGACCACGCCAACGGTCATAGAGAAGCAAAAAGCCACGATGGCAAGATACAGCGGCGACAAGTGGAATCGTGCACGGTTTTGGCGATTGAGAATATCCAGCAAAGAAAATCCAATCGCTGCACACAAAAATCCGTTGAGTGTGTGCAGAACCGTATCCCAATAAGGGAATGTTACGTAATAGGCTCCGATTTCGCCCAAAATCTCTGCAGCGTAGATGAACAAAAGAATGATGATTTCCAGTGTGTTGGGCAAATCGATATCCAGTTTGCGTTCCAACAAAGCCGGCATCATAAACAAAAGCAACGTCAGAACGCAAAGAAAGACGTTTTCAAAATTCCGATTGAAAATTTGTGCCAGCATAACCAGCACAACCGATGTGCGAAGAAAAACATATACGATGGTTACGGCTTTTTTCTCCCGCCAAAGGGTTTTCAAATCTTCCCGTTTGGTCTGTTTAGGGTGTTCCATGCAAAACTCCTTTTACTCCAGCGTAAAATCTTTGGGGTCCAGTTCCGGCAGCACCTGACGGTGCGGTATGCGCATCAGCGGGTCGTACTTGAAGCGACGGCAGCAATAATAAGGGGATACCACACCTTTCAATTTACAAAGAATCATTTTGGGGTCGGAAGCCGGGTCGCCGTGCAAACAATACCCGCAAGCCGGTGCAATTTTACTTCCGTAGTACGTCTTTTTGAACATATCCTCACCCCAAAAGCGATAAATATACTCATTTATTATAGAAGTTTTGCCGCACCTTGTAAAGGGCTGCACACAGGAATAAAAACACGATCAATGCAGCGTCCAGCGGCAATCTCTGCATGGTGATAACACGCTGTGACAAGGTCCTGTATACGGCCATTGTGCCAGGTAAAGTACGCGCCAACAGATGCACGATTCCGCAAAAGAAGATCAGGTGCAAGAGTCGGTTGCAAAGCAGCAGCCGAAGCGATACCGCACCTTGCAACAACATAGCCATTTGTGCCCACACAGAAAGCCCCAGAAGGCTCAGGCAGGCACAGCAGCCATATAAAGCAATACTTCCACCAAGGGCTGCAAAATCTGCACAGCCGGAACTGATTTCAAGAACTGCGCTTAACGCCGGAGTCGCAAAGGGAATAGGGGGCAAAAACGGAGTCAAAAGTGTGGTGATGATCCGAAAAAACAGGATACAACCACACACGTTCATACTGCTGTTCACGGCCTTCCCGATGGCTCTGGATAGCCCGGCGCCCGATTCGATTCCCTGACCGGATTTTTGGACGCTATGATCGGCTTTTGGCAAAAACGGAATACAGAGTGCCGTGCTCATCAAATTGGCAGCCAGCTGCAGGCCATATAAGAGTATCCCAAGTCGAGGATTTCCCAGTAGCAATCCTCCTACACAACCAATCACAAAGCCTGGTCCCGAGCAGCACCCCAGCATCAGAACCAATGCGGAGTCCCTTGCGTCCAGCTGATTGCCCCGTCTGAGAGTCCCCACAAGCTGAGCACAAACTGCATATCCTCCGAACCACGATAATAACACCGTCAGCGCACCACGACTAGATTGCAGCCCAAAGCACGTGGTAAAGGGACGAAGAAATTTTTCTTCCATCGGGCAGGACAACAGTAAATCACATAAAACAAAAAAAGGGAACAGCGCCGGCAAAACCGTATTGGTACACAAATACAATCCACTTGTAAATCCACGGACAGCCAGCTGCGGGCTTTTTAAGAGCAGCAGCCCCAGAAATACACAGATTACAGCCGGAAGATAGCGAGTTTGCCAACGCTGACTCATAGAAGCAACCTCCAAAGGCGTATATTGGGATGATCCGGTCCGGGAAGGAGAGAACGCGCGCATGAAGACACGAAAGCAACGATTCCGAAAAAGGTCTTGCAATAAGGTGAATCTGAAGGCCATGCTTGCACAGCCTTCCGCCCAATTTTATAAACTGCCGGAGTTTGAACTGCGTGGCGGCTATCTGGTAACGGAAGGTTGCCGAAAGGTTCTGGATTTTGAGCCGGAGAAAATCTGTCTGGATATGGGGGACTTTCTGGTAACATTTTATGGCGCAGAGTTGCGAATAGAATCGCTGACAGGCAAAAGGCTGATTATGGCTGGAAGCATTACGGATATTTCATTCCGCAACAAGTGGGGGGAGCCAAAGAATGAACCGTAAAATATGGGCCGCAGACCGTTTCCGGTTCCGTATCCGGGGAAAAAACGCACAGCGTTTCGTGAATCTTGTGACAGCGCAGGGGATTCAGCTCGCCCATCTCCGGTGGGAAAAAGAAGGCTTGACAGCGCAGGGGATGGGGCGGGATCATGATAAGCTGCGCACCTTTGCCCGGCAAGGTGGATGGGAGTTTACCATGATCCAACGCTCAGGCCCCGGAACGGCTTTAGAGCTTCTTGCCGGACGTCCAGGTATACCAGTTGGCGCAGCTCTGTTTTTCTTTCTGCTGCAATTGATGGGGCACCTCGTGTGGAGCATTGATTTTGGAACGCTGCAAGAGCCTGCACGGAACCGTATGCGGCAATTGCTGGCGGAATGTGGAATCTATGAGGGAGCCTTTCTTGAATCGGAAATGCTGTCAGAGGCTCAAACATTGTCCCTGCAGCAAAGCGATTTGTTCGGGTGGATTAGCCTGAACTTTACAGGTGGATGTCTGTTCATAGAAAATACCGAGGCGCAAACGCAGTCCATCCGTGAGGAAGCTGCCATGCAGCCGTTGGTTGCTAAAACAAAAGGCGTAATTGTCGCTGTAGAGGCGGAGAGTGGGTTTGCCTGTGTAGTGCCAGGGCAGGCGGTAGAGCAGGGAGAACTTTTGGTGGATGTTGTGCGCCTTGACCGGGATGGCAAGGAAGTTCCGCAGGG
>ERZ1090879.351-NODE-351-length-29523-cov-20.144224_pt1 | contig 29523 bp, 25 predicted proteins | sample MGYA00478472_ERZ1090879 | MGnify/ENA primary metagenome ERZ1090879 (study PRJEB33644, sample SAMEA5815723) | chicken gut metagenome | biome: Chicken; feature: Gastrointestinal Tract; material: Caecum | place: Ireland | collected 2019-01-01 | study: A study of the... | reverse complement strand
GGGCCCCCGGGCGTTCCCCCAGATCACCCACACCCACTCCCGGCGGGGCCCCGTGCGGGTCTAAAACAAAAAAACCGCGCGGCCGCCGGCCTCGCCCCCCCCCCGCCGTTTTGTATTCCTTTTATTCTATGCTCAGTCGTCCTGCATTTCCTGTCCGTCCGCGGGCGCCGTATCGTCCTGCGTTTCCCGTCCGTCCGCGGGCGCGGCGTCGTCCTGCGCTTCTGCCGCCGCGTCGTCGGCCGCCTGTTTCGCAAGGAAGGGGCGGTTGACCCGCGCCGCAATGATGAACACGGTCACGCCGACCGCAAACAGACACACGATGGGGATGGCGCCGAGGTTGACGGAGTTTGTTGCGTCCGTCACGATGCTCACGAGGAGGGTGCCGAAGAACGCTGCGCCCTTGCCGAAGATGTCGAGGATCCCGAACAGACACCCCGACTGATCGGCGGGGATGATCTTGGCAAAGTAGGAGCGCGAGAGCGCCTGCACGCCGCCCTGGAAGAGCCCCACGGCGCAGGCGAGCATCCAGAACTGCCATGCCTCCGTCATGAATACGGCGAACAGCCCGACGCATGTGTACGCGGCGATGCAGATGAGGATGAGGATGTCGTTGCGCACCTTTTTTGTGAGTTTGCCGAAGATGATGGCGGAGGGGAAGGCGATGATCTGCGTCAGCAGCAGCGCCAGCAGCAGATTCACCGTATCGAACCCGAGCGCCGTGCCGAAGGAAGTCGCCATGTCGATGATGGTGTACACGCCGTCGATGTAGAGGAAGAACGCGACGAGGAAGAGGATGATGCCCTTTTTGTTGGGGACGTCGCTCTTTTTGGAGAACACCGAGAAGAGGCGTTTGAAGTTGTCGCGCACGGCGTGCGGCGAGCGGGGCACGAAGTGCGTCTGGCGGTAGGTCTTGGCGAGGGGCAGGGTGAAGCCGAGCCACCACAGCGCATTGATGATGAGCGCGATGGGAATGGATACGGCGTATTCCAGGTCGGTCAGCAGCACGATGGCGATGCTGACGAGGAAGGGGATGCAGCTCCCGATATATCCCCAGGCATAGCCCTTGGAGGACACGTCGTCGGTGCGGTCGTGCGTGGTCACGTCCACGAGCATGGCGTCGTAAAAGACGAGGCTCGCCGAGTAAAAGATCTTTGTAACGATGAATACGACGAGGAACACCAGCCACGGCATGGGAATGCCCAGCGCCGCGCATCCGATCACGCCCGCGCATGCAAAGAACATGAATATGGGGCGCTTATATCCCGAAAAATCGCTCAGCGTGCCGAGGATGGGACTGATGATGGCGACGCACAGCGTCACGATGCTCGCGGCGTAGCCCCAGTAGGCGGTCGCCGTGGTGGCGTCCACCCCGCCCTGTCCCGCAAGGTAGTTGAAGTAGATGGGCATGATGGTGCTGATGAGCAGGGTAAACGCCGAATTGCCGACGTCGTACAAAATCCAGTTGCGTTCCAGCCTGCGCTGGGGTGACAATCTCTTCATTCTTCAGATCTCCCGTTTCAGATTTGTTTTTCCGATTCAAAGTTGCTCATAAAGGCTTCATCCAGCGCCGTTCCGCGCTCCAGAAACTCTCTCAGATTGGGCAGAAGTTTTTTCGCCTTCCCGACCGCCCGGTCATACAGGGGGCGCAGCGCCGCGTTGCTCGCGTCCGCCGCGGCGGTGTCGGCGGCGGGGATCATCATGGGCGCGATCGAATCGTACTTCCCCGCGATGCGCAGCCCGAGGCGGAGCATCCCGCGCCTGAACGCGCCGGGCGCGCGCAGCAGATCGCTGTAAAAGCGCATTGCCTTTGCCGCCTTCTTTGCCTCCCGCTCCGTCACGCCGCAATAGGCGGCAAGCGCGGATACGGCGTCTTTTTCCGCGCTTATATGCGTTGCGAGGCGCGCCTTCACGGGGTCGTGTCCGTCTTCTTTGAGCAGTATGCGCTCGAATGCGGCTTCTACGCCCACGTGCGTCATGCCCGTCAGCTCCATCTGCCGCGCCACTTCCCCGTGGCATACGCTGTCCAGGCAGAAGTGGCAGGCAAAGCCCAGAAGATAGGCGCGGTCCGCCGCGCGGTTCCCCCGCGCGAGGTACACGGGGCGCGCCGCCATAAAAAAGTCCGCCGCACGCTCTTCGTGCAGGAGGTCGCCCTTCTTTTTTACGTCGTTCTTTTTGAGCGGCTTGTAGTAAAAGAGGGGGTCGGGACCGTGCAGCCCCAGCGCGAAGGCTTTTTCATGCGCCGCGATCTCGGGGAATTGCTCCCCGGACAGCGCCGCGATCTCTCTTCCGAATTTTCTGTGTGCGTATGTTGCAGGCATGATCTCGTTTCCTTTGTGTACTTTCCTATTATAAGGCATCGGCGCGCAAAAGTCCTCACAAAAATCTACCGCAATTGTAAAAAATTTGTAAAAAATAAAGAATTCGGAAAAATTTTCGGAAATCGGCGCGGCGGAAGGGTGTGCAAACCTTTTTTTTCGGGCGCATCGGGCGGCGCGCGGCGGTTCGTTCGGAGATCGCTGCATAAAAAATCCCGAAGGCGCGCAAGTTGACTTCAGGAGGATACTATGAAGAAGACTTTGATGATCGGCGCGCTGTCTCTCGTGCTCCTCGGCGGCGCAGCCGCGGGCGGTACGGCGGCGATCCTCGCGCACACGCCCGGGGACGCGGCGCTCGTCGCCGTCGAGACCGCCGTGCTCCGGCAGGGGAGCACGGGCGGAGAGGTGCGGGAAGTGCAGCGCCGCCTCAAAAACTGGGGCTACTATACGGGCGCGGTCGACGGCATCTTCGGCGCGGGAACGCGCAGGGCGGTCGTCGCGTTTCAGCAGAAGAACGGGCTGACCGCCGACGGGATCGTCGGCAAAGCGACGTACAGAGCGCTCGGCATGAACGATTCCTACAATGCGCTCGGCGACGGCGGCGGAAAGGGGCAGCAGGGCGGCATGAACGGCTATACTTCGTCCGATCTCTACCTCATGGCAAAGGCGATCTACGCCGAGGGCAGGGGAGAGAGTTATACGGGGCAGGTCGCCATCGGCGCGGTCATCGTCAACCGCGTCAAGAGCCCGCAGTTCCCCAACACGGTGGCAGGCGTCATCTATCAGAAGGGCGCCTTTACCGCGGTGGACGACGGGCAAATCAACCTCGAACCCAACGAAACGGCATACAACGCCGCCCGCGACGCGATGAACGGCTGGGATCCGACTTACGGATGCCTGTACTATTACAACCCTGCCGTTGCCACGAGCGCGTGGATCTTCGAGCGGCAGACGGTCACGGTGATCGGAAAGCACGTCTTTGCGATTTAATGTTCACGGAATTCTTTTTGGACAGACGAAAAGAATTTCCGTGAGCGGAAGAGAAACCCAACGTGCACTTGCGCTTCGCGTTTGGTTTTTCTCGATAGCGCGCAAGTTGCAACAGTTTCGCGCTAACTCACTCTTCCGCATAAGTCGCAAGCGCAAACTTATTTTGCCTCCGGCGTAATATGGGGGATTTCAGGAGATAAATATGGAGAAAAAAATCGGTAAAAACGTCTCGAGCGGCGCCGAAAAAGTGGAGACGCTGGAAAAAGAGACTGCAAAAAAGTCCGCCACGGGCGGACAGAAAGCAAAAAAGAGCGCGGCGGCAAAGTCTGCCGCGCCCAAGAAAGATCGCGTCGCCGAGCAGATGGAGCGCGCCAGGGCGGAGGAAAACGCCGCCGCGGAGGCGCGCTTCGAGGCGGCAAAGGCGCGCGCTGCAAAAAAGGAAGCGGCGCGCATGCAGCGGGCGAATAAAAAACAGGCGCAGATGCAGGCGAAACTGAAAGCAAAGGAAAAGCGCATGGAAAAACTCGCCGAAGAGAGGAGCGAGCGCGCGGCGCGCCACGCCCGCAAGGCTGCCCGCCGCGAGATGATCGCCGCCGAGAGCGCCGCGGAAAAGAAGCAGCGCCTCGCGCGGGAAAAGCGTGAACGCACCGCCCGCAAAAAGCAGCAGGAGGCGGAGCGCGCCGCAGCCATGCAGGCGCGGGAGGAGGAGCGCAGAGCGGCGCAGGAAAAGCGCGCCGCCGCCCGCGAAAAGAAGAAGACGGCGCGCGCCGAAAAGCGTTCGGGCAAAAAGCGTGCGCCCGGCATCGGCGGCTGGATCGCCGCCGTCGTCTCGCTCGGCGCCGCCTGCCTCGCGCTCGCAACGGTGGTCACGGCGGGCTCCATCCGCATGAATCAGATGGCGGCGCTCTCGGAAAACGCCTACCGCGCGACCCTCTTCGAGCTCGTCTCCGTCTCCGAAGAGATGGACGATAATCTGGCAAAACTCCGCGTTTCTGCGGGCGCGGGCGAACAGCGCATGCTGCTCACCGAGATCCTCGTGGACAGCGAGCTCATGGAGAGCGCGCTCGAGAAGATCCCCGTCGACAGCGCGACGAGCACGGATATCTCCTCGTTCGTCAACCGTACGAACGGGTTCGCGCGCCGCATGCTGGCAAAGCTCTCCCGCGGGGAGCAGCTCACGCAGGAGGAGAGATCCTCCGCGGCGCGGCTGTACGAGGTAAACGCCGCCCTCGTGCGCGAACTCAACGACCTTGCCGTGAACACGCCCGCAGGGGAACTGCGCGCTTTTTTCGAGGGCAAAACTGAGATACGTTCGCGCTTTGCCGAATGGGGGAAGGAGGCGAACAAAAAGCCGCAGGAGATCACCGACGCGCCCTTTGCCGGCGAGGGGAACGTCGGGGAAAACGGCGTGGACAAGGAGGGCGAAGTGAGCGTCTCCGGGGCGGAAGAGCGCGTGCGCGCCTTCTTCGAGGGGTACCATGTCGCGGATGTGAAGCTCACGGGCGAGGCGGCCGCCCGCGACATGCAGTGCTACAACTTTACCGTCACCGATGAAAACGGGCTCGAGATCTTCGCGCAGGTCACCAAAAGGGGCGGCGACGTCGCCTTCTTCAACAGCTACGAGGCGTGTACCGTCAAAAACTTCGACCTTGCGGGGTGCGACGCGATCGCGCGCGAGTTCCTCGCCGCCCGCGGCTATGAGGATCTGACCGCGACGTGGTTCTCGGATACGGGCATGGTCGCCTGCATCACCTATGTCGCGGAGACGGACGGCGTACGCTGCTATCCGGACATGGTGCAGGTGCGCGTTTGCGAAGAGAAGGGGCGCGTCGTGGGCATGGACGCCCGCGGATACCTGCTCAATCACGAAAACGGCGGGCGCGTCTTCGAGGCGCCGCTTTCCGAGGGCGCCGCGCACGGGAAACTTGACGAGGGGCTCGAAGTCACCGCGAGCCATCTCGCCATCGTGCCCGTCGGCCGCCGCGAAACGCTGTGCTACGAGTTTTCCTGCAAGTACGGCGAAGAGGAATATATCATCTATCTCGACGCCCGCACGGGCGAGGAAGTGCGCATCTTCCGCGTTCACGAGAGCGCGCGGGGGAACTATCTCTCGTAAAAAAGCGCAATAAAAAAGCTGAAATACGATTAAAAAGCCGAGCGGACTCGCTCGGCTTTTTAATGAGAAAAAATATGGATTCGTATAGGCAAAACAAGTGTTCTGTAAAGAACAAGTAACATTATACGCTCTTTTGTGCAGAAGTCAAGGATTTTATTGCGTTTCCGAAAAAGAATTATGAAAAAATTTTCAGGGAAAAGACATTTCCTTGCCAAAGTCGGGATTTTGCGGTAGAATAATACCTGCAGAGGTTTTCCGCGCCGGACGCGCGCGGAAGATGCACGATCTCATCGTCCGACAGGAGGAAAAGGATGTTCAACGTCGTTCTGGTTGAGCCGGAGATCCCGCAGAACGCGGGCAATATCGCGCGGACTTGCGCCGCAACGGGGTGCACGCTGCACCTCGTCAGACCGCTCGGATTTGAAATATCCGACAGATATCTCAAACGCGCGGGGCTGGATTACTGGCATCTGGTCGACGTCGTCGTGCACGACGGTGCGGAGGCGTTTTTCGCGTCCTGCCCCGCGGACGCGCGCTTCTGGTTCTTTACGACCAAGGCGCCCCGCGCATATACGCAGGCGGAGTTTCGCGCGGGGGATTACCTCGTGTTCGGCAAGGAGACGAGGGGACTTCCCGAAGAACTGCTGGTCGCGCATCCCGGGGAATGCGTGCGCATCCCCATGCGGACGGAGGCGCGTTCGCTCAATCTTTCCAACTCCGTCGCCGTCGCCGTGTTCGAAGGGCTGCGGCAGAACGATTTCCGCGGGCTCTCTTCGGAAGGGGAGCTGCACCGTCTGCGCTGGGACGTCCCGCCGCGCGGTGTGTGAAATTTTTTGCGCGCATTGACGAAAGCGCGCCGCCGTGATATAATACCGCTGTAATTCGGAAAGGAGGGAACAGGTCATGCGGATGCTGAAACGGATCTTCAGCCGCTTTTTTATCGTCGCGCTCACGATCATCCTCCTCTTTCTGGTGGATGTCACCGTCGTCTGCGGCTTCGTCTATCTGTTCGCGGGCTGGCTCGCCGCACAGTTCCCGCAGGCAACGCAGTGGATCACGTTTGCGCTCACGGCGCTCTCGTGGCTCGTCGTCTTTCTTGCCGCGCTGCACGCCGCCAACCGCGATATGGTTCCCGAGACCAAGATCCCGTGGATCCTGTGCATCGTCTTTCTCAATATCTTCGGCGTCGCCATCTACTGCGTGTTTTCCTCGCACCGCCCCACAAAGCGGGTGCAGCAGCGCTACCGCGTTCTGTACGAACATTCCAAAAAGTACGAAAACGGCGGGCTGACCGTCCGCAGGATCAACGAAGAGATGCGCCGCTGGTCGGATATCAGCGAGGCGCTCTTTACCGAAGAGCCTGCCGCGTGCATGTACGAGCATACCAGAACGGAGTACTTCCCTTCGGGCGAACTCTTCTGGGCGCGCCTCCTCGAAGACCTGGAGCGCGCCGAAAAGTACATCTTCATGGAGTACTTCATCATCGAACGCGGGGAAATGTGGGAAAGCATCCTCGAGATCCTCTCCCGCAAGGTGAAAGAGGGCGTCGAGGTGCGGTTCATGTACGACGATATCGGCTGCATGGGCAAGGTGCATCTCGTCTACCATAAGATGCTCGAAAAAATGGGCATCCGGTGCGTCAAATTCAACCCGTTCGTGCCCGTCGTCACGAACGTGCACAACAACCGCGACCACAGAAAGATCACCGTCATCGACGGATACATCGGCTATACGGGCGGCATCAATCTTTCCGACGAATACGTCAACGTCACCCATCCGTTCGGGGTCTGGAAGGATACCGCCGTGCGGCTGGAGGGCGAGGGCGTGAAGGGGCTGCTGCTGATGTTTCTGAAACTGTATAACCTCTCCCTCAAATCGTGCGAGGATTATTCGCCCTATATCCCGCTCATGTACGAAAAGTTCGAGGACGAGGGGTTCGTCCAGCCCTACGGCAGCGGCCCGCGCCCCATGTATCAGCGCAGCATCGGCGAGGACGTATACATCAATATCCTCAATACCGCCAAAGATTACGTCTGGATCATGACGCCCTATCTCATCATCGACTACCGTCTGCGCGAGGCGCTCGTCATGGCGGCGGCGCGCGGGGTGGACGTGCGCATCATCACGCCGCATATCCCCGATAAGCGCGTTGCGTTCGCGCTCACGCGCTCCAACTATATGGCGCTCATCCGCGGCGGGGTCAGAATTTATGAATATACGCCCGGGTTCATCCACGCAAAGGGGTTCCTCGCGGACGACAAGGTGGGCGTGGTCGGCACCATCAACTGCGACTATCGCTCCCTGCTCTTCCACTTCGAGGACGCGGTGCTCATGTACAGGACGCGCGCGCTCGCCTCGATGAAACAGGACTTCGAAGAGACGTTCGCCGTCTCCGCGCTCCAGACGGAGGCGGACGCAAAGCGCAACGTGGTGTGGCGCGGCGTGTGCGAGCTCGCAAAGATCTTCGCGCCCCTGTTTTAGGTATACGTCTGCAAGACAACCCGCGCTTTTGCGCCAATGTTATAAAATAACGTTGCAAAAGGCGTCACTGCGTTATGCCTTGTGTTATAAATCACTTGCGCAAGCAGGGTTTCCCTGCGCCCGCGCCCCACATTTGCGCATACCTGCGCTTTTGCAGAAAAGTGAGCCGCCGCGAGCTATACTGTTGCGAAAACAGCGGCGGCGAGGAAAACCGCGCACAAAAGCGTGAGCGACTGCGGGGTTTTCCTGAAACTCACGGAAATTCTTTTCGTCAGTTCGAAAAGAATTTCGTGAATACTTCTGAGGAGGTATTTATGATCCATTCCATGGCGGGCGGCGTGCTCGGCGATCAGGGCGTGCATACGTTCGCAAAGGTCGAGATCGGGGGCGCGCCCTATTGGTACCTTGCTCCCGTGCGCGTTGCGGCGGGGGATAAAGTCGTCGTCCCCTTCGGCAGAGAGGGGCGCCGCGTAACGGCGCAGGTGCTCAGAACGGAGGACTGCACCGCGCAGACCGCGCCCGTCCCGCTCGGGCGGGCAAAGAGCATTATCCGCGTCCTTGCCGAATAAACATATATAAAACGGGTTGACAGAACGAATATTTTGTCGTACAATAAAGCGGAACATAGGGGAGTAGTCGGCGCGCCGCACGGGCGGCTGCGCGATGCCGTCCACATATTGCGGCGCATGCCGCGGGCGCTATCTGAAATGACGAGACTTATGCGTAAAGGAAAGCCGTTCCTTTGCGCATAAGTCTTTCTTTTTTGTCCGCTCCCCTCAGGCGCGGCGGTTCCGCCGCAGGAAGATTTCGGAGAGAAAATTTTATGTCGGTTTGGGAGATCCTTCTCATCGGGGCGGCGCTTGCGATGGACGCCGTCGCCGTGAGCATGACCAACGGCATGACGGATCCGCGCATGCGCCCCGCAAAGGCGCTTGCGATCGCGCTCACGTTTGCCGTATTCCAGTTCGCCATGCCCGTCGTCGGGTATTACTGCGGGGCGGTGTTCGCCTCCGTCGTCGAGCGCATCGCGCCGTGGCTTTCCTTCGCGCTCCTCGCCTTCATCGGCGGGAAGATGATCGTCGACTGTATCCTGGAGATGCGCGAAAAAAAGCGCGCGGGCGAGGGGGCGCAGCTCCCGCGCGCGGGCAAACCCCTCGGCGCGGGGAAACTTCTTGTGCAGGGCGTGGCGACCAGTCTCGACGCGCTCGCCGTCGGCGTGACGCTCCTCGCAACGGAAACGCAGGCGGGGCTCCCTTTCCACGCCGCGGCATGTGCCGCCGTCATCGGCGCGGTCACCTTCGTCCTGTCGCTTGCCGCCGTATACGTCGGCAAAAAGGTGGGCGATAAGTTCGCCGACTGGGCGGGCGTCGCCGGGGGCGCGGTGCTCATCGGCATCGGGCTGAAGATCCTTCTGGAAGGGATTTTGTAAGGCGGCGCGGCGATTTCGGACGCCCCGATTGAAAAATTTCTTAACTTGTATTGACTTTCCACGTGCGGGCTGATATAATAAAGTTACAGGATATACGGGGGGAAGAGATTATGGGAAAAGAGATCCGGCATTACGATTTTACAAAAAAACCGCGTAAGGCGAGCCCGTTCTGGATGTGGGTCGCGCGGAATTTCGCCATCAAACCCCGTCTCAAGGGGCGCAAGGTCACGGTAAAAAAGATCGGCATGACGGGTATCGAGCCGCCCTATCTGCTGTTCGTCACGCATGCGAGCATGCTCGACTTCCCCGCCATGTATACGGCGGTCGCGCCTCATAACGCGAACAACGTCGTCGCCATCGACGCCATCCGCGACGTCGGCGACTGGATCATGCGCAGGCTCGGCTGTATCTGCAAGCGCAAGTTCGTGAAAGATCTCAACCTCATCCGCAACATGCGCTATTGCGTGGATAAGTATAAGTCCATCGTCTGCATCTATCCCGAGGCGCGCTACACGCTCGACGGCACGACGGGCTTTCTGCCCGATTCTCTCGGCAAGATGGGCAAACTCCTCAAAGTCCCCGTCGTCGTTTTGCGTCTCTACGGCACGTTCATCGCCGCGCCGCAGTGGAATAAAGACGAGCAGTATCTTCCGCTCCGCTGCGAGCTCGAGTGCGTGGCGACCGCGGAGGAGGTCAGGAGCCTCCCCGCCGACGAACTCAACGCCCGCATCCACCGCGCCATGCAGCGCGACGATTATGCCTATCAGCGCGAAGAGGGGATCCGCCTCACCAATCCCCGCCGCGCCAACGGATTGCACAATATCCTCTATCAGTGCCCGCACTGCGGCACGGAGTTCAAAATGTATTCGGAGGGCACCCGCCTGTGGTGCGCCGCCTGCGGCAAGGGCTGGCAGATGACCGAGCTGAGCGAGCTCGTCGCCGAGGAAGGGGAGACGGAGTTCCGGTACATCCCCGACTGGATGGCGTGGGAGCGCAAAAACGTGCGCGCGGAGGTGCGTTCGGGCAGCTACCGCTTCGAGGACGACGTGACCGTGCACACCCTCCCCAACGCCAAGCGGTTTTACGATCAGGGTATGGGAAAACTTGTGCAGACGCCCGAGGGAACGCGGCTCATCTGCAAGGCGTACGGCGAAAAGCGCGAGCTCTTCTGGGCGGGCACCGAGCTCGAGAGCGTACACGTCGAGTACGACTATCCGTACCGCAAGGATAAGTACAAAAAGAACATCTTCGGCGACTGCGTCGATATCTCCACGCCGGACGACAGCTATTGGCTGCATCCCGTATCCGACCGCGATCAGCTCACGAAAATTTCCCTCGCCACGGAGGAGATCTATCTCCTTGCGAAGGAGAAGGTGAAAGAGCGCGGCAGAGAGGGGCAGGGAGAAGTGAAGAACAAGCGGTCGGAAGAGACGATTTGATAAATAAAACGTTTCGGGCGCCTTCTCGGGCGCCCGTTGCGGACGAGGGGCAATATCGCCCCTCGTTTTTTTGCCACAGAGTTGACGGGCGCCTGCGGATGCGGTATAATCATCCTCGCAGACAGAGGCGTCTGCTTCGGAGGCAGCCATGAAAAAGATCGCCGTCGTCGAGGACGACGTATATATCGGGAATATGCTCGCGGAGCTTCTGCGGGCGAACGGGTATGCCGTTTCGCGGGCGTATTCGGGGAGCGAGGCGCTCCTTCTGTTGGAACGGGAAACGCCCGATCTCATGCTCCTCGACCTCATGCTCCCGGGGCTCCCGGGGGAGGAGGTGCTCTCCGCCGCGGCAAAAGTATGCCCCGTGATCATCCTCAGCGCCAAGACCGACGCAAAGGGCAAAGCGGCGAACCTCAACGCGGGGGCGGCGGACTATGTGACCAAGCCCTTCGATAACGACGAACTCCTCGCCCGCGTCGCCGTACAGCTCCGCCGCGGGGCGGCGCCGCGCACCCGCCTTGTCGCGGGAGACGTGGAAGCCGACCTCGAAACGTACGCCGTGCGGGCGGCGGGCAAGTCCGTGCGGCTCACGAAAACGGAATTTTATATCCTGCGCGCGCTGTTGGAACATCCAAAAAAGGTGTATTCCAAGAGCGCGCTCGTAGACGCCATCGGCGAATTCGTGCCGGACGGCGGGGAATCCTCGGTGAGCGTGCATGTGAGCAATCTCCGAAAAAAACTGGAGGAGGCGACGGGGCGCAACTGCATCGAGACGGTCTGGGGCATCGGGTTCAAGTGGGCAGAGGGCGCGGAACGCGGATAAAACCGCCTCCGCGCAAATCTTTATACTTTCTTAAAACTTTCTTTCGCCTTTGTTAAAACGCGGGTGGTAGGATAGGGGCGTTCAAGGAGGTTTGACTATGCAATATGCACTCAAAACGTACGGGCTCACAAAGACGTATGCGCGCGCGGCGGCGGTGGAAAACGTTTCGGTCAACGTACCGCGCGGGAGCATTTACGGCTTTGTGGGCAGGAACGGCGCGGGCAAGACTACGCTCATGCGCCTTGTCAGCGGGCTCATCAACAAGAGCGGCGGCAGCTACGAGCTGTTCGGCGTGAGCGATTCGTCGCGCGGGATCGGGGCGGCGCGCCGCCGTACGGGCGCCATCATCGAAACGCCCTCCGTCTATCCGGAATTTACGGCGGAACAGAACCTGAAGATCCAGTGCCATACGCTGGGCGTGCCCGATCTCTCCGTCATCGGGCGCACGCTCGAATATGTGGGGCTGGAAGGCACTGGAAAAAAGAAGGCGAAGAACTTCTCCCTCGGTATGCGCCAGCGGCTCGGCATAGCCGCGGCGCTCGTCGGCAGCCCCGATCTCATTATCCTCGATGAACCAACCAACGGGCTGGATCCGCAGGGCATCGTGGAGATCCGCGAGCTTCTCCTGCGTCTCAACCGCGAGCAGGGCATCACGGTGTTCATATCCAGCCATATCCTGAGCGAGCTCTCCAAACTTGCCACGCATTACGGGTTCATCGAAAAGGGGAAACTCGTCAGAGAACTCACGGCAGAGGAACTCTTCGAGGCGTGCCGCAAGTGTATCCGCATCAAAGTGGATTCCACAAAACAGCTCCCGTTCGTGCTCGAAGAAAAGCTCGGCATCACCGACTATAAGCTGCTTTCGGCGACGGAGGCGGAAATTTACGGCGACGTGGGCGTCGGACGGCTCGCGCTTGCGCTCAACGCGGCGGGCATCGTCCTTCTGGAGAGCAATCACCGCGACGAAGATCTCGAGGGGTATTTCATCAACCTCGTGGGAGGTGCCGTATGATGCGCCTTTTCCGTGCCGATTTTTACAGGCTCTTCCGCAGCAAGCTCTTTTATGCGCTCGTCGTCCTGAATGCGGCGGTCGCGCTCGTGTTCACCTTCAACAGCTACGCCATGTACCGCGGCGGGTATACGGCTTCGGCGCTCTCCACCGTCATGAACGGCGTGGGCAGCGGCATGGGCATGCTGGGCATCCTCATCGCGCTCTTCGCCGCCGTGTTCGTCGGGCACGACTATGCGAGCGGCGCCGTGCGCAACAAGATCATGGCGGGCTGCGGCAGGCTGAAAATATACTGGAGCAAGCTCGTCTGCGTCACGTTCGCCGGAACGTGCATCTATCTTGCCTACCAGCTCGCGGGGCTCGCCGTCGGCGCGCCGCTCATGGGGTTCGGCGGCGAGGGCGCAGCCGTCGTCGCGGGGTATTTCTTCCTCGGGCTCTTCCTCGTGTTTGCATACAGCGCGCTCTTCACCGCGCTCGTCATGCTCACGCAGAGCACCACGATCTCGCTCATCGTCGGCATCATCGCGCCGCTCGTCATATCGCTCCTCACCATCAACGTGGTCGGCGAATTGCAGGGGCACACCGATTTCGTCGGCGACGAGGCGGTGTTCATTCCCTGCGACTGGCCCGCATGGGCGCAGGGGCTCGTCCGTTTCATTTTCGCGCTCATCCCTTCCGGGCAGGCGTGCTCCGTATCGATGTCGTTCGTTGCGACGGAGCTCGCCCAAACGCCCGCGCTGTTCTTCGCGTACTATGCGCTCTCCTGCGTGTGGGTCGTGCTCTCCGCGGCGGGCGGTGCGCTGCTGTTCAGAAAGATCGACGTCAAATAGAAAGGGGGTATCTCGGACATGGTCATCGCGCTTTCCGTCATGGCGGGGGCGTTCGCGCTCCTCGCCGCCGCGCTTGCGGTGCGGCTCGTCCTTCTCAGGCGCGCCTATCGGGAAGTCGTAAAGGGGGCGGAGGAGAAGTTCTCGTCCGCCTCCAACGCGCCCGTGGCGTACGCGGGGACGGACAAAACGGCAAGGCGGCTCGCCGTGCGCCTGAGCGCCGCGATCGACGGCGTGCTTGCCGCGGGGCGCGAATACGAGGCGGGCAACCTCGAGCTCAGGCGCGCCGTGACGAACGTCTCGCACGATCTGCGTACGCCGCTCACGGCTGCGGCGGGCTATGCGGGCATGCTCAGGGCGAGCGGACTGACTCCCGCGCAGCAGGAGCAGCTCTCCGTCATCGAGGGAAGGCTCTCGGCGATGAAGGAACTCACGGAGGAGATGCTCTCCTACTTCGTCGCGGCAACGGAGGAACGCACGGAGGCGCGCGCCCGTGTGTGCGTGAACGACGTGCTCGAGGACAGCCTCACGCAGTTTTATGCCGCCTTCCGCGAACGCGGGATCACGCCGGAACTGTGCCTGTGCGAGACGCGGGTCATGCGTTTCACCGAGCGCGAAACGCTCGCGCGCATCTTCGGTAACGTCATCTCCAACGCGGTGCGCTATTCTGACGGCGACTTTAAGGTGATCCTGCGCGGATCCGGCGAGATCGTGTTCTCCAACCGCGCCTCCTCGCTCGACGAGGTGACGGCGGCGCGCCTGTTCGAACGCTTTTTCACGGTGGAGAACGCGCGCGGTTCCACGGGGCTGGGAATGTCCATCGCGCGGGTGCTCACGGAGCGCCTCGACGGGCGCATCTCCGCCCGCTGGCACGACGGGATCCTTGCCGTCGTCATGCGGATATAGCATAAAATTTTATCATTCGCGGCACGAAGGCGCGCGGGCAAATGCCCGCGCGCTTGACTTTCGGATATAAAATGTGGTAATCTTGAATCGGCCGCGGGAGAGCGCGGCAAATACGCTGATATGGAAGAATTGTTTTGAAACACCTGTTCTCTTGTATGAAGCCGTACGGCGCGGTGGCGGTGCTTTCGCCCATCTTCAAGCTGCTCGAAGCGTGTATGGAGCTGCTCGTGCCGCTCGTCGTGGCAGACATCGTGAACGTCGGCATCGCCGCGGGCGATCGGATGTACGTCGTCACGCGGTGTCTCATCCTTGTCGCGTTCGGCGTGGCGGGGCTGGGGTTCGCGCTCACGGCGCAGTTTTTCGCCGCCAAGGCCGCGGCGGGAACGAGCGCGCGCCTGCGCGAGCGGCTCTTCGATAAACTTCAGTCCTTTTCGTATACGCAGATCGACGAAACGGGCACCGCGACCATGATCGCCCGCATGACGAGCGACGTCAATCAGGTGCAGTCGGGCGTGAACATGACGCTCCGCCTCCTGCTGCGTTCGCCCATCGTCGTATTCGGCGCCATCATCATGGCGTTTATCGTCGACTGGCAGGTCGCGCTCGTATTCGTCGCCGTCCTGCCCCTTCTCACGGCGGCGATCGTCGCCGTCATGGCTGCGACCATCCCGCTGTATAAGCGCGTGCAGGGGCATTCGGACGGCGTATACCTGCAAACACGGGAAAATCTTGCGGGCGCGCGCGTCGTGCGGGCGTTCTGCAAGGAGGAGGACGAGATCGCGGAATTCGGCGGGCGGAACGCGCGCCTGTGCGCCGAGCAGAAGAAGGTGGGGCGCATCGCCGCCGTCACCAATCCGCTCACCTATGCGCTCGTCTCCGTCGCGGCGATCGCCATCGTCTGGGTGGGCGCGCTGCGCGTGGAGGAGGGCGTCATCCTGAACGGCGACGTCGTCGCGTTGTACAGCTATCTTTCGCTCATTCTGGTGGAACTCGTCAAGTTCGCCAATCTCATCTACACCGCCTCGCGCGCCATCTCCTGCGAAAAGCGCATCGAGCAGGTGCTCGAAGCCTCCGGCGAGCCCGAAGTGCTCGCGCCGCCTTCGGAAAAGAAGGGGAGCGCCGCGTTCTCCTTCGAAGACGTCTCGTTCGCGTACGCCAGGGGCGGCGCGCCGGCGCTGCATAACGTCACCTTTTCCGCCGCGCGCGGCGAGGTGGTGGGGGTCCTGGGCGGCACCGGTTCGGGCAAGACGACGCTCGTCAACCTCCTGCCCCGCTTTTATCCCGCCAGCCGCGGCGTGGTGCGTCTCGCCGGGGAGGATGTGAACACGCTCCCCGCAGGGGAGTTGCGTGCGCGCATCGGCGTCGTGCCGCAGAAGGCGGTGCTCTTCCGCGGCACCATCCGTTCCAATCTCCTTTGGGGAAAGGAGGACGCCACGGAGGAGGAGCTGCAAAAGGCGGTGCGCATCGCGCAGGCGGCGGACGTGGTCGCCTCCAAAGGCGGGCTGGACGGCGAGATAGCGCAGGAGGGGCGCAACCTCTCGGGCGGACAGCGCCAGCGCCTCACCATCGCCCGCGCCCTCGTGCGGGACCCCGAACTGCTCATTCTGGACGACAGTTCCTCCGCGCTCGACTACGCGACGGACGCAAAGCTGCGCGCCGCGCTCAAAGAGCTGGACTGCACCGTCGTCGTCGTTTCCCAGCGGATCGCCTCGGTGCGGCATGCCGATAAGATCGTCGTTTTAGACGACGGCGGCGTGGCGGGGATCGGCACGCACGAAGAGCTCCTGCGCTCCTGCAGGGTATACCGCGAGATTGCCGCCTCGCAGGAAAAGGAGGCCGTGTCATGACGCGTTCCGCATCCTTCCGCGGGATCCTCCGCTATCTCAGACCGCATATACACCTCGTCGTGCTCTCGCTCCTGTGCGCGCTCGTCACGGTCGCCTGCCAGCTCGTCGTGCCCTATCTCGTGGGGCGGGCGATCGACTGCATCGTGAACGCGCAAAACATCGACTATCCGCGTATTTTCCGGCTCTTCGCCGTCATCGGCGTGTGTATCGCGGCAGCCGCCGTCACGCAGTATCTGATGAACGTCGTCAACAACCGCATCGTCTATCACACGCTTGCGAACGTGCGGCGGGACGCCTTTGCCAAGCTGCAGCGGCTGCCCTTCCGCTATCTCGATTCGCATCCATACGGCGAGACGGGCGGCATCGTGCTCGCCGACGCCGAACAGTTCGCCGATGGTCTCCTCCTCGGCTTTACGCAGCTCTTCACGGGCGTATGCACCATCGCGGGGGTGCTCGGCATCCTGTTCGCCCTCCGCTGGGAGATCGCCCTCATCGTGCTGTGCGCCACGCCCGTCTCCATCGTGGCGGCGCGGTTCATCTCGTCGCACACCTATAAAACGTTTAAACAGCAGGCGGAAGTGCGCGCCGAACAGACGGGCTTTATCGACGAGGCGATCGGCAATCTCAAAGTCGTCAAGGCATATTCGCATGAAGATGAAAACGCCGCCCGCTTCCGCGAACAGAACGAGCGCTACCGTGCCTGCTCGCTCCGCGCCATGTTCTATTCGTCCACGACCAACCCGACCACGCGCTTTATCAACTCGCTCATCTACGCGGGCGTGGCGCTCACGGGCGCGCTGCTCTCCATCTCCACGGCGGGCGCGTTCAGCGTCGGGCTCCTCACGAGCTGCCTTTCCTACGTCAATCAGTACACGAAACCCTTCAACGAGATCACCGAAGTGCTCGCCGAATTCCAGAACGCGCTCGCCTGCGCGGGGCGGCTTTTCACGCTCATCGGCGAGGAAGAGGAACCGAGCGACGAAAACGCCGCCGACCTCGGGCACGCGGCGGGGGAGGTCGTCCTGCGCGACGTCGCCTTCTCCTACCGGAAAGACGTCCCGCTCATCCGCGATCTCTCGGTGAACGTCCCCGCCGGGCACCGCATCGCCATCGTCGGTCCCACGGGCTGCGGCAAAACGACGCTCATCAACCTTCTCATGCGCTTTTACGATGTGGACGGCGGTTCCGTCTCGGTGGACGGGCAGGACGTGCGCTCCGTCACCCGCAGGTCGCTCCGCCGCAACTACGGCATGGTGCTGCAGGAGACGTGGCTCAAACGCGCCACCGTGCGCGAGAACCTCATGATGGGCAATCCCGACTGCACGGAGGAGGAGATGATCGACGCCGCGAAGGAGGCGCATGCCGACGGTTTTATCCGCCGTCTGCCGCAGGGGTACGATACCGTCATCGGCGCCGCGGGGTCGCTCTCCGAGGGGCAGAAACAGCTCCTGTGCATCACGCGCGTCATGCTCTGCCGTCCGCCCATGCTCATCCTCGACGAAGCGACGAGCAACATCGATACGCGCACCGAGCGCCTCGTGCAGGACGCCTTCGCGCGGCTCATGGAGGGGCGCACCTGTTTCATCGTCGCGCACCGTCTCTCCACCATCAGGAACGCCGATCTCATCCTCGTGATGGACGCCGGGCGCATCGTCGAGCAGGGCACGCACGAGCAATTGCTCGCCAAAAACGGATTTTATACCAAACTGTATAACGCGCAGTTCTGAAAAAACTCCCCCTTTGCGGGGAGTTTTTTTCTGCCGATCGGTTGACTTGATCCCCAAATATATGATATAGTATCGCGCAAACTGTCTGAGAGAGGTGCATTATGAAATTTGTAAAACGCGCCGCGTGCGCGCTCCTGTCGCTCGTCATGCTGGGCGGCGTATTTGCGGGCTGTACGGGAGCTCCCTCGGGGGAGGAGCCCGTGCCGCCCTCGGGGGAAGAACCCGCGCCGCCCTCCGGGGAGGATCCCGTCGGCGAGCGCTTCGAGCCCGAAATGAACAACACCACGAAGGTGGGGATGTCTGCCGAATATCTAGGCACCGTTCCGCGCACGCTGCCCGAGGTCTCCGACGGCGGGCTGGGGCGCTATCCCGTGTACGGCGGGAACAACTCCTTCACGCAGGAGGAGCGCGAGGCGATCATCGCGGAGAACAACGCGCTCGTCTCGTCGTCGTCCACCTACGACGCCATGGACGCAGAGGGGAACCTCAGCCTGAACGGGATCCCCACGGGCAAAAAGCTGTATAAGCACAGCGCGGCGGCGGGGATGTACGAGGGCGACGTCGCCGATGACGAACCCGCGCTCGTCAAACGGCTCACCTACCGTTCCCGCAGCCGCGGCAATCTCATCACGGGGCTCTATGCGCCCGCGGGCGAAGTCCTGAAGATCGAGATGAGCGCGCGCGATCTCGCCGCCTCGGGCGGGGTCAAGGTGTTCATCGGGCAGGCGCTCGCCGTGCCGCGGGGCGGCAGCCAGTCGAACAATATCTGGGCGGCGCGCCAGCTCGACCGCATGCCCGTGATCCTCAATACGATGACGGTCTCGGAACAGGTCGGCTACGTCGGCGCCTATCTTGGCGGCCCCGTCTATGTGCAGCCCGTCAGAGCGGGGGCGGAGTTCACCGTCACCGTTTCGGGCGCGGTCGCGTATTCGCATTACGTCTGGGGATACACCACGCGCGAGGAGTTCGAGCGCAACAGCCGTTCGAGCGCGCCCTATTTCGACCTCGAGGTGTGGGACGACGGCGTGCGCCATTCCGGGCCGAAGGCGCGCGTGGAGCAGTTCGGGTACGACGATCTGACCGCGGCCGCCGTGTTCTGGGACAAGGTGTCGCTCGTCTCCAACCGCGTGCCGGCGGGGTCTTCGGGGGATCTCGGCATCACCTTCCTGTACGATCCCTTCGTCGCGGCGGGGTCGATGGTCGCGTTCGTCGGGAACCATACCGTCAACTGCCCGCTCAGCTGTTTTTCCGCCGCGCTCGATATCCGCAGCGCCGTCGACGACGCATCGGACTCGTTCTGGGGCGTCATCCACGAATATAACCATCATTATCAGCGGTTCGGGTTCGCCCCCGGCGATGAGGTGACGAACAACGCCGTCTCCCTCGTGGAATACAGCCTGTTCACGCGCATTTCCGCGGGGCGCAAACTCGGCAGCGCGGCGGAGGGGAGCTATTCTACGGGCTGGAACCGCTATACCAACCCGAGCTGGTCGCTCCGTCAGACGCTGGCGAACGCGGGCACGAATTCCAACCTCGATTCATATGCCAATCTGCTGCACGCCTTCGGGCAGGACGCCTTCATCCGCGCCGCGCAGAACGGGAACGGGCAGGGCGGCGCGGACGCGTGGTACAGAGCCGTCAGCGACGCCACGCAATACGATATGACCTATTACTTCACCGGACTGCTGCACCAGACGGTCTCGGCGGGCGTGCTTTCGGAATATGCCGCGAAAGACCTGCCCGTGTTCGTGCCCGTGGCGAGCATCTACCAGACGGGGCGCAGCTATCTTTCGGACGGGAAGATCTGTTACAGCCGCACGGCGGAGCCGTACGGCATCGAGGCGGGCAAGCCCTTCGAGCTCGATTTCAACGAAAATATCGTCGCGCCGCAGGGGGTCACAGTTACCGTCAAGTCTGTCACGCAGCCCGAAAACGGCACGCTCGAAAAATTGCGGGAGGGGGTATACCGCTATACGCCGGGCGCCGGTCACCGCGATTCGGGCAGGATCTATGTGACGCTCGGCATCGTCAAGGACGACGGCGCCTTCGAGGCGGAGGACGTCACGCTCGTCGTCGAACTGCGGCAGGAGCAGTACAAGCCGGACGTGCTCGAGCGCACCGTGTACACCTATACTGCGGAAAATATGTATCGGGACGTCGAGGAGGCGGTCTCCAACAACTTCGCGGGCTATGAGAGCGTGAAAAAGGAGGATAACGAGAACCGCGTCCAGAACGGGAACGCGGAGATCTGGGAGCCTTCGCCCGGGCAGAATGCCGTCATGGTCGTCGAGGGTAAATTCCGCATCCCGTCCGACGGAAAATACCGCGTCGCCCTGCGCGGGCGGCGGCAGGCGGCGCTCTATCTCTCCACTGACGGCGGGAAGTCGTACGAACGGGCGGCGCGCCTCGACAATCAGACGAACAGCCCCGATTTCGACTTCACGAACGAGGAACACTACTGCGACAGAATGTTCTCCGGCGGGCAGTGGGTGCGCTTCAGGGCGGTGCTTCTCGTCACGTACGGCGGGAGCTTCATCGGCGTGGGGCTGGGCAGGTTTTCGGGCGAAAACGTGCGGGTGAGCTATCTCAACGCCTACCGCAACGCCTATGAGTACGAGCCTTTTTCCTCCGATTATTTTTACGGGCGCGCCTATTCGTACGATTATCATGACGACGGCGGGGCGGAACAGTCGCTCGTCGGGACGAATTACCGCCCGTGGGACGCGTCTTACGATATCGGGAACCTGTTCGACGATGACCCGGAAAATTTCATCCATTCGGACCAGTCCTCTTTTATCACGGAGAGCAGCCCCTTCGAGCTCACCGTCGACCTCGGCAGAACCGTCCGCGCGAACACTTTCACGATATACGGCGAACCTTCGCGGCAGTATCAGCCCAAGGACTTCGTGCTGTACGGCGGCACGGCGGCGGACGCGCTCGAAGTCATTGCGGAGGTGGAGGACGGCGCCCGTACGGGGAACAACGTCGTCGTCTCCTTCGCGGAACGCGATCTGCGCTATTATAAGCTGGTCGTCACCGATACGCACGCGGTCGGGCGCAAGTATATCGCCTTCCGCAGGGCGGAGGTCTCCTTCGCCGTCCCGGGCGGCACGCTCGTCTCGCCCGACGACGCCCGCCTCGTCTACCGCGGGGCTTGGGAGCTCTCGCAGGCGCTCTCCACGTTCGGGCATGCCTATCTCGGAACGGACGCCGAGCTCTCGTTTGAGTTCACGGGCACGCGGTTTGCGGTACGTTCCGCAGCGGGGGCTCCGTGCGCGTTCGAGGTGTATATCGACGGCAGAAAGGTCGGGGCGGCGGCGCAGTCCGCGTCGGACGCGGGCGCCGTCTCGTATCTTTCGGAGGCGCTTCCGCAGGGCGCGCACACCGTTGTTCTGCGCGGCGATATCAGCGCGGACAGCCTGGTGTTCTGGGACTGACCGCGGCGCGCTCCGCGGGAGGGCGCGCCGTGCATTTTTCTCCGCGGCGCGCCGTCTTTCTCCTTTACTTTTCGGAACGGGTGTGATACAATGAGCGGCGTGAAAGAGAGGGTAAAACACATCAGAAAACAATTCGGGTACGGTCTGCAGATCGTGCTCGTCGGGGCGCTCACGGGAACGTTCGCGGGCGTCGTCGTCACGCTGTATACCGTCCTTGCCGCCATGGCAGAGGAGTTCTCGCGCGGGTATTACGGCTTTTTCCGCGAACAGCCCGCGTTCATCCCGCTGCTCTTCGCGGCGCTTTTGCTCGGAGCCGTGGTCATCGGCGGCACGCTCCGCTTTCTTCCCGTCATCCGCGGCAGCGGCATCCCGCAGACGGAGGGCGCGCTGCGCGGGCTCATGCGGTTCAAGTGGTACAGGGCGCTCACGGGCATGTTCGCGGCGAGCCTGTTTACCATATTCATGGGGCTCTCCGCGGGCGCGGAGGGGCCGAGCCTCATGATCGGCGGCGCGTGCGGCTACGGCACGAGCGATCTTTTGCGGCGCAATGCGCTCGTGCGGCGCTACCAGATCACGGGCGGGGCGTGCGCGGGGCTCGCCGTCGCCTTCAACGCGCCGCTCACGGGCATGGTGTTTGCCTTCGAGGAGGGACAGAAGCGCTTTACGCCCGAGGTGTTCGTCTGCGCGTTTTCCTCCGTGGTGTTCGCCGTGCTGGTGCGCAACCTCCTGAGGAGCGCCATGGGGCTGGAGATCGGCGCCTATTTCACCACCTTCTCCTTTGCGGCAGCCGACCTCACGCAGCCGATGTTCTATCTGTATGTGCTCTTTGCGTCGGTCGTGTGTGCGCTTGCGGGCGTGGGGTTTTACTTCCTCGTATTCTTTGCCAAGCGCCTGTTTGCGCGGCTCACGTTCTGGAAGGGCGTCGGCAAGATGATCGTTCCCTTCCTGCTCGCGGGGGCGGCGGGGCTGCTCACCGCTTATGCGATGGGCGGCGGACACGAATTCATCTCCGCGCTCGGGAGCGGATCCGCGGGGCCGGAGCGCGTGTTCTCTTCGCCCGTCTGGGTCACGGTGCTCGTCGTCGTGATCGTAAAACTGCTCGTCACCGTGGTCAATATGGGAGCGGGCGTGCCATGCGGTGCGTTTATCCCCATGCTCGCCGTGGGCGCCGGGCTGGGCGCGCTCATGAGCTATGTCTGCGCGGCGATGGGCATGCAGGCGGCGTATGCCGATGCGCTCGTCATCATCTGCATGGCGGCGTTCTTTACCGCCGTCGTCCGCGCGCCGGTCACGGGCGTCGTCATGACGCTCGAGCTCACCTGGAATTTTGCCTTTCTCCTGCCCGTGCTCATCGGCGCGGCGGCGGGGTATCTCATGGGCGAGCTCTTCCGCACGCGCCCCGTCTATGAGCGTCTGCTCGACGAAATGCTCGCCGAGAGCGCGGAGGCGTACAAGGTGCGCGCCTTTGCCGCCCGCTTCCGCGTGAAGGCGGGGAGCGTCGCCGCGGGGCGCGCCCTGCGCGACGTGCTCTTCCCGCAGGACGCCCGCGTCACCCGCGTGGAGCGCGGCGAAGAGCATTTTATCCCGGACGGCAACACCGTGCTCCTGCCCGGCGATATTCTGACCGTGGAGGGGGAGGAGCGCGCCGGAGGAGAGACCGCCGAGGCGCTCGCCGAAACCGTCGGTGAAGAAACGGACTGAAAAGATCCGCATTTTTTTGCGGGTCTTTTGTATAAAACGCCGCGATCCCGCGCAAAATAACAGCGTAAGGGAGGCAAGCATGGACTTTACCAGGACGCAGACGTATCAGAACCTCGCGCGTGGATTCGCGGGGGAATGTCAGGCGGGTATGAGGTACCAACTTACGGTAAAAGCGGCGATGAAACAGGGCTACGAAGCACTTGCAGACGTCGTCCGCACGATCGCAAAGAACGAAACGAACCATGCAAGGGTATTTTTCGAGCAGATGATCGAACACGGCGGGAGCCGGGACGATGTGCATATCGACGCGCACTATCCCTTCCACGCCGGCACGCTCGAGGAAAATCTGCGCTTTGCGCGTGACGACGAGCAATCGGAGGCGGAGAATATCTACCCCGCGTTTGCAAAGATCGCCCGCGAAGAGGGGTTTGGGCAGATCGCGCTCAAATTCGAACAGATCGCGAAGGTGGAGAGCCATCATCGGATCCTCTTCAACTATCTGTTCGAGGCGTTCAAGGACGGCTCTCTCTATGCGGCGGAACGTCCGATGCTGTGGGTCTGCGGCGAGTGCGGCTATATGCACACAAGCAAAGAGGCGTGGAACGTCTGCCCGCTCTGCGGCGCGTCTCAGGGAGAGGTACAGGTGCATCTTCCCTTCGCAAAAGATCACATCTGAGCGCTCCGGCGCCGCGGTGCGATCGCAGGAGGATTTATGAAGAAGAACAGCAACAAGGCGAACAACGCCGGGAAGCAGAACGTCAGCAATTCGCAGAACGGACAGAACAAGGCGAAAAACTGCGGCAACAAGCAGGGTCCCGAAAACTGTGGCAGATAAGTCTGCGAAAAAGCGTCCGGGAAAGGGGGCGGATATGGCGTCTCCGGACGACGCGCTCGGCAGTTATACGGGCGTAAATGCGGAAGATCCCTTCGAAAAACCCGTTCAGGACGCGGACGATCTGTAACCGTCCGCAGGCGCGCCCCGTCATCGGAAGAGGAACGCGTCTGCAAAGAAAAAACCCCGCGGGCATACGCTGCCGGCGGGGTCTTTTTTGTTTTTTTCGTGAAAATTGAGCGAAGGCTGTCAATTGTGCCGCAGATTGTGGTATAATCAAATATGAAAAAGAACGGAATTCACGTTCTTTTCACCGCGCGGTCATGTATTCGGCTCCGCGGCGGTAGTATAATGATTATGCACGGTACGTAAAGTACGGCAGCGAAGAGAGGTATCGCTATGAGAAAGAGGAGTATCGTTGCAGGCGCGGCTCTGCTCGTCGCCGGCATTCTTGCAGTCTCGCTCGCGGGCTGTTCCGCGCTCGGATCTTCTTCGGACGACAGCACGCCGTCCTCCGTCGCCGTCAGCAACGGCACGGCAAGCTCGCGCGAGGAATTTCTCGCCTCGCAGGAGACGCCCTCCACCTATGAACGCCGTCTCTACGAGGAGGCGGTCGCAGACGGCTACGAGGGTACCTTCGTCGAATTCCTTCAGGAGATCGGCTACACGGGGCAGGACGCCACCGCGAGCGTCAATTCGGCGCTCACCTCCGTCGTCGGTATCGAGTGCGGATTTACGGAAACCACAATGAGCGGCTGGCGTCCCACGGAGGCGACCGTCTATTCTGCGGGCGCGGGCGTCATCTATTCGCTCGATAAGTCGGAAGGGGACGCCTATATCGTCACGAACTATCACGTCGTCTATAATAAAGACAGCGTGGGCACCGAAACGGTCAAACACGTCAGCGACGATATCGTCGTATATCTGTACGGCTACAACGAGGTGATCGAAGCGACGTATGTGGGCGGGGCGATGGATTACGATATCGCCGTGCTCAAGGTGGATAACAGCGACGTGCTGAAGGAGAGCGATGCAACGGCGATCACGTCCGCGGACTCCGATTCCATCACCGTCGGCGAGAACGTGTACGCCATCGGCAATCCGGAGGGCGAGGGGATCTCCGTCTCGAGAGGCGTCGTCTCGGTCACTGCGGAATATATCGATATCCTCTCGTCCGACGAGACCAGAAGGCTCAGCCTGCTCGAGATCAGAACGGACGCGGCGGTCAACCACGGCAACTCGGGCGGCGGGCTCTTCAACGCGCAGGGCGAGCTCATCGGCATCGTCAACGCGCGCTCGGAGGAATCGGGCGTCGAGGCGTTCGGCTACGCCATTCCCTCCAACCTCGCGCTCGCCGTCGCGCAGAACGTTATCGACAACGCCGCCGCAAAGGGCGCTTACCGCGCCTCGCTCGGGCTCACCGTGCAGACGAAGAGCAGCGAGAGCCTGTACGACGAGACGACGGGCAAAACGTACATCGAGGAGAAGGTCGTCGTCCAGGCGATCACGCCGGGCAGCGTGGCGGAGAAAATGGGGCTCGATATCAACGATACCATTCTCTCGGCAAAGATCACCAAATCGGACGGCACCACCGTGCAGGAGAAGGCGATCACGCGCATGCACATGCTCACGACGATGATGTTCAACGTGCGCGCAGGCGATACGCTCTCGATCACCGTCTCGCGCGATAACGAGCAGCAGACCTTTGAATACACGTTCACCGAAGCCAATTCCGCGAGCGAATTTACCCTGTTTGCATAAGGCGCGGGGGATTACGGCACAAAAGAAAAAACGGCGCAGCCCGGTCGGGCTGCGCCGTTTTTTGCAGCGTCCTTTCCGCGCAGTTCACACGGGGTAGCGCTTTTCTATGTCGTAATCCAGCAGGCGGCGGAGGCCGAGGCTCTGCAAAACTTCCAGGCATTCCACGAACGCCGATTTCTGCCCGTAGTCGAAATCGGAGAGCGGAAGGGCGTTGAGTTCGTTCAGGGCAGTCGTGATATATTCGATGAGTGACAAGAGCAGACGGTCGTTTGTCGTTTTCATAGGAATATCTTACAGAAAACAAGTGCCTGATCAGGAGCGTGATTTATTTTTTTTCTTTGAGTATATCATGCGGAAAGGAAAGATTTCTGCCAAAATATGGCAGAAACGCCGCGCGGAAGAGCGGGCGGCGCCGTATGCCGCGCCGTTCTTTCCGGCGGTGCGGCATACGGCGCGGACAGGGCGCATAAGAATAGTAAAAACGCCGCGGTCGCCGCGGCGGGAGGTCTTTTTTATGCGCAGGATCGTATGTCTCGGACTGAGCGCCGCGCTGCTCGCGCCGGCGTGCTGCTTTGCGGCGTGCGCGCCCGCGGAAGAGCGCGGCGCGTACGTCATTTCGGCGGAGTATTTTCCGGAGGAACGGCGCCTGGAGGCGACCATGACGGCGGAGATCGTCAACACGAGCGACGCCGCATGGGAAACGCTCAAATTCCAGCTCTGGCCAAACGCTTACCGCGAGGGGGCGGCGTATGCGCCCGTTTCGTCGCTGTATGCACCGTCGGCGTATTACGACGGCGAAAGCTACGGCGGGATCGATGTGACGGACGTGACGGGCGCGCAGAGTTTCCGCGTGGCGGGCGCGGACGGGAACATCCTCGAAACGGTGCTTGCGGAGCCGCTCGCACCCGATGAGCGCGTCACGATCGGGATGGATTTCACCGTCACGCTCGCCAGGATCAATCACCGCCTGGGCGCGGGGGAGCACGCCGTCAATCTCGCAAACTTCTACCCCGTGCTCTGCCATTACGACGACGGCTTCTGCGAATACGTCTATTCCTCCAACGGCGATCCGTTCGTCAGCGCGTGCGCCGATTACGACGTCTCGCTCACCGTGCCCGAAAACTTCGTCGTGGCGCATACGGGTACGTGTGAACGCACCCTTGCCGACGGAAAAGCCGTGCACCATGTCCGCGCCGGGAACGTGCGCGACGTCGCCTTCGTCCTCAGCGAGGACTTCCGCTTTGCGGAGACGTCCGTCGGCGGCGTGCCCGTCAGGTACTTCTATTTCAACGACGATTCCGCCGCGGAAACGCTTGCCTGCGCCGCGGAGAGCCTCGCCTATTTCGGCGAAACGTTCGGCGGGTACGCCTATCCCGCCTACACGGTCGTGCAGACGGATTTCCCGTACGGCGGCATGGAATATCCCATGCTCTCCATGATCGCCGCCGATCTGCGTGCGGAGGAAGTTCCCGTGGTCGTCGCGCACGAAACGGCGCATCAGTGGTGGTATGCCTCCGTCGGGAGCAACCAGTTCGAGGAGGCGTGGCAGGACGAGGGACTCGCCGAATATTCCGCGGCGCTCTTTTTCGGCGCCCATCCCGATTACGGCGTAACGTACGAGGAGTGCGTCGCGCTCTCCGAGCAGTCCTACCGCGCGTTTTTCTCGGTGAGTTCCCAGCTCTCGGGCGAGCAGAACACGGCGATGAGCCGTCCGCTCACAGGGTTTTCGGGCGAATACGAGTACCGCAGCATCGCCTACGATAAGGGCGTCATCCTCTTCGACCGCCTGCGCGATACGCTGGGCGACGGCAAGTTTTTCGCCGCGCTCCGCGCCTATGCAAAGTCGTGCGCGGGGAGCATCGCCCCGCCCGAGCGCCTCATCGCCTGTTTTGCCGACCGCGGCGCGCACGCGGAGGGCATCATCGAGAGTTTTCTCCGCGGAACGTGCGTCATCTGAAATTCAGAAAAACTTTTTGCAAAAAAACAGTTGCCAAACCGCGCCGCAAAGGATATAATAACAGTAGACCGATATGGTCGGAGGAGTCAGACATGGACGCAGCGCCAAACAACCGATGTGCCTCGAACATGTATGTCACCCGTGTGATCTGATCGTTACGCACTTCCCCGCCCAGGGCAGTCGCGGATGGACGCACGGTGATTTTTTCCGTGCGTTTTTTTCATGCCCGCGCAAGGCCGCAGGTATCGAAACCCGCACAAAAAGCCAACTTGCGAAGAGAGGAAGTGCCTATGCTGAAATTTTTCAAGACTCAGGAAGATAAAAAACTCGAGCGTCTCGAAGCGTTCGAGGAGGGCTGCTGGGTGGATCTCGTCAACCCCACGGACGACGAGGTCGAGGACGCCTGCGCGCTCACGGGCGTGCCGGAGGAGATGCTCAAAGCCGCGCTCGACGAAGAGGAGACGGCGCGTGCCGAACGGGACGAGGACAGCTTCCTCTGCCTGCTGGATACGCCCACCATCACCGATACCGACGAGGGCGATACCTACGAGACCATCCCTATGGCGCTCATCTACAACAGCAAATGCCTCGTCACCGTCTCCCTGCGCGGCAATCCCGTGCTGGGCGACTTCATCAGCCGCCGCGTCTCCGTGGATACGGCAAAGCCCGTACACTTCATCCTTACGTTCATGATGGGCAACGCCAAGCGCTTCCTTTCCAACCTGCGCCAGCTCGATAAAAAGTCGCTGCGCGTTCAGGCGGAACTGCACCGCTCCATGAAGAACAAGGAGCTCATCCAGCTTCTGGAGATCGAAAATTCCCTCGTCTATTTCTCCACTTCGCTGAGCGCGAACATCAACGTCTACAACAAGCTCGAGCGCATGCCCGCGGTCGTCGGGAACGAAGATTATAAAGATCTGTTCGACGACGTCGTCATCGAGACCCGCCAGGCAATGGAGATGTGTAACATTTACCGCGACATTCTCTCCGGCACGATGGACGCCTACGCATCCGTCATTTCCAACAACGTGAACATCGTCATGAAACTTCTCACGGTCGTCACGCTCATCATCTCGGTGCCCACGCTCATTGCGAGCTTGTGGGGCATGAACGTTCCCGTGCCGTTCGAGGGGCTCTCGTGGGGATTCTGGCTGGTGCTCGCCATCAGTATCGTCATCACGGCGGTCGTCTCCTTCTTTATCATCCGTTCCAGCAATTCCATCCGCATCAGAACGCCCCGCCAGCTCAAACGACGGAAGAGCCGCATCGGCAGGGACGGCCGCGAAGAGAACTGAACGCCTTTTATCGGATCCGGAGGTGGCTTATGCCCGTTTTACAGTATGTCTGCCCGGAGTGCGGCAAACAGTTCGAAGAATTCGTAAAAAAGTTCGATGAAGGCGTCGTCTGCCCCGTCTGCGGCGCTGCCGCGCGGCGCGAATGGTCGGGCGAAATGTTCTCCGCCACGGGCAAACCCGTCAAAAAATGCTCGGGCAACTGCAAAACGTGCGGCGGCTGCAAATAGTTTTTTCCTGCGATCCCGTTTTTTCCGGCGGGGTCGTTTATTTTTTTCATCGGCTGTATACGCATGCATCCGCGTGTGCATACTATATATAGTATAGGGGAGCGGGGTTTTGCCGCCGCGGAAAAATTTCCCGAAAATATTCCGAAAAAAGTCGTAATTTTTCTCAAAAAATGCTTGACGAAAAAATTCATCCGTGCTAATATATGTAAGCTGTCTCGCAAGACAGCTTGCTTTTTCCCCTGAAAAAGCCCCTGCCGCCGCAGGGAAGCCGCAGATTGACAACTGTATAGCAAGAAAAGAAAAGTACGTAAGGCAAAGAGAAATTCTAAAAAGCATGCACGAGAGTGTATGCGCCGGTTAATACAATTAACGTTAGGACGATAAGTCGGACTCAAAGATTGTGA
>ERZ1090879.346-NODE-346-length-29860-cov-16.585573_pt1 | contig 29860 bp, 36 predicted proteins | sample MGYA00478472_ERZ1090879 | MGnify/ENA primary metagenome ERZ1090879 (study PRJEB33644, sample SAMEA5815723) | chicken gut metagenome | biome: Chicken; feature: Gastrointestinal Tract; material: Caecum | place: Ireland | collected 2019-01-01 | study: A study of the... | reverse complement strand
CTAAAAATACACGTTGTAATGTGCGTGTTATAATCTTCGAGTCTCGCCACTCCGATTTTCCTATCATACCGCATGAGCACTTGAAAAATCAAGTACTTGTGCGGTATTTCTTTGTTTTTTCGGCTTCCGTGGAATTCCATGGAACGCCGTGTGCACTCGGCGAAACACATTGAAAAAGTCTGCAAAAAGTCGGCAGGCAAAACGAAAAGCCCCTGTGTCACACCGTCAAGGTGCAGCACAGGGGCTTTGGTCGTATCTCTTGTTCAGCTCTTGGATGATGCCCTGCTCCCGCTCGGACAGGTGCCAGACTTTGGTGGGCAGCTCATCGCGGACAAAGGTCCGCTCGGCGGCCGCCTTGCGGGCGGCGGCGGCGTCGGAGATCAGCAGCGCACCGCCGAAGGCCTCTTTCTTTTCGGCCCGCATGGCGTCCAGAGCGCGGATAAACACAGCCTCCCGACGGGGCAGCTCATAGGACACGCCGTTGCGGGCCAGGGCAAGCACCCCTTGAGTGGTGAGCAGGTTGGCCGGGTACTGGTAGACCGTCCGCTTGATGGTGCGACCCTTTTGCTGGGCGGCCTTGATGGCCTCGCCGAGATCGGGGGTGATCTCCACTGCGTTGTCCCCGTAGGAGGTCACAAAAGCGGTGTTGACCTGGGCGCCGTTGTGGTAGGTGATGCGGCTGTCGGCGTAGACCACGCCCGCACCGTGCCGGGTCAGGCCCAGCGCGGTCAGCCCGGGCGCAAAAAGGAAAAAGGGGATCTGGCGCGCCTGGTAGAACTGCACGATCTTGGCCAGGCAGGAAAACGGCGGGTTGTCCAGCACTACCGCCCCGGCGGGGTAGTCGAAGTGCTCATAGTCGCCGCCGGGCCAGAAGGGCCGCACCGTGCAGGCCGGGTCGATGCCGTACCGCCGGCAGGCCCATGCCTTGACAGCCTCATAAACGGCGGGCGGGGTGTAGCAGTCGTCGGTGGTCTTTTTGGGCTTGAACTTTGCCACAAAGCCATCGTAATCGTTGAATTTTTCCTCTCGGGTCATAAAATACCTCCTAAAAATCAGAAAAATGGCAGCCCCCATGTGCGGGGGCTGCCAGTGGATCAATGGGTTTACTGCTTACGCGCGGCGATCATGTGCTGGTCGCCGATACGGGCCGCGGGGGTGAAGCTGTTGTTCTTCCACCAGGCGGCGACACTGGCGGCCACGGTCAGGCCGGTAGTGACCAGGGTCTCCACCTGGGCGTCCTCGATGGGCAGGACGGCGTGGCCAGTGGCGCTCAGCACCTGGTTGGTCAGTGCCAGGGCCAGGCAGATGGTACGGGCGATGGTGCCTGCAGTAATATTGGTATTCATATTTGTATTCCTTTCTCAAATCTTAAAATCAAACACCGTTCACGCCGCCACGGATTGCGTCCGCAAAGGCGGCCATGATGCGGGTCTCGGGGTCGTCGGGCTCATTCGGCACAGTGGGATCGTAGTCCCACCAGGCGTCGAAGTCGGCCTGCACATCCTCGGCGGTGTAGCTGCCGGGGACGCGGTGCTGGCGCTCCTCACAAGTCCAGATGGTCTGCGTCCCGCCGTCCTCCAGCCGCTGCTGGGTCTGCTGGATGTCCCGGCGCAAAATCATGTCGGTGGCGTCGCCGAGGTCGAAGACCTCGACTTTAGCAGGCTGCTTGACATACTGCTCCACGTTGTGCCTCCTTTCGGGCTTTCCAGGCCACCGAGCGCCGCGCCGCCTTGAAGATGCGGTAGGCGTCGTAGGTCTGGCAGAAGTAGATGCTGTCGGTGTATTTGAGCTGCCCCCAGTAGGCGCAGAGGGTCCGGGCCCGCCACCAGGGCACATAGCCCAGGGCGTCCAGCTCACGGGCCGCCCGGAGGAACTGCCGGCGGATGCGGACAAAGTTTTTGCCGCGGATGACGGTGTAGGTCCGGCGGACCACATAGCCCATCATATCCACGCCGGGGGTGCGTTGGCGGCTGCCCGCCCGGCGGGCGGCCCACTGCTGGCGCTCCTGGTCAAAGCTGGCGAAGTGGACGACCTGCCAGGCGTCCTTGATGGTCAGCCCCAGGGCCTCCTGGGTCCAGCGGACGGTGTCCTTGACCGCCTTGCGCAGGTTGGAGATGCGGCCGAAGATGACAAAATCATCTGCATAGCAGACGCAGGCCGCCGCCAGGGGCGTCCGCTTGCCCCGGCGTACCTTGGCGTGGCTCAGCAGGTAGCGCAGGACGTAGCTCATGACGTAGTTGTAGAGCCAGCAAGGCAGGTACCCGCCGATCAGCAGGTGGCCGCCGGGGTAGTTGGCCATGATGGCCTCGATCAGCCAAAGCAGGGGCTTGTTTTTGCCGATGTCCCGGCGGAGCAGGCCCATCACCACCTCCACGCTGGTGGAGGGATATGCCTTTTTGATGTCGCACTTGACGGCGTCCGTCTTGCCGTGCAGCTGGTGACGGAGGATGCGCTCCAACTTGCGCTTGCCGCACACCTGCCCCTTTCCGGGGATGCTGCCGTACTGGCAGGGCAGTATCTTGGCCCGGAACAGGGGCGTCAGGGCATACTGGGCGATGTATTCAAATACCTGCTGATCCGCGCTCTCCTCGCAGATTTGCCGGACTTTGCCACGGTCCCGCAGCTCAAACTGGCGGACCGGCGCGAAGGTCACGTCCCGCGCCCGGATGCGCTGGGCGGCGTGTAGGGCCACCGCATCGATGGCGGCAGTGATCTTGTGCCGGTCGCCCGAGGCAAGCTCTGCCTGCAGCTCGGCGCGGGAGATGGCCCCGGTGGCCAGCAGCAGGCGGCGGAAGGCTCGCTTTTTGCGCAGCTTACCTGCAAAGGCCAGGTGTACGGCCGGCTTGATAAAGTCCACGCTCTCGACGTTGCAGACGGCGGGTTTGCAATAGGTTTTCACAGCAGGTTTCCTTTCGGTTTGTATCGGCGGTGGCTTTCCCTCGCGGTACTAGCCTCCGCTGGTTTCGGATACAATTTTCGCTCATAAGCGCGGGATACCCGATGCAATAACGCTTGGGTGGATACATACCGGGGGAGCCAGCACAGCCGTCCCAATTCCTATTCGTTGTACTATTGTTAGAATTACGCGCGGCCAGCCCGGCATTACCCCAATTATTAAGGTTGCAGCAGCACCACCCCGCGCGCACGCCAACCGGCGACGCTCAGAAAAAGGCTGAAACTGACGCTCGGCATCGAGCATCCCACCGAAAGTATACCACCGGCCCCACCCTTGCCGGAAGGGCTTTTTCCAAAAATTTGCGCGGCCGCCGGCCCCCTGGTCCGGCGGCTTTGAAGGGGGCCCTCTCGCGGCTTGTCTGGGTGCCAGGGGGCTTGCGCCCCCTCTGGCCTGCCCAGAGGGCAGGCCATTCACCCCGTTACCCAGACAAACCGGGGGAGCCAGCACAGCCGTCCCAATTCCTATTCGTTGTACTATTGTTAGAATTACGCGCGGCCAGCCCGGCATTACCCCAATTATTAAGGTTGCAGCAGCACCACCCCGCGCGCACGCCGGAGGTACGCGGATACACCGCAAAGCCGTCCTTGACCCCAGTGCCGCTGCCTGCCTCGGTGGAGACCTTGGCCGGCCAGAGGACGCCCCGGTCGGCGGCGATGGCCGTATCCTCGATGTACCACCAGGCGTCCGGCGTCCCCTGCGGGAAAGTCAGGGTCAGGTCCTCCTGCTTGGTATAGTCGCCCGAGATGCTGCCGTTGGTGGTCACTTTGGTCTGGTCATGGCAGGTGTAGCAATCAAACGTAAAGTTACCATCATCGTCGGTGCCCCACTGCCACAGCTCGTCCGCCAGGATGAGGTAGGCCCCGGCCATGAACTCAGTCTTTTGGATCAGCCCGGTGTCGTGGCCGTTGGTGTTGTTGTACCGGCTGCCGTCGTTGCCCTGCACCGTGTCGGTCCAGCCGCTCCAATAGGGCATATTGGAGATGTAAGTGGTGCCCGCGGTGGTATCAAAGGTATTGTCACCGTCCTCGACGTAGACTGCGCCGTAGCTCTCCTCCTCGATCTGCACCGTCTCGATCTTGGTCACCCGCTTGTTTTTGCGGATGGAGTACATGGACGCCTGGCTGCGGTCGGTCTGGCCGCTGCTGGCGCTGGCGTTGGGCACGCCCACGATGACGTTATACCCGACCCTAAAATTGGACGCCTGGGCAGTGGTCAGCAGGATGCGCTGGACGCCGTTCTCACTGACGGCCGCCGCATACTGGAGGTTTTGCGAGCTGTGGCCCTCGATGGTGCCCGAGTTGCCCTTGACGCCGTACTTGAGCCAGATCATGGCCAGCTGCCATTTCAGCAGATTGCCCGCCGCCCCGGCATACTGGCTGCCGCGCTTGCGCCACAGCGCCACGTTGTCGTTGTGAGAGCTGTAGTTGACCGGGGGCAGGCCGGTGCGGCACCCGATGGTGCTGTCGTCCTCCAGGCCGGCGCCGTATTTGGGGTTGGCCATGTAGGGATAGACGTTCTTCTGCCGGTCGGTGCCCTGGGGCCAGGTTTCCCAGTCCTCACCCTCGACCGGATCGCAGCGCATCTTGAAGTAGCGGTAGCCGCCTTCGTCCCACTCCCGGGTGTAGGTGTTTTTCTGGAGCACCCACACCAAATGCCGCCCATCGTCCGGGCCGCCGGCGCGCACCACGTCCAGCGGGTCGATGAACTCGCAGGCGTAGATAGTGTGGGTGCCGTCGGCGTTTTTCTCGGCCGCGACCTCGCAGCACCAAAACTGTGCCAGGTGTGCAAAGTCGTCCCGCTTGGCCTCGGCCTCGGTGGAGGGCTCACAGACAAGGCCCACGCTGTCGTCGGTTTTCTCCCCCGTGGGGCTGCTGCTGGTTGCAAAGAGGGGCGCCTTGAAGCCGTGGACCCGGTCGTCGTGGAGGACGTTGCCAAACCACCGGGCCAGCATACTGTTATAGCTGCTCTCACCCTCCACCCACTGGCCGTGCCACCAGTCCACAAAGAGCTGGTCCAGCTCGGCCTTGGTGGCACACTTGTTGGCGAGGATGTTGTAGACCGCGTCGATCTGGGCCGGGTCGGCGGACGTGCCGGCAGGGCCCTGGGGGCCCGTCTCTCCGGTGTCGCCCTTCGGACCCTGTGGGCCGGTGTCGCCCGTGTCACCCTTCGGCCCCTGCGGACCGGTGTCGCCCGTGTCACCCTTCGGCCCCTGCGGGCCGGTGTCACCCGTGTCGCCCTTCGGGCCCTGCGGGCCGGTGTCACCCGTGTCGCCCTTCGGGCCCTGCGGGCCGGTGTCACCCTTTTCGGCCAGCTGCATCCAGCTTTCGGGGGCGGTGCCGGGCTCTACCCCCTGCACCGTCTTAAGGGCCATCCAGGAGCCGCCCCCGTGGCTGACGGCGTCCAGCCTCTCATACTGCGTCCCGGCGGCGTAGGCCCCTTTGGGCGTCACCGAGACTTTGCCCAGGATTGTCTCAGGCATTGACAGTCACCTCCAAATATCCGTTGTTGAGCGCAAATTCCGGCCCGGCATAGCCGTCCGGGGTGGTCATCGAGAGCAGGCCGGTGGCCGGGTCCACCGCAAAGGTCGCAAACAGGACGTTGCCGTCCTTGCCCTCCGCGGTCAGGCCGGTGTCGGTGTAGGCCCCGGACGCGGTGTCCCAGGTCCACCAGGTGCCGCCCTGCACGATGGGCGGGTGGGCGTTGACGGCATCGATCTGGGCCAGCTTGTCCTCCCCCGCCTTGTTGACCCTATCGGTCTGGGTCTGGCCGGCGGTGTTGACCTGCTTAAGGGCCATAGTCCCTGCATCCTGCACCGCCTGCTTTTGGGTGTTGCCGGTCTCTGTCAGGCCGGTTTCAGCGGCTCTGCGGGCCGTTTCGAGGTCGTCCAGGGCCTTTTTCCCGGCGTCGGTGACAGCCTTTTTCTGGGCTGTGCCTTCATTGGTCAAGGCCGTCAGGGCCTTGGTTTTGGCGTCGTCGATGTCGGTCAGGGCCGCGTTTGCCTTGGTGTTGAGCTGCTCGAGGGTGTCGGCGGCCGCTTTGGCGCTGGCTGCTGCGTCGCTGGCACTGCCGGCTGCCGCCGTCGCGCTGGAGGCCGCCGAGGCCGCGGAATCCGCTGCGGCGGTCTCGCTGCGGCCCGCATCGGTGGCCGACTGTCCCGCCTGCTTGGCGGCTGCGCTGGCGGTGCCGGCGGCCGCCAACACCTGCCCTACAAACTGCTCGTAGAGGCTGGGGGTGGGGTCCTCCCCCGCTGCGCCCTCGGTGGGGCTGTGAGCAGCCACCTGGTAGGCGGCGTCGGTGGAGTTGACCACCCGCCCGCTGCCGTCCAGCCCCTGGAAGACGATCCGCCCCTGCATGGCGCTCAGCGGCTTGTCGGTGGCCTCCCAGGGGACGGCCAGCAGGCCGTCCTCGGGCACCAGACACGCCACCCCGGCCGGGTGGAACACCGCCTGGACGCTCAGTCCCTGCCAGCCGTCCCCGAGGACGATCTGCAGCGTTTCATTCCCGCGGCTGCCGGCGGTGCCCAGGCAGAGGGGCTCACACCCCGCCACCCGGGCGGTGTAGCCTGACAGCTCGATTTTGTGGATGTTCATAGGTGCCCTCCCTTTTCAACGGTTCTTTTTATTCGGGGATACACCGGTTCTCGAACTTCTTGTAGGCGTCGATGTACCATTCCTTTTTGTCCCCGTTGTAGGTGATCTCGTAGTACATACCGTCCGGCAGGGTGCTGGAAATCAAATATTTCCAGTTCTGCAACACTTTGGCCTTCCAAACGGTAAACACTTCAAAATGGGGGAGTTTGTCGGTCTTGTCAATGTGCTCCAGGATGTAGTTCTTTACGAGATGTAATGCCTTTTCATCCATATCGAAAACCTCGCTTTCAACAGTTGCTAAAACAGGGTCAAAAAACAAACAAAGTTGCAAAAAGAGATGCAACACTTGCTAAATCTGCTTTGAAAAGTTGCAATGACCACTTAGCAAGTTACTCGGCCGGGTGGGTGTGCAGGCTCTCCAGGCGCTCGGTCTGCTTTTCCAGGTCCTCGATGCGGTGGTTTGCCACCTTGACCTTTTCTTCCAGCACCGGCACCCGCTGGGCGAAGTTGTTGTGGGCGCGTACCTCGCGGGTCAGCTCCTCGATCTTCTGATCCATGACGGCCTGGCTCTTGCCGTTGGCGATCAGTACCCCCACCAGCGTCACCGCCCCGCCGATCAGCGAAGCAAAAATCGTCTCCATGGGTCTCACCCCTTCCAGCGGGACTTGTCCGCCCGGACGTCGATGTGGACGCCCCAGCTGTACAGGCCCACGCCGCCGTGATCGCCCAGCAGCTGGCAGGCGTAGTTGTAGACCTCCTGGTGGGTGTGGCCGTCCACATGGAGGTCGGCGGCCAGGCCGTTGCAGTGCTGGCTCTTTTTCGAGCTGCCCGGCAGGCTTGCGTTAAAGCTGACGGTGCGGTAGCCCGAATGGATGTGTACCGCCGCGCCGAAGTGAACCCGGATGTTTTCCAGCAGCTCCGCCAGGGGCTGGCTGATAAACACCGGGTCGGAGCCGTCCGAACAGGCGAACTCCCGCACCTTGAAATGCGGGGTGATCTGCTTTGCGCCCTCAGCGGACAGCGAATAAACTTTGACGTCATACATTGCCCATTACCTCCTCAACGGTCCCCAGGTCGTCCCACTTGATATTGACGGTCCGGGGCGGCCAGACGTTGCCGTCCTGCCCCGACCGGTAGACGTGATCCACGCCGTCCTCGGCAGGATAGATGCAGCAGTCATTGGTGTTGTAGGGGCTGTCCGCCAGGGCCACAAAGGGCAGGACCTTGCGCGGGTCAGTGGACCAGACAAAACCCCACTGGGCCGGCAAAGTCTCGGGCTCGCCGGGGCGCTCATCGCTGTCGTAGTTTTGGAGCAGCCGTACCACACGCCCCGCTGTGGACCGGCAAACAAAGCCGTTTTCCCTGCCCGCATTGCGGGTCATCATATTCTGCGTGGCGCGGGCCGCCTGAAAGTCCGGGATGTACTGTTCCTGGGCGTACAGCTCGGTGCCGGTCATTTCCGCCGACGCTTTTTGCAGTGCCGCCGCCTTGTCCCGGCTGTAGTCCTGCAGGACCTGCAGCACAAGCTCTTTGTCGGTCATACTCATACGCTGTTGGCTCCTTTCTTGATGGCGGACGCCATGTCCGCATAGGTGGGGGTGTCCCCCGCCGGGCCCGGTTCCGGCTCGGGCGGGCGGCTGGCCTGCCAGCTCTCCCATGCCTCGGTGTTGGGCTGGTAGCTGGACACCGTGCCCCGCACAACGGTCAAAATCACAAAGCCGTTGTAGGCGTAAAAGTCTGCGGTATCCAGTTCCTCCGGCCAGACGTCGTACCCGTCGGGCGGGGTCAGGCCGGGCCATGGCTGGATGGGCGGGTAAGAGCCGTTTTGCGACGGGCTCTGCGGGATGATAAGCATAGGCGCCTCCTATCCGATGATCTCATAGATATAGCCGGTGCCGCTGGCGTTCAGCTGGGCGGCGGCGCTGTCTGCGTACCAACTCAGGCTGCTGTCTGCAAAGGTGGCAGTGACGCCGCCGGCGGTGGCCGTGTTTCCCTCTGTGGGGGCAGCCAGCCGGATCACCGCCGAGCCGTCCGCCACCGCGATGGTGGCCACCTTGGGCCGGAAGCCGGTGGTCAACGTGTTGGGGCTGCCGCTGCCGCTGGTCCCGGTGCCGGTGTAGCTGCCGTGGGCCAGCTTGAGGCCGTCGCCGCACATCTGCACCACGTCCCGGCCGTCCGGGCCATAGACAAACCGGGCCAGCCCGTGGTATACGATCGGCTTGCCCAGATAGTTTTGCGCCACTGCGGCATTGGCTCCAGCCAACAAGGCTTCGGCCTCGTCGTTGGTAACGTTGAAGGTATAAGTGCTCATGGCTCCGGTGTAACCCTCCTTGTCTGCGGTGATCTGGAGCTTGTGCGGCCCCTGGGCAAAATATTTGATGTCCAGCCGGATGTCCACCACGTCGGCGTCGTGGAACGTCCGGTCCACGACGGTGTAGCGGTCGTCCAGCATGACGCGGGTGAGGATGTCGTCCTCGTCCGGGCTGCCTACCACCCCCACCGAAAAAACAAAGTGGAAGGGCCGGCGCTTGTCCCCGATGTCGCTTTCGGGCCCCTCGATGATGACCCAGCCGGGATTGACGTCAAAGGTCTGGCTTGTGGCCCAGGGCCCCTGCAGGCTCTCATTGTCCACCGCTGCGGCCCGGTAGGCCACCGTACCCCAGGCGTCCAAGACGGTCTCGGAGTAGGTCATGCTTGTCCCGCTCTGCACTTGCGTCCAGGCTCCGCCATCGATGCGGCGCTGGATGACGTAGCTTGCCACCGTGCCGTCGGGGTCGGTGGCGGCGGTCAGGGTAACGGTCAGGGTGTTGCCGATGTAGACGTTCTCCACAGTGATCCCCGGCGCGGTGGGCGGCTGGTTGGCGATGATGGTCTTTACTCCGCTGGATACCCAGGTATTGGAGGTAAAGCCCATATCATCTTGCGCCCGGACGCGCACCTCCAGCGTGCTGTACTGGTCTTTGGGCACCGAAAGCGTGGTGGAAGTGGCCGTGGTGGTGATCAACGTCTGCCAGCTGCCGCCGTTGTAGCGGTACTGGTAGGTATACGAGATGGTGCCGCCAAAGGTCTTGCCGGTGTTGGGGGTCAGGCTGATGGTGATGGTGGTGCCGTCGTCGATGTCGTCCGGCACCGTCACGGCGGTGGGGTCTACCTGGTCGGAGCCCTGCCGGACATAGTAGTAACCGCCGTCCTCATCGTCATAGGGATAGTAGCCGCTGCTGGCATTGGACCTCTGGTCGAGATAGGCGCCTTGGATGTAATAAATGTACGCTTGTTGGTAGGTTGTGGCTGTGTACTTATAACCTCCGCGCAGCAGGCGCACACTGCTGTAGTTCATGATCCACTCGCCGTAGTACATTGACCCGTCGGTCAATGTGACATATCCCGTTTGCAGGTCATAGTGACCGTACTCAAGGTCGTATCTCGTATAGTCACTAATCGAATACTTGCCGGTGATTTCGGAAAAAGTAAAACTGTTTCCGATGTATAACGTATCACCATCGTTGATATTGGAAAAATTGATATACCCATCGTTGGCTTCCCGGACCTGCCGATACCGCGTCCGGTACCCCTGCTGCTGAACTGCCGTGTAGCGGTTCCAAACATAACGTGCGCCCATAGGTCACCCCCTCAGTTATTGAAGGTGACGGGCTCGTCCTCGTCGCTCAGGTCGTGGGTGATGAGGCCGTACAGGGTGCCGTACTTGCGCTGCTCGACCGGGATGCTCTCCTCCATTTCGATGTAGCCCGCATCGTTGGGCGGCTGCACGGCCTCGGTGATGATCTTGCCTTCGGCGGTGACCTCCTTGACGGCCAGCAGCATCCCGGCCTGGACGCCCGCGGTGGTGGCAGGGGACGGCAGTGCGCCCACGTCGTAAGCGTCCAGCACCACCACGCCGCCTTTGCCGTTGACGCTGTTGACAAGGCCCTCGGTGGGTGCCAGGGATTCGGCGCGCTGGGCGGCCGCCTCGGCCCGCTTGACGGCGTCGGCCAGGTCGGCGGCGCTGTCCTGGGCTTCGGCTGCGGCGGCTTCGGCGCGGTTGGCCGCGTCGGTGGCGCTCTCGCTGGGCTTGGTGGGGTCGTCGGCGTCGGCCACGGCCCCCCGGGCTACCCGGCAGCAGAGCTCCCAGGTGTGCAGGCGGCTGCCGCCCTCGCCGTTCAGCGACACATTGACTGCCACGTCCCCGGGGTGCTGGCAGACGTGCCAGTCCAGTTCGATGGTCAGGACGTTGTCCTCCAGCTCCCACGCGGGGTGCGAGCTGCTGCCGTCCTCCTCCAGGATGGAGCTGTAGGCACCATAGGTTTCCCCGCGCCGCCAGCCGATGACACAAGTCGTCCCGCTGGGCGGCTCGTACAAAACGCCGCCCTGGTAGAGCTCCATCCGGACAAACCGACTGTAGATGTCTCCCGCCACCGCGTGGATGACCGGTGCAAAGCCGCCGGGAGAGGTCAGGTCGATGCGGACGGTCTGGGTGTTGGTCATGCGCCCTCACCTCCTGCAGACACAATGCCGTTTTCCTTTGGTTCTATGGCGTTGACCGCCTCGGTCTTTTCTTCTGCCTCAGCAAAAAATCTTACAAATTCTTTGCCCGTATATCGCCATTCATCCATAGGGCCGGCCGGGAAGGCGTCCACGTAGGCGTTGCCGGGGGGCAGCTGGTCGGCGGGGAACGCCACCGACGGATGCACCTGCCCCTCGTTGAGGATGACCCCGGTCTCAGGGTCGAAAACAAGCAGATTGAGCATGACAATTCCTCCCATCAGATAAATCCATATACTACGTGCGGCACACAGCAGGACGAATTTGTGACCAGGTTGGCACCCACCGGCACCCCGCCGATTTTGGTGGATTCGAGGTAGCCGCCTTTCCCAAAAGTGATGCCGGAAGTTGTCACCGTAAAGGTACGCACGCGGGGATAGTCCCAGATATAAAACCCGCGCTGTGTGGTGCCGTTGACCGGCGCGACCTGATACTGCACCGTCGAGCCGTCCACGCCGCTGTCAAAGATGCCGCCCAGGTTGTCGATAAACCCAATGATGATGGCAGCATAGCCGGACAGATTGATGGAGATGCTCGACCCGCTCGCCATGCTGGTGGCGCTGCTGGACCATAGGACCGTGCGGTTTTTGACGCCGTTAAAGGTCAGGCCGTTGCCCATGACGATACTGGCGCTGCTGCCTTTGCCAAAGGTGACGCTGCCGCCGGAATCGTGGATGTAGTCGGTGGCGACTTTGGAGGCGTCGTCCGCCGCGTCTGCGGCGCTCTGGGCGGCCTTGCGGGCGTTGTAGGCCCGGCTGGCCGCCTCCCTGGCCACCGAGTAGGTTCGCCCCGCCGTGGCCGACAGGGTGCCCGGCACGGTGCCCAGGGTCACCTCGTTTTTCTCGGGATGGTCGGGGTGCTTTTTGTACCGGTAGATCTCCTGATAGCTGCGGCTGTAGTCGGCCCGCTCGATCAGGATGACGGTGTCGTAGATGTCAATTTTCAGGTGGGCGTATTCTTCCGGCCGCAGACGGTACAGGTCGGCCACCTTACAGGTGTAGCTGCGGGTGATGGAGGCCGCCGTTTTGACCTGGCTGGCGGCTGTGGTCTGCAGGCTGGCCAGGTCGGTGATGTCCTCGTTTACCTCCACATGGGAGACGATGGGCTCGCTCTCGGCCCGGTACTCCACATAGTAGGGGGAGGGCAGCATCAGGCCGTCTGCCCCGATAAGGTAGAGCCGGTTGTAACACTCCCCCCGGACGGCCTTGCCCCTGGCCTGCGGGGCCTCGAATAGGTTGAGGTCCTCGGTCAGGTAGCAGCCTGTGGGATTGCGCTGGCCGGGCGAATAGAGGTGCACGACCTTGTTGGCGTTGTCGTACTGGACGCCCAGGTCGTTGCCCCAAACGCTCACCACCTCGGTGATCCCCTCCACCAGAGTGCCGTAAAACTCCCGGATCTCCTGCACGTCGGTGCGGGCGGACTGGTCGTCCACTGTCCAGCCGGTACCCTGCAGGATGGCTCCCACCGTTGCCGCCAGGGTGGTCACTCCGTTGGACCAGTTGATGAGGGCTCCGGCGTCCAGCTCGGTCAGGATCAGTTCTGCTTCAAAGTCGATGGAGCGGCCTGGGTTACGTTTGCTGACGACGTAGGTCTGCCCCTCGCTACTCTCGTAGATCTGGGTCCGTTCCTGGATGGCCAGCTGCTGCGGGTGGGCCGCCGGCATCTGCCAGATCAGCTTGTTGGCGCTGCCGTCCCACTCGGTCTGGATGGTGTAGTCGTCGATGTCGAGGGTGTGCATCGCACCATCCTGCATATATTGGAGCATTTGCCCACCTCCTCACAGTATCCGGCGTCACAGCCAGATCGGGTAATATTCAACCGTCATTGCATCCGGTGCAGTCAAGATGTTCAGCCCGGGGGCCAAAAGCGGCCAGCGGGTCAGGTCGGTCATGTTCAGGGCATTGACGCCGTTGCGGGTAACAACTCGCTTGATGCCGTCCAGCACCAGCACGTCCCCTGCCTGGACGTTCACCCACAAAATACCGGCCATCAGGTAGCTGCCGGCGGCTGCGCCCACCGTGCAGGTGAGGCGGCACTCCATGTCGGGGGCGGTGCCGCGGACCCACAGCTCACCCCCGCCGGCGGGCAGCGCAGCTGTTTCCAGCGGGTCATGCCGGAAGCCTACCAAGCTATAGCTGCCCGCCAGGATGCAGCCGTCGATGGTCAGCTCGGAGGTGTCGCCAATCTCTTTCAGGCTGGCGGTGTAGAGATAGCCGTCCGGCAGATCCAGCTCCACCGGGTCGGCGAGGAGCGCGGCGTCGAGGCTGCTCTTTTTCTGCTGGGCGTCCCGCGGGGTCTCCCCGTAAACATGGACCGGCAGAGAAATTTCCTTCAGGCTCAGCTTGCTGCCCGCCGGAACGAACCGCAGCCCTGCCGTAGGCTGGACCCGCTGGCGCTCGATGACCACCCCACTTACCGTGTAGCTGGCCAGCAGCCACGCGCCATACTCGGACGAGCCGTGCCCGCCTACAAAGAAATCATCCATCAGAATGCCAACTCCTCATCCATGTAGTCTTTGGTCGCTTTGGCCACTTCACGGCCGTCCAGCTCCAGCACGGTGGTGCTGGTGCCCCGCCAGGAAGCGTTCAGCCGGGCCTGGGTGGTCCCGCCCCCGGCGTCGTAGTTGGTGGCCACCCGGGTCTGCTGGCCCAGTACCTCGGCCCTGGCGGCCGCCAGCATGGCCGAATAGTCCGCCACGCCGCCCGCCGGGCCGGTGGTGGCGATCTGGTAACTGGGCGGATTGCGTATCAGTTCGTTGTTTTCTTCGAGGGCGGCGGTGTTGTCCTCCAGGGCCTGGTTGTTGTCCTTGATAATATCGACGGCCTGCCCCTTCTCCCCGACGGAATTGTCCGGCAGATCAATGGTCCCAAGGCCCAAAAACTGCAGAATGGGGTTGATCAGGCTCACGATCCATTCCACCGCATCGTTGATGGCCTGGGCCACCCACAAAATCGGCTGCAGCAGCCAATTCAGCAGCTCGCCCAGGGCTTGCAGCGCCGGGGACAGCAGCGCCGAAACGATGGAAGCGATGCTGTTCAGCAGCAGGGCCAGGGTCTCCAACAGAGGGCCAATAGCCTGTAGGACGGGCTGCAAGGCGGTCAGAACACTGGAAACCAAATTTCCGAACAGTTCCAGCAGGGTACGCAGAAGGTCGCTGACGGCCTCCAGCGCGGGCTGCAAGTCAACCAGCACTGGCAGAAGGGTGTCCAGGATCTCCTGGATGATGGGGATCATGGTCTCCATGATCTCGATTCCGATGCCAGCGAAGGTGTCGGAGATCATGGACGTGATTTGGTCCAGCTGGTCGAGCATCGCGTCGACCTGGTCCATGAGTGGCTGCAGGACGTCCAGGGCCGCGCTCAGCTCGTCGCTCAGCTCCTGGCCGTCCGCGGTCAGCGCCTGGATCTGTTCCTGCAGCTCCCGGCTTTGATCCACCGTATAAGAGAATGCAGCGGCGACCCCTGCCACGCCGGCGGCCACGGCGGCCACCGTTGCCACCACACCCAGCACGACAGGCCCCAGCTCGGCGATAACGCTCAGCAGTCCTTCTACGCCGCCGGAAATGCCCACCTGACCCAGCACATTGTCGATCAGCGCCCCGGTGACGGAACTGGTGTCCTGCAGGCCGGCGGCCAGGCTTTCGGCAATCGTTTTGCCTGCCTGGACAAGGCCCTCAAATCCATCCTGCGCAAAGGCCGTTTCCAGCGTGTCCAGCCAGCCCTGCGCCATGTCCACAAGCTGCTGCTGTGTAGCGGTATCCAGCTGTTTCCAGGCAAGTTCGGCGGCATTCTCCAGCGCATCTCCAAAGTTTCCACCCAGAAGATCGGAGGCGAGGTCCTTCAGTTTCGCCAGGGCGCTGTCGCTCCAGGCGTCGGACAGTTTTTCCAGCGCATCGTCGAGCCGCTTTGCGGCCAGCTCGGCCTCGTCTGCAGTTTTCTCCGCAGTGATGCCCAGGCTGTCGATGAGCTGGATGGTCTCGGGCAGGACCCCGTTGGCCTGGGCCAGCGTCTCGATCTCCAGCCGCTGGGCGGCGGTCAGCTCGTTGTAGGCGGCCTGGTTCAGCTTGAGCTTGCCGTTCTCCTGGGTCAGCAGGGCCTGGTACTCGGGGGCCAGATTCATCAGATCCTGCCATGTGGCAAGGGAGATGCTGCCGGTCTCGTTGTACTCCTCCACCGCGGCCGAGAGGGTCTTGTAGGCCTGCTGCGAAGCGGTCAGGGCGCTGTGGGCGTCGTCCAGCTTGTCTGCAAGGGTCTCGACCTGTTTGGCCGCCTTGCCCACGCTGCCGCCTGTTTTGGCGGCAGTGGTGCCGAGGCTGGACATATACTTGTCCAGGTTGAAGGTGGCCCCGGCGGCCCGCTGGGTGACGACGGTGTAGTTGCCGCCCCGCTGGTCCTGGCCGGTATCCGTGAAGTGCTGGCCCACCTGCTTCCAGTAGTCGTCGTTCTTGACGCTGCCCTTGTGGTAGGGATTGGTGTCCATTTCTTCCGGGGTCAGCTTGAAGCTGAGGGTGTCGGCCACCCCCTGCGCCACGCCGGAGGCCCAGTCAAGGATGGACTGGCCCACACTGGCCAGGCCGCTGAGAAGGCCCGAGCCGATCCCTGAGACGATCTGCCAGCCTACCGACAGCCAGTCGGTGGTGAAGATGGTCTCGATGATGGTGCTGGCCAGACCGCCCGCACAGCTTGCCAGGTCGGGCAGGCTGGACAGGATGCCTTCTATCAGGGTGCCGACGATCTGCCCGCCGCTGGCGAGGAGAGCCGGCAGATTCTGCACGATCCCCTGCAAAAACTGCGCCACGGTCTGGACGGCGGACGCCGCCACATCCGGCAGCGCCGAGGCGACGCCCTGGAGCAAGTCAAAGACGATCTGGACGCCTGCCACCGCCATGGCCGCCGGGCCTTCGGCTTCCAGGGTGGTCTGCAAGGTCTCCACCCAACCGGAGGCGGCTTCCACCAGCCCCTTCTGGGCTTCAAACAGCCCCTCGGTCAGTGCCCCGGCCAGCTGGGTTGCGTTGTCCGCAAGGGTGTCCATCCGGCCCTGCAGGGTCTGGCTGTAGGCTTCCATGGCTCCGGCGTACCGGCCGCCCTCGGCCGATGCGGCTTTCAGGGCTTCCACCAACAAGTCGTAGCTGATGGTCAGGCCCTGGACTTCATCCTTGGCCAGGCCGGTGTAATCGGCCAGAATGCCGTAGATGTCGATGCCCGCATACGCAAACTGCCGCACGTCCACGGCCGACGCCTTGCCCACGTTGGCGATCTGCTGGAGGTTTGCGGCCATCCGCTCCAGCTCGGCGTTGCCGCCGCCGGATGCCGACACCGCGTTGCCCAGGGCGTTGATGACCTGCCGGGCCTCCTCGGCGCTTTGGCCGGTGGAGATCAGCAGCCGGTTTGCACTGACCAATCCCGCCACGTCAAAGGGGGTACTGGCCGCGTCCGCCTTGATGGCGTCCAGTGCGGCGTTTGCCGCCTCGGCCGAACCCAGCAGGTTTTCAAAGGCCAGCTGGTAATTCTCCATCTGGCGGTTGAATTCCAGGCCAGTGGAAACCACCTGCTGCACCGCCTGCACGGCGGCCTGTGCGATTTTGGTTTCAAAATTGCCGATTGCCACCGTCAGACCGTCGGCGGCTTTTTTGCCCAGGCTGGCAAAAAGGCTCATCTTCTGGCCGGACTTGTCCAGCGCGTCGCCCAGCTTGTCGGACAAGCCGGTCGCGCTCTTTTCCGCACCGGAAGTGTCAAGGGTCGCTTCTCCGCGAATGCCAAAATCTGCGTCTGCCATTGTACCCACCTCCCATGTGGGAGCGCGGGCACAAGGGCACAGGCTCAATCTAAACGAATTTCAAATTCCCGTCTGCAATCGGGGTTTTTGCACTTGATCCAGATGCCGCGGGCGCAGGCGTTTTTCTCAGCCCAAACGGCGGCCGCCTTGCCACAGAAGGGACAGGGGACCGGTCGGCGGTCACTTCTTCCCGGCCTGTCTGCGCAGCCGCTCGATGAAGGCGGCGTCCCAGTCGGCCTTGCTGGCATAGACACGCTTCTCCCCCTTTCCGAGGTCCTCGGGCAGGGCGAAGCGCTGCTTCATCCCCTGGTAAAAGGCCAGCTGCTTGCCCTTCAGGCCGGACAGGTCCGCGGTGCGCCAGCCCACCACCTTGCAGAACCGGCACTCGTCCGGCAGGCCCAGCAAAAGCGCCTGGAACCGCCACCAGTGGATGCGGGTGGCGGGGCTGGTCAGGTCGAGGCCATAGGCCGCCTCAAAGGCTGCGGCGATCATCGGCCCGTCGATGATGTAATCAATGGCCAGCTCTGCGCGGCTCGGCGGGGCGTCGCCGGACGGAGCCTTGCGCCCCGCGCGATAGAACCAGAGCAGGGCGTCAAAGGTTTTTTGGGCGTCCTGCGGGCGCTGGCCCAGCGGCCCGAACAGTGCCGCCTGCGCCGTCTGAATGGCCTGCGCGGCGTCCTGCTCGGTCTTGGCCCGCAGGGTGGCGGCCTCGAAGCGGACCATATGCCGGTAGTCGGGGTCGCGGAAGGCATAAAAGGTGCCGGGCACCTGGCTGGGCAGCTCGTCCGCAATGAGACAATAGTCCATCACTTGCGGCCGGTCAGGCTTTTGATGTAGGCCCGGCGCTGGGCCCGGTTCATGTGGGAAAAATCCACAGGCGGCTGCGGGGTGGGCTGCGCTGCAGCGAGAGGGAAGGCCACCGGCCCCGGCGCAGCCTCACCGATCGAGCCCACCGGCGCAGCCTCGGCCACAGCGCCCGCGGGCTTTGCCTCTGCGGCATAGACAGGCCCCGGCAGGCTGGCCGCGGCCGTCTTGGCCGCTGCGGCCGCACGGGCTTTGACGTCCACGCCGGCCACCGTCTGGGCCACGCCGAAGCCTTCAAACTCCTTCTGCGCGGCGGTGACGGCGTTCAGCACGTCCTGGTAGACCGCCTTCATCTCGCGCAGGTTCTCGGTGTCGAGACCCAGGCGCTGGTCGTAGTCGTCGCCCAGTACGTCGGCCAGGAAATTGTCGATGGCGGCGCAGTTGGCCCGGATGATGGCCCCCAGGCCGCCGGCCTTGGGGACGGCGGCCGCGGCGGCCTGCATCTCGTTCACGGCCTGCTGGAACCGGTCGGCGTCGGCGGCCCGCAGGATATCAAAATCAAACTCCACGTTGCGGATGTTCATGGCGTGTCCTCCTTATTCCGCGGAATAGGTGTACTCGGTCGGCTTGCCCACGGCATTCAGCTGAGCCGAGAAGCCCGCGGGGTTGTTGGCGGCGTTGGATACGTCGTTGTTGACGATCAGCACGGCTTCGCCCTGTTCGCCCTTGCCGGTGCGCAGGGAGAAGTAGACGTACTTGACCACGGCGTCCTGCCCGGTGGCGAACAGCATCTTGTTGGAGAGGGCGAAGTCCTGGAAATCATCCCCGGCGAACCGCTCGCCGTTGATGGTGATCTGCCGCTGGGCGCCGGTCTTGGTGGTGACGGTGCCGGTGCGGATGTAGGCGGTGTCGGTGGTGCTGGCGTTGATGGCGCCGCTGTGCTCGGTGACGTGCTCCTGCACGACGGTGTACAGGTCGGGGGTCTCCTGGCCGGTGGCGGCGGTCTGGACGCCCAGGATGAAGTTGTCGGTGGTCTCGACGCCGGTGTACTCGTCGTCAGGGGTGATGCCGGCGGCGGTCAATGCTTCCTTGACGGTCATGTGGTTGCTCCTTTCGCTTGGTAATACTCAAGGCGGATCTGGATTTGAAAGCGGCAGGTGCCGTCCTCGCTGGTGACGATGTAGCCGCTGTTTGTGACGGCCACCCGCTCGGCGGTGCGGCCCTCGCCCAGGTCGGGCAGGTTGTGGGCGTCGGACTGGGCCTCGATCCAGTCGGCGAAGTCATCCCAGAAGCCCGAATTGGCGGCTTGCTGGGCTATGCTCTCGCTGTACTCCATCCGGCTGGCGAGGACGTAGTTTTTCGCCTTGCGGCGGCCGCTGAAAAACTCCTGCAGCACGGGGTCGCCGGGGGAATCCTCAATCGAAAACTGGGTGGTGTCCTCGGGCAGGTAGTCGATGTGAAAGGCGACGTTGTTCCCCAGCTGCCCGGCTACCAGGGGACAGGTTTTCAACCATTCTTGAACTGCCTTAATAGCGGCTTTCATCTATTCAGCTCCTTCTTGACGGCCCGTTTGGCGAACCGGACAAAATACGGGTGGAAGTCGGCGTCGCACCGCTGGCCCCAGTAGGAGCCGCGGCGGCCGTCGTGGACCCCCTCGCCCTCGGGGTGAAGGTAATACTGCTTGCGGGCGTAGGGTGTGTTATAGATCAGCACGCCGCGCTCGTAGTCGCTGGCCAGATGGACCGAATTTTTCAGGGTGCCGGTATCGAAGGGGACGTATTTGTCCATCTGTTTGGCGACTTCTTGCGCAAAGGCCGCCTGCGCCGTGGTGAAAGCCTGGGTGAAGTGCGGCCCGAAGCCGGGCTCCCACTCGATGCGCCAGTAGAGCTTGCCCTTGTTTGCGCCTTTGGTAAAGACGCGGGAAACCACCTTGCCGCGGGGCGTCTCGAAGTAGATGCGGTCGTTGCGGTAGCTGGGCATGGTCTAGCCCCCTTCCACGTAGAGGTGCGGGAACACGGTCTCGCGGTGGTCGTGCCAGGCCAGGACGCGGGCGGTCTCGTGCTGTTTGCAGGCTGCAGAAAACTCGGCGTCGCTGGCCACCGTCACCGCGCCCAGCACAAGCACGGTCCGGGCGTCCATCGTCCAGTCCGTCCCAAAGCCGGGCACGGCGTCCGCAGGGATGCGGACTTTCACGGTGGCGTCGGGCGCGGCGCCGTTTTTCTCGCGGCGCTTGCCGTGGGTGGAGTACCAGCTGCACCCCGCACAGGCGCGGCAGGTGTAGGTTGTGGCGTCGGTCTTGCCGTCGGTGGTGCGGCAGATGACCGTGACCACCTTGTCGGCGTTAAAAAGGCTCATACGGACACCCCACCCCTTGATAAAGCAGCCCGTAGGTATCCGCCCCGAGCGCGTCCTGGAGGATGCTGTAGCAGGCGTTTTCGGCGGCGAGCCGGGCGGACTGGGCGTCCATGTACTGCTCACTGTAGCCGTCGGTGGTGGACGCCCCCGCCACCCCTTTGACGGCCCGCTGGAAAGCCATGTGCTTGCCGTACAGCGCCCCGGCCAGCTCGAAGCAGGCGCTTTCCAGCGGCCCTTTCAGGTCGGGGTGGGCTTCCAGCGCGGGCTCGGCCCGGCCCATGGTCAGCCGGTCGATGACAGCCGACGCCCGGGCCCCGAACACGGCGTACTGCTGTGCGGTCAAAAGGCCGCCGAAGGTGTTGTGGTAGTCCTCATAGGACAGGTAAAGCATGGGGCGTCACCTCCCGGCGGGTCAGTCCGCGGCGGTCTCGATCCGCTTGATATAGAGGGTCTGGGGCTTGGAGACCTTCAGGCCGTAGACCTTGCGGCCCTGCACGGCGGATGCGCCGATGTAGTTGCCGGACCCGGCCAGGTCCTGCAGATGGACGGCCACCTGCCACTCCTGGACGCGGTGGCACCAGTTGGGATGGCCGGCGATGAACTCGGTGGTGGTCTTCTTGGAGGCCACCCGGGTGGTGGACTCAAAGTCCATGTTGTTGGTCTCGAGGACGTTGAAGCCGGCGATCCGGCCCACCACGCCCGACTGCACCAGCCGCTGGGACAGGTCGCCCTGCTTGATGTAGTGGTCGTCCAGCATCAGGACTTCCAGGAACTCGGGCGACACCAGCAGGAAGCGGCCGCTGGCGGGCACACCCTTGCGGGAGAGGGTCCGCTTTGCGGCCAGCACCTCCTTGTAGGCGGTGGTCTCGGTGCAGGCAGTCTTGGTGGCGGAGACGGTGGCGCCGCCGGACGCCTCGCCGCAGGCCTCCAGGGCGCCGATGGACGCCTTGTCTAGGCTCAGGGCCAGGGAATAGCCGGCGGAATCCAGACGTTCGGCCACGATGCCGTCGGGGACGGAGGCGGCGTCGAAGCCGTCGATCAGCTCGTTGACCGCCTCGTCGTGGTCGATGGACAGATCCAGGTAGGTGGTGGTGCCGGCCTCGGGGTCGATGCCGGTGGCCTTGTTGTAGGTCTTGACCTCCACCTCGGTGTCACGGACGGGGATCTTCACCTTGCCGGCCTTGGGGTTGCCCTCGTACCGGCTGTTGAAAACGAGGTTGTCACGGGTGACAAGGGTGTTGCGCAGCTTCTCGTCCACCAGACGGGACCAGCGCTCCTGATTCGCGTGTGCCATGTTTGGCTCCTTTCTTGGTTACAATTTCAGGTCGGGGTTGAGTGCAGCGAAGGCGGCGGCCACACCGTCCTCCTCACTGGCAGACCCGCCCGCGCCATGCTCCCCACCGGTGGAGAAGGTGGCGCTGGGCTTGCCGCCCGCGCCGCCTTCGCTGCCGCTGGGGGCAGTCTCGAAGGCCCAGGGGTTTTCCTTGACAAGGCCCTCGATGGCGGCCTTGATGTCGGCGGAGCGGTCCTTGGAGGCCTTCAGAGCGTCCAGGTCGAGCATCCCGCGGATGGCTTTCAGGTTGCGGCCCTTGGCGTCCCGGATGGCGCCGTCCAGCGCGGTGTCGAAGGCCCAGCCGTCCTTCATGTCGGCGATCTGCTGGCGCAGCTTGTCGCTTTCGCCCTTGAGCTGGGCCACGTCCACGCCGTCGAAGGCTTTCAGCTTCTCCTGCACCTCGGACAGCTGGGTGTTGGCGGCGTCCAGCTGCTTCTGCAGGTCGGCGGCCTTGTTTTTCTCGCGGGTCAGCTCCGCGCCGGTGGTGTCCAGAATCCAGGTCATCGCCTCGTCGGTGATGTTCGGGATGTGTGCCTTTACGTCTTCACGCTTCATGATGTGTCCTTTCTCTGATACGACAGTTTTACGACCTGCTAAGGTCCGGCTTTACGGCAGTTTTACGACGTGCTAGGGTCCGTTTCTACGGCAGTTTAACGCCATGCTAAGGGCAAAAAATACAAAAAGCCGCTTGCTTCAGCGGCTTTTCAACATGGGAATTGTGGAAAATGCGGAAAACAAAAGCACGGTGCGTGTGCATCGTGCTTTGTTCAGATATCCAGCTTGTCGCACAGGTCGTTCAGGGCGTGCCCGTCAATATTTCTATCCACGCTCCCCGCGAGGGGAGCGACCCCGGCTGGATTCGCTCCGCCCAAACCCTGCAACGAACGTCCGGGCGCTGTCGTTCCGACTGCCGGTCTCCCGGACGAAGGCCGAAAGGTTCTGCCGGGCCTGCCGCAGCTTGACGGCGCTCTGGGTGGTGTCGAGGCCGGCGGCGTCCTCGGCGAGGTAGGATTTTTTCGCCGCCCGGACCTTCCGTTCCAGCGCCCGCTGCTTCTGGCTGATCTCGTACCGGCTGTACATCTTGCCCTTGTAGGCGATGTTCTTTGCGTCCAGCGCGGCAAGGTCTTCCTCGGTCCAGGATGGTTCGGACAGGTCGGGGTCGATGGCAAAGAAGGCGTGCCGGCAGTTCCAGCCGCACAGGCCCGCGCCGGTGCCGTAGCCGGTGGACCGTTCAAAATCCGGGTAGTATTTGCCGTTGTAGGTGATCGCCCCGCCCCGGTGGTACTGGCGGCCCTGCCACTTGGCGTGCTCGGGCCGTGCGCCGGCGTGGGCGGAAACCTCCACGAAGCCCCAGCCCATTTCTTCCATCCGGGCGATCTGCAGCTTGCCGGCGGTCTGGTTCACGCCGGTCAGCACCGCGCGCCGGACGGCCACTTCCAGCGTATCCCGGTGGCCGGTGGGGTAGGTGACGCCCGCCATGTGCGCGGCAAGGCCGTTCACGGCCCGCCGGACGGCCGTTTGGTAGTCGAAGGCACCCGAGGCTACCTGCAGCCAGGCGCGGTCTGCGGCCTCTGTAAATTGCTGTGACACGGTGGCCGCCGTGGTGGCGGTGAGGTTCTGCCAAGTACCCGAGGTTTCCTCGTACCCTGCATTCAGCAGGTTGAGGAGGGCTTGGTCGGTGTTGGGGTCGGGCGGGTCGAGCCCGGCGGAGGTGTAAAGCCGGTCGTCATCCTCGAGGGCCAGCGCGGCGGCTTTCTGGAAGATGCGCCGCAGCTCGGCTTCGCTCCTGCCGGAATACCGGGCCAGGATTTTGAGAACTTCCCGGTTACAGAGCCGGGTCTGTTCCCGCCGCCACAGCTGCCAGTCTGCCGTGGCGGTGATCTGGCCCATCTTGCCGATCCGCCGCGCGACGTCCTGCAAAATATCTTCTTCCACCTGCTGCCACAGGCGCATCATGGCCGCGGGGACGTTTTCGAGGTAATCAGGGGTCAGCATCAGGATTCACCGCCAAACGATAGAGCGGGCCCGCTGCCGGCCTCCTGGGACGCTTCCCGCACGGCGTTGCGTGCTTCGTCCTCGCTCATGCCGTACCACTCCATCAGGTACTGGTACTTGGGAAGGAAACCGGACAGACAGTCGTCCTTCATCTGCGCCCGGCGGGTCTCGCTGTCGGTGATGTAGCTGTCGTCGAAGTTGACGGTGACGGCGGTCTCGGGGTCGATGTCTGCCCCCAGCAGGTTGCGGCCTGCCCACAGCAGCGCCCGGACGATGCCCAGCAGGGCCGCCTCGATGCCGATCTGGTGGCGGTTGGCGTGCTGGACCATGTCCTGCCGGTCGCCGGTGTATTCGGTGGCCGTCTTGACTCCCGACGCCTCGAAGCGGTAGCGCCGCGTCCCCAGCCCGCACTTGAAGCTGAAATAGTCCAGCGCGTCCTGCACCGCCTTGCCGTTTTGCTCGGTCCGCAGGTCGGGGTTGTACTCGTGCCAATCATCCGGCGCGTCGGGGTCGCTCTTGTTGGTCTGCACAAAGAGCTGCTGGCGCACGTCGTCAGGCGTGGCCCAGTGGGCGGAGCCGTCGGGGGCGACGTGGGCCTGCAGCATGGAGGCGGAATAGAACACCTTCTTGCCGCCGAGGTACAGATCCCGGCAGTAGTTGTCGAAGGCCAGATCGCACTGCTTGGCCTGGTCGATGGCCTCGGCAAAGACCGCCTGCCCAAGCCCCGGCCCACCTGTGCGGTTTTTCACCACGGCCGGCCGCAGGATGGAAAACCAGGGCACGCTGCTGCCGGTGCTGAAACTGGCCGCCATGCCCGCGGGCAGCGGGGCGGGGGAGTAGCCCTCCTCCTCGCTGTCCTCGTTTTCGCTGGTGAAGTATTCGTTGGTGATGCGGTAGCCCGCCTCGGTGAGGGTGTGGGTCTGGAGGTAGACGCAGCTTTTGCCCTCCACCGTCACCTCGGAAGCGAAGGCCGCGTCGATGATCTGGCCGTGGTGGATGGTGATGGGCAGGATGCACTCGGCGGGCAGGTAGTCGAGGCAGAGCCGCGCCGCGGGGCTGGGGGCCACCCGGCCGCCTTCTAGCTGCAGCCCCTCGCAGCTCATGACAAAGGCCCCGGTGCCGGACCGGAAGGCCAGCTCCACCAGCTCGTTGGCGTGGGGCCAGAAGTCGAGGCTCCCCAGCACCCCGCCGGTCTGGTCGGCGTCCTCACCGCAGAGCCAGCGGGCCGTGGCCATGTTGGCCACCGTGAGGGTGGTCTTGTCGTTCAGCAGCAGGGAGGCCCAGTCCTCACAGGCGCGCTTCGGCATACGCAGGCGGTACATGGGCCGCTTGACGGTGTTGCCTTTCAGGGTCATTTCCCGGACGTTGTGGAAGGGGGCATAGTCCCCCCGCCACCAGTCCCGCCACTGGATGATCTCGCTGTAATATGCGGCTTCGATGTGCCAGTCCTTTTGCTTATTCAGGTAGGCGACGAATTTTTGGATGTTCATGCAGCTAACCTCAAAAGGCGGGCGCGCTCCCGCTCGATGGTGTATTCAAAGGCGTCCAGGGTGTCGATGTCGGTTGTGCCGTCGTCCAGGCGTTCATCCTGGCCGGGAGTGGTGCCGCTCCACAGGGCGGTGGAAAGGGCGTCGGCCAAGGTCTGCGCGCCCGGCATATACCAGAACCGCCCGCCGCCCATGAGGATGGACGTCAGCCGGATGCGGTCATTGATCTCGATTTTCTTTGCGTTGTAGACCCGGCTGGCCAGCCAGGAAAAGCGGGTCGCCAGCAAGGCAGACCGCAGGCTGTTTTTCAACACCTGTTCGGCGCTGTCGCAGAACACTGCGTGAATTTCGCCCCAGGATGCGAAAACCTGCTGCACGAAGTCCACAAAGCGCCCCGCCAGAAAAGCGGTGTCGGTGTCTTTGGGGTCCACCCGGGCGGAACACAGGCCCACCACCCCGGCGGCGTCGGGCAAAATGCCGGTGGCCACAAAGGCGTGTTTCGAGCCGTTGCCGCCGAAGTCCACCCCGATATGCGCCCTTGTGCCCGGCGGCAGGGGTTTATCTGCGGGCCAGAGGAAACGGCCGTCGTGGGCGGCCTGGCTGTCGGCAAAGATTCGGTAGATGATCCCCTCGGCGGCGCACCACTGGCCCAGGATGAATCGGTTATAGTAGACGGTGCCGGCCAGCTCCTGTTTCAGCTGGGCCACAAAAGTGGGGTCCAGAGTGGGGTTGTCGTCGATGGTGGAGGTCTGGCAGAGGATGTCAGCCCCCGAGTCGATGAATTTTTTCAGCCAGTGGTGGGGGTCCGCCGGGTTGGCGGTGCCGTCGAAATGGGAGTGGGCGCACCGCAGGCGGGTTTTCAGCATCTGGAACAGATCCTCGTTCCAGGTGGTGACCTCGTCCCCGTAGGCGTACTCGATGGTCATGCCCTGGATGCGGGCCACCTGGTTTTTCTTGTCGGCGCCCAGAACGTAGACCTTCCGGCCAAACAGCCGGGTTGTGTTGTCGCTGGAAATGGTGCCCACCAGCGCCTCGCCCCAGATGTCCCGCATGGGGTCCAGGATGTTGCGGGACAGGGTGCCCTGGGTGTTGCCCAGCAGCACCGCCGCCCCCTCGCCCTTGAGGGCCAGCAGGCGTTTCGGGATGACCACGGCGTAGTCAAGCCAGGACTTCCCGCTGCCGGTGGCGCCGATCTTGAAGTTCCACCGGCGATTGCAGGCCGTCAGGTACTCCTGCTGCTTACTTGATAACACTGTCGATGCCTCCCAGCAGCTGCGCGGCCTTGTCGAGCTGATCTGCGGCGGGGTCGTTGTCCGTCCTCCACCGGAAATTGTGCTCCAGGCTGAACTGCGCGCCCCGTGCGCCGTCCCGGTCGAACAGGCGGCTCTCGGCGTAGGCTTCGCAGCGGGCTTTCGCGCGCGTAATCGTGTCAACGAACTGCTTTTTCGCCTGATAATTCAGCAGCGCCTGCCTGCTGGTAAACCCCAGCGCCAGAGCCAGCCCGGTGACGGTGGGCGGGTGCGCGTCCAGGATCACCGGGTCACCGAACTTGGTCAGGACAGGCTGGCCGTTTTCGTCCAGCAGAGGCTTGCCCTTGCAGTCCTCGAAGTAGGCGTCGATGGCGCTTTCCAGCTCGGCAACGGTCTTGTATTTCAATGGGCGAGCCATGCCGCACCACCTTTCCGTCAAAAATTGGTGCAGCCGCCCGGACTTGAACCGGGCCGGGGAGAAAAGGAGGTAAAAAACGATGCCTGCAAACCCGAAACTCACCATGAAGCAAAAGAACCCCGGACCCAAACGGCCGGCCGCAAATAGAAAGAGCACCGGCCCTTCTGCCGATGCTCCACGGATACAGTTTACCACACCTGCAATGTGACATTCAATGACAACTTTACAGGTCCAGCGATTCCACCGCGCGGTGGTGCAGGCGGAACACCTGGCGCATCACAAGGTCGTTGTCTGCCGCGATGCGCTCCCACCGCTGGCCGAGGATGTACCGACGCGTGAGGATGTCCCGGCGCAGGGGGTCGGGCACCCCATAGATGGCGGCCGCCACCTGGGTGCGGCACTCTGCCGTCCGGGCCGCCTGGGCCTGGAGCTTTTCCTGGGCCTCCAGGATCTGCTCCACCGCCCGGGGCAGGGCCTGGCCGTCCCCGCTGCCGGGCATCCCAGTGAGGGCCTGGGTCACCCGGGCTGCCTGGGTGCGCAGGGCCTCGATCTCCTGGAGGATGGTGTCCTCCTGCTGCACCGCCTCCCGGTAGCGGCGCAGGAAGGCGAGTTTTTCCTGATAGGTCATTATGCTTGCCTCCTCATGGTGTTTCCAGTCCCTGTACTTCGATCTCTACCCGGGGGTGCTGGCGGTCCAGCAGCACCCGGCTGCCGTCGTGGCCCGCCACAATGGCGGCGCAGTCGTCGGCAAGGACGCCGGCTTTCACCAGAATATCGCAGGTGGCCTCCATCAGGTTCACCAGATCCACCCGGCGGCGGTTGGGCATGTAGTAGACACACTTCAGGTTCACCGCCGCGGCCACCGGCTGCCGGGGCGGGTGGATCTGCTGCAGGCAGTCCTTCTCATACTGGGCGTAGGCTGCGCTGGGCACCAGGAAGGGCTGGCCGCCCCGGCCCTTGAAAATCCGCTGGCTGTTTTTCTTGGTGCGGGGGGCACCCAGCAGGGTGTATGTAAGCATCGGGTCACCCATGATCCGAGACCTCCTTCATCTTCACCATCGCTGCCTCGGCTTCGGTTGATGTTTTGAATATTGTCTGGCCAACTGCGGACTCATCAAACGCGACGTGACCACAATCATACAGAAGTCGTTTTACTTCGAGCTCGAAAACGTCGGTGCCGTTGGTCTGCCAGGCGCGATCTCCAACGCGAAAGGCCGGCGCAGGGCGGCGGTTCTCCGGCAAAGCCTCGGGAATATCATCAGCCGGAACAGTGACACCATAGCCCAGCAGGAAGTCTGCCAGCCACTCGGTGAAACTCCCTGTCTCAGGGTCTGTCCGCTTCGCGTTGATAATCAAGCCGATCATCTTTTCTCTTTCTTTGGCTTTATCCATACTCTCACTCCTTTCGTTTGTGCCGCCGGGGCCGGGTGAGGGCATCGGCCAGGAAATCGTTGCCGCTGGGCTGGGGCCGGTCCACCCGTTTGTCCGACCCGGCGGGGCGCCGGCCAGCCTGCCAGGCAGCCAGAGTCAGCTGGCCCGCAGCTGCGGCCTGGTCCAGAATCCGGCGGGTGTAGGCCAGGGGACACTTGGCCGCGTGGGCTGCCGTCTCCCGGATGGCTTCCAGGATCAGGGCGTCCTCCATGCCGGCTTTCCTGTATCCAGCAAAGGCCTCCCGGACCGCTGCGCCTCCCGTGTAGCCGCAGTCAGTCCAAAAACATTCGGGGGAGGGCGTCATCGTCGTCATCCCCGGCGGCCCCGCCCCGGAAGAAGACGAAGTCTTCCCAGGAACAGGTACAGGTACAGGTACAGGTACAGGTACAGCCGGTTTTGCCGTTTCGGTTTCGGCAAAAGCGGCATTTGCCGCTTTTGCCGGCGTTTGCCGCTCTTTGCCTTTGGTGGCATTGGCCCCGAGGCGGCCGGCTTCCCGCCGTTTTTTCTTGGTGTCGGCCCACTTTTCCAGGTTGTTGTCCAGCCGAAGCCGGATGAACTCCCAGGCCATGGCTGCCGCAGGGCTGTCAAAGGTCTGGGGGTTCCCGGTCTCGGTGTAGTTCAGGATGGCGTAGAACAGGCGGCCCACATCCTCCAGCGGCAGCCCTTGCAAGGGCCTGGCCCAGTCTGTGTAGAACAAAACGCTCTTGCTCTTTTCCATGCGGGCCTCCCTTGGGTCAGCGTCTGCCGGCCGCAAAATCATCCATCCGGGTCTGGGCGCTCTCCGGTTCGTTCAGAATGAAGTCGCCGCTTTCGGCGTCGGTTTCCAGGCAGAACTCGTCATCGGTGGTGCCGGTGAGGTCCAGCTTCTGGGTGGTTGCGCCGGAAACCTTGTGCTCAAAGATGGGGGCCAGATAGGGCCTCCCGAAATCGTTGGTGCGGGTCTCCAGGGTGATCTTGATCTTGCCGGTGACAGAGCCCTCCGGGATGCCGTTTTTCAACATTTTGGTGAGGGTGTCTTTCAGCACGGTGTCAAAATCGGACTTGAACTCCTCAAAGATCGCGCCATCCAAGCAGACTTTATTTTCCATAATGTAAAGCTCCTTTCAGATCAAAACGGGGCGTCGTCCGACACTTCCACAAAGCCGTCGCTGTCGGAGCCGGCAGGCTTCTGCTCCACCGGAACCCGGGAGGAAATGCCCTTCACCCAGGCGGCCACCGGCTTGACGGCGGCGATCTGGTCGGGGGTCAGGTCCCCGGCCTTGGTGAACACACAGGCGGAATAGGCGATGCCGTCGGCGTTCTTTTCCCGCTTGAGCTTGATGGAGGTGAGCACGTCGGTGCTGCGCTTGCCCTTCATGATCAGACGCTTGGCCAGGTAGTCCTTGAAGGCCCGCAGGCTGGTGGGCGGCAGGGTCAGCAGGATGGGCAGGGGCTCATTTTCCCGCAGCAGGTAGACCCGGTGGGTGTTCTTGCAGGCTTTGGAGTTGCCCTTGCCGCTGCCGAACTGGTTATAGGGGCAGGATGCACAGTCCAGCACCTCGCCGGTCTTGGCGTTCAGGCCGTGCTTGCCGTCGGGGCTGCTGCAGTCCGGCAGGCCGCCGGCACCGTCGAAGTCGTGCTCCCAGTAGACGTTGACCGGGTGATGATGGACAATCACGCCGGTGAGGGTCTGGGCGGTCTCGGGGTTGTCGGGATCATCCCCCGACAGCTCAAAGGACAGCCCGCCGCCGCTGGGAATCTTGACGGCGTCAAAGGGGACATGCCCCATCCCGTCCAGCTCCTCGGTGAGCATCTGGGCGATGTCCTCCGACATGGGAACGATAGCGAAATTTTCTGCTTTCACAAGATTGGCTGCCATGGTTTTATCCTCCTTTTATTTGCGAACGGTCCGGGCTTTGCGCCGGGTGACGTCGTTGAATGTGTACAC
>ERZ1090879.338-NODE-338-length-30272-cov-18.659927_pt1 | contig 30272 bp, 28 predicted proteins | sample MGYA00478472_ERZ1090879 | MGnify/ENA primary metagenome ERZ1090879 (study PRJEB33644, sample SAMEA5815723) | chicken gut metagenome | biome: Chicken; feature: Gastrointestinal Tract; material: Caecum | place: Ireland | collected 2019-01-01 | study: A study of the... | reverse complement strand
TCCTGTCTGCTGCTTCTATTCTACACCTCTCAGCAGGTTTACACAAATTATGGGACGGTCTCGATCTGGCTGATGTATCCTTGCTCGTTGCGTTGGTATAACTCGCCATACTGACCAAGCAAAGACCTCGCTGGGTTCCCTTCTATGTCAAAATACTGCTCACCGGCAATGGTACCATCCATATCACGCTGATATGTCTTAATCGCATATCCAGATGAAGTGCTCACCGCATGACCATCTTTATCGAAAAAGGTCAAACTAATGTTTTGACCATCAGAGTTATACCCACGATGAAGCCCATAGTATCCACCGGAGCACTGTACTTGCTGTCCGTTCAAGTCATAGTAGAAATCATCGGAAGCCCTGCCATCATCCTGCGTTCTTACAATAATAGAATATCCGTCACTGAGTATTATCGGATTACCTTCGGCATCAAGATATGTGATTATCGTACTCGTTTCATCATATTCATATGACAACCCGTAATAATCGCCATACCTTGCCACAGGGTTTCCGCTTGCATCAAGATACTGTTCCTCTACAACTCGGTCGCTATCGTCCCGCATTCTACACACGGTCGCATAGCCCATATCAATAGCTTCTGTGATTACCCCATCAGGATTTATATAGCTTGTGCTGGTCACGTTTCCATCTGCGGTTTCTCGGATACTCACCTCTGAGGCAGTGTATCCTGCATCGTGGTCAACATCCGCATCAGGCAACAACGCCAAGATAGACAGAAAAACCACAGATGCAATCAGCAGGATTCCGCATCCTCGTTTCAGGTTTGCACTCAAACTCCGTAGCCTCTGCTCTTGATAGTCTCCACAACCTGAGACACATACTTCTGGCAGGTATCGTGGTCAGGAGCTTCGACCATCACGCGCACAACAGGCTCAGTGCCCGACTCACGGACAAGGATACGGCCAGTGTCACCCAGTGCCTCGGCTACGGCCTTGACTGCTGCCTGCACTGCTTCATCATCCTGTGCAGCTTTCTTGTCGGTCACACGGACGTTCTCCAGAACCTGCGGGTAGATCTTCAGCGGCTCAGCCAGCTTGCTCATGGGAGCCTTCTTTGCCAGCATGACTTCCATCATCTTCAGGCTGGTCAGGATACCATCACCAGTGCTGGCATACTTGCTGAAGATGATATGACCACTCTGCTCGCCACCAATACGGCAGCCGTTCTTAGCCATATACTCGTAAACATACCTGTCACCCACAGCAGTCTTGGCGTAGCCGATGCCCTTTTCATCAAAAGCCTTATACAGGCCAAAGTTGGACATGACCGTGGTAACGACGGTATTGGTCAGGAGTTTTCCACGCTCCTTCATGTAACAACCGTAGATGTACAGGATATGGTCGCCAGTGATGACATTACCCTTTTCATCCACACACAGGCAACGGTCAGCATCGCCGTCATAGGCAAAACCGATGTCCAGCCCCTTCTCTACCACGAACTTCTGCAGACCCTCAATGTGGGTAGAACCAGCATTGTTGTTGATATTCAGTCCGTTGGGCTGTGCATTGATAACGTAGGTGTCAGCACCCAGCGCATCGAACACAGACTTAGCGATGTTCCAGGAACTACCGTTGGCGCAGTCCAGACCAACCTTGACACCCTTGAAGGAGTAGATGCCCAGAGAGATCAGATAGCCCATGTAGCGGTTGCGGCCGGACACATAGTCCACCGTGCAACCAATGTGTTCCCGGTGAGCGAAAGGCAGTTCCGGCCAGTCCTTATCGAACACATGGAGTTTGCCGTCAATGTAATCCTCGACTAACAGCAGGATTTCTTCGGGCATCTTTTCGCCGTAGCAGTCGATCAGCTTGATGCCGTTGTCATAGTAGGGGTTGTGGCTGGCAGAAATCATGATGCCGCAATCAAAGTCATCCACACGGGCGATGTAGGCCACAGACGGAGTAGTCGTGACATGGAGCAGGTAGGCATCTGCACCGGAAGCGGTCAGGCCAGCGACCAGACTATATTCGAACATATATGAGCTGCGTCGGGTGTCCTTGCCAATGACGATGCGTGCAGGCTCGTTGTTGCCGTTGCGCTCACGCAGGGCGTTGTAATACCAACCCAGAAAACGACCAACCTTGTAGGCATGGTCAGCAGTCAGAGTAATTCCAGCCTCACCACGGAAGCCATCCGTTCCAAAATACTTTCCCATTATAGTTTTTCCTCATCCAAAGAGTGAAGTGACGAATATATGCTTTAGCCAGATTAAAATCCGTTGCCTACTGCTCACCACGGAGAGGTAGCACACTTGAGCAGCACAGCCATGTGGCGGAACACATGGCTGCGATAAGTATTAGTCTCTGCGGAACAGGTCGCGGGTATAGACCTTTTCCTGTACGTCATCCAGGCAGCTGTCGTAGCGGTTAGCAATAATAGCTTGACTGCGCTTCTTGAACTTTTCAAGGTCGTTTACAACTTCGCTGCCGAAGAACGTACTGCCATTCTCCAGCGTCGGCTCGTAGATGATAACCGTTGCACCCTTTGCCTTGATACGCTTCATGACGCCCTGAATAGAACTCTGGCGGAAGTTATCAGAGTTCGACTTCATCGTCAAGCGGTATACGCCAACCACAACGTTGTGTTCCTTGCTGGGATCGTAGTCCTCATTCGCTTCATATGCTCCAGCGATTTCCAAAACACGATCAGCAATGTAATCCTTACGAGTACGGTTAGACTCCACGATTGCTTCAATCAGGTTCTCCGGAACGTCAGCATAGTTCGCAAGAAGTTGCTTGGTATCCTTGGGCAGGCAATAGCCACCATAGCCGAAGCTGGGGTTGTTGTACTGATCACCAATACGAGGATCGAGGCAAACGCCCTTAATGATCTGCTGGGTGTTCAGCCCCTTCATCTCTGCATAGGTGTCCAGTTCGTTGAAATAACTGACACGCAGAGCCAAGTAGGTATTGGCAAATAACTTGACAGCCTCTGCCTCAGTAAAGCTCATAATCAGGGTATCGATATTTTCCTTGATTGCACCTTCCTGCAGCAAACCGGCAAAGGTATTAGCAGCCTTCACCAGACGGGCATTGTCCACATCCGTACCCACAATGATACGGCTCGGATACAAATTGTCGTATAAAGCTTTGCTCTCACGCAGGAACTCCGGGCTGAAGATGATGTTATCACAGTGGTACTTCTCACGCACAGAAGCCGTAAAGCCAACTGGAATCGTGGACTTGATAACCATGATGGCATCGGGATTATACTGGATCACCAGTTTGATGACCGCTTCTACTGCGGAAGTGTCAAAGAAATTCTTCTTGCTGTCATAGTTGGTAGGTGCTGCAATAACAACAAAATCTGCATCCTTGTAGGCGGCTTCTGCATCAAGTGTTGCCGTTAGATTCAAGTTCTTCTCCGCCAGATACTTTTCAATATACTCGTCCTGGATCGGAGACTTCTTGTGGTTGATGAGGTCAACTTTTTCCGGGATGATGTCCACTGCCATGACCTCATGGTGCTGGGACAACAGCGTGGCGATGGACAAGCCGACATAGCCAGTACCAGCAACTGCAATTTTCACTCTTCGTCTCCTCCTTTACTCCATATAGAACTCTTTGTACCATTCAGCAAACTTCCGCAGTCCCTCCCTCAGCGGTGTATGTGGCTTAAAGCCGAAATCACGCTCCAGCGGCTCGGTATCTGCAAAGGTGACAGGCACATCACCGGGCTGCATGGGAACCAGCTCTTTGTGGGCTTCGAAGTCATAGTCCGCAGGCAGTACACCAGCACGCACCAGCTCCTCCGACAGAATCTGCACAAAGTCCAGCAAATTCTCCGGATTAGAGTTGCCGATGTTGTAAACCGCATAGGGCGGAATGGGCAAGCCATCTTCGCCATTCTTCTTTTCCGGTGCCTTTGCCATCACACGGACAACACCTTCCACGATGTCATCCACATAGGTAAAGTCCCGCTTGCAATTGCCGTAGTTGAAAATCTTAATGGTTTCGCCGTTCACCAGCTTGTTGGTAAAGCCAAAGTACGCCATATCCGGACGACCGGCAGGACCATAGACTGTGAAAAACCGCAGGCCGGTGGAGGGGATATTATAGAGCTTGGAGTAGGCGTGTGCCATCAACTCATTAGACTTCTTGGTAGCCGCATACAGGGAAACAGGGTTATCCACCTTGTCATCAGTGGAGTAAGGCACCTTCTTGTTGCTGCCGTAGACGGAGGAACTAGAGGCGTATACCAGGTGCTCCACAGGATAATGACGGCAGGCCTCCAGAATGTTATAGAAGCCAATCATGTTGCTCTCGATGTAGGCATCCGGGTTGATAATGGAGTATCGAACGCCAGCCTGGGCACCCAGATTGACCACAATAACTGGGTGATATTGCTCAAAAATGCTGTTGATAAGTGCCCTGTCCGCAAGATTGCCCTTGATAAAGGTGTAGTTCTCGAACTCCTGAAGCTCTGCAAGACGTGCTTCCTTGATGTGAACGTCATAATATTCGTTCATGTTGTCCAGACCAATGACCTTGGTATCCGGCTCAGTGGTCAGAATACGCTTGGCAAGGTTGGAGCCAATAAAACCGGAGGAACCGGTGATAAATACTGTTTTAGCCAACTTCTTCACCCTTACCCTTTTCTCCACACCATTTTATTAACTACATTCACATAACCCTGAATGATGCGAACCACCTTCATGGACACAGTCTCGTCCACATAGTCGGGGCAGGGCTTGCCCAGAACGCCCTTCTGCTTCATTTCAATCGCCATATCAGTGGCGTTGAGAAGCTCACGGGTAGTAATGCCAGCCAGAATGAAGTCACCGGCTTCCAGTGCCTCGGGGCGTTCCGTGCTGGTGCGGATGCACACGGCAGCGATGGGATGACCGATGGATAGATAGAAGCTGCTCTCCTCAGGCAGGGTGCCGGAGTCAGAGACGATCGCCAGCGCATTCATTTGCAGCTTGTTATAGTCGTTGAAGCCCAGTGGCTCATTGACCCGAACACGAGGGTCCAGCTGGAAGCCGCTCTTTTCCAGACGGTGCTTGCTTCTGGGATGACAGGAGTAGAGAATGGGCATATCGTACTTTTCTGCCAGTGCGTTGATGGCGGTGAACAGGCTCAGGAAGTTCTTTTCGGAGTCGATGTTCTCCTCCCGGTGGGCGGACAGCAGGATATACTTGTCCTTTTCCAGTCCCAGGCGCTCCAACACATCACTTTTCTGAATCTTGTCCAGATTCATGTGCAGCACCTCTGCCATGGGAGAGCCGGTCTGGTAGGTGCGCTCCTTGGGCAGGCCGGTATCTGCCAGATACTTTCGGGCAAACTCGGAATAGCACAGATTCACGTCGGAGATCACGTCCACGATGCGGCGGTTGGTCTCCTCAGGCAGACACTCGTCCTTGCAGCGGTTGCCGGCCTCCATGTGAAACAGCGGAATGTGCAGCCGCTTCGCAGAGATGGCGGACAGGCAGGAGTTGGTATCGCCCAGCACCAGATAGCCCTCCGGCTGCAACTCGGACAGAAGCTCATAGCTGCGTCCCAGAATGTTACCGCAGGTCACGCCCAGATTCTCGCCAACCACCGGCACCAAAATGTCCGGACCATACTCCCCGAAGGTGTTTTTCAGCTCGAAATCCTCCCAGAAAACGGTGGAGAGGTTTCTGTCCCAGTTCTGATTGTAATAGACCACGCAGCAGTCAAAGTATTCCCGGCAGCGCTTGATAACCGCAGCCAACCGAATAATCTCCGGACGGGTGCCACAGCCAATCATGACCTTGGTGCGCCCATCGTTTTTCCATTTAAAATTGTGTTCCATAAAATTCTCCTATTGACAACCAGTATTCTTCTCTTACACCGGTTCGAAGAAGGTATCCGGGTGGTTCGGGTCAAAAATCTCGTTGCAGGTCATGACCGTCACCAGATTTTCCGTTTCTGACAAATTGATAATGTTGTGCGTCCAGCCGGGAATCATGTGGACGGCCTCTATCTTATCACCGGAAACCTCAAATTCCACGGTTTCACCGGTGTTGATGTTCCTCTCCTGAATCAGACCGTGTCCGGCCACCACGATAAACAGTTCCCACTTGGAGTTGTGCCAGTGCTGACCCTTGGTGATGCCCGGACGGCTAATGTTGATGCTCACCTGCCCACAATCAGCAGTGTGAACCAATTCTGTGAAGGAACCGCGGTTGTCCACATTCATCTTGAGGGCATATTTGAACTTATCCGTCGGCAGATAGGTCAGATACAGCGAATAGAGCTTCTTGGCAAAGGAGCCATTCGGCATTTTAGGCATCATCAGGGTGGTGGGCTGCTGCTTGAACCCCTGCAGTAAATCTACAATCTCGCCAAGTGTGACCTTGTGAGTGACCGGCACACAGCAATAGTGGCCATCTGCTTTCAGAACAGTCTCCACACCGTCAAACTCGCAATGCTGCTCCTTGCCTTCCAGCAGGTCAAACATTCCTTCTACGAGATCGTCAATGTACAGCAGTTCCAGCTCGGTGCTGCGGTCGTTGACGGTGAAAGGCTCATCGTTAGCAACCGCCCAGCAGAAAGTACTAACGGCACTGTTGTACTTGGGGCGGCTGTGTCCCATCAAGTTGACAAAACGGTAGACAGCCACCTTTGCTCCGGTCTCTTGAGCATACTGGAAGAACAGTTCCTCGCCAGCCTTCTTGCTGCGGCCGTACTCGCTGTTGCCGAAGCGCCCAGCCAGGGTGGCTTGAATGGAGGAGGACAGCATGATAGTTGCCTTGTTGTTGTGCTTTTTCAGGCAGTTCAGCAGGTCGGATGCAAAGCCAAAGTTTCCCTTCATGAAGTCTTCCGGGTTTTCCGGGCGATTCACGCCTGCCAGATTGAACACAAAGTCCGCCTTACGGCAGTACTCGTCCAGTTCCTGCGGAGTAGAATCCAGATCGTACTCGAAGATTTCTTCAATATGCAATGCCGGCCGGGTCTTGTTCTTCCCGTCCCGAATGTTTTTCAGGTTGTTGCACAGGGCAGTTCCCACCATGCCCTTGGCACCTGTGACTAGAATGTTCATCCTATCACCTCTTTAATGTACTGCGGTGCAGTCCGGAATATCTGCGCCATCCGGCACGGTTGCATTATTGCAGATGGTACAGTTGCTGCCGATGCGAGCAAAGTTGCCCACAGTGGCACCGGTGCGAACCACACTGTTGGTATAAATCAAGGCGTAGTCCCCTACCGCTGCATCACAGTGGACTTCCGTTCCGGCGTTGAGCAGAACACCGTTCCCGACAGATGCACCATTCTGCACACAGGCATTTTGCAGTAACACGCAGCCACAGCCCAACTTTGCGTATGGACTGATGTAGGCGCTGGGCGCAACGATATTGGGAAAAGCAAAGCCAAGGGCTTTCGCCTTCTCATACACCTGTGCCCGGAACCGATTGTTGCCGATACCCACCACCAGCAAGCCGTACTCCTTCCGCAGCTCCGGCAAATCAGCAAGACTGCCAACCACCGGAATGCCACAGATCTCAGTGCCCACTGCTTGTCCGTCATCCACAAAGGCACCGTCATATTGGAGCATTGCCCGCTCCGCCACCATGCGCCCGAAGCCGCCGGCACCAACCAGCAGCAGCTTTTCTTTAGACATTCGGGATGCCCTTCAGTGCATTCTGAACATACTCGGTGGTCAGGATCTTCTTAACAGTGCCTTCCACATCCAGACGAGTAGTATTATGGCTGGTGTAGGACTCATCCGCCATGGTATGTACCTCGCCGTTGACGACAAACTTGTCGTAGTTCAGGTCACGGTTGTCAGCGGCAACACGGAAGTAGTGACCCATGTCCTCACTGCGCAGCCGCTCCTCACGGGTCATCAGAGTCTCGAACAGCTTCTCGCCGTGACGGGTACCGATGATGTTCGTGCCGGTGTCACCGAACAGCTGCTGGACAGCCTTAGCCAGATCGCCGATGGTAGAAGCGTCAGCCTTCTGGATGAACAGGTCGCCGGGGTTTGCGTGCTGGAAAGCGAACATCACCAGATCCACAGCCTCGTCCAGATTCATCAGGAAGCGGGTCATGTTGGGGTCGGTGATGGTGATGGGGTTGCCCGCCTTGATCTGGTCGATGAACAGAGGAATAACGGAACCACGGCTGCACATGACGTTGCCGTAACGGGTGCAGCAGATGGTCGTACCGCCACGCTCAGCTGCCACACGGGCGTTGGCATAGATGACGTGTTCCATCATGGCCTTGGAGATGCCCATGGCGTTGATGGGGTAAGCTGCCTTATCGGTGGACAGGCAGACGACACGCTTGACACCAGCATCAATAGCGGCGTGCAGAACGTTATCCGTACCGATGATGTTGGTCTGGACAGCCTGCATGGGGAAGAACTCGCAGGACGGAACCTGCTTCAATGCAGCGGCATGGAAGATGTAATCAACACCGGGCATGGCATCACGGATGGACTGCGGGTTGCGGACATCACCAATGTAGAACTTGACCTTCTTGGCGTTTTCCGGGTGCTTGGCCTGAAGTTCGTGGCGCATATCGTCCTGCTTCTTCTCATCACGAGAGAAGATGCGGATTTCCTTCAGGTCAGAGTCCAAGAAGTGCTTCAAAACGGTAGAACCAAAAGAACCGGTTCCACCAGTGATCATAAGGGTTGCGTTATCAAATGCAGACATTTTAATTCTCCTCCAAAATATCCGCAATCCGCTCACAGGCATGTCCATCGCCATACGGATTGCTTGCCTTGCTCATTGTCTCATACTCATCCTTATCAGACAGCAGACGACTGAATTCCTTGTAAATGGTTTCTTCTTCTGTGCCGACGAGTTTCAGTGTACCCGCAGCAATACCTTCCGGACGCTCCGTGGTATCACGCATCACCAGAACAGGCTTACCCAGAGAAGGAGCTTCCTCCTGAATTCCACCGGAATCCGTCAGAATCAGATAGCTACGACTCAGGAAGTTGTGGAAATCCAGAACATCCAGCGGTTCAATGATATGGATACGATCATCGTCACCCAAATACTCATTGGCGATTTCACGCACGACGGGATTCATATGAATTGGATAAATGGCCTTCACGTCCGAATGTTCATCCATCACACGACGGATTGCCTTAAACATATGACGCATCGGCTCACCGAGATTCTCACGGCGATGGGCAGTAATCATAATCAGACGACTGTCCTTTGCCCATTCCAGTTCAGGGTGCGTATAGTTTTCCCGCACGGTGGTCTTCAAAGCATCAATAGCCGTGTTTCCGGTAACATAGATGCTGGTGGGATCTTTTCCCTCTTTCAGCAGATTCTGCTTAGAAAGCTCTGTAGGAGCAAAGTTAAATTTACTGATAATGGAAACCGCCTGACGGTTGAACTCCTCCGGATACGGGCTATAGATGTTATAGGTACGCAGACCGGCCTCCACATGGCCAACTGGAATCTGTAAGTAAAAGCAAGCAAGCGCTGTCACAAAAGTCGTAGATGTGTCACCGTGTACCAGCACCACATCAGGCTTTTCTGTTTCCAGAACTTCCTTGATGCGGTTCAAAATATTGGTGGTCACATCGAACAGCGTCTGTTTGTCCTTCATGATGGACAAATCATAATCCGGAGTAACATTAAACGCTTCAAGAACCATATCCAACATCTGACGGTGTTGACCGGTCACGCAAACGATTGTCTGCAGCTCTTCGCGTTTCTTCAGTTCATTAACAAGTGGACACATTTTAATTGCTTCCGGCCGTGTGCCGAAAACAAGCATTACTTTTTTCATGTTTTATCTCCAAAGGAAAGTGCTGTGCAGAATCGATCTGCCTTTTCAGCACAGCACTAATCATCATCTTTTAAATGTGATACACACCCGGCAGATCAATGATGTTGTGGCAGTCCAGAACAACCTTGCCAGCCAGCTTGTCCACATTCTCACGAATCTCGGTATGCTTGACCATGACAACGACCATATCGACATCTGCGAGGAAAGCGTCAAGATCATGGTACTGGTTCTTGACCACATCCTTGGTGATAAACGGATCATACACCTTCAGGCCAGTTGCCAGATGACGCTCCTGGCTCTCCAACAGCTGCAGCGTCGGAGACTCACGCATGTCATCGACATTTTCTTTATAGGTCAGACCATACAGACCGACACGGCTCACATCAGTCAGACCCTTTTCCTTCATAATCTCGTAGATACGATTCAACACGAAATCAGGCATACCGTCATTGGTCTTCATAGACTCATCGATGACCTTGGCCAGAGAAGGATAGTCGCCAACGAGGAACCAAGGATCAACACTGATGCAGTGACCACCAACGCCAGGACCCGGCTGCAGGATGTTTACGCGAGGATGCATGTTGCAGATCTTGATGATTTCATAGACGTCCATGTTGTCATGGCGGCAAATCTTCGCCAGCTCGTTTGCAAATGCAATATTGACTGCACGGAAAGTGTTTTCAACAACCTTGGTCATCTCAGCAGTACGAATATCTGTAACAACAATCTCGCCCTGGCAGAAAGAAGAATAGAGCTTCTTCACCTTTTCGCCAATAGCCTTGTCATCAGCACCAATGGTACGATTATTATGCAGCAGTTCGTAAACCATATTGCCAGGGATGATGCGCTCCGGAGCATGGACAAGGTTGATGTCCTCTCCGATCTTAAAGCCGTTTGCCTCTATCACAGGGCGAACATACTTGTCGATGGTTCCCGGAGAAACGGTAGACTCAACGACAACCGTTGCGCCCTTGGGGCAGACACGCATGACATCCTTCACAGCCTCAACAACGTAGCAGGCATCAACCTTCTTGCTGAACTTGTCATACGGAGTAGGAACGGACACAATGTAGGTGTCAGTAACCTGATACTCGGTAGTGAACTTCACACCGGCTGCCAGAGCATTCTGGAACAGCTCATCCAGACCCTTTTCTTTAAAAGTGGTCTTGCCCGCATTCAGGGTTGCCACCAGTTCCTTATTGTAATCCGTACCGATAACCTCCACACCGTGGGAAGCCATCATCAAAGCAGTAGGCAGACCAATGTAACCCAAACCAATTACGTTAACCATTTTTACTCTCCTTTGTTTTTACTTCATTCTTATAGATATCCGAAAAATTCACTAATTCAAATCTTTCAGGAACCTTCCGTATTTCATCAATCAAGTGTGCTATGTTCATAACACGACATTCATCTGCTAGCTTGGGATGACAGATCAAGCAAACATAACCATCTTGTTCATCCATACCGTACTTTCTGTAAATGTATTCTAGGTCATCCATAACGCGTAGATAATAACGAGTGTCCAATGAAACATATCTGTAATCTCTCAGTCTATGATATTGTTTCATTAATGCATTCTGCTTCTTAGGAGGACAGTCACTCTTCACATATTCACCAAGAACCTTGTGTGGTGGCAATCCTAGCTCACTGCGGTGTTTGCCGATAACCTGCATAATCCGCGGTCTTACCGTCGCAACCGGAACCTCAAGGATTGTTTGACTCGTTTGTTTTGAATTACAAGATATACCTTTATTGGGATCAATCCACCAGTTTAGTTCTGCGGGTACTTTTGTAAAATCATAAGCATTTGCTTCATTTGTGTACATATGCGGAACAACAGAGGAATCAATCCGAATTCCATTCTTGATCAATGCGTCGAACAACGCCTGCTCTGGTTGAACTGAAAATCCTCCTGCTCGATACGCCACACATTTATAATCGCTATTGCATGTTCTGCAGGTATTCTCCAGATAAGAAATTCCGTCCTGAATAATTTGGCTTGCCTTTCCCCCATCGCCAAACCCGAATTCATGTAATCGATACCCTTTATTACTCAATACGATCTGTCCATTTATCCTTTCTGCGTACAACCAACTCGGATGGAGATGCAATTGAACATCTTGATTATTCAAGACCATTCTTTGCAATTGCAAAGTAAAATCATCGCAATACTTTTCGTTTCCCAACCGATGATGCGCATCAACCGAACAGACATCGGCAAAAAAAGTTCCACTTACGCCTTTTTCGGATAATGTTCTAATCAAGTTATCTGTAGGATCAAATAAGATTTCTTTATATGGTGCATTATTCTTCCCGAGGAAAAGCTCATAATCAAATGTAATGCATACATTAAGCACGATATCACCTCATTCTATTCTTCATTTCTTTCGAACAATCATATGAAAGATCCCCTGCACTACCTGTTGGATTGTGCTCTTGTATGCCAACATGGAAACTACAAAAAGTAAAACTGTAATAATTAGATACCCTGGTTGTTCAACAGCCGTCACAGTAGCCGCAACTATCAACAGCACACACATCATATACAGTTTAAACTTATTAAACGCAAGTTCTATCAAGCCTTGCGTCTTTACCATTCGATAGACTAGAACAATAAAATAGCTTATCATTGTTCCGTATGCCGCACCATCTATTCCCATTTCCTTGATTAGAATTAAATTAAGGATCACATTTGCAATCATCGAAATAATATTAGACTTTAGATGAAGATCCGATCTTTTACTGGCTGTAAACTGCGCACCTAAAAAAAGTGAAAGTGTCGAGAAAATCGTCGAGACCGTAAGAAGCGGAGTCATTGTCCACGCTGCAAAAAAATCCTTTGCGAAAAAAAGATGACCTAGGATTTTTGAGATTAATATCATGAAGTATGCCATTCCAAGGCCAACACAAAATAGTTTTTCAAAAATCGATGATGTAAACTCTCCAATATCCGAGTCGTCCTTATTTCTAACAGCAGTTATCTGCCATGCATTAATAAAGAAGGTCATAACAACAGAAATGACCGTAGGAAATTTATGAGCAACGCTGTATAATCCATTAGCCTCAGCTCCACACATATACAACAGCATATATCTGTCTATCGAGGTCATAATCCACCATGCAACAGAAGCGGGAATTAAAGGTAGGCTATACCGCAGCATTTCTCTCAGAAGCGGCATATCCATGAAATTCAATGAGATATCCGACCGAAGACCTCCCGCAGCGATCATATACACGCATGAGAATATATGTGCCAACAGTAAACTGAGCAAGTATCCTTCTACACCTAATTTCACAAACAGCAAAAAGACCACATTAGCAGAAGAAAAAACAAATGTATAGATAATACCTTGAATTGCGAAGATGTTGCTTTTTCCAACGCCTTTTAAATAGCATGACAGAACAGACGATATACTATTGAAAACATAAATAGCAAAGAAATACCACCAGTATGCCGTCAGAACCGGAAGAATACAATTAATAAGCGGATAAAAGAGTAGCAACAAAATAGGAGAAGCTATTGTTACCAATAAGCAGTCTGATATAACAGCTTCCTTCCTAATACCACTCTCCATTGCATACCGAAAAGCCGCATCCTGCAAAGATAGAGTAAGTAACGGAATTGCCAGCGATATCGTTGTGCTAATGATATCAACTGTTCCATATTCATTAGTTGTAAGGATATTTGTGTAAAGCGGAACTAACAGTAACGACAATATTTTGGAGCCAAAGTTACCTATTGCAAACCACGCAGTTTCCTTTATCAGATTACTTGTTCTACTATTTGACAAATTGCCCCCTCCTTCAGTTTTATATGTCAATTACAAACATTCTTTTCAAAATCAACAAGTCTTCCAAATTCAGTTTCCCAATTCACCTGTTCGGCTAGTACATATGCATTAGTTTTGCAACTATTATATAGGTTTTTATCATCATGAAGTGATCTTATCGCATTTGCCACATCCTGCGGGCTATTACTTTTCAAAATAACACCAAAGCGGTATTTTTCATTTAAATATCGATGTTCTGGTATATCCGACATGATCACCGGCAAGCCAGCGGCAGCATATTCAAAGAGTTTATTAGAAACCGAAAGTTCGAAATTCAAAGAAATTGCTTCCGTAATCGCCACTCCAACCCACGCTTCCGCAGCCTTGGGTATCAACTCGTAGACCTTGACCGGCGGCTCAAAAACCAAATTATCAATATGGTTCTCCGCAACCTTATTTCTTATGCTCTGCTCAAGCTTTCCGAAGCCTCTCAGTGCAATCTGGACATCCGAGAGATCTTTAATAAGGGGTGCTACATCTGCCAGAATGTCATATCCACGACCTTCATAGAATTGTCCATGGTTAAGTACCTGTAGCGGATATTTCATATTTGCATTGCGAATAATCGATTTCTCGCTAACACAATTTGTAACGACTAAAATTTTCTGTATATTGTATTTTTTCTTCAAGTAATCTGCTGCAGCATGGCTAACAGATACAACTAAATCCACCCTATTAATAATATATTTCTCAAAACAACCCCAGATGAATTTACTAATCTTGTTACGATTCATCCAAGGGTTTTCCAAAAAAATCTCATGTGTATCATATATCAGCCGACATTTCATTTTCTTTGATGCGTAGTAGGCTGGAATCAAGGCATTGAGGTCATTTGCATGAATTACATCAGCTTGTGTTGAAACAATCAGCCGATACAAATCCATATTAGTTTTTATCTCACGCCATATTTTTTGCAGCACATTGGGTTTTTGATAGTACTTTTTATTAATTTCGCAAAGCTGAACCTCACACGGAATCTTCGCAACCTCTGCTTCATCATATCTGGGATCCATTACTCCAACAGCTTCGACCTGAATTCCTCGACTTAAATACTCATCAATTTGTTTTCTAACTCGAGGGTCATACCAAACAGCATCTTTAACGCAATCGCAAACCTTCATAGTATTATTTCTCCTCTTTTAGAGTCACAATCAAATTCTCTACATTATCGAATATTTCAGCATTTTCCTTAATCCAGCTAATATCCTTATCCCACCATTTTAACTTCAGAAGCTCCGTGCGTTGGTTTTCTGTAAACCGATACCGGAGTATTTTTGCCGGCACTCCACCAACAATCGCATAATCCGGCACATCTTTCGTCACGACAGCACCCATAGCGATTACGGCTCCATCACCAATGTGAACTCCTGCTTTAATCAGGACATTACTGCCAACCCACACATCATTTCCAACAACAAGAGAAAGTCCATCGTCATTCTGCTCATACTCTTCATACTTGTCTTTTTTCACAAAACTAGCGATAGTTGCCGAGGAATAAAAAGCCGGGTGGGTTGAAGCAAAGCCATCTACAGGGTGTCGGGCTCTAACCAATTTGACTTGATCTCCAATTGAACAAAAGCGCCCTATCTTTGCATGGGAAATCACACTTGCTTTACCTATATAACTCGCAAATCCCATGTCAACAGATACAATATGCGCTTCTGGACTGATTTTGTTTTTTCCTTCAAAATGACAGTCGCCGTATACAACTGCATCCTTCTCGATTACGCATATTCCTTTATATTTAGCCCGTGCGATGATTCTCACAATTCTTTTTTGTAGACTGTTCATATGAATTGTATACCTTTCTATCTTATCTCTGAGCGAGGACAATCGCTTTGATAAATAATCCAGTTCAACGCCAATCCAACATAAAACCAGAAATCAAATGATGTTAAGAAACTCGCAGACACCATATGTTTCACAAAAAGAATCGCAACCATTGCAAATGCCATCTGAATTCTCTGAATCTCCCCAGATTTAAGAGCGATAAACAATGCTCTCATAATAAGGAAGACAAATAGAAGTATAAGTATTGGACCAACAATCATTCCGAAATCTATCATGATTTCCAGAATGAAATTATGCGGGTACGTTGGATTATGATATTCATCCAGCAGTACAGTCCGATCCCCAAAGAGCCCTTTACCAAATACTCCGATACTGCCTACAGCTTGGTTCCAAATCGACTGTCTTCCTTTGCTTTGCATAAATGCTCCATTCCCGAGCAGTATTTTTTCAACCGTTCTACTCGAAAAACCAACGGAATTCAGTTCCCCAACAATTATTCTTAATATAGAATTCATGTTAAGACCTGTTATAATAACGGCAATTAGTAAGGCCGCTTTCAAGAACAATCGATTACCTTTTCTTCCGCCTTTAAGGTAAAACCCGAGGAAACAAAGCACAAAAAATACCGCAAGAGCAACAACTGCTCCTCGACAGCCTATTACAAAGAGGATACCGGATGCAATTACTGGAAATGCAAGCAATACTCCTTTTTTCCTCCACCCTTCTATAAAACATATCATTATAGGAGAGAGCATCATGTATGCAAAAGACATATAATCAACACTGCTTCTGGACGAAAGTAATGTCACAAAAACCACTATTGCAAGCGACAATGTAACAAGTGAACCTCTCCACAGGTATTTCATCAACACTTCCAAATCAATTCTCTGCTGTAATAACAAAATCATCGGAAGGTATAGCAGCATCAATAGCAGTACATTCGACTGAATTATATTGGTATCAAACATATACCCTAGCACTTGACTATTAACTAAGGCACTACTAATAATTAGCAAAATAATGATCCACGTAAATAGTATTCCCCGTCTTGTATTCAGCGTCTTCACATACGACACACTTCCAAGAAAAACCGCAACGGAATAAATAAACGGTGTAACAGTAGGTATGCCATACATATCCAGGAAGTTTGCCAAAAAGAAATTGATTTGTGGTGTCAGAAATAGCCAAGCAATAATCAATTCCATGTTCCATTTGACTGATAGTTTTAATCTCATTACTGACCGCTTTCCTCTAAATGCTCAACAAATTCACTGCTGATCACTAAAAAATGTGTATCCTCTTCGTCTCATGATGGCCTTTGAGAGATTGAACAGGGGCTTTGGAAGCCACTCACGCAGCCACGTCCGAAATTCAAGCATCCATTCATCTTTAACTCGCATATCCTCACGGTCACCTCTATAAATAGGATTCCCATCGAAATACTTGCGTGCCTTCGTCAGCACCTTCCCTTTACGGATCACGTCAAGAATAGGGAATTCACCTCGGCGGCTGTCAGCACAACGGGCATTCAACTGCCGTGCCATATTCGTCAATGCAACCTCATACTGCCAGGCATTCAGCGTTTTCGTCAGCGTTTTTTCCATAAAATCCTTACGCCAGATGCCTGCGTACAGACTAACAATGTAATCGCCTGCGTAATTGTCCAGCAGAAAAATGCCCGATTCCAATTCCTCAGCTTTTCTATTTCTCAGGCTCTTCATGGTCATAACAAACAGACGCAGATAATCGATCTGATGTTTCTCCATGACTTGAATATCTTCATTAAGCGCTTGAGTAGAAATCTTTTCCGTCAGGAAATAGTCATCCAAGGTAAAGAGAACATACTCTGTCTTAATCAGCGGCAGCACAACTTTCAGACGTTCCGTTATTTCCGTGCCTTCGCCTGCCGCCACCACTGTTACATTCTCAAAAGTACGATCAGTGGGTTTATCTGTTACCAAAAACGTCTCCACATTTCGGTCTTCCCAATTCTGATTCAGAAGCAAAATATGTGCATCCCACAAATCCGAAAACTTGTCACACGTCGAAATAATAATTGAAAAGTTGTTCTCCATCACCATGTATCCTCTGCCACTTATTTCATATGCTGGATTGCCTTTACAACCACATTTTCTGAGGTCTTACAGCTAGCCTGTAGATTATGATGTTCTCTTGTCATCACAATCGCCTGTTCGTAGTATTTCTTTTGAAGTTCCTGATTAGAAATGAGCTGTGCAATCGAATCCGTCAATTTAGCTTTATCCGTACAAACCATTGCCGCATCTGTTGACTGCATATACTCAATGATGCCACTTTCTAACGAGCCATATGTAAGAATGGATGCACCGCTCGCCAACGCATCCGCTGCCTTCGTAGAGAGTGAATATCGAGAAAGGTTGATGTCCTTTTCCTCGAATCCCTCTACAATAACAGTTATGTCACTTTCCGCCATACGCTTTTGGACTTGTTTGTACGGCACAGAGCCCATGTATTTAACATTCGGATTTTCCTTAAAAACGGAGTAGATATGTTCATCTATCTCATTAGAGTAAACCTCTAATTTATAGTTAGGACTAATTCCCCCCAGTGCAAATCCAATATCATTCAGTGAGTTGTTACGCCCTAATCTTATATTTCCAAAATAGGTAATAACAGGATTTTCCTTATTAATTACGCTGAACGGTTTACGCTGAACCGTAGAAGTCAAATAAACCGTTTCGCCGTCCAAGCCAAATTCCGAATTATACTTATCCCGAATCTTATCACTGATGTAAATTGCACTGCCTGGCCAAGCCAGAACCTTGTCAATCAATTTTTTATAGGTTGATTTATAAAGGTGATAGATTGGATTCAGCGTTTTTTCCACATTGAAATAGTAGTCATCGCCAATGCAGGAAACAATTGGTACGTTATACCTCTTGGCAACATACATCGCAATCTGTGGGATAAAATAGTCGTCCGAAAAAGCCAGAAATACACACTCTGGTTTGAAGTCATCTAACCAATTATTTAGCTTCTCTGTACACCAGAATCTCTTACGCCAGAGGATTCCTCTGAGCAAATGCGTAAGCGGCGTATGTTTTCCACCGAACTTATATGCAGCTTCTGCCTTTGCATCGCCAAGTTCCAAATCATTGTCTTTCCACTCGCTGTCAAGCTCATCATAGTGATAAATCACGCCGGTATCGACTTTCTTCCCCATCCACCGCTGCAACACACGATGATCCGTAATCTGGAAAAGCGTCTCGCAATGCCCCTTGCACGGCTTCTTTGTATTAGAGAATATCTGTGCAATATTCTCTTTCTCCCAATAGTGAAAGTACGCATCAAAAGCGCGTGACGTCGATTTTGTGTTATATGGAACCGTTCCTACGATCAGCACTCTCGGATGCATATCGTTTCTCCTTTGAACTTTTATCGAATATTTAATACTTTCTTGAGTACGGTATTTTGATTGAGCAGACGGATAACTACTGCACACAGCCCTACTGTCAGGGCGAAGTTTCCGGCAGTCAGTAAATACCCTTCAATACTACTAAATTGAATTGCAATACTGCTTTTAAAGATATTAAGCAGCAGTCCGTGCATCATGTAAATTTCCAGGCTTTGTTTTCCTGCCCACAGGAAAAATTCGCTAAATGTTTCTTTCCGGTTAATACAAATCTCAGCACGGCATTTTGGTTCATCATCACTATTACCATCGCAGTAATCACTACCGTAATCAAGTAATTGACCAGAACGATGCTCAGCCCCACCGGACTGTACAGAATCGGTACTTTGTCCAACTTGATCAAGCTGAGAAGCAGATAGTGCGTGAGGTACACTTCCAGCGAGTGCTCTCCGACCCATGCAAGAGTACCCCCCCGATTTTACTGGAGAAGATACCTCTTTACAGAGTCCACACACTGCAATACACCCAGCCAACGATGTTGCCGCACGCAAGATAATCGCAAAGCCGCCATCCGACATCTCATAAAGCGAAAATCTAAGAATGACGAACAGCCACACTACAAAACAGATTGCAACCACACTATCAATGATCTTTTTGCCAATCTCAGATTCCTTCATAGTGTCATCAAACTGACCATACAAGAACCCAGCATAGTAGAAAGGCATATAATAGAGCGTCAATTTGATTGCAAAGAACGAAAGTCCTAAAATTGCACCAATTCCAACCAGCAGAACCATTCCCGCTAAGTAGCACCCCAAAAGTATGATTTGCTTCTTCAGCAGGTTTTCTTTACTCACCCGTTCTGCCATGAAAGAAGCAATGCCGAAAATCATGCTAATTGTCCAAATCGTTGCGAGGAACCAATAGCCAGAGTCCATATTCCACAGGAGATGCCTTACGTTTAAGAAGCCATCCTCTCCAAAGATAATGCCTCTAACTAAAAAACTCCATACAGCCCACGGTAGCATATATGCAACCGTTCTGCGTTTCACATATTTCCATAGCCCCTTACCGTCAGAGATTGGGCGGCTATACTTTGTCACATAGCCGCTAATTAAGATAAACAACGGCATCTGCAATGACCAAATAATGTTAAATAGAAAGCTCTTCTGTGAATCCACAGTACATCCGGTCATCGTATGTCCCAAAACCACAAGAAGCATCGCTATGCCTCGCATAATGTCAACAAATTGATTTCTAGTATTCTGATTCGTCACAATCCATTCCTCTTCTTCCGGTATGTATCCTTGTTATCTCTGGTCATCTCAATATCACTTTATATAATGTCTAACGCTTTTTATCCGTCATATTTTCCTTACTTTCTCAACACTTTTTTAAACATGAACTGCCGCAGCCAATTAGGAGCAGAGGCCGAACAAACTCGAATTGCCGAAGACTTTAAGTACTGTGGGTATGTAATGTATCCAGCTTTATACATTTTCTTAAAAAGATTGACCTGAATTTCGACATAAAGCTTTCCCGAACGCCGCTTAAACAGGTTACTGTCAGCTCGCATCCATACCAATGGTTCCTGAATGTTATACCCTTTCATGCCTGCAATCAGCATATCGATCCACAGATAGTAGTCCTGCATATATCGGACATCAGAATAATTTCCTGCTTTCAAAACGTCTTTCTTGCGATACATTACAGATGGGTGGTTAAAGGGATTCCTTTTCTTAGAAAAGGCTACAATTTCATCGCTAGTTTCAGGCACAACACGCTTTGCATCTATGACTTCTGGGGTTGTAGAAAACTCCTCAATAACACTGCCAACAATACTAAGTTCCGGATGGGCCGCAAATACTTCAAGTTCTTTCTCACAACGGTAAGGCCGGCTAATATCATCGCTATCCATTCGAGCAATCAGATCATTGCGGCACTCTTTCACGCCAACCTGCAAGGCATGACCTAAACCGCCGTTCTTCTCAAATCTAACTGTGCGAATTGTTTCGCCATACTTCTGTTGCAGCTCTGCAATAGTCGCATCCAGCTCTGGCGTTAAAGAACCATCGCAAACAAGTACAAAGTCATTCGTCGGCATTGTTTGGTTCATCATGCTTTCAATACTCGTCTTCAAGTACTCCGGTTTTTCCTTAAAGTATACTGACATCAAAACCGAGTAGTTTTCATACTTGTTTGCGTCCATCTTTTCTTCTTCCTCTCTCCGCATATCAAAGATTACAGCCCAGACTCATCTCAAAGAGTCTGAGCCGTTTATTCCTTATAAAGCTCTACTATGTGTCAAAATTATGTAAACCCTTTGCACCACTCACTCATAACGCCATCAAAGCCCTTGTCTTTATTCCTGATGACACCATCATCTCGCTCCGGGAATCCATGTATTTATGCCTGAAAACACTCATATCGCTATGGAAGCTCTTCAGTTTATTCCAGATAGCACCCTGCCTTTTCACTGGGAGTCCTCGTATTTGCGCCTGATAGCATCTCCATGACCGGGTTAAAAGTTTCGATGATATTGTCATCGAAACCCCTTGTTTATTCCTGACAGCACATTCTGGAAAAGTGTCAATTTTCAGCCTTCAAAAGTCATCAAAAATCGCGGTAAATCAATGGTTTTCTCCACTCATAGCCGTGGTTTGACCCTCAGAAACTCCCTCGGTGCTTTCAGGCATAAACAGGATCTTTACCGTCGCCAGCATAATTTTCAGGTCCTCAATGATGCTGGGATGTGCAATGTACATCAGGTCCATTTGCAGCTTATCGTAGGGCGTTGTATTGTACTTGCCATACACCTGCGCATACCCTGTCAGTCCCGCCTTGGCCTGCAAACGCAGTGCAAACTCCGGCATCTCCTCGCAATACTGTGCTGCGATCTCAGGGCGTTCCGGACGGGGGCCGCAGATGGACAAATCCCCCTTCAGGATGTTGATCAGCTGGGGCAGCTCGTCGATGCGGCACTTGCGGATAATATGCCCCACCGGCGTGATGCGGTCATCTTTATCGCCGGTCGAAAGCCGCGCAACACCGTCTTTTTCGGCATCCACCCGCATACTGCGGAACTTCATGATTTCGAACGGCCTTCCATCCTTTGTCAGGCGCACCTGTTTGTAAAACGCAGGCCCGCCATCCGACTTGATGGCAATGGCAGTTACCAGGAAGATAGGACTGGTGATCACCAGTGCAGCGAGCGACAACACAATGTCCATCGCACGCTTGACGAACAGATATTCAGGGTTTGCCATATATCGCCCGACCCGCAGCATAGGTAGGTGGAACATATGCATCGGATACGCACCGCTCATGATCACATCGCCGATTCGCGGGACCACAAACACACTGATGTCCCGCGCCACACAGTACTTCAAAATAATGTTCCGGTCGTGACTGTGGATACCGCTGAGAAATACAGTTTTCATGCCGTCCAGCGCATGCAGATCGTTCAGGCATTTTTTCACATGCATGCTTGTTCTGACATTGTATTTTAAGTTCATATCATACTCATTGATGAGTTTTTCCATCCCATGACGTTCATCGTAAATCACCGCCGTCGCCTGAGGCGGGAACGTGTCATAATACCAGCGATGCGCTATAAACGCCCACAATACAGCCATCACACACTGGCCCGCAATGGCTGCCATACCGGGAATCAGATTGCACAGTTTTGCGGAAAGCAAACAGATCACAATATAAATCAGTCCGTCGGTCGCCATGGCTGCCAGGATCTGGCTGTAAACCAGCTCTGAAACACGCTGCATGGACATCAAAAAGGCATCGTATACTTTTCCAAGAATGATATACAGTCCCGCATAGAGTGCCAGTATGCAGGCATGTCCCATCCAACCAAATGGAATGTGGATATGTTTTGCATAGTAAAAAAACCAGCATACTGCGAACGGCGCTGCAACGAGAAATACATCCAACAGCTTCACAACACGCAGCATCACATCGTGCTGAAATTTCGACATAGGTTTCCTCCGCAATCCTTCAATATCAAATACCCCTCAAAAGTAAGGGCTGCCTCCCTGCCACACGTTGTGTCTGGAAAGCAGCCCTTTTCGCAAGTCCTTACTGTCTTTTACACTTTTCTTCAGGCCGGCTGCCTTTTACCCCAAAGCCTCTTTCAAATTCAGCCCTGCACCTGTGTCCGGGCCATGATCATAACAGGCCCGGAGCTGTAGACGGTCAGGTACACAACGCCGTTCACGACGCGCACGGGCACGGTGCGGGAGTTGCCGTTGCGGTCCCAGCAGATCGCCACCACCTGGGTGCCGTCAGCCACACCAGGCACCGAAATGGCCACCTGTACACTGCCGCTCTCCGCGATGGCAGCCAACGCGCTGGCCGAGGCGGCCACGTCGTACAGGGCAATGGGAGCGTACTCGCTGACCGGTGCCCCCATAGTCGTCTCAAAGGTCGCAGCAGCGGCAGGAGCCGTGGTTTCCAGCAGCTGCTCGGTGCTTTCCGCGTTGGTGACCTGGTTGTAAAGGTTATTCAGCTGGCCGTTGGCCGCATAGCTCAGGCCGCTCTCGGTAGCAGTTGCCGCCAGCTGCTCAGCCGTGGCACCGGGGTTGGCTGCTTCTATGGCAGCGTTGGCCGCCAGGGTCACCGAGACCGGTGTCACCTGGATCACCGCTTCTTCCGAGTCCTGTACCTGATCACCCGTAGGTGTAGTCACAGTAATAGTGCTGCCGGTGGTGGTCGTGGTGGTGGACTCGCTCACCTCCACTTCACTCTGGGTACGGCTGGGATGCCAATCGATGGCCAGGGCCTGGCCACCCATGGCCGCCGCCATCACTGCCACCAGAGAAACGCTGGTCAGCTTCAAGATCCATTGTTTACGCATGTTACTTACCTCCATTGTCGGTCGTTTTTCCTGTATCTCTGGTATGACTACCGCCATATCCATAGCCATAACGGGAACCTTTGTAATAATAGCCGGAACGATAATAGCGATGATAATAGGCGCTGGATCGCCCGCTTACATCGGCACGGTTGAGGACCAGACCCAGCAGCGGCGTATCTGTGCGCCGCAGCATCTGCACCGAGTTGTCCACCACCTTGCGGGGCGTGTCGCCGCTGCGCACCACCAGCACGCTGCCATCGCAGTACCGAGCAATGTTCAGCGCGTCGGCCACACTGGCCAGCGGCGGTGTGTCCACCAGGATGTAGGCAAAATGCTCTTTGCAGTAGTCCAGCATCCTGGCGAAGTTGGCGCTCTCCAGCAGGATAGTGGGATTGACGATGGCGGTCGTCACCGGGATCATATAGCCGTTGGGAATATTGGTTTTATAAATGATGTTTTGTACATCCGTCTTGCCCGCCAGATAGTGGGCCGCGCCCATCAGCTTTTCTTTATCGGCGCTGTGCAGGCCATACTTGCGGCGCATCTCCGAATTGCGAAAATCACAGTCGATGAGCAGCGACGGGGTCCCTACCTCCGCCATCATCCGCCATAGCTGCATGGCGATGAAACTCTTTCCTTCGTTGGGCACACTGCTGGTCACCATAATGGTTTTGATCTGGTCCCCACAAAAGCCCAGGTTGATCCGCAGCTGGTTGAGGGCCTCAGTCACCTCGAAGGACAGCTGCGGTATTCTGCTGATCTCCAGTTCCTTCATTTGGCACCTCTCTTGTTGAACCATTTACGCTTTTTGCCTGCGTCCTCAAAGCCCCCCATTTTTGTCTCAGGGATGGTGGCCAGAGGCTGCACGCCAAAATACTTTTCGATATCGTCCGGGGTGACGAAGGTATCGTTCATGAGATACCGCACCAGCAGCACGCCACAGCAGAGGATCGCCCCCAGCATCCCGCCCAGTACCACATTGCGGGCAGTGCTGGGGCTGGATTTTTCGGTGGGCGGGATCGCGGACTCCACCAGATTGGGTTCATCCGTCTCCATGATCTGGGGCAGGTAGATGCAGGCCTGTTCCACCAGCTCATTGGCGATGTCCGCCGCCTGCCTGGGATCGGGGCTGGTCACGGTGATATCCAGGATGCGGGTATCTGTGGCGTTGGTGATCTGGATCATCTCGGCCAAAGCCCTTGTACTCATGGACTTCTCACCTTCTGCGTCCATCAGTTCCAGGTTTTTGATCACATCCTCCAGCAGCGGCCGGCTGAGCAGCAGTTCCTGATAATCCGCGGTCAGCTGAGCGCCGATCTGCAGGTCGGTCAGGTCCACCACCGAGTTGTTGGAAGCCGAAACGATGTAAATGCTGGACGTAGCCTCATACAGGGGGGTCATGAGAAATTTTGTCACCCCAAAGGCGATCCCTGCCCCCAGCACCAGACAGAGAAAAATCTGCCACCAGTGGTCCAAAAGCAGGTAGAATACCTCCACCAGGTCGATCTCTGTTGTATCAGCCCGCTGCTGCCGTACCACCGGCGGCATCTGTATGTTGGGCGATGCCATGTCATTGCGGTTTTGTTGTTCCATCCGTCTTCTTTCTCCTGCCTTCAAATTTCTGCATAGAACAGCTGTAAAATCGTTTCCTGCAAGCTGTCCTCATCCAGGTAGTAAGCCCAATAGCCGTCCTCCACCGTGTTTTCGCCATCGATGGTGAGCAAGGGCTGTTCCGTATAGGTTTTCAGCTTATCTGCGATATCCACTGCGGTGCCGCTGGCTATGTCCGTGATGACATACTCCGACAGTTCCTCATAAGCAGTGACCGCAAATTCCGGGTCCATCCCCCTCACTTTTTCTTCAAACGCAGTGAGGAACTGCCGCTGTCGGGCCATACGGGCCAGGTTTGTCTGGTCGTCCACATCCTTGCGGGTACGGACATACTCGAAAGCCTGTTCGCCGTTGAGGGTGATGGTCTCCCCTTCCACAAGGGACGGGTCGATGGCGGAAAAATCCGAGGTCACCGTCAGCGTCACACCGCCGATCAGATCCACCAGGATGCCCACACCTCCCATATTCAGGGAGAAATATCCGTCGATGGGCTGATCGTCCAACAGCATGGACACTGCCAATACATTGTTTTCGCAGCTTTGCTCCCGGCCATTGCCATAGGCGTGGGCCAGGGCGATCTGCTGTTTGATGGTGTAGGCCACCGTTCCCATCATACTGAGCACCGGCACCTCCACCATGCTATCGCGGTTGATCTGCAGCAGCTGCCAGGTCTTGGCGGCGTTATCCAGCACCAGAAGGATCTGGGTATCAGCCTGGCCGCCGGCCACATAACTTTGGGTACCCACCGCCGGGCCCATGACGTCGATGCCCAAAAAAAGGTAGCTCTCAAGCTCCGGACGCTGCCGGTAGTTCTTGCCTTTGTAAGTGATCTCTTTCAGCTCGGCGGCGGTACGGTGGTCGTTGGTGGTGTAGCTGTCCGAGGCGTTGGCACGGTCCTGCTCATCGTCCATCCGCTGCAACAGCCAGGCCCCGCCGCCCAGAGCGGCCACGGATGCCGCCAAAGCGCCTGCCGCTTTCAGCACATCCCGCCGGCTGATCCGTTTACGTCCATACCGGCTCATGGGGCCTCCGTAGTGGGGATGGTGACCCATTCTCCATTAAGGTCGATTTTGGTGAGGAAGTCCTCTCCCAATTTCTGCATAACGACTTTTCTTCCTTCTTTCAGATTGGGCGGACGGGATGTCAGGTTATGACAATCGCTGCCCAGCAGAGGCATATGGGCCATCTGCAGCAGGTCCAGCGCCAGCCGCCGGGTGCCCCAGCGGAGTAAACTCCCCGCATTGACTTGCAGCCCGATGGGCAGTTGTGCCAACTGCTTCAGTTTGTGTTTGTTGGACTTGCTGAAACAGAATCGCTCGGGGTGGACCAGTACCACATCATAGCGTCGGTCCAGGACCAGAGCCTCCACCGTCTCCACCTGGAGATCGGTCCAGTCGGTAAAGGGCATTTCCAGCATGAGGGTCCGGGTGTCCCGGATGCACAGCGGCTCCAGATCCCGCTCCTCCATGTGAGAGAAATAGGTCACCTCCGCCGCCGGGAGTACCTGAGGCAGGTCATCCGTCATGGCAGCGGACAGGCGCTCCAGAGCCTCCGCCCGCCGGGCGCAGAATGCGTCGATCCCTTCATGGTGCGCATAATAATGGGAAGTGGCGCAGACCACATCCACTCCCTGTTCTGCCTCCCGCCGCAGCATGGCCAGGGACATTTCCACCGATTGGCTGCCGTCATCAAAATCCGGCAGGATGTGGCTATGTAAATCGATCGTTTTAAGCTGCATGGAGCTCTGTCCTTTCTGTTTGACCCAGGAGCTGCTCCAGCTTTTGGCGCTGATCCGGCGTCAGCTTTTCAGGTGTATCCTGCAATCTCAGCACACCATTTGCAGGAACACATCCATTCAGTTTATCGGTACATCCCAGAGGTTTCTTCCCGTCTGCCTTGCAGGGCGCAAAATTCCTGCCGGCCCAACGCTCGCCTTTGTCCAATCCTGCCAATGACTCAGGCTGCCACTCATCCCCTACGATTACAATACACTTTCCCCATTTTTCTGTGCTATGCTGTGCGAAAGCCTTGTCGAGGGCGTTCCAACGCTTCGCCTTTCTGTGCATGGCTTCAGGCTGTTTTTGGCCTGGATCCAGCAAGCTCTGCGTCCCTTCACACCGGCGCTCTGCGCCGGTTCGATGCGATTTTGTGCAGCTCTCACCTGTGGGGCAAACGGCATCCATTTTGCTGCATGGCGGCATGGTCCACCCGTTGTGTTCGGATAAAACCAACGCCATGCCCTTTCCCCCTTTGTACCCAAAGGTATCCTCCATCTGGAAAATGGAGGATACCTTTTACTGCTGAATGTATATGTATTTTAGCATGGTTTCGAGTGTTTTGCAAGTAGAGCGAGTTCGTCCGCAACCAAAATCGTGCAATGTAACAAACGATTTTTGCGACCCTATACCAATATTTTACAGATTGCAAGAGCGGCCATGTAATAGACTGTATGATTTATGTAACGAAATGCAGTAAGGAGAGATCAATATGGCAAGAAAGGTTCAAAACAAAAGCAGCTCCAAGATGAAATTTTCAGAACTTGCAGCGCAGTGGCTTTTGTCGGTTTCATGCGGGCTCAAAGAATCCACCCTGGCTCATTATCATTATACGTTGGAACGATATCTTTTGCCCGTTTTCGGAGGCGACACACTTGCGGCTTTGAATGAGCAGCGGCTGGATCAGGGCATTTTGCAAGTGATCTCCGCAAAGAACGGCAGGCACAAACCACTGGGTGCTTCCTCCTCCCGGGAGTGCCTGACCATGCTGCGCCGCATCTGCAAATATGCCGCTCACCTGCACTTGATGCGGACGGTGGAAGTGTTTGTCAAGCTGCCTCAAATGGAATCCAACCAGACCAAGCCTTTTTCTGACCAGGAGCAGGCGGCGCTTCGGAATTTTGTATTGGCCGCCCCGACGCCGCGCAAAGTAGGCCTTTTGCTGCAAATGCAGCTGGGACTGCGCATCGGAGAAGTATGCGGTTTGCAGTGGGGCGATTTTGACTTCAAGGCCGGAACCCTGACCGTCCGCCGTACGGTAAGCCGCATTTACTGCGGTGTCGGCTGCACAAAAATCGTTGTTCAAACGCCAAAAACAAAGAGTTCCGGACGTGAGATCCCGATCCCTCACGATCTGGTCCTTTTGCTGCGCAAGCTGCGGAGCAGCGCCAGCTCGGACACCTGGTTTCTCTCAGGCAGTACCGAAAGGCCGGTGGAGCCTCGCTGCTACCGCAAGAGCATCCAGAGCTATCTGCGCCGGGCCAGGGTGCGCCGGGTGCACCCCCATGCCCTGCGCCATACGTTCGCCACCACCTGCCTGCAAAACGGCTGCGACATCAAGACACTGAGCGAGATCCTGGGCCACGCTGATGCCAACGTGACGTTGAAACGCTATGTCCATTCGGACATGAAACGCAAGAGGACCGAGATGCAGCGGATCTTTTCGGCTGTGTGGAAAAAAGGTCCAGCAAAACTACATACGCCAGCCTGACCTGTACCTCCATTTTCCAGATGGAGGATACTTTTCTTTTCCATCTTCTGCGTTTTACCATTCATTTTTGTTTTCAAACCGTTAAACCCCCATCGTATGGATGGAGCGCGCGTGTATACGCGCTTGCGTATACGCGTGTGAAAAAAATCTAGTATCATTCTCTTGAGGTGAAATGTGTATGACCGTAAAAGACGCTGTTGCCGAACGCTTTCAGGACCTCTGCCGCCAGCGGGGCATCTGTCCCAATGAACTGGCCAACCTTGCCGGGATCACCCCCTCCACTGTTTACAGTATGCTGGACCCCAGCCGGCAGCAGGTTTCCATCACCACCATCAAGAAATTGTGCGATGGCCTGGATATCACGCTGGGGCAGTTTTTCTCCTGCGCGCTGTTTGATGGACGGGAGCATGAGTATCAGTGATATAGCCCCTGTTCCATATGCTATACAGACTTTTTCGAAAACGATTGGGTCGCGCCAATCCTCCCTGCTGCAATCGATTATACATCCATCATCGAGATGAAAGTTGTTGAGAAAACGCGGCCGGAACGGATCGTTCCGGTGATCCTTTGATCTGAACGACAGGTCCAACCAGCTGCCTGCCATCCATCGCAAATGACGCTCCAGCGATAAAGCCGGTTGGCTGAACTGGCAGGACGCCAGCTTGGACACTCCTTTCTTAAAAGGTTCCAAACTGATTTTCTTTTTCTTGACAGAAAAGATATTTGTTATGGTATAATAGCCCAAAGGATGTTATTTTTAATCTGTGCGGAGCGCCGGCCTTGTATCGCAAGAGCGAAGCAACCATGGTATAAGGTTCTTCCCCGGATGAAAGGAGTGGTCTGGATGTGCTATCTTCTTCTCAATAAAGATATCGTCTGGTTGTCATTCCGGTGCGAACGAAATGAATACCTGGAAGTCACAGCCCAGGAAGAAGTATGGTACACAGAGAAACGTCCTTTTGGCTATACCAATTTGACTGATTTTCTGGAACGCCGGAAAGCGCCCAAACACCGGGCCCATATCGCCGAGCTGCTCCGGCAATACGGCTGTCAGGAACTGGACGGCTATCTGGATGTGACCCATGCGCTGTCTCTTAATGACACTCTCTGGGTCAAGCGGGTGGATTCTCCCCTAAAATGGAGGGAAGTTTCTCTTTACCGCAATCCATTCAATGAAGTGATTTCAGAGGCTGCGTTTGATGGTTCTCTGAGCAGTTCCACCTTTTCCTCCACCTCGCCGGAGTTCAGCACAGATGGCCAGTATGCCAAGTGCTGGATGCGGGAGGATGATACCATTTGGCTCTACAAGACTGGCGGCGTCTTTGGCATGGAGCCACTTTCAGAATATCTGGCTTCCCAGCTGGCAGCCTGTCTCTGTCCGGATGCTGTGACCTACGATCTGGGGTTCTATCATGGTTCGCTGATCTCCAAATGCCCGCTCTTCACCAGCGAAACGTCTGGCCTTGCCAAGGCAGCCGTTCTCACCAAAGACCGAACCATTTCCGGTTTTCTGAAATACTTTGAGAGCATTGGCAGCGGCGATGCCTTCC
>ERZ1090879.335-NODE-335-length-30455-cov-12.035033_pt1 | contig 30455 bp, 27 predicted proteins | sample MGYA00478472_ERZ1090879 | MGnify/ENA primary metagenome ERZ1090879 (study PRJEB33644, sample SAMEA5815723) | chicken gut metagenome | biome: Chicken; feature: Gastrointestinal Tract; material: Caecum | place: Ireland | collected 2019-01-01 | study: A study of the... | reverse complement strand
ACGGACTGCTCAGAGAATTCTATCCTAAGGGCAGAAACTTGTCAAGGGTAAGCCCTGCCACATTAAAAAAGAACCTGGCGTTGATCAACGCCAGGCCCAAAAAGGTTTTACATTTCCAAACACCGCAAGATTTGTTCCTTGAAAATCTCGCAAAGTGTTGCACTTAGTTTGACAATTCATCTTTTAAAGAATTTTTTCGGAGAGAAGCTTGATCCCCTTTTCCTGCAACAGTTTTACCGCGCGGTCGGTATCCTCCACGCGCATGAGGATCTTTGCCGTGTTGTGGTTGGTAAGCACAAAGGAATAGAGATATTCTATGTTGATGTTTGCCTCTTCGATCAGCGCCACCACTTCCGCGAGCGCGTTGGGACGGTCGCTCACTTCCACGCCGATCAGCTCGGTGATCCCCACCGTGAACCCCTCTTTTTTCAGGATCTCATAGGCGCGCTCGTTGTCGCGGGCGATAAAACGCACGATGCCGAAATCCTTGGTATCCGCAATGGAGAGGGTGACAAAATCGATGCCCTCCTGCCCCAATGCGTGCGTGAGCTTGTAAAGTCTGCCCGGGCGATTTTCCATAAATACGGAAAGCTGTTTGACCAACATTTTTTTATCCTCCTTATCCGAAAATTAACTGCGCCTGTCGATGACGCGCACGGCTTTGCCTTCGCTGCGCTGAATGGATCCGCTTTCGCACAGCTTGATCTTTGCGCTCAGCCCGATGTACGAATTGACTTCCGTTTCCACTTTCTTCTTGATGCTCTCGATGTCGGAAATGCGGTCGGGCGTGAGATTTCCCGCAAGCTCGATGTCGATCTCCATGACGTCGAGGTTGTTGATCCTGTCGACATAGATCATGTAATGCGGCGAGACGCCGGAAACGTTCATGATGGCCGCCTCGATCTGGGACGGGAACACGTTGACCCCGCGGATAATGAGCATATCGTCCGAACGGCCCTTGACCTTGCTCATCTTGACCGTCGTTCTGCCGCAGGCGCACTTCTCGTCCGAAAGAGTGCAGAGATCTCTCGTGCGGTAGCGGATGAGCGGCTGTCCCGTCTTGGTGATGGTGGTGAACACGAGTTCCCCTTCGCTGCCGAACGGCAGCGGCTCCAGCGTTTCCGGATCGATGATCTCGGGAATGAAGTGATCTTCCTGGATATGGCTCCCGTTTTTCTGCATACACTCCATCGCCACGCCCGGGCCGCTGATCTCGGAAAGTCCGTAAATGTCCAGCGCGTCGATGTCGAGCAGTCTTTCCAGCTCGTCGCGCATCTGGTACGTCCAGGGTTCCGCCCCGAAGGCGCCGCCCTGCAGGTTGAAATCCTTGATGTCCATGCCCGCTTTCTGGATTTCCGTACCCAGGAAAATGGCATAGGAAGGGGTGCAGCAAAGGTGCGTCGCGCCGAAATCGCGCAGGAGGTTGAGCTGGCGGATGGTGTTGCCCGCGCTGGCGGGAACGGTGCTTGCGCCGATCTTCTGCGCGCCGTAATGGGCGCCCAGTCCGCCCGTGAACAGCCCGTATCCGTAGGCGACGTGAACGAGGGAATCCTTTGTCACGCCCGCCATGGCAAGCGAGCGCGCGGCGATCTCCGCCCACACGTCCACGTCGTTCTGCGTGTAGCCGACGACGGTGAGTTTACCCGTCGTGCCGCTGGACGCGTGCACTTCCACGATGTCCCTTGCGGGCGCGGAATAAAATCCGAACGGATAGGCCGCGCGCAGGTCGTGCTTGACCGTAAACGGCAGTTTGCACAGGTCGGACACGGAACGGATGTCAGAGGGTTTGACCTTGAATTCGTCCATCTTTGCCCTGTACGGTTTGCAGTTGTTGTAGACGAGTTCGACCGTCTTTCTCAGCCGCTCGCTCTGCAGGTTTTCCATTTCCGAACGCGACAAGCACTCGTATTCGGGACGATAAATATAGTCTTTGAGTGTACCTTTCATCATTTTCTCCGTTATCTGTAAGCGCTTAGACTGCGCTGTAACCGAGTTCAAAAGCCTTTTTATTCATTTCGATCGTTTTTTGCGGAATGCTTGCAAGCAGGGCTTCTTCAAACGCCTGCCTGTCCAGCCCCATCTTTTTACAGAGCGCGCCGAGCATGACGGAATTTGCCGCCTTTGCGTTGCCCGCTTCCAGCGCGAGCGCGAGCGCGTCCACGCCCGTACCCGGCAGGAGCGCTTCGATGCCCTGCGGATACTCCGCCGCGCCCGTCACGACGGGCATGGGCATGATCTCCTGCGTGGAATAGAGCGTTTCTCCCCCCTCTTTAAGGTAATGGAGATAGCGCAGGGCTTCCAGCTTTTCAAAGGCGAGGATGAGGTCTGCCCGCCCCTCGTCGATGATGGGAGAGGCGATCTTTTCGCCGATACGGACGTAAGTCATCACGCTGCCGCCCCGCTGCGCCATGCCGTGCACTTCGCTGAGCTTGACGTCAAATCCCTTGTCCAGTGCGTATTTTCCGAGAACGCGGCTGGCAAGCAGGGTCCCCTGACCGCCGACGCCGACAATGAGTATATCCATATCAGTCCCTCCCCTCGATCGCGTTGAATTTGCACACGCCCTGGCACAGTCCGCATTCGGTGCAGAGGGACACGTCGATGGAGATCCCCTCCTTGCCGTTGACAATGGCGGGACAGCCGAGCTTGAGGCACGCCTTGCACTTTTTGCAGTTGCCGTTCACCTGAAATCCGCGGTACAGCTTTTTGGTGAGCAGGACACAGGGACGCTTTGCAATGACCACGGAAACTTCCTCATGGGAAAGCGCGTCTTTCACCGCCTGTTCGGTGGCTTTCAGATCGCCCGGATCGACGGTGACGACGTCGCGCACGCCGACGGCGCGGCAGACCTCCGCGAGGTCGAGTTCGTATGTAGGTTCGTTTTTGATGGTCTTGCCCGTGGCGGGGTGGTTCTGATGCCCCGTCATGCCCGTCGTGCGGTTGTCGAGAATGATGACGGTGACTTTCGCCTTGTTATACACGGCGTCGATGAGCCCCGTAATGCCGCTGTGGATAAAGGTGGAATCGCCGATGACCGCAACCGAATGCCTGTGCGCTTCGAGATCCGCCTTGTCAAAGCCGATCGCCATGCCGATGCTTGCGCCCATGCAGACGACGGCGTCCATCGACCCGAGCGGCGGAACGGCGCCCAGCGTATAACAGCCGATGTCGCCCAGAACGTTGAGCTTGAGCTTGGAGAGCACATAGAACACGCCGCGGTGCGGGCAGCCCGCGCAGAGAACGGGGGGACGGGCGGGAACGGAATGGCTCTTAGTTTCCGTCTGTTCGCCCAGAACGCATTTGCGGATAAGGTTGGCGGTAAATTCGCCGCACAGCGGGAAAATGTTTTTCCCTTCCACCGCAATGCCGTGCGCCTTGATCTGCGTTTCCAGATGGGGCGCCAATTCTTCCGCGACGATACAGCGCTTTACGCTCTTTGCAAAGCGCTCGATAAGTTTATACGGGAGCGGCCACACCGTACCCAGTTTGAGTACGGACGCCTGCGGCAGCGCCTCTTTCACATACTGGTACACGCCGCCCGAACAGATGATACCGAGCTCCTTGCTCCCCTCTTCGATGCGGTTGACGGAAAAACCGTTGGAATCTTCGGAAAGTTTTGCCGTGCGCTCCTCCACGACGACGTGTTTGACGCGCGCGTTGGCGGGCATCATAACGTACTTGGCAATGTTGCGCTCGTACGGCTTTGCGGGATGCGCTTCCCGCTCGCACAGCTCGACAAGGCTCTGCGAGTGCGCCACGCGGGTGGTGAGCCGCAAAATGACGGGCGTATCGTACTTTTCCGAAAGCTCGAAGGCAAATTTTGTAAAATCCTTGGCTTCCTGCGAATCGGAAGGTTCGAGCACGGGGACCTGCGCGCTGACCGCGGTGAGACGGGTATCCTGCTCGTTCTGCGAAGAGAATACGGAAGGATCGTCCGCGACAGCAACGACGAGCCCGCCGTTCACGCCCGTGTAGGACGCCGTGAAGAGCGGGTCGCAGGCGACGTTGAGCCCCACGTGCTTCATGGAGACGATGGTGCGCACCCCGCGCAGGGACGCGCCTATGCCCACTTCCAACGCCACTTTTTCGTTGGGGGACCATTCGCTGTACACGTCGTCATAGCGGGCAAGCTCTTCCGTGATCTCGGTAGACGGCGTGCCGGGATAGGCGGCGGCAACCTGCACGCCCGCTTCCCATGCGCCGCGCGCAACGGCAAAATCGCCCAGTAACAGTTTTTTCATAATTGATGACCTGACCTGAATTTTTTCGATTATTTTTTGCGAAGATCGGTAACGCGTTTGACCTTTCCTTCCGAACGCCTGATGGAGAAAGGCTCTACCAGCTTGACTTTGACGTCGATCTGCAATACCACGCGCAATTTGTGCTTGATTTTTGCCACCAGCTCTTCCAGCTTGAAATAGTCGGTGAGAAGGCTGGCGTCGTCCACTTCCACGTGGACTTCCAGCGTGTCCATGTAATTGACCCTGTCCACGATGATCTCGTACGTCTTGCCGAGCTCGTCCATGCCCATCAGCACGCTTTCGATCTGGGACGGGAACACGTTGACCCCGCGGATGATGAGCATATCGTCCGTCCTGCCGACCACGCGGGACATTCTCGCCGTCGTCCTGCCGCACTTGCACGGCTCGTAGGTGAGGGAGGTGATGTCCTTGGTGCGATAGCGCAGGACGGGCATTCCCTCCTTGACGAGGGTGGTAATGACCATTTCTCCCTGTTCCCCTTCCGAAAGAACTTTGTTGTGTTCCATGTCCACGATCTCGGGATAAAACATATCCTCGTTGATGTGCATTCCCGCCTTTTCGCGGCATTCGCCCGCAACGCCGGGGCCGCCCACTTCGGTGAGCCCGTAATTTTCCGTGGGAAAGGCGCCGAACAGCTTTTGCAGGGATTCGTGCGTTTCCGCCGTGGAAGCTTCCGCACCCATACAGACGAGGCGGATCTTCAAGTCCTGCAAGATCCCCTCCCTTTTCGCCGTTTCCGCAAGGTACATGGCATAGCTGGGCGTGGCGATGAGCGCCGTGGCGCCGAAATCGCGCATGAGCATGAGCTGCCGCTCCGTATTTCCCGACGATACGGGAACGACGGTGGCGCCCAGTTTTTCCACCCCGTAGTGCAATCCGAATCCGCCCGTAAATAGTCCGTACCCGAAAGACACCTGAAAGATGTCCTCATCCGTCGCGCCCGCCATGGTGAGGATGCGCGCGATGCAGGTGGACCAGTTGTCCAGATCGGCGCGCGTATAGCCGCCCACGATGGGTTTGCCCGTCGTGCCGCTGGACGCGTGCAGTCGGATGATCTTTTTCATGGGAACGGCAAACAGACCGAAGGGATAATTGTCCCGCAGATCGTCCTTTGTCGTGTAAGGGATCAGCTCGATGTCTTTGAGCGTCTTGATGTGTTCGGGTTTCAGTCCGATCTCATCGAAACGCCTCTTGTACATGGGAACGTTTTCATAGCAATAGCGGACAATGTGTTTCAGACGCTCCAGCTGCATTTCCCGCAGCGATTTTCTGTCGATCTTTTCTATTTCAGGACTGAACATGGCAATTACCTCTCCCCCGTTCCCGTTGCGGGAACCTGTTAAAAATAATTATACCATGTTTATTTAATTTATGCAATAGCTTTGCGCAATTTTTGCCAAAATTCGCGCGAAAAATGTAAAATTTCACGTTTTTCTGCGATAATTTATACATTTATGCGCATAATCATACACAGGAAAAACACAAAAACCCGCACAGAAGTTGTGCGGGTCTGCGATCAGAGCAGCTGTTTGCGCTGTTCTTCTTCCGAAAGCGGGGAAAGATATTTGGGCGCGACGTCAAACGCGGTGACGGCGCCCGTTTTTCCCTCCGCGTGCAGGCGGTACACCGCGCGGGCGTACGCCACGAGGACGGAGGAAGTAAATTCGGGGTTGCTGTCCAGCTTGAGGGAAAACTCCATCAGGAAGTTGTTCCCCGTCATGGACTTGCCTGAACGAAGCACAAATCCGCCGTGCGGAATGCCGCTGTGATCGCGGCGCAGCTCCTCTTCCGAAATAAAATACACGGTGGTGTCGTAATCGGCAAAATAGTTGGGCATTTCCTTGATCTCACGCTCGATGCGCGCGAGATCGGCGCCCTCTTCCGCGACGACATAGCATTCGCGCGTGTGCTTTTCGCGCGTGGAAAGTTCGGGATTTTCGCCCGCACGGACGCGGTCGAGCGCGCTCTGCACGGGGACGGTGTACTGGCGTGCGTCCTTGACGCCCTTTACCCTGCGGATGGCGTCCGAATGGCCCTGGCTGACCCCCTTGCCCCAGAAGGTATATGTACTGCCGTCGGTAAGGGACGAACCGAAATAAATGCGGGCAAGAGAGAACAGGCCGGGGTCCCAGCCGATGCTCATGGCGCCCAGGTTGCCGCTCTGTTTTGCCGCGGCGCCCAGCTTTTCAAAATAGGCGGGAATGTTGGCATGGGTATCAAAACTGTCTACCGTGTTGAACAGTTTTACCACCTGCACGGACTGCTCGGGCAGGTCGGTAGCGCTGCCGCCGCAAAGGATCATCACGTCGATCTTGCCGACGTAATTTTTCATGTCGTCATACTTTTCCACTTTGACGGGCAGAACCGTGCGCACGGATGCGGGATCCCTGCGCGTAAACACTGCCACGACTTCCATGTCCTGATTCTGTGCCGCCGCGTACTGCACGCCCCTGCCGAGGTTGCCGTACCCTACAATTCCCAATCTGATTTTCTGCATAATGCTCTCCCTTCGGATAAATTTTTTATCAGTTTATAAAACAGGCGATCAATTTGTCAAGCTCCCGCAAAAGGCGCAAAGGCGGTTTGCCTGTCCTCGTTTTTCCTTTTGCAAAACTTTTTAACCTGTTTATTTTTTCAGCAAGATCCCGTGACCGCTGCCCACTTTTCTGCCCGCAAGCACATACTTTTTCATGCTCCTTTGCAGGGAGGTCGTTTCGGGGAAATTTTCGGGGGCAAGGGAAGAATCCCTGAACACCCACTGTTTATAGCTCTGGTCGTCCTCCTGAACGGAAAGAAGGCGGAAGCGCGCCGCAAAGGCGAGAATGTGCGAACCCTGCGGCAGAAGTTTCTGCAATGCGGGAGAAAGAAGCCACGACTCGCACATAATCTCTGCGCCCGCATATTCCGGAAAAAACTTTGCAAAGAATTGTTCCTGTCTTTTCAGGGATTCCTCTGTCTTTTCCGCGCTGAGATCGGCATCGGAGGGAATGTGCAGCGAGAGCGCCCTCTCCTCCCCAGGAAGAAACTCGTATTCCAGCTCGCCGATGCGGAACAGAGACAGCGAAAGCTGCCTGCCCGTCCAGAAGGTGCGGTCGAACCCGTATCTCCCGAAACTTTCCATGTGCTCATGCACAAAGCGCGGAAAGCACCCCATCGTAGCGAGGAAAACCGCGTCGTTGATCCCTCGTTCGGCATACTTCTTTCTCGTCAGCAGAGCGGCGCAAAGCATCACGGCAAGGCATCCGAATCCGTCGTCCGACGCATACGGCAATTCCTTTTCCAGCGCCTCGGCCGCCTCGCTGTATTTCTCCCGTACGGTGAGAGCCTGCGCAAGTTCCTGCATTCGCGCGGGCGCGAGCGGGAGGCGCGTATTTTCCAGCAGGCGCACCGCATCGGGATCCATACCCAGTTCCTCCGCAAGGCGCACGATCTCTTTTTCCATCTTCTCCTCCGAAAATGCTTACCCTATTATTATACCAAAAACAGGGCGGGCGGTCAACCCTTCGCAGAAAAACGAGTAACACGTAACAGCAGATTTCGCAAAATTTGCATTGATACATTGTCTGCGGTCGGCCTGCAACAAAAAAGCCGCACCCTGTACGGGTGCGGAAATTTCAATAATCGATGCGGACCGTTTCCAGAATGTCCGCGTTGCCCACCGTTCTGCCGCCGCCGAGCACCGCCGCCATCATCGGCTCCTCCGCTAGGTTGACGTCCATCTGCAGTTTGTCCGCGAGGTAATCGTCCAGCCCGATAAGTTTAGCGCCGCCGCCCGAAAGATAAATGCCCGTGTGCCAGACGGATGCGGAAACTTCCGCAGGGAGTTTGGCAAGCACGAGATTGGTGTATTCCACGATCTTGTCCGCAAACACCTTGGCGCATTCGTAAATGTCCGACGAGGAAACGGCCACCGAACGCGGCCTGCCCGTGGAGATGTCCCTGCCGTTGACGATGGACTTTTCGTCGTCCGCTTCGTACAGGCTTGCCGCCGTAACTTTGAGCTTTTCGCTGGTAAGAAGCCCGATCTTCAGGTTGAACGAATCGGCAACTTTGTCGATAATGTGACTGTCGATATTCCCGCCGCCGATGTTGAGGCTGACGCCCGCAATGATCCCGTCCAGAGAAAACGCCGCAATGTTTGTATTGCCGCCGCCGATGTCCACCACAAACACGGGGGAACTCTCGTTGAGGGTGAGGTTCTGCCCGAACGCGGACAGGAAAGGCGTTTCCACAAAATTCACGGTGCCGAGGCTGCACGCTTCCGCAAGGCGGTAATATTTGTCCAGCAAGGCGTCCTGCGCGCCGCAGGGAACGTTGAACACCACTTCCGCGCGCCTTGCCTGCGATTTGCCGATCTCGATTTTTTGCAGAAAGTAACGGAGCATGGTGGCCGCCATCTCTTCGTTGACGATGTCCGCTTCAAACACGGGAAAGACGATGGTGGTAAATTCTGCCGTCTTGCCGATCAGCTGTTTCGCCTCCTCGCCGATCGCCTTGACCGTCTTTGTGCCGGACGCCACGGCGAGACAGCTTGCCTCCGCAAGCACGATGCCGCTGCCGATCTTATAGATCTTTGTCACCGATGAACCCAAATCGATTGCAAGTCTGATCATTTCAATACCCCGATCCCGCGCAGCTGAGTGCGCAATTCTTCCGTAGGAAGTCCGATAATGTTGTCGTAACTGCCTTCATAGCGGGCGACGAGGCGCTCGTCGTCCTGAATGCCGTAACTGCCCGCCTTGTCCAGCGGCGAGCCGCCCGCGACGTATTCGTCGATGAAGGACTCGGACAGTTCGTGAAAGAGAACGTCCGAACGGCAGGCGCCGCTGCGGCGCACGCCCTGCCCCAAAATACACCAGCCCGTAAACACGCTGTGCCGTCTGCCCGAGAGCGCGCGCAGCGTATCCCTTGCGTCCTGCGCGTCCTTCGGCTTTCCCAAAAGCTTCCCGTCAAACCACACGATGGTATCCGCGCCCAGCACGAGCGCTTCCGGGTGCAGGGCAAAAACTTCCTCCGCCTTGTGCTCTGCAAGCGTGCGGACGATCTCTTCCGGCGGGAGGGTGAGATCTGCACATTCCTCCCCCGACGCGGGCTGAATGTCAAATTCCGGTACAAGCTTTTTCAAAAGTTCTTTTCTGCGCGGACTGGCGCTTGCAAGGATGATTTTCATAACAAAGGAGAGAATAGCCGCAAATAAATTTGCGGCTACGTTTCTTTACAGGATTTCAAGATTTTTGCGGAAAGATTTGCGGAATTCCGCGTTTGCCGTCATGGCGTCGCGGATCTCCAGGGACGCATCCCCTTCCACTTCCGTCTTCATGATGACGGAATCGCCCAGCACGTCGCAGTTGATCCCTTTCACCGTGCCGCTGCAGCTGCGGTCGAGACTCTCGGCAATGCGGAGCATCACGCCCAGCTTTTTCACCGCTTCCAAGTCCTCTTCCTGCACGATGTCCTTGTATTTTGCCCAATCGGCGGGAGCGATGTCCTCTTTCTTATGACATCCTGCCACAAATGCCGCAAGCACGATCTCGCGGTGGGTGATGCCGTACAGCGTGGCATTGAGGATCATGTAACAGCTGTGCTTCTGATGATTGTAAAATTTGATGCGGTTGCCGCAATCGTGCAGCGTTGCCGCCACTTTGAGAACCTTCAGGTACTGGCGGGAGAATTTGTGCAGCACGCGCAGCTGCTTGAACAGCTGAACGGAAAGGTTGACGACGTGCTCCACATGATTCTCGTCGCATTCGTAATATTTGACGAGGCTGTTCAGACTGTAACCGAGGATGTCCGAAATGGGTTTTTCCTGCGTGATGGGCATTGCCTGGTTGAACATGATGCCTTCGCGCAAGCCCGATCCGCCGATGGTGAACGTTTCAAACTTCATGTAGCTCGTGAAAGATTTCACGACGGCGAGCGCCGCGGGAAGGATGTCCGCCCTGCCCGAGGAAAGCCCCTTGATCTTGCGCTTTTTATCCAGATCCAGCACCTTGATGGTGTCGTAAACGTATTCAAAATCCTCCACGGGAAGGACGTAGTTGTGCACCGTGTCCAGCGGGTATTTGCGCACCATCTTGCTGATCTTGAAGATGTTGCGGAAAGAGCCGCCCACGCCGATCATCTGAACGTCGGGGTCTACCTCTTTCAGCCATTCGATGCCCGTAAGCTGTTCGGTGAAGAACTCCTCTACTTTGGCCGCCTGCTCTTCGGGGGACAGGCCGTCGTCCTTGAACAGATCGGTCAGCGTCACCGCGCCGAAAGGAAGGGTGACGTAGTTGAGCATATTGCGGCGGTTGTAGTAGACGATCTTGATGCTGCCGCCGCCGATCTCCAGGATGAGCCCCTTGGGAATGTCCATGGAATTGATGACGCCGCGATAGACGAGCGTAGCTTCCTCTTCCTCGCTGAGCACCCTCACTTTGATGCCGCAGGTCGCCTGGATCTCATCCAGAAAGCTGCGCTGATTTTTGGCGCGGCGCACCGCCGCAGTCGCCACGGCGATGATGCGGTCTACCTTGCTTGCATCCGCAAGCTTTTTGAACATTTTCAAAGTGCGGATGGTTTCCGCCACGCGCTGAGGCTTTAAAAAGCCGTCTCTCTCCATGTCCTGGCCGAGACGGACGCTCTCTTTCAGCTCGTCCACGACCATAAAATGCCCGTCACCGAACAATTCGACGATGACAAGCCTTGCCGAATTTGAACCTAAGTCGATAATGCCAATTTTTTCCAATGTGCCACCTCTGATGCAAAGTATACAGCTGAACCTGCGGGTCTCTCCCGCCCAAACTGTGAAAAACTGTACTGAACCGAATATATTATATCATCGAATAGTGCTTTTGTATAGTATCTTTTTGCGTTTTTGTGCATTTTTTTTGAAAAAAATATTCATATTTTTCAAATTGAAACTATATGACAATCTTTTTGTCAATTATTAACTTTTTTTCAAAAATTATACTCAAAGAACTCACATTTTCAAGAAAAAAGGATTGTACAAAATGCACAATCCTTTTACTTCTATCAAGGCTCTTTATATAATAGATATGCGCGCGAGCTAACCGAGCAGCAACCGTGTGAGCTGCTGAAAGGTCTGCACGACAGAAATCGCGCCCGCCCGCTCAAATTCGCCCTCTTCCGCAAAGCCCGAATCCAGGCCGATGCAGGGAATGCCGCATTCCTTTGCGCCCAGAACGTCGTACTTCCTGTCCCCCACCATCACGGTGCGGCCGAGAGGAGCACGGAGTGCGGAGAGTGCGTCCGCCACGATCTCCGCTTTTGCGGAATGCTCGTCCGAACGGGCGCCGCAAACCGCGTCAAAGAGCGTGTAAAAATCGTAACGCTTTAAAATGTCCTCCGCAAAATAATAGGGTTTGGAGGTCGCCACGGCGATCTGTACGCCCGCCGCACGAAGCGCCAAAAGGCACTCCCTTGCCCCGGGCATGGGAGAACATTCAAACACCCCTTCCGCCCTGTACAGGGTACGGTAATCCGTCTTGACCTTTTCCGCCTGCGCCTCCTCCATTCCGTAAAACTCTTTTAGAGCGGGCAGAATGGGCGGGCCGATAAAGCGTTTCAGCCACTCGTCCGTGTGCGCATCGTAACCGTTTTTTTCAAGGGCGGCGCGCATACAGCGCAAGATACCGGGAGAGGTATCGAACAGTGTTCCGTCAAAATCGAATAAGACTGTCGAAAAGCGCATTCAGTGCTCCTTAATACACTTGCGCGGGCATTTTTCTACGCATTTCAGGCATCCCACGCACTTGGAATAGTCGATCTCGGGCAGGCCGTCCTTCATGGCAATGGCGCCCTCGGGACAGGTCTTTTCGCAGATCCCGCACCCGATACAGCCGTGCTTGCAAAGCTCCATGACGTCCTTGCCCTTGCCGTGATTGGAACAGGCAATGTACACCTTTGCCGATTTGGGAATGCGGGAAATGAGATTTTTGGGGCAGTTCTGAATACAGACGCCGCAGGAAACGCACTTTTCCTTGTCGACGACGGAATATCCCTCGTCCCCCACGGAAACGGCGCCGTAAGGACAGACGTTGACGCACGTCTTTTTGCCGATACAGCCCACGGGGCAGGCCTTCACGCCGCCCGCGAGCATTTCGCAGGAAGCGCAGTCGCCGTAGCCCTGATAATCGTACTTATTGTAGCAGGCGTCCCCGCCGTTGCAATGCACGACGGCGACCGTCTCTTCCCCGATGTCTCCGCCGCCCAGGATTTCTGCGATCTTCTGCTTGTTGGCGGCAGGCGTGGCGCGGCAATCGGAGAGTTTTACCTCTCCCTTGACGAGCGCCTCCGCAAACTGCGCGCAGCCCGCTTTGCCGCAGCCGCCGCAGTTGGATTTTGCCAGAAGGGATTCCACGCGGTCGATGCGCTCGTCCCGTCTGACCGCAAAGACATTGGAACAGATGACGAGAATGATCCCGAACACCACCGCGATGGCGAGCATGATCCCGCCCGCCAGAAGAATTTGTAAAACCGGTTGCATCGTCTGCCCTCCTTACGCGAGGATCCCGGAGAATCCCGCAAACGCCATCGCCATGATCGCCGCCGAAACCAGCGTGATGGGGAAGCCTTTGAAACACTGCGGGATGTCCGCCTTATCCGTCTTTAACCGCACGCCCGCCAGCAGGCAGATGGCGAGGAGGAATCCCACGCCCGTCGCCACAGAGACGGCAAACGCCTGCAGGAAGGGATAGTTGTTGAACACCACCGTGCTGTTTGCCGTGCCGAGAATGGCGCAGTTGGTGGTGATGAGGGGCAGATACACGCCCAGCGCGCTGTACAGCGTGGGAGAAAAGCGTTTGAGGATCATTTCCAGCAGCTGCACGAGGCTGGCGATGACGAGAATAAACGCCATGGTATAGAGATAATCGATGCCGAGCGGGAGAAGAATGAGGTTGTACACCAGCCACGTGAATACCGAGGACACCGCCATGACGAAGATGACGGCAAAGCCCATGCCCGCCGCGCTGGACATCTTTTTGGAAACGCCGAGGAAGGGACAGATGCCCTGATACTGTGCAAGAACGATGTTCTGCGAAATGACCGCAGCGAACATCAGAGAAATGACGGTAGCCATTATTTCACCTCCTCAAGCTGAGCGGTAAGGGGAAGGCTCGCCGCTTTCATGCGCGCTTTGCGCTCGTTAACTTTCTGAATGACAAAATTGAAAAGCGCCATCATGCACCCGAAGGTGATAAACCCGAACGCGCTTGCGCCCGCACCCTGCATGGCGGGGAATCCGGGAATGGCAAAGCCCGCAAAGGAGCCGCCCGCGAGAAATTCGCGCACGATGCCGATGAGGCAGAGCGCACAGGTAAAGCCAAGGCCCATGGAAACGCCGTCCAGCATACTGTAAAGGGGCTTGTTGCAGGAAGCAAAGCTTTCCGCGCGCGCCAGAATGATACAGTTGACGACGATGAGCGCGATAAACGCCTGCATGGTCGTGTACAATTCGGGCAGATACCTGCGCATCACCATCTGCACGATGATGACAAAGGTGGAAATGATGACAATGTAACAGGGAATGCGCACCTTGTCGGGAATGATCCCGCGCAGAAGGCTGACAAACAAATTGGAAAAGATGAGCACGAAAGTCGTCGCCACGCCCATGGCAAACGCCTGGAACAGCGACGTCGTCATGGCGATGGTGGGACAGGTCCCCAGCACCAGCACAAAGGTGGGGTTGTTTTTGATGAGTCCGCCCAGAAGCGTCTCTTTGAACTTGCGTTTATCCATTGTTCTCCCCTCCCACATTCTGATTGTAATAGGTCATAACGGCGTCGATGGCTCTGCTCACCGCCTGGATGGACAGTTTGGCCGTGGAACTCGTCGTCACGTCCGAAGGCAGGAAGCTCGTCTTTTGCGTGACGTCGATGCCGATGAACTGATCGAAGAAGTTTTCTTCAAAGGTCCCCCACAGCGTCTCCGCGTTTTCACCAAGAACCGCCTTCGTGATCTTGTTGTCCGACACGTAGACGTACACCTGCACGTCGCCGCCGTAGCCGCCCTTGCCAGAAGCAAGGAAAGCATGGTACTTTCCGTCGTCGGAAAGAGCATAGTACAGCACCGAACCGTTTTCATACTCTTCGCCGTCGGGGTCGGTCATTTTACTGAAGGTCGCGCCCGTGTCCTCGGCAAACCTGTCGTATGCGCTCTGCAGAGGATCGACATACGTGATCATGTTGAAAAAGCCCAGCAGCAGCCCGCTGCACAGGGCGATCACCGCAAGGACGAGGACGCCTTGCAACATGGAGCGAAATTTTGTTTTATCCATATCAATTCCCCTCCATTTCTCTTTGGATATAATCAAAACATTCCACCAGCATATCCCGCAAAGCGGTATTGCTCACCGTCGCTGAAAACTCAGAATCCGTGGAGAGATTTGAAAGCGTAGCCACTTCGTGCCGCGTTTTCCCGATAAATAAGGACAATTCTGCCAGATAGCCGTACTGATTTTCCTTGACGGCAACAACGTCGGAAATCGTCATACTCTTTTCATCCACCGTGACCGTGTATTCCCTTTCCTGCGGCCAGCCGCCGATATTGAAGGTTCCGCCGATCTCCACGACATATGCTCCTTCTTCCCTGCGCGCATCGAGAATATATTCGTACGTCCTCGGACGCAGGCAGAATGCGAGTGAACCGGCCGCAATGGCAAGGACAAGCACAAGACTGACAATACGCATCGTCCACTTCATCACCTGCGGCTTGGGTTTGCCCGCCTTTGTAAGCTGGCCGAACCGCACGGGCAGAATGTACTTGTCCATCACGGGAACGAGCAGGTTCATGAACAGGATGGCGAGCGACGTCCCTTCCGGATAGGATCCGAAACAGCGAATGACGCCCGTGATGAGCCCCAGACCGATCGCGTACAGAACGCGGTTATATTTCCATTTGGGGGAAGTGGCGTAGTCCGTCGCCATGAACACGGCGCCGAACATCAGTCCGCCCGAAAGCAGCTGCAAAACCATCTCTTCCGCACTTTGATAATAAAAGAGAAAGAACGTGGCAGAAGTGAGCAAATATACGACGGGAATGCGCCAGTCGATCACCTTGCGCGCACACAAATATACTCCGCCCGCAAGCACGGCAACTTTACAAGTTTCGCCGATGCTGCCGCCGACGACGCCGAACAGCAGTTGCAAAGCATATCCGCCGAATCCGCTCACGCCCCAGAAGCTCCCCTGCAGTGCGGAGACTCCGCCGCTGAGATAGGTGGGCGCGGTGACGATGTCCGTGGAAAGGATGTTTCCGCTCACGTCCGCACCGATGTACTGAAGCATGGAAGAAGAATAGGCGAGGAGCAGGAACACACGCGCCGTCGCCGCAGGGTTGGCAAAGTTTTTGCCGAGCCCGCCAAACAGCATCTTTACGATGATGATGGCAAACACGCCGCCGATCACCGCGAGATACCACGGCGCGCGGGGCGGAAGGTTGAGCCCTAAAATCACGCCCGTGACCAGCGCGGACAAATCGAACGTAAAGGGCTTTTTACGGATGAGGTTGTACAGCTGTTCGCTCACAAAACAGGTCAACGTAGTCAGAAAAACGAGCAAAAACGCGTACAGACCGAAAAAGACGACGCCGCAGACAAGACAGGGCAGGAGCGCGATGAGCACGTCCAGCATCACGCGGCGGGTGTCTGAATTGTCCAGTTTGTGCGGCGACGCCGCAACTTTATAATTAGAGATCTCCGCCATGCTAAATTTTCCTCTCTGCTATAATTTTTTTTGCAAGCCTTACGCTCTGCGCAAGAAAACGCTTTGCGGGGCAGACGTAAGAACAGCAGCCGCAGCCGATACAGGAGGACGCTCCGTACCGCTTTGCCTCCTCATAATCCTTGCGGAACAGCGCATCTTCGATAAACGTGGGCGAAAGTCCCATCGGGCAGGCCTGCACGCACCTGCCGCAGCCGATGCAGACGGACGCCTTCTTGTTTTCGCATTCCGTGCTGTCCAGAAACAGGAGGCTGGAGGTCGTCTTGCTTGTGCAGACTTTCAGGGAGAACACCGCTTCCCCCATCATCGGGCCGCCGCTGACAATGCGCGCGCAGTTTTCGTCCGCCCCGCAATACTCTGCGATCTCGCGCATGGGCGTCCCGTTTTTCACCCAGAGGTTGGAAGGAGTTTTGACGCATTTTCCGCTTACCGTCATCACTCTTTCGTAACAGGGCAGCCCCTTTTCCACCGCCCTCGCAATGCTGAGAACGGTGTGCACGTTGGACACCACGACGCCCGCCGCGATGGGCAGTCCGCCCTCGGGGACCATCCTGCCCGTGCAGCTGTAGATCAGCTGTTTTTCCGCGCCCTGCGGGTAACGCGTGCGCAATGCGCACACGCGCACGTCCCCTTCTTTACACAGAGAGGAAATCAGGGAGATCGCCTTCGGCTTGTTCTTTTCTATGCCGATGACCGCGCTTTTTGCTCCGCAGGCAAGCATACAATAGCGCACGCCGCGCAGCAATTCCTCCGCGTATTCGAGCAGAATGCGGTAGTCGCAGGTGATGTACGGTTCGCACTCCGCCGCGTTGACGACGAAAATATCCGCCTTGCCGTTCACGTTGTACTTGACGTGCGTGGGAAATCCCGCGCCGCCCATGCCGACGATGCCCGCTTCTTCTATGCGGGCAAGCACGCTCTCCGCCGTGGGCGAAGAGAGCGGCGGAAGCGATGTGCTTTCGTCCGTGAAATCGTTTTCAATGAGAATGTGGTCGCGCTTTTTTCCGGATGCCGTGATGTGTCCCACAACGCCCTTGACGACGCCTGCAACAGAAGAAAACACGTTTGCCGAAACGCCGCCCTCTTTCCGTGCGATCAGCTGCCCGCGCAGGACGCGCTCCCCCGCTTCCACGACGGGAACGGCGGGTTTTCCGATGTGCTGCGAAAGCGGGATCCAAACCTGTTTGGGTTCCGGCAGAACGCCGATCTTCGCATCCGACGAAAGCGTTTTGCAGTCTTTGGGGTGTACCCCGTTGCCGAATGTAGCCAAAACTATTCCTCCGATGATCACACGCAAACGCGCCCCGCCCGCAGGCGGCGCGCTGCGCCGAATATACATTAGTTATTGTATCACAATTTCCCGCGACTGTAAAGAATTTGAGAAAATTATTCTCTATTTTTCCTTTTGCGCGAGAAGAGATTTCCAGCCCCCGTAAAACTGGTACAGCGAGAGCAGGCACAGGAAAATTCCGAACCCGACGCGCAGGGCGCCCGACGCGACCCCCTGCACGAAAACAGCGCCCAATGCAGACAAAACGGTGGCGGGGACCATCATCCAGAGCGCGCCCTTGGTATCCAGAAGTCCGTTCTGCGCATGAACGCGCAGGGACAGCGCGGACATGGGCAGAAAGGTGAGCAGATTGACCGATTGCGCCATGTGCTGCGGCACGCCGCAGAAAATAGTGAGAATGGGAATAAGCACCGTTCCGCCGCCCATCCCCATACCGCCGAGAACGCCGCCGGCGATCCCCGCCGTCAGCCAGACAAGAAAGCGCATGATTTTTCCTCCCTAAAAGATCATTTTAAGCCCTGCGGCCAGCATTACGGCGGCAAAGGCCAGCGTTGCCGCGGCGGGCGAGACCTTCCCCAAAAGCCGCGCGCCGAGAAATCCGCCCAGCATCACGCCGAGCCCCACCGCCAGAAAAAGCTCCGTATCGAATAGTCCGTTGACGAGATACACGACAGAACTGACGAGACTGACAGGCAAAATGATGAGAATTGCCGTCGCGTGCGCCACGAGCGGGGGCTTTTTGCCCACTCCCGTCAGAAGGGGGACTACGATCATTCCCCCTCCCCCGCCGAACGCGCCGTTCACAGCCCCCACTGCGCACCCCGCAAGCGAGAGCAGAAAATTTTTTTTGGCCTTTTGCATATCCTTCCCTCCCCGTTATTGTATCAGTTTGCGCCGTTTAAAAAAAATAATCAGATTTTCATCTTTTTTTCAACATTATCGCTTGCATTTCGCGGTCTTTTATATTAAAATAATGTAGTACGATTTTAATATCACTACGATCAGTGAAAAGGTGTTCTATGGCAAAAAACAAACAAACAAGAAAACTGAGAATTGCAACACTGATGCTTTCGGCGGTGATGACCGTTGCCGCCGGATCGTTCTTTCTGACGGCTTGTTCCGACAAGACGACCGAAGACGATTCGAGCACGACGGAAACGCGCACCGATACGCAAACATTCGCAAACGGCAATTTTGAGTACTTCAGCGACAACGACGGAGGATATCTCATCGGCAGTCCCGAAAACTGGACAAGCTCTGCCGGCTCCAACAGCAGCAGTGTGAGCGCAAGCTCTTCCGTGGCAAAATCGGGCATCGTGGATACCTCCAAGAAATGGAGCGTGTTCTCCGACGCCTACGATACTTATACCGAGTATAAGGACGCGGACGACGACGCCGAACTGCCCGACCCCTACTACACGGATATCGACAACAACTACGATATTCCCGGTTGGGATCTCGCCAAGGCCGCAACGGAGGACGACAAGGACCCCGATGCCGACGCGATCAAGGCCGCAGCCGAAAAGCTGAACCCCGGCACTCCCTTCGCAGCGAAGGAAACGGAGGACGAGGAGAACGGAACGCACGTTCTGATGCTCCACAACTACCGTTCCAACAAGCTGGGTACGGCGGCGCGCTACACCTCCTCCACCATCACTCTGGCGGCGGGTACGGCGGCTAAGATCTCCGTCTGGGTCAAAACGTCCAATATGACGTTTGACGACGGCAAGACCGTAAACGGAAACCGCGGCGCTTACATCCGGATCAACAACACCGTCGGAGGCGTTTCGCAGGATCCCCTCACCGTCAAGAACATCGATACTTCTTCCGTTACCGAAAACAACGGCTGGGAACAGTACACCTTCTACCTCAACGCTTCCCCCTACGCCACCACGACGTTCAGCGTGGAGCTGGGACTGGGCGTACAGGCAGAGGGACAGAATTCCAACTACCTCGAATACGTTCAGGGCTACGCCTTCTTTGACGGCCTGGAATACACCGTGATGAAATCTGCCGACTTTGCGACAGAGATCGCGGAAAACGTGGCCGCCGATCAGCAGACCAGCCTCAACCTCTCCTTCGGCAGCGATCTGCAAAAGTTTGACGCAAACAAAGTCACCTCCAACGCATTCTCCCTCAACCTCGACAGCACACAGCTGACCAAGCTCGCCTTCCCCGCAAACGTGACGGTTTCCGATACCGAAAACGCGCGCGGATATACGGTTGAGAGCTATCCTTACGCAGAGAGCTTCCTGAACAGCCGCGAGGATGACAAGACTGTGAAATCGGGCGTAAAGAACGTTTCCGATTTCGACGACACCTATTCCACTGTCCTTACCAAAGCTTTTGAAAAATACAGCAGCCTGCCCTTCGGGGACAGCAAAGTCCTGCTCCTGTACAGCAGCAAGGGCGCGCCCTACACCGCAACCGTGGAAGACAGCGCATTCTCCCTTGCCAAGGACGAGTACATGATCCTCTCCTTCTGGGTCAAGACGTCCGACCTGCGCGGCGGCACAGGCGCCACCATCTCCGTGATCGACGGTGAAACCAAGACTTCTGTCGGCGCTGTGGATACCACTACCCTCACCACCGTGGACCTCGTGGACGACTCCAAGAAAGAGAGCACGGAAACCCTGAAAGCCAACGAAGATATCTTCGACGGATGGCAGCAATGCTTCTTCTTTGTAAACAACACGACGGACGGCACGCTTACCTTTGAGCTTGCGTTCTCCTTCGGAACTTCCGAATTTACCGAAACGACGTCCTTTACCCCCGGCTTTGCAGCCTTCTCAGACCTCTCCTACACCAAGGTGAGCAAGGACGTGTACGACGTCAAGACGACGGGCACCTACGCTGTGGAAGTTTCCCTCAAAGGCAGCGACGTCACTCTCGAAAATTCTTTCGACTCCGAAGCTTACACCGATACCGCATCCATTGAAAACAGCATTGCCAACCTGCGCAACTATAAAGGTGTGTACGGAAACAGCACCTATGTCGGCGGCGAAAAGCTGGAAAACGACGCGCAGAACGGCATCAACGGCAACAAGCAGGCGGGCGTCATCAATAAGGAATACGCAGAAAATTACGCCAAGGGCGGAACGGGCAGCGAAAACTGGATGGACATTCTCACCTCCTATCCGACCTTTGCAGACGCGGTTACCGCGGCAGACCTGTGGAACAATCTGTTCGGCGATGACTGCATCCAGCCTCTCCTGATCGCAAATACCGCAAAACAGGCGTACGGATTTTACGCAAACTCCTCTACTTCCATTGCGGCATCCTCTTACAAGCAGGTCACGCTGCGGCTCAAACTCAGCCCCGGCGCTACCGCGACCGTCTACCTCATCGACAGCTCTGACAAAGACTTCGGCGAGAGAAAGTATCAGGAGCAGCTCACCTTCTCTTCCGGCATCTCCTATCGCTACGATGCGGACGGAAACATGGTCAACCTCGATCCTTCTGACGACGCATTCTCTTCCAAGACGAACACGGTGTTCTATCTGCAGAGCAACGGGCTGTGGTCGACGACCAAGGCTCACACGGGCGGCGTTTATTACGCGAACCTCGCCAACTACGGCAAGGACGACGACAAGAATCTGATCGATTCGGACGGCAACATCGTCTACTACGCATCCGACGAAGAGGGAACCTACTACCGCTATAAAGAAGATGACAAACTTTCCGTGGCGGTCAAAGATTTCTCCGCCGCAGGAGTAGATCTCACGGGAACGCTCCTGCAGTCCGCACCCGTCGAAAAGGCGCTCAGCCGCCAGGTGACCAACCCTTCCGCTACCGAGATCTCCGACTGGATCTATGTGCGCTTCTTTATCCATACGGGCAGCGAAGCCAAGGATTACAGACTGGAAGTCTGGTCGGGCAGCCGCGATGCGAGCATCGAAAACGAAGCAAACAGCTTTGTCGTGTACGACCTGGTAAGCTACAGCGATCTGGACGAATCCTCGTTCAATTCCCTGCGCGACGAAAACCTCACCGATTATGCGGAAGCCAAGGGATTTGACAGCACGGACGAACTGTTGGATGCGTACAAGAAAGCTCCCGCAGATTACAACGACGAACTCGTCTATTTCCACTACTCCCTGTACGACGATGACGATTACAAGTCCTACGACGCAAGCCGCACGGACGAATCCGATCCTTACGCCGATTACGACGCAAGCACGTACAGCGACATGGTGGCATACTTCGATTACAAGTACCAGCTGGCAAACGAAGAATACTACGACACTTACGTAGATTACTCCGCATACGAACAGACCGTGACTTCCTCCTCTTCCGACGAAACCGAGGATGAGGACGATACGACAAACGAACCTACCTACAACGTATGGCTGCTTGTCTCCTCTATCGTTCTTGCGGCGGCACTCATCTTCACTTTGCTTGCACTGCTCATCCGTAAACTGCTTTCCAACATCCGCGTGAAAGGCTCCAAGAAGAGCAAGCCGATGTACGACAATACGCGCAAGCGCTATATCCGCAAGCTCAAGCTGGAAGAATCCGAACACGACGAGATGCAGGACGACGTTCTCCCCGAAGAGGATGAGATCTCCGAAGAAGAGATCTACAAAGTCGAGGAAGACGCTCCCGAAGCGAGCGAGGAGAAATCCGAACAGCCCGCCGAGGAACCCGCCGAAACTTCAGAAAAGAATGACGGCGAGGAAAACAAATAATCCTCAGTAACAAAAAGGAAGGAACATTTTGTTCCTTCCTTTTTTATTTGCGCGGGTGAATTATACTATTAAGTGCAACAGTAAAGAAAAAAAGGAGTTCATCCCGTTCTGTTCAACAGAAATTTCTTTGTTTTCCACTTTGAATAGCTTTCCTTTGTACAAGTTTTTCCTGTCGTTCCCCGTGCGCGACTTTCCCTTTAATATTGTCTTGCTTTTCTTTTATACAAAGAGACATTTTTATGAAACAAACAGCCCTGCGGCAAAATTGCCGCAGGGCTGTTTTCTTATCCTGTTAAAGTATTTTAACGTTTCAAGAGGCAGAAATTTATTTTGCGGAGTTTCTCTCTTCCTCGGCGATGACGGTGATTTTTTCCGCAAGCGTTTTCAGCGTTCCCGTGCCGAAGGGATCGGGAAGCCCCGCTTCGCGCACGAGCGTGCTGAAAGGTTTGCTTCCGCCCGCTTCCACAAAGTTGAGATACGTTTTCAGCGCGCCGCTGTAATCCTCGCGCATCTTGACAAAAAATCCGAGCGCGACCGTCTGGGCCAGACAATAGTCGATATAATAGAAAGGACTTTCAAAAATGTGCATCTGGTACTGCCAGCGCGTTCCCTCTTCCAGGTAAGGAATGCCTTCAAAACTCAGATACGGCCTGTATTTCTCTTCCAGTTTGAGGTACGCCTCGTTGCGCTGTGCGGGCGTAAGCTGAGGATTTTCGTACACGATGTGCTGAAATTCGTCCACGATGACGCCGTAAGGGATAAAGCAAAGGGATTGCAGCAAGTGCGACCTGCAATACGCCGCGGGATCGGTAAAGAATTTGTCCATGTACTTTTCGGCGAAAAATTCCATGCTCATGCTGTGGCATTCCGCCGTTTCCATTCCGCCGATGCCCGGTTCGGGATCTTCCGCTTCAAACGACCTTGCAAAGGCATAGGCATGGCCGAATTCGTGCGTCATGACGTCCACGTCGCCCGCCGTTCCGTTAAAGTTAGCCAGAATAAACGGCTGCTTGTATTGGAGGAATCCCTCGCAGTATCCGCCGCCCCACTTGCCGTCGCGCGCTTCCACGTCAAACGCCTCGTTTTCCTGCATGGAGCGCATACAGCTGCCGAGAGCGGGGTGCATTTCGTCGTACATTTCCTGTGCCGCCGCCATGATCTGCTGCGTGTTGCCGAACGGGCGGGGTTCCCCGTTTGCATTGTAGATCTGATCGTCGTAGAAATACAGTTTTCCCGGCTTTAATTCCTGCGCGACCTCCTCTTTCAGTTTTGCGATGGCGGGAACGAGATCCTGCTGTACGTTTTTGCGGAATTGCTCCACCATGGCGCGGTCGTAATCGATGCGCTCCATGCGGTAGTAGCCAAGCTCCACAAAGTTTTTATAGCCGAGTTTCTGCGCGATCTTCGTGCGGACCTTGACGAGGCGGTCGAAAATGTCATCCAGGCGTTCCCTGCCCGACTGCAATGCCTTGCCGATGGCGGAAGCCGCCGCCTTTCTCACTTCGCAGTCGTTGTCCTGCAAAAATCCGCGCACGACGGACAGCGGCTGAGCCTTTCCCTGCCACTGCACGGAGAGTTCGGACATAAATTTGGAATATTCCGTCGAGATCTCGTTTTCCAGGCGGCAATCCTCTTCCACGCAGGGCGCAAAGGATTTTTCCGCGCATTCGTACTTCTTAAAGAGAATGGGGTTGACCTTTCCCTCCGCCTGCGCGCGGTGAGAAAGCATGATCTTGCCGTATTCGGTCATGATGTGCGTTGCCTGCGGGCTGACGCGGTCGTAATACCCTTTCTCCGCCTGATAAAACTCGTCCTTCGTGTTCAGCGTAAAGCGGCAGAACGCCAGCGCGGAAGCCGTCCGGTACATGATCACGGAATTCCAGAACTCTTTCCTCGCGGAAAGGAGCTGTTCCGTTCCCTGCTCCGCGCGGGCGGAAAACGCTTCAAACGCGGCCTGCAATTTTTCAATTTCGTATCTCTGATACGGGATCTGTGTAAATTTCATTGCTTCTCCTTTATTTGATCCTCAATCCTTTCGGATAATGGTTTTTCAATGCGACGCCGTCCTTGGCAAGGCCGAGCGGATAGCCGTTATAACAGACGGCGCACCAGCCTTTCCCGCCCTTGGAGGGCAATTCCTCGCCGCGAAGATACCGCTGCACCTCTTCCTCGGAAAGCTCCGCTTTGCTTGCGAGCGCATCCCGCGGGGCGCTCAACGCCAGCGCGTGCGCAGGCTCGAACCTGCCCCCTGCGTCCTCGCCCAACAAAAGCCCTGCGCGCAATACCTTCAGTCCGTCCAGCGTAAAGAGCTCCTCGGGAACGAGGCACAGCCCTTTCCCGAAAGAGAACAGCCTCCCGGGCAGAATTTGCTTTAAAAACGCGGCGGAAAAATCCTTCCAAAGCGTCTGCAGGCGCTTTTCCGCCGCCGCGACAGCAGGGCGCAGGCGGGCGCGTTCCCCCTCTTCCCGGGAAAAGAGCGCCGCAAAATGCCCCTCGCCCCGCTCTCGGTGGGGATAGATCTTGCGGCTTTCTTCCAGCTTGAGAAAGGGAAATTCGTGCAGCAGCCATTCGGCGTTGCGCTCGTCCTCCTCTTCGGAAAAAGTGCAGGTGGAATAGACGAGCTTTCCGCCCCCTGCCAGCATTTTCACCGCGCAGGCAAGGATCTTTTTCTGGCGCGCGGCGCACATTTTCACGTTCTGCACGCTCCAGTTGTCGGCGGCAGCCGCTTCTTTGCGCAGCATTCCCTCGCCCGAACAGGGCGCATCCACCAGAATTTTATCAAAATATCCCGCAAAGCGCTGTGCGAGCGCTTCGGGATCGGCGCAGGTGACGACGGCATTGGCAACGCCCATGCGCTCGACGTTCTGCAGCAGAATGCGCGCGCGGTCGGGGATCTTTTCGTTGAGGACAAGAATGCCCTGCCCCTGCATCTTCTGCGCAAGCTGCGTGCCTTTTCCGCCGGGAGCACTGCAAAGATCGAGCACGCGTTCCCCGGGGCGAACGTCCAGAAGGGGCGCGGCGCACATGGCGCTCGGCTCCTGCACGTAATACAGCCCCGCGTCGTGATAAGGCGTTTTGCCAGGCTTTTCCTGCGTAACATAAAAGCCGTCGCTCTCCCACGGGACCCCGTCGAGTGCAAACGGCAATAATTTTTTCAATTCCTGCACCCCGATCTTCAGCGTGTTGGCGCGGATCCCCTTGTAAGGCGGCTGAGAAAGGCACTGTTCGTATTTCTCAAAATCGGGAAGCTGTAAGCGCATTCTGCGCAGATATTCATTCATCATTTTCTTGCGTAGCGTACAGGCGCTCAAACTCGCCCAGCGTATAAATATCCGTGATCTTCCCCTCGTCGCGCATCTTGTAAGCGGCGTTGCGGCGGACGCTGTCGTCCCCCTCCCGCTCGACAAAGGCGTTGCAGCCCGAAAGCTTGAGCGAATACTTTCCGCCGCGCTTTACGATCTCCTTGACAAGCCGCTTTGCGAGGGCGAACTCCTCTTCGATGCTCCTGGAAAAGCTGAACCGCTTTCCGCGCAATTCCTGCGACTGCGGACGGACGCGGTAGCCGTACACGAAATCGTTGAACCTGGCGCGCTTTTCGCCGCGCTCCCGCTTTTCCCTGCTCTTTTCACGCAGGTATTCGTTGCGGCGGTTGGAAGAACTGTTGTTGAACTGATAATTTTCGATTTTCCCGAAACGGATGCTGTACTTTTTGAGGAGCTCGGGCAGAGTGCATTTGTCCCGCTCGCACATTTCCTGCGCGATGCGCATGGTGGCGTACGCGTCGTCCGCGGCGCAGTGCGGGGTATAATCGATCTCGAAGATCTGCGTCAGCGCTTCGAGGCCTGCCTGACGGTCGTATGTTTCCGTCATTGCCATGTACAGAATTTGGGTATCCGCAAAGCGGAAGGTAAAGGAAGGCAGTTTATAGCGGCGCGTTTCCAGGCACAGATACTTGACGTCGTTGATGGCGGCATGGCCGAACACCAGCTTGTCCTCCCCTTCGAGAAGTTGTTTGATCTTGGGATAAAACGCCTTGAAATCGGGATATTTTTTGAACTCCTCGTAATCGTAGGGCAACACGATCCCTTCCCCGCCGCGGTCGGTGAGGTGGAACTTCCCGTTCGGATTGATGAGAATGTCCTCTTTTTTCAGGATATGAAATTGTTCGTCGCAGACGCAGTATCCGAAAACGCAGATCTTAGCCACATTTTTGTAGACACAGGCGCACTCGATGTCAAAAAAAACGTATTCCATTACCTAAAACACTCGCGTATATTTCTCCTTCATTATACCATAACGTCTCTCAAAAGTAAAGCCGATTTTGCGCAAAACGCGGGGCGCAGGCAAAAGCCTGCGCCCCGCGTTTTTTCTTGCGATCATGCACCCTGCACGCGCGCGATCTCCGTATTGTCCTTTTTTGTATCGTCGAGAGCGCGGACGGGATGCGGCTTGTCCGTACAGCGGTAATCCCTGCCGAATTTGCCGATCGTCTTTTCGATGACCATATGGCTTGCCAAGCCCTTGACGTTGCCGCTGACGCCCTTGTTGTAGGTGAAAAAGCGGAAGTTCCCGGGCAGTTTGTCCACTTCCTCGTACCCTTCGCCGTTGGCCGTGAGGCGAACGCTCTTCAAAACCTCGCGCACGTATTCCTTTTGCGGCGCAAAGTTGAGAAGCTGCGGGAATTCTCCCCCTTCGGGGAACAGCTGCTGCCACACCCTGCCCTCGTACTTTTCCATCAGGGAGCAGGCGAAGTGCAGGTGGGAAAGCTCCTCTTCAAAGTGCATCAGCCAGATCTCCTTGATGCGCGCGTCTGTCTCGTCGTTGTAACAGCTCCAATAGAGATAAGCCTCGGTGTACTCGTGCATGACCATGCACTCGAACAGATCGGGCGCGGGATCTTTCAGGCATCCGTAGCCCGTGACGTGCTGTTCCTCGATCATGGCGATCTCCGAATACAGCCGTCTGCCCAGCTCGCTCTCGTACAGATTGGCGATGTTCATATAGTAGTTCATCGTCTGCTGTTCCGCCGCCGTGATGATGTTGACGTTCAGCCGCGTGATAGGATCGCTCAAAAAGTTATTGATATACGCGCGCACGTCGTCCTGCGGGGAACGCGGTTCAGCGACGGTAGGTCTGCCCGGCATGATCTCCGTATATTTGCCCACGAGCTTTTCGGCGTGAATGCCGCGCTCGTAGTCAAGAAGGTCGGCGTATCTGTACAGATGGTCAAAATCCTCCAGGAGCGCAAAATCCAGCTGGTGTTTGACGTATTCGTTCTTTTCGCGCTGGGCGAGGATGGCCGTGAGGTCGACGGCGAGCTGTTCGTAGCCGATGGTGTGTTCGAGCATACTCTCGTTGCGCGGCTTTAAATTGGCGATGCGCTTTTGCTGCTGCTGTTCGCCGCGGCGGATGAGCGCCATGGCGCGGCGCACGTCGTTGTTGGCGCACTGCCGCGTGAGCCGAGAGGTGTTCCAGACGGACTCGAATTCCGTGCCGTTCATGAGGATGATACGCACGCGGGTGTACGGGTCTACCGTCTCTTTGTCGTACGGTTTCACGTTGATGCTCTTCCAATTCTTGTAGATTTTGGTGATCTCTTTTGCCTGTTGCTGAAAAGGGTTCATAACAGCCTCCTTTTTTTATGAATTATTCACAAACAAAAAATTTCTATGCGCAGAATTTGCAAAATTGCCCTGTTTTGTGGTAAAATAAATGAGAAACACAGGAGGCGCTGTATGCTTGGAATCATAGCCGCCATGCAAAAAGAGGCGGACATACTGCTTTTGCAGAGCAAGGACGTACAATGCGCGGAAAAATTCGGAAAGAAGGTGTACCGCGCGGAATTTGGGGGGATCCCCTATCTCTTGGTGCTATCGGGGATCGGAAAGGACAATGCCGCGGCGGCGGCGATGCTTGCCCTGACGGAGGGAGCGGACACCCTGCTCAACCTGGGCGTGGCGGGCGGCAGAGCGGCCTGGATGCACGTGGGAACGGTGTTGCAGGCAGAACGCGCCGTGGAGCCTGACTTTGACCTGAGCGCCATCAACCGTACCCCCGTGGGAACGCACGACGAGCGCACGCAGCCGCACTTCGACCTCGTGTGCGGGGACAAATTCCCGAAGGGAGTGCTTGCCTCGGCAGATCATTTTCAGACGGGCGCGGACGCGCAGCTTTTGCAGGCGCTGGAAGCGGACGTCTGCGACATGGAAGGCGCATCCGTGGCGCACGTGGCGTGGAGTGCGGGCGTTCCCTGCCTGATCTTTAAGAGCATTTCCGACAACGCCAACGAAAAAGGCGCAAGCGATTATGCCGCAAACTGCGCCTACGCCCTGCAAAAACTGGGCGAACGGATGCAGGACATCTTTGCGGAAAGTACAAAATAAGGGGAAACAGCCATGATAAAACTGGGCGGAGGCTGGGACGAGGCGCTTGCGCCTCTCTTTCAGGACGAAAAATACCTAAAAATACGCGCCTTTCTCAAAGAAGAATATTCTCATCACGTCGTATATCCCGATATGTACGATATTTTCAACTGCTTTAAATACACGCCGTTGGATCAGGTGAAGGCGGTCATCCTCGGGCAGGACCCCTACCACAACGAGGGGCAGGCGCACGGGCTGTGCTTTTCCGTTCAGGACGGCGTGGAACCGCCCCCTTCGCTCGTGAATATCTACAAGGAACTGCACGACGACGTGGGATGCCCCATTCCCAAATCGGGGAATCTTACAAAGTGGGCAAAACAGGGCGTCCTGCTGCTGAATACCGCCCTCACGGTGCGCGCACACCTTGCAAACTCGCACAAAAACTGCGGCTGGACGTGGTTTACGGACAGCGTGATCTCCCTGATCTCCGAAAAGCGCGAACACGTCGTGTTTATTCTGTGGGGCGGGAATGCGCGCTCGAAAAAGCCGCTGATCGACACGAAAAAGCACCTCGTCCTCGAATGTGCGCACCCTTCCCCGCTCTCCGCATACAACGGATTTTTCGGGTGCAGGCACTTTTCCAAGGCGAACGAGTACCTCAAGGCGCACGGCATTGCGCCCATAGACTGGGATCTGACCGATCAAAGGGAATAATTTATGAAATACATTGTCATCCTCGGCGACGGAATGGCCGATTGGCCGCTGAAAGAGCTGGGCGGAAAGACGCCCCTGCAAGCAGCCGAAAAACCCGACATCGACGCGCTTGCAAAAAATGCGGAAGTGGGGCTGTGCCGCACCGTTCCCCAAGGTTTCAAACCGGGCAGCGACGTGGCAAACCTTTCCGTGATGGGCTACGACCCGCGCGAATGCTACACGGGCCGTTCCCCGCTGGAAGCCGTCTCCATCGGCATTCCCCTGCGCGATACGGATGTTACCCTGCGCTGTAACCTCGTTACCCTTTCGGATGAGGAAAACTACGAGGACAAGACCATGCTCGATTACAGCGCGGGAGAAATTTCCACCGCGGAAGCGAGAGAGCTGATCGGCTTCCTCAAACAGCACTTCGACAGTGAAAAGTTCACCCTGTATGCGGGCGGGAGCTACCGCCATTGCCTGGTTGCCGACCACGGAAAAACGGGACACGACCTCACCCCGCCGCACGACATTACCGACAAACCCGTCCGCGCCTTTCTGCCCAAAGGCCCGCAGGCACGGGAATATCTGGACATGATGAAGCGTTCCGCAAAACTCCTGCGCGATCATCCGATCAATTTGGCGCGCATTGCCGCGGGAAAACGTCCCGCCAATTCCGTGTGGTTCTGGGGAGAAGGCACCAAGCCGCGGCTGGAAAATTTTGAAAGCAAGTTCGGAAAAAAAGGCGCCGTGATTTCCGCCGTCGACCTCGTCAAGGGCATAGGCATCCTTGCGGGAATGAAAGTCATCGACGTGGAGGGCGCCACGGGCAATTACGACACCAATTTTACAGGAAAGGCGGACGCCGCCCTTGCCGCCCTGCTCAGCGGCGGGCAAGACCTCGTGTATGTCCACATGGAAGCGCCCGACGAATGCGGTCACCAGGGCGACATTGCGCACAAAGTATATTCCATTGAATGTATCGACAAACAGGTTGTAAAGCGCATTGCCGAGGGACTGCGCACAGCCAACCAGCCTTTCCGAATGCTGATCTGCCCCGATCATCCCACCCCCATTGCCGTGCGCACGCACGTATCCGACCCCGTACCCTATCTGCTGTACGAGGAGGGCAAGGACAACGGAAACGGCGCCGCGTCCTACGACGAGGAGCAGGCAAAAAAGACGGGAATTTTGCTGGAAGAAGGCACACAGCTGATGAAAAAACTGCTTTCCTGAAAGAGTACGCACCGCGCCGAAATTCGGCGCGGTGCGTTGGCCTTTTGGAGAAAGCGCAAATATTTTTTTCAGGAATTTTTTTATCGGGTGCGCATTTCGATTGCAAAATACGGCCGAATATAGTATAATGATAACAATGCAAGAGTCGCCTAATGGTATGGCGCCAGCTTCCCAAGCTGGTTCCCGCGGGTTCGATT
>ERZ1090879.324-NODE-324-length-31037-cov-16.513266_pt1 | contig 31037 bp, 44 predicted proteins | sample MGYA00478472_ERZ1090879 | MGnify/ENA primary metagenome ERZ1090879 (study PRJEB33644, sample SAMEA5815723) | chicken gut metagenome | biome: Chicken; feature: Gastrointestinal Tract; material: Caecum | place: Ireland | collected 2019-01-01 | study: A study of the... | reverse complement strand
TTCGAGCCCCAGTGCGTCCACCAATGATAGAAACCCGCAAACGCCGGTGGTTACTGGCTTTGCGGGTTTTTGATTTTTGAGATTTTGCGTTTTGCAACCCACTTTGCAACCCACTTTTGCATTTTACACCCATTTTAAGGCTAAGTAATTAGATTTACTTTTCCGTTTGCTCTCTCAGCTTTCCTATGGTATAATAATATTGCGGTCATTGAGGGTTTCCTTTCTGTTTTCTTTTCTGTTTTCTTTTCTACCCCTTAAACCTCCATTCATCGTTTCTAGGCATGATCGCAAAACCCCGGCAGGTTCCTTCTCCTCCTGCCGGGGTTATTTTATGTGATCAACTCCGTTATACTTACCCTTAACGCTTCAGCTAGTTTTACAGCAGATTCCACATTTAACTTATATACGGAACGGGAACCGTATTCCAGTTTTTGGTAATAGCTAAGCGTTAGTCCGGATTTTTCGGCAACTGCTTTTTGGGTTAATCCCAATTCTTCTCTACGATCTTTAAGCTTCATTGCAATACTCTTTTCGCATGTCAAGCCGCTCTTTGATCTTGTCCATCACGTACTGAGGGGAGATTCGTCCATCCTGACAGTAGGCGATGGGGTATTCGCCCTCTATCCAGTCGTTTTGATAGTCTACAAACTCGGTAGACCAGACTTTGCCAGTGACCTCATTGTAGTAGATGGCAGTTGCGTAGCTGCTGTTTTTGGGGTATCCACCAGCAGCGCGGCAGACGCTTTCAAGGGATTCAAGGTCGATTTTGATTCCGTAGGTTTCGATCATAACAGTTTCCTTTCTGCCCTCGTAACCTCCGGGGCGGGCCATTAAATTAATCCCACATGTGCCGCTTTACAAATTCATCTTTTTCTTTTTCATACTGTGCCTTGACTTCGGCCACGCTCTGCCCGTCCCCGATAGCGTCATACGCTCTTCTTGCGATTGCGGCTATTTCATAGTTGTCGGAGTAGCGTTCATCCTCGACTTTAAGTGCAAAATCCGCATTGGGATATTTTTTGATCAGGTCTTCCAGATCGCTTTCTTTGACTTTTTTAGTTGGGATGATACCGTCCCCGCGCTCCATAGCCCGGTTAAAATCCTTCCTCCATTTCCACAGGGCGTCTTCTGCCTCTCGGATTTCCTTAACGCCGGGGATGGATGCAACGCGGAGGTCACGCTCTTTGACCTTTTCGGCTTTGGCTTTTTCCTCGTCTTCCCGCCGCTTAAAGTAGGCCATAAATTCTTTCCTCGCGGGCTGGATTTCTGCTGCGTCCTCTTTGGACGGGGTGATCCTTGCCCAAATCTGGCCGTTAGGCTTTTTGTACATATCGTATTTTTTTACAAAGTACGCAACTCTTTCGTCTGTCATGATTTTATCCTCCATTTTTTGTTTTATTAAGCAGCGACAAACTCACCGGTGAGGTTGTCGACATAGCCGATTTTGGTTTCGCGCTTGCGGTTCCAGGCGTTGGTGTAGGTGACGTAGGAGACATAGGTGCGGTTCTTGCCGTATTTAACCCAGTCGTTGGTGTGGACGCGGTAGTTCCATCCGGACTCCTTGCCTTCGGTGTCGGCTTTGATCTCGGCTTTCGCAACGGCCCAGGCAGCCTTAAGAGCTACACTCATCGAAACACCAGCAGATTTTTTGATTGCCCATGCATTGCTCATGATCTGAGATTTGTTATACATTGTAAGTACCTCCGTGTCTGTTGTTTTGTATCTCCCTTGTGTCTATATTATACACCCTACAGTGTTACTTGTCAATACCTTTTTACGATTTTTTCGAAATATTTTTCGATATTTTATCCAAAGATTGACATGACCTTCCGCTCCTGTTCTTTGATTACGGAGATTTCCCGGAGGATTTCTCCCGCTTCTCCGGGAGAAATGGTGATGTTGTAACATGTAGACAAGTGATGCATCACTTCATCAGCCGGGATTATTGGGTCGTTCATTTTCCCTGACAGGATGCCTGCCCATTGTTCAATAAAATCTTTGTGTGTCATTGTTTTCTCCTTTCTGTGGTTTCCCACGACCGCCCGAAGGCGGTTTCGGCCGGTTACCGTCCGGCTCTCATCGGGTGGGGCTGTTATTCAGCGGACGGGGCTAAATGATTTCAAAATGGACATGTTCAAAAATCAGGGTCGCGCCGGTGTTGGGCGCACCGGGCATCAGATATTCGAAGCATGTAGCATCGCCGGGGTTGCACACCCTGCCTTCGTGCTCATGGCGGGTGAGAGCTTTGCTACAATAATCGGGGTGCTGCGCTTTGATCTTTTCCCAGTCGGATTTGGTGATGTAATACATGGTGATTTCCTTTCTGCCCTCGTTCCTCCGGGGCGGGTGTTTATGCCGGTCACATTCGGGCTAAGGATTTGTAAATGATTCTGTTTTGTTTCCCCCAAATGTGATTGAGGATCAGGTAGTTGCTAGCTTCCAGTTTATCTTTGGCGTAGACATAAAGAGAAACGGTCTCTTTTTTACCCTTCGGGGTGAATTCAATTTCTAAAAGGCTGTCCCCAGGTTTTCTGCGATTCAAGATTGCCATATCTTTCATTTTCTTTTCCTTCCTGCCCTCGTGACCTCCGGGGCGGGCGGTTGATTATTTGCCCAAGATTTTGCTCTGCCCCTCAGTGCAGGGCATTTTGACGCGGTACACCGAAATGATATCGCAAAGATTATGCCATTGATCATCCGTAAAACGGATGTCTTTAAACAGGTCGATGATGTCGCCCGCATAATCGGCATTTTCCAGCCGGTCAAGCCGTTCTTCCCACTGTGCGACGCCCGCCGCGTAACCGGGCATAGCTTTTGATTTTTCGTCATTTTTGGCGACTTCCCACGCGGCGCGGATGTTGCGGATGATGTCGTTTGCCCATTTGAGCTGTTTTTCAGAGCCTTTCATTTTTTGTCCTCCTTGCTTATTAAGCAGCGACAAACTCACCGGTAAGGTTGTCGACGTAGCCGATCTTGGTTTCGCGCTTGCGGTTCCAGGCGTTGGTGTAGGTGACATAGGAGACATAGGTGCGGTTCTTGCCGTACTTGACCCAGTCGTTGGTGTGGACGCGGTAGTTCCAGCCGGATTCCTTACCCTCGGCGTCGGCCTTAACTTCGGCTTTCGCAACGGCCCAAGCAGCCTTAAGAGCTACACTCATCGAAACACCAGCAGATTTTTTGATTGCCCATGCATTGCTCATGATCTGAGATTTGTTATACATTGTAAGTACCTCCGTGTCTGTTGTTTTGTATCTCCCTTGTGTCTATATTATACACCCTACAGTGTTACTTGTCAATACCTTTTTACGATTTTTTCGAAATATTTTTTCGACATTTTGTAGCTTTTGCGAATAATAAAAGCCCTGCATTTGCAGGGCCTAAAGTTAAATGGACTCATTGAGGATTTTGACTAGGTTTGACTTGTCCACTGGGACAAATCGCCCTCCAAGGTACTGTACATATTCCATATGGTTATTTTTCTTTTGTCGGTCGTTTTGACCGTAGGCATATACAGCACCTTCGGAAGGGTCTACAATATACAGGTCTCCGGCATCCCCTGTATGGTATCCGCCAGTGTACCCTCCACAGCGCCCAGTAAAGTCTAGCCGCCCATCTGGGGTAACTTTTGCTACCCAGGGGTCTGAATACCGGCGCTTATTAAAGGCCTCGAATGATTTTACCAAGACTAACATATTTAACCTCCTATGACAATGCCCAGAAGCGCTGGCCTCTGGGCAAGATTTGACGGATATTGTTGTCCCATAACCTATGAAAGGGCTGTATAATCTTTTATGATTTAAGCAGCTTTTTGGCAAATTCTTTGGTAATCCATTTGCGTTCGATTGCCAAGATAATAATTTCATCATCGAAATTGTGAGTGGCAAGCTGTCCGAAAATATCCTGTCTGAGTTCGCCGTTTTCCCAAGCCTTGATGCAAATTTCTTTTCTTGTCATTTTTATTTACCTCCGTTTGTATTTTTCTTTGTGTCTTTATTATATCATACGATAGCTTCTTTTTCAATACTTTTTTCGATACTTTTTAGGATTTTTACGATAATCTCCATTTTGCATAATTTATTATACGGAAATTGGATATAATGACTATTTTGGCCTGGCTATTTTGGGGTAAATGCCGATAGCAGGGGCCATGGATATGACCACAGAAATAATGGTCTCCTCATTTGGATGGGTAGTATCTCTAGGGCTTACTGTTGATTATCTTATCATCCTTATATGCAGTGTTATTTACATCCGCAAAAGACAGGATTTGTTTTGGTATCAGGGCAAGGCGTTTCGGAATTACATGGCACAAATAGTTGAAGACGAAGATGAAGAGTGATATACTATAAATACAGGGAAAAGCTTTTGCTTTGCGGGGCCTGCTGGAAACAGCGGGCCCTATTTTCGTGCAAAAGAAAAGGACGTCTAACAATAGACGTCCCGTGAAGTAACAGAAGCACTTAATGTACTTTGTCACATTCTTTTAGCAAAAGCATTATAACACAAGTAAACTAAAACTGCAAGCCTTTATTTTACTACATATTCGTAATAGGCTTCTAGCTTTTCGCGACCCTGTTTGGAGTCTTTATCCATTAAAAAGCCTCTTGCCATATCAGCATAAAATTCCGGCTTGTCAATCCCATACTTTTTGGCTACACCCTGATAGTCGCTGTACATCATGTTCATCGCAATCCAAAAATCTTCGGGTTTGCAGTCATTGATGTTTCTTGTTTTCCGGACCGTTTCGGTGTCCTCCATAGACCAATGGGCACCGGAAGAACCATCTGCATTTTGCATCTCTTTTGCCCATTCCCACGGATTGTAATCGTTTAACTTAGCTTTGTGCCGGTCATCGTCGTCCATTTCATCCCAATCTTCATACGAACGGCCTTCCCTGCGTTCTCTGGGCATTTCTCTGCGGTCGTAATTATAACCGCTCATATATCTAGAGGGGTACTCCTCACGCCGCTCTCTGCTGTCTCTGCCTCTACTGGGTGTATCATAATTTCTGCCATATCTTTCATAATCACGATCTCGAGACATCTTCCGGCTATCTCCCATAGACTCACGCCCATAATCAGCAGAATCATACTCCATTTCGCGCCCATAATCGCCACGCTGCCGGTTATAGTCCATCTGGCCTTTGCGGTTTGCTTTGTTGGACATCATCATCATTTTAGTAACTTTGTTCATATTTTACCCTCCTTAAGCTTGGTCGGCGGGCGTAGTGGGAGTTGTCCCGTTAATGCTTGTCAGCCGGTTATTAGGCGCACAAGCAGGCTGCCCAAGCAGCTTAAACGTTCCGCCGGTTGCGCTGGTAGCCACGCAAGTAGAATATTTCGTCCGGGTCCTTACCCCGCAAGCCGTAACTTGTGCACAGCATCTATTAACAAGCGGATACTGCACAGTACCGGTGCCAATCGTAAACACAACAGGCGCGTTGATCGTAGTAGTATCAGGGATTGCCTGCGCAATGATAATACAGTACTTGCAGCAGTTGCCATAACTTCCGGCCGGAAGGTTGACAATTAGAGTACCGCCGGTAAAGGTAACAGACTGACTTATAATAAGATTATCACAAAGTTTGCAAACAGGTTTGCAAGCCATTTTTACACATCCTTTCAAAATAAAAAGGCGGTGGGGTATCCCATCGCCTTAAAAATCACGGGAAACCCGGAAGAAAATTAGCAGCAGCTATTGCAGCCGCACCCGCTGTAGTTATAAGTCCCACAACCGGAATAAGGATAGGGGGCCGGGACAGTATACGCGGGAACAGGGGTAGGATTGATTCTGCGGATAAGCTCCGCGACGTTTGCATCCATAGTAGCAGTAAGATAAGCGTTCTGGTTAGACTGACTTGCCGCAAACTTAAGAGACTGATTCTCGGCCTGAAGCGAAGCAATCTTTTCCTGCTGCCGCGCGGTCTCCATGTCGTTAAGCTTCGCGATAACCCGGTCGGTATCGTTGTGCTGAGACTGGATAATGTTATTAGTATTTGTGGCCATATTATAGCCAACGTCGCAGAACCCTCTCTCAATCTGTCTGCTGGTATCACAGCAGCAGCTTGCAATTTGGTTGGCAAGCTGGGCCTGTCCAGCCTGGACACCATTAAAGCCCTGTAGGGCAGTGGTATTCACGCCGTTAAAGCCGTTTAAAAGGGTAGAATTAACTGCATAAAAGCCGTCACAAAGTCCCTGCTGGATGCCCTGGACGTTCCGCTGGAGATCGTTGAAGGCAAACTCAGACCAAAGGTTGGATCTGGTAATAGCGCCCTGAGCACCTGTGGAACCGCCGCCCCCAAAGCCACCCCAGCCGCCGCCGAAGTTACCATAACCGAAAATCATAGCAAACAGAATAAGAGTCCACCAGCCGTTATCGCCCCAAAAGCCGCCATTGTTACAACAATTGTTATTGTTTCCAGAATCAGCCCCCAGCGCATAGCCAGTAGCGAAATCGTTATCCATTCTTTTGTCTCCTTTCGATAATATTTTTATTTATAATCACTGCGCGCGTGTGATTATCTGTTGTGTTGCATCATGCCGGACAGCTCATTTTGCAGCTGATTAAGGTCAATACCTCTTTGTCTTGCAATGTTTTGGGCTGTCTGCTGTAACTGTTCGGCATTTTTCCCGTTGATCAGCTGATAAAAGGACTGCATCTGGGGATTTTGCCGGGCCAAAGTCCCTACAATCTGCTGAGGGTTTACACCTTGCTGCATTCGCCGCATCATCTCAATCAGTGGATTTGTTGGCATTTGAGGCCCTGCCGCTATTGGATTTTGTCCCCACATTGGTTAACCCTCCAATCCTTTCAGACAGTTCGTCCATTCGCTCCCTGAGAGCGTCCAAATCCTTTTTCTCTGCATATTCAGGTAATTTCTCGATTTGAGGTTCGGGAGGCGCATAGTAGCCTTCCAGCCGGTATGTGCGGAAGATCGCGCTTCCATCCTGATAATTGAGCGCTTTAGTGTAAATCGCACCGTGGGAAAAGTCTGTCAGTACCAATAAAGCGCCTGAAAAGTCTGTGGGTACTGCTTTGGCCTCTTCCATCGATGCAACAGGGCGACAGATAATATTAAGTTGTCCACCCTGCTGGCCCTGCATCTGGGCCGACGGTTCCGGCTGTGGTTTGGGTATATTTGCCGCCTGCGGCATCTGCTGAGGCATTGGGGAAGGATAGGGGGTAGGAGCTGGGGCATATCCTCCCACAGGCTGCATATAGCCTCCATATCCATAACCGGGGTATCCGTAGGGCATTTTTGGCACCTCCATATTTTTGTTGCTAAGTAAAGTATAAAATAAAACACCCTTACCATTGTACACAGTAAGGATGTTTAAAGTCTGTAACAAGTATTAAATTAGCTTTGCAAGTTTTCTAAGGGCGTTATGATGCAATTTCTTTACAGTATTTTCACTGTAACCAATTTCTTCGCCGATGAAGATCAGGGATTTACCGTTCAGATATTTCATATCGACAACCTGTCTTTCGACGTCTGTTAGCTTGGCACGATTTACGATAGTATAGTATTCTGCCTTGCTCGGGATGTCTTCGAGTTTTCGCCGGGCCTCTAGCAGTTTTGCATCCATTTACAGCCCTCCTTTTAGCTCCTTGTAACCTCGCCATTGGAGTCTGTAATAATACAGGCCCCTTCCGGTACTCCCATGGCAGCCGCAGGGTTAAGGTAATAAATTTTGTCTTTGATCCGCTGCATACCCTTAAGCATGGCACCGTTTGGCCCCAGGTAATACCAATATGCCACCCCACTGGCACCGGTTACTTTCCGCCAACAGTTGGTTACTTTTTTCCCATTTTCGTACCAATACCATTTTCCGCCAACTTTTTGCCAACCGTCTTTTACAATGCCGAGTAGATTGTCTTTCGCCTTGTCCAGATCTACATTGCCGTCTACACCATCCATCCGGCCGGTTGAGGTGTATTGCCAGATTGTCCAAAGTCCAGTATAGGTGCATTCGTCGTTATACTGAGCGACCCAATACATAGTATCTGCATCCAGCAGACTGACATCAATCTTGTTATCGAACCAGTCTTTGGAGCCATACATACCGATTTTGTATCCGGCATCCTCAATAATCCGCAAAAACTCAATGCAGCATCTTGTGCGCGTATTTTTACTCATACCGAGAATATCCGGCTCATATTCTTGGTCAAAAAAGACCGGCAGCGTGATTTTGTCTCGATACTGGCTAATAACCTTTAAACAGGCTTCGGCCTCTTTTTTTGCATCCGCAATGTTGTCCGCATAGCTATACCAGTATACACCAATAGGGATGTCTTTTTCAGACGCTCCTTTGATGTTAGAGCTTAAATAAGGATCCTCCTGGAAATCGAATTTACCGTATCCAGCCCGGATTAAGGCAAAGTCAGCAGTGACTTTAGCCCAATCAATGCTTTCCTGATGGTGGGAAACGTCAATCCCCTGTAGCATTATTATCCTCTCCTTCCGCCTTTTTTTGCAGTACGTCAATTGCCTTTTGGATGATGCTGGGGATAGGTACACCCATCAGCCCGGCATTTTCGACGATGGAGATCAGCTCATTCGCCGAATATCCAATAATAGCCGCGTTACGTACAATATTAGACGTACCAAGCACAATGTCCAGCCGTGAGGCCACCAGCACAATCAGCAGTACAACCCCTTTCCGGCAAAGGCCTTTCCAACCGGCCCGGCTCTCAAGTGTACCGCTCTCACTTTTAGGGCTTTTGTGCCAGACTGCCGCCACTAAAATACCCATGATGTAATCGATAATCATTAAGGTTACCAGAGTTATCATAGCTGCATCCCATCCACCAAAAACCTCGGCAATCACGCTACCGACCACACCAATACCTCCGCAGATTGCGACTTTAACGCCAGAAACGTCCATTACGCTACCTCCTCCCAGTAGGGCGCATACTCATCCGGGCTCCATACGCATACCACGCCTGCGGGCGCAATACAGTTGTAACGCTTGCCGTTATACGTCATCTTGTCCCCATTATAGTACCATTTGCCAACCACATACTCGGGGTACTCCACCGGCTCCACACCGATGGATGCCCCGCCGCCAGCTTCCAGCGCCGCGACCCGCCGGTCTAAGTCCTCAAGCTTGGCGAGTACGTCAAGCTCTGCCCGTGCGTCGGGACTCTGCTTTGCCATCTGGGTCAGCTCGTCCCGCTGCTCCTTGTCGATCTGCCCCTCCATCCAGAGTGTGGTCAGCTTGTCCAGCATCTCGGTTAATTTGTAATTGCCGGACTGGATAACATTTTTTGCGATGTCATACATTGCCATTTGTTGTACCTCCTAAGATTGCCTCGCTGATTGCGGCGATTTTGTTGTCAATATAAGTTTTTGTGTCGGCCACATAGTTGACCTCAATCCCCGCCGCCGGACTGCTGTCTGTCGTTATCGTGGTATTCGGGTAATACATTGTCAGCTGATGATATGCGTCCATAACCTCCTCCGGCAAATCCGTCTCAATCGGCGTATCCAACGGATAAATTACAGTAGCCCCGTCAGACAATTGACCGGTAGTGGACATATACACATCTCCAACATCTTCATTTGTATAATGGTCGATCTTACCAATCCTTTGTATATGCTTCCCACGCCCGAAATCTATTTCGTCACAAATCCATTCCTGCCCATCTTTATCCATATAGTTCCCGTTAAAATTGATGGGGAGCCCATGAAAGCTACTCGAAATAGAGTAAGTTAGGAATTGTGCAGGCTTATATGATTCGTAATCGCGGTTTACATCATTTCCAAGAAGAACCATAGTGTAATTGTTAATAACAGTGCAAGAACTAGCACCAAAATAAGGATTTATAAATATTTGTACTTTTACAGTACCTTTTGGAGTTTCAAATACTTCCGCTTTTTTAATCGTTTCTCCAATTTCCCTAAAATTCATATAGCATATTCTAGATTCGTATAAAATTTCTCCAGAAGAAGAAAGACACTTATACCAGTGTTGTGACTGTCTACTGCCTCCTATGCCTTCTGATACTAATGTCTGACTCATGGTAACGGTATACATTTGATTTTCTACGGCCAAAAACTCATTCATCACATTTGAAACTGAAAGGGTTTGATCAGGCTCAACGTTAATTAAATTTAACCCCAAAATTTGCAAACTAATATTCTCCGCATCCCCCGCACTCTCGATCTCAATCGGTGCCTCCGGTGTGGGCACGCCATCCTGCACAGACTTGCCGTACAGATGCAGCCAGCGCAGCTTGGCGTTTGCACTGTCCGATATGCTGATAACCTCTCCGGTAGCGGTCTCTTTGATAGCAATAGCCTCCGACAGCCCATCAAGGTTATCCACAATGCCTTGTACCGTCCCGGCTGCTGCCTCCGCGGCGGTTTGTGCGGTTTCCGCCGATCCAGCCGCCTGTGTTGCTGCGGTCTCGGCCTGTTTGGCAGTCTCGGCGCTGGACAACGCGCTGCTTGCCGCAGCGCTCGCTTGTGTTGCCGCTGTTTGTGCTGTCTCTGTGGATGCCGCCACCTGCTGCAATGCGGTGTCCCTGGCACTGTTAACCGCAGTAACACCGGCAGTCTGCGCCTGCGTAATCTGTGTAATAGCCGCCTGCGCTGCCTGTTGGATGCTCTGCACTGCACTGGTATTGTCAATCGGCCCGGCGTCAATGGTAGTATCGGTATTAGTCGCCGGATCATGTACCGTAACAATAATATGCTCGTTACTGTCAATCTGCACATTTGTGATGCTGGCGCCCTGCACGCCCTGCACGCCTTGCGGCCCGGTGTCGCCGGTGTCCCCCTTCTCGCCCTGTACACCCTGCGGCCCTTGCGGACCGGTATCGCCTTTGGGGCCTACTAGGGATGCAAGCCATTCTTCTTCTGTTCCTCCGAACCCACGCTTTTTTGCAATCGCATAGGCCGAATAGGCTCCTATCTCTTTTTTAATTGCCATATGTCGCGATTAACACTCCTTCCCCATTGTCGGATAGGTCAAAGTCGTTAGGTGTATTGTCTGCTCTAATCATGTATAGTATTCCATCTTCACCCCCTTCTACGAAGAACCATCCAGCCGTTGAAGCCCCTTGTTCTGCAAGTTCAGACCATTTTTTCGCTTCCTCTTCGGAAGTTTTAGCCTGTTCAGCAGATTCTTTTGCCTTGTCTGCGGCCTCTTTGGTTTCCTCAGCCATTTTTTCGAATCCCATGTCTTTAGCAATGGCATTTCCATTTTCATCGAATGTCACGACTTCGGGGGGCTGTCCTTTTAATTTGTCCTGTTTCTTTCCGAGAGCCGAAAGCATCTGCTCATAGATATCCGGGGTAGGGGAGGGGTGGTTGTCAGGGTCATTTTCGCCCCCTTTCCGGACTGGGATTCCGGGCGATATGGTGGAAATTTTTTGCTCCATATCTTCCCCGGAAGTGGAAACGCCATAAACAGAAACATATAGGTATCCGGGAGTTTCCAAGACTTCCCAAGGGATTACGCACTTCCCCTCGGACAGAATCGCTTCTACGGTTGTCTGTCCGTTTACGAAAACGGCTGTAATCCCTAGCCCGTCCCAGTCATTAGACAAATTAAAGGCTGCATAGTGGGTGTTTACGTCTCCGGCCACAATCTTTTCCTGCTCGGCAATGCAGATTGTGGAGCCGGTTACTTTGTAGATTATCATGGTATCACCTCTTATACTAATCCATATCCGTTTAGCGCTTTAATCAATTTGTTTAGATGAGTTCTGAGACTATCTACAGTTGGAGTAGTATTTAATTCTGATACATAGTTTTTACTGGATGTAGTATGATTGAAAAAACCCAATCTACTTCCAGTATGTCGTTCTGTAAATTCATTTACAGTTATATTCAATGTAAAATTCGAGGATCCATTAAAACTAACGCTACCTGAAGCATCTCCTCTTAAAGTTAATGTCCTTGAAGTTGTCCATCTGTCAGCTGTTTCTGCTCTATCTACAGTCCCACTGCTTCCCATGCTTGTATTGATTGACAAATTTTGTGATCCATCGAATTGTCCAGAACCGGTAACTGCTCCGGTTAATTGGATTGTTCGTCTGTTTGATAGTGCGTCTGCATTTTCCGCACTTGTTGCGGTTTCTGCCTTGGTGGCGGTATCTGCAACTATATCTTCGCTTCCGGGTTTGCCAACTGGGAATAGGGCAATGTATGTCCCACTGTCTTTCGCGATGTAAACCCTTTGCCCAGCTTTGAATTTACAGTACAGATTGGCTTTGTAATGCTTTTCGCTGGGTTCTTCGGATCCGGGGAAGATAAGGGAAACGCCATCTTCGTACACTTCCCCAATTACGGCAAAAGAATAGTTTGCCGCTTCCGGCTCCTTTATCGCCTCCTCTTGTTGAAAATCCTCAAGAATCTCACTCACAAGAACACCTCCCTTTGTAGCGTATGCATCATAGTTGTACCGGCCTCAAGATCAATTTCCCACCCGGTTTCCAGGTAGATTTGGTCTTCGCACTGTACTGTGTCCAGCACATTATGTGCCTTATCAAGCTCAGTCTCAATTGTCAGTGTTTCGGTCGACATCATGCTTTCGGTTCGCCAGTTGTCCACATAGGCTTGCAACTCTTCCTGAGATGCGATATTGTCCAGTCGTTTAGGCGGGGCCTGAATCCTTCCTCGCCGCTGGATAGACAGGATAGAGGAAGCGTCATTGTTTTCAGCCTTCGCAATCATCAGACTTTCGTTATCTGCGTTATCGACATAAGCTATAAAGACATTGTACTTATCAAATACGTCTGTCTCTTTGGTGTTGTTCACCTTCAATATGGAGTATTCGCCGGACTGGTAAATGTGTTCCAACGTCTCAGCATTCAGCGTCTTTTTGGGATTAATTCGGGCGTATCCCTCGTTGTCAAACCATAGCGAATCATAGTTGATTTCGGATAACAATGTATTGATAATCGTAAGATATGCCGTCCCGATCTCCCAATCTTCCCGGTCGGTCCGAATAGTGGCTGTGGAGGTGGTTACCATGATCTTCTCAATACCGGATTCGATTAAGAGAGCCTGCACCACATCCGTATATTTTGCCCCGGCTGTAATGTGGTAAATCCCCTCTGTCCGGTATCGGGATGGGCGGAAAGCACCGTCATACCCCTCTATTTCGGTTGTCTTTACTCCATATTCGTCCGTGGTTTCGGTGGCAGTGCCAATGTAGTATTCGCCTAACTTGTTTTCTATCCCGTCAATCGTTGCCCTAACAGATACCGTATCATTTAAGATATCTGCCCCCTCAGGCAAAATCAGCCTCGCCCGTAAGCTCTTTTTGATTTCGGCATCCGCTGTCATGCGCAGGGTAGGGGCTTCGACGCTCAACGCCTCGCCAAACTCTACCCCATTCCGCAGGATGTAAACCGAGTATGAAATATTATGGATATTAAACGTCGAAGCTCACCTCCTCAGAATAGTCGATAACCGTTATATCAAAAGACACGTCCGGCCGCCGGACATATCCGGACAGCTGCAAGTTGTTCAGCACGCCGATAATCTTTCCGCCGGTATAATCTTTGAGTATCACCAACTGCCCAATTAGTCTACTTAGCTTTTCGCCTTCTTCTTTCCAGACCGTGAAACCGAAAGTCTTTGTCCGCTCCCGGAACATAGAGCTATACGCTACCGGATACATTCGCCCGGAATAGTACTGATAGGAAATATCCTCCATATGTGTTTCCGTGATTTCCGGCATACCGCCCCGGTTTACCCGAAGTTCGATCCAGTCTCCACTGTCAACAGCCGCTATAATCGCGTGTTCCGGAGCACTGTACAGGTTTAGGGTTTCAGATTCGGTATAGTTCCCGGCGTCGGTTACGCCCATAATCCAATAGGCCGACTCTCCGCAAATGCCATAATCGATATAGGCTGTATCTGTCACGCACGCAATCGCTACGCCATTTCTCAGCACATAATATGCTTTAAAGGTTGTATCTGTCCGCCAACTTAAAACCGCGCTATAATCCTGCACAGACCCGCTCAGGCTTATATTCCCTTCTGGCGTGTTTTTGATAATAACCGAGGTTGCCGCATCATCAGACCAAACTCCGAACCGGTTTTCAATTGCTACTGTAATTTGTAGTTCTCCATCGGTAAAGTAGTATGGGATTGTATAGTTTTTCCTTGTTCCGAATACAATTCCGCTTTCATAGCTTTCGGTGGCGCTTTTTGCAGTCAGTCGGAAGGCTTGCTGTCCGCTTGCCTGCCAAGTAATTGTTACTTTGGGAGTGGTGGTAACACTGGAAATGATAGGGGGATTGGATGCAGCACGAACAATAATGCTAGCTGTTTCGGACCATTCACCGGCCACATCATCGGTATTATATCCTCTCACCTTCCACAGCCCAGTACCGGCTATGAAAGTATTCGCGGGAACAGTACAGGAAGGGGAAGTGGATTCCTGATGCTGAAACAGGTTTTCCCAGCTCAACCCGTCATTATTGCTGTACTGGAAATCAAAAGCATACTGAGGGAGGCCGGTGTCCGTCTCATACTCCCACTGGAAAACATTATCTATTTCGCCGTCAATACTGGCATTTACAGGATAAACAGGCTTTACAGTAGCCGTAGAATCGGTTGTGCTGTAAGTCCCTACATCCGTTTCCCAGTATGTGTCTTCCAATTCGCTTTTCCATCGGATTTTCCAGTAAACGGTTCCGGAAGTGGGAAAAGTCTTAGCCGGAATGTTAACGCCTCTATAACTGTCTGGATTGTTGGGGTCAAGTGTCAATGTGATGGTGTTGCCAAGGCTTTGCGTGCTACCCCACTGGAATTGGATGTCAGTGGGCATAAACACATTTCCGGCAGCGGATGCAGGTGCATCTAAAGTCCAGGAAATTCTAAAGCCATTCAGATCATCAACGAAACTTCCGGATGCAGGGAGGATATCTTTTATTTCTGGGTCACAACGTTCCCATGATATACTAATTCTGGGTCGATTACTTCCTCCGCTTGGCCCCACAAAATTTAATATTGCATCTCCTTTATATCCAGAATACCCAAAATATAAGGCTTCGCTTAACACGGCAGCAGTATAAAATGAAAACACATTTTTGATGAAATCGTTGCCATAAAAAACAAATGAGCCAGTTGTATCATCCATATACGTAATATTATATGAGTTTGATCTACTGGAAATTAGTCCTACGGCCGTTGGTGATCCTACAGAAAAATCAGGTTGAACATATCTAACTAAGAAAAGATTTGCACTGTCATATCTATATGTTTGCTTGGGGGAATAACTACTTAAATATATATATCCTTGATCATAATTTCGGACAAGATAATTTTGATAATAACTTGAAGATTGCTTTATTTCATCTAAATCAAACCTAAAGGTTGTATATTTTGTTGGATATCCAGTTGCTCCATTAGGATTATTGTATGTGCTATATATACTTATTGTTGAACCTGTTTGCTTAGTTTCTTCCCCGGTTTCGCTATCATACAAATACCAGGACGTAGGATATAGTGTTTCATTTCCAACTTGCCGAAAAGCCATCTTCTCACCCTCTCACATATCCCATTCTTTGCGTTATCCGCTGGTTTTTCATCTTGCTTTCGATTTGCTGGTAAGTCCGGATATCGTCGACCTTAAAGGTGTTGTTGTAGGTCACATAGTAGTTTGTCCTCTCACTCCCAGCAGTAGACCGGAAGGCACTGGATTGGTTTGCTGTCAACACTCTTTCACCGCCTCGGAAGTTCACAAGCTCAGGCCCGTTTTCACCGACCCACGCCCACCCGGACGCAGCCGAGGCCGTACCGCTTGCATAGCCCTTGCTTTTCAGCTGACTTTTCAGGTCGTCCATGCTCGGAATGTCACCGTTTACGTCAATATTGACTTCTTCCGGCACGCCCTTAAATGCCCGCACAAGGGAGGCAATCGCAGATACCAGTAGGGCAATGACCAACACAACACCCATGATTTCCAGCGCCAGCAGCCCGAAGGACGTCCCAGCTTTCATCGCGGCAGGTGCGGCCTTGGCGAGCGCCTGTGTTGCCGTTGCAATCCCTTTCGCAGCCCCAGTGGCCGCAATCCCAAAGACAGAGCCAAAAGAGGTTACAAGCTTAATCACAATGCCCAGCACTGCTATAATGATATAGATAGGAGCCGGAACCTGCATCAGCACATCAATTACATTGATCGCCACGCCAACAAAGTCCGCAATAAACTCGGCAATATCGGAAATGACATCCTTGTTTTCGGTCAGGGCCTCTGTAATGCCGGTTAAAACCTGCGTACGCAGAGGGTCAAGGATTTCTCCCAATTCTGCCAAAGTCTGGTTATACTCGAATTCTGCATCAGCGGCTTCAACGAGCGTTTTGTTATTTTCTCGCCACTGGTCATTAACTTCCGCCAGCCCCTGCCTCTGTAACAGCTGTACAGAGTAGTTAGCCCGGCTTGTCTCTGACATATTGGCAATCTTTTTGTTATAGCTGTCAACATTTATACCCAGCCGCCCCAGCAGTTCCGAAAACTGCCCGGTTGCTTCGCCGGTCGCAATTGTTTCCTGCAAGCTGTCTGCAAGAGATTCAATCTTCATTGTATCCGGGAACTGGATAACCGCGCCGGATAAAGCTTCCACCGCCTCTAACAAGCTGTTATCGTCAAACCCAGCCGCCAGCAGGTTGGACACGGCTTCTACATTGGAGTCAGTTTCACCGGTAATGGCATTCAGATTTCGCATAGCCTCGGATGTAGTTTCCAAGGAAACGCCGGCCGTTCTTGCGTTTTGCTCGAGGAAGGACATTTCAGTCCGAAGCTCCCGAGTTTTGTCCAGCAAATCAGCAATGGCACCAACGGCCATTTCTACACCGCTTACAACAAGTTCAGAAACCGTGTGCCCGAAAGCGGTCATACCGGTATTGGCGGACTGGCTTGTTTCTCCGGTTTCATCCATCTTTTTTTGGAGCCGGTCAGCAGTATCCGCCCCCTCGGACATTTTGTCCTCAAGGTCTCCAATTACACTTGCGTATTCATCAGACGTCTTAATGTTTTTGTCAATACTGCTTTCCAGCTCCAACATCTGCCGTTCCAGCTTTAGGGCCTGTCGGGAACCATCGCCATGCTCCTCTACAACCTTTTTGTATTCCTTCCGGTAGCTTTCCAGCGTATACCTCTGGTTGTCAATTGTAGCGTTCAGCCGGTCAAGGTTCTTTACAGCCTCTTCCAACCCTTCTGTGGTAGGCTCTATCTTGAGTTTCTTCGCGGAGTCGGCAAGTTCATCCAGTTCGCTGTCAACGTCTTTAAACCCGCTTGTAGTGCGGCTCACAAACTCTTTCACGGTATCGTTTAATTTTTTTATCGCATTATTTAACCCCTTTTCGTCGATTGACATATCAAGGGTTACGCTTCCGTCGGCCATTGTATCACCTCCAAGGCTCGTCTAAATCGTCATAATATCCCTGGTAATCCAAAGCCACCTGTGCTTTTGCCTGGGCATAATTGTTCCGCATTTCCGGATCCTTAATTTTGCTTAAGTCAGTAGACCGCAGCCCCATTCGCTTTTTGATCTGGGCATCTTCCGGCAAAGACTCAAACAGCGCCATAAACTGCCACCAATGCAGGTCTTTTTCTAGGTCAAGGTCTATCCGGGCATAAATCAAGAAATCCGCCCATATTGTAGGGCTGTCTTCTTTCCAGTCTAAGACCCTTTCCCGGCATGTAGGCGTTATTCTGGGTTCCTTTTCGCAGTTGTAAAACCGAAAGCAAGCTTCCAGATCATCCTTCACCTGAGCTAAATCAGACGGGACACTCTTCCGGAAGATCAGGCGGTAACTGAGATAAATTTTTTCGTTCTGTAGTAGCGGAGCTTCCCAGATGCTCCCGAACCGCATCCATGTCAAGAAGTCTGTCCGCACTGTCTGCCCGGCTACTGTCTTCGGAAGATTCGTCAACAGCATCTTCGGCATCATCTCCTAAATAGTCTTCCAGTAGCTTTTCCCGCCCCGCAAACAGGGATTTATACAAAAACGCGCAGAGGTTTAAGTGCTCTGTGCTGTTTGGCCTCCTCTGCGCGAAAATTTCGTTGTATTCCTTTTCTCCAAGACAGCCGATAATAAAGTCTTGGCAATCTTTCATCAGTTTTTCGTTCGCGGCAATGAGTTTCTGCCGAGAATCCTCTTTTTGGTTTTTTATTAAGTTAAACGCTTTCTGCATCTCCTGCCCGTCCTTAACGATTTCTGGAAATGCATTTACGACCCCTAGAATCAGGTCATTATTTGTAGGGTCGAATTCGTAGTCTTTCCCCTGAATCCTAACTGTGGGTTTTTTATCAAAGGTAAATTCCATTCTGTTACCTCCATGCCCCCGGGGTTCCGGGGGTTATCATCAGGTGCTTTCTTCGTCTTCAGCCGTCCACTGTACGGTGATGGTAGTTCCATAAGTTACCTTGGCCGTACCTCTTTCAGGTTTGCCAATCAGGTTCAGGCCAACGCCGATAGTTTCGCGGTTCTGGGTATCGCCGGAGCCATCGTCGGAAATGGTCAGGTTGCCATTACCTTTCCAACCATTTACACCGGTGACATTGTCATAATACTCAATGTATTCTACGTTTCGTTTATCCAGATCGTAAAGCGCATCAATGAAAACTTTGTCCTGGAACTTGTCCCCGATAACACGGAAACCAGACCAGGTTCGGGAAACGGACTGTGCGGTAGTTTCGATTTCTGCCGTCCCTCTCTGGTCCATCGGGTAATAGGTTTCGGAAGTCTCGGAAAAGCTGTTACCCCTAGAGGTAATCCCTCTCGCTACCTCAGCCCATTCCGGTTGCTCGGTGGTGCCAAAATTAATCAGGTATCGCTTGTTATATGCTTTCGGTTTGATGTATGTCCCGGGCATTAATACCCCTCCTTTTCGTAGATTAGGTTGCACATGATTTGATATGTTCCGGTTTGCCCGTCCTCTGAAACGTCCACAAACTGCCCGTTTTGGGCTGTTACGCTCTCTGCATCAATCCCATCTCCTAAATCGGGGAGGGAATAGTTTTGGGACTGCACCCAGTCGCAGAATTTTTCGATGAACGATTGATTTGCCAGCCGCTCAGCGTCCTCAGCTGTAAAGCAAACCGCCTGCAATACAAAATTGTACTGCCAGCGCACAGAATGCGCCGCGTCTACTGTAATTACACTTTGACCGGTGGGGAAGATACCATAATCTTCCCGGTCATCTTTGGTGTAATCAATGTGTTCGCCATTGGAAAAATCATCCAAGAAAGGGCACGTCATAAGCCATTCCCGTACTGATTCGATGATAGACAATGCTTCACCTCCTATGATTTGTTGAGGCCAACAAATCGTTATTTAACTTGCTGGTAACTTTCTTATTATCTAGATTTTGATAGGTAAAACCTAGTTTTATCTATATTTTGGAGACAAAAATCTAGTTTTAGGGTCTATTTTAACTTGCTGGTAATTTGCATCAGCGCATTAAAAAGCGTTTCATCTCTTCAAGCATTTGTTGCATTTCGTTTTGTTTCAACCGGCGGTCCCAGTACGGCCCAGCCAAAGAATTTATGGTTTTTGTGTACACCAAATTCTTCTTCGTGGGCCGTCTGGGCTTACCGGCCATGACTTTACCATAAAATAGGTAACGCATCTGTGGGCCTTTGACAGTTACAATACCGTTCCGGTGTGAGTTGGCCCCTATGGTCAGCTGTTTTTCCGGCTCTTGCTTGTCGCGTGCAGGCATATATTTTTTCATACGCGGCGCGACAATGGTTTTTACCCAAAAGTCTTGGGCATCTTTACCGGCAAGCTTGTTGCGCAGATCACGGGGGACAAAGTACTGTACCCCAATTTTCATCGCGCACTCACCTCCCAGTGTTGCATATCTGGGGATCCGTAATCACACATTGTTAAGCGTAAAATGGATTTGGCTTTGTATTCCTGTACTAATGGTTTAACGGTTCCGCTGTACACATAAGGGCAAATCCCTCTGACCAGATAATCACCTGTATCAAGTCTTCCTATATATTCCGAAAACGGAATAAAGACCTCGGTCTCAGAATTTGTCTTGTCCCCTTGTGCACTGGGTGTGACTCCGGTTGTTTCCTGCCAAAATGCCTTTATTTCGTATCGCTCAAGAGTGCTATGCTCCCAGTGATACAGAGTTGTATCCGTTAAGTACATCATAGGCAGTTAATCCCCCTATACAGCAGCCCAGTACCAGCTAAATACATCCTTATACCGTCATATAAGGCACTTTGTACCTTGCCGGAACTTTCGGAAAAGTCAGAAAAAGTTGCGCCCCCATAGCTTACAGAGTACTTTCCCACCGTCTCGGAGGTTTTCCCCGCGTGTTCGGTAGCTGCATGTTGGGATTCACTGTAGCTGTAAAAGGTTTCGGCGCAAGCGCAGCAGGCGTTCAGGACGGCCCTTTTCGAATTACAATCCAGGGCCTCGCAGTCTGCATAACCTATAATGGTAGCTATGTAGTTACTGGCCTTTGTGGCCATGGGAGTAAAGGATTCTTCCGGCACGAGTGTGCCGCCAAAATCATTTTGGTAATAATCGTAAGTGGCACAAATCATGCCGGGTTCCTCCTATTTTTGGTTAAGTAGTTTTTCGACGTCTGGATAATTTAGCAACCGTCGGCTTGACGCCTTCATTCTGACCTTCGTCAGGTTCCGTCGGCAGTTGCGTTATTCCCCCGCTGGTGCATAAGGTGCATAAACGGCAAACGGGAATTTCTGGTTTTCGTCCTGCGTGTAAGCGGTAATCGGGTCAAGGATTTCCCAACCCAGCCGCATTACGCAACGAAGGGCTACCATGTCCTGTTGCGCAAGGTTGTAAATAACAGTCTTGGTAGACGGGTCTACAATGGTAGCCTCAGTCAGAATCTTGAAGGTTAAATCCTGCCTGATGGAGTATACGAGCTTAGAAAAGTCACCCATGATAATCAGGGCCTTGGTTGCATTAAACGCCCCGTTCATAGGGAAGATCATGGGAATACCGTCAAGCGCGTACCGGGTAGAACCCTGCATATCAGTTTTAAACAGAGGACGCTTGTCCGCGTCTACCAGTTCCCGAAGCTGTGCCCGCATCGGTACGGCACCCAGCGCCAGGTTGGGGAGAGTGCCGGAAGATTCGACCTTTGCAATCAGGCCATTAGTGCCCATGATATCCTTGTAAATATCCGGACTGGAGGAAGCCTGGGTTACAACCTTGCTTGCAGTCTTAGCCGAAGACACGATATCTGCCCGCCAGTTAGTGGGCTTGCCAGTACCAAACAGAATAGCCGCATCAATCGCCCTGCCGAACTCCTGCTGAATCAGGGGCCGAACCTGACCAAAAATGTCGATGGAAGCATCAGCTAGGACGTTTTCGGAGATAGGCACAATACAGGCCAGCTCCTCTGCATACATAGTCTTATTGCTCCAACTTACAGTGGTAAGGGGCTTATGATCGGTCTCAGCCTTAAGGAAGCCAGCAGTGGGGAGAGTATCCAGCAGGTTCATCTTTTCCTGCGTGGTGGTCATATTCGGCAGCCGACGGGCATTATTTAAAACCGTAGACTGTTGGATTGCGCCCTGAATAATCTCAGGATAAGTACTAGGGTCAAGAAAAGTGGAAACATCAGTCCGTAAAATACCGTTATTTGCCATTTACTGTCCTTTCTATACAGTAAATCCACCCGCCTTTCTGATCGCGTCGTTAATTGCTTTATTCGCGTCTTTTGCCGTATTGGAGGCGGATGAACCGGGCACACTCACTTCAACGCGCCCTTTGTTTTTTGTCGGATGGTCTTTGAAATATCCTTCCGCCGCCGTGGCAAAGTCGGTCTTGTCGTCTACCAGCTTTCCGATTTTGTAAGCATAAAATTCCTGCATTTCTTCATCATCAATGCCGTATTTAGACAGCACCTTTGCGTTCTTCAGGACTGTAAGCTCTTTCTCAGCGTCAGAATATTTCCGCGTCAGTTCATCCAGCTGGGTCTGTAAAGAGGCGCTGTTCTTGCCCTTCTCAGCGTTATCCAGCAGCACTGACAGTTCATCTTCCGATGATAAGTTCAGCTTGCGGAGAATTGCTCTCTGGGCCTTCCCAGCCTCTCTCGCGCACAGCCTGTTTACTTCGTCCTGCGTAAAGATTTTCTCATTCTGCGCAGGTGCAGGTCCTTCAACAACGGTGGTATTCTGGTTTTCGGCCATTATGAAATTCCTCCTATCCGGTTATTTGTCCGGTAACATATAGTCCCGCCTCGCGGGTCACGAGTTGTCTTTTTTCTCTTTATTTGCTATCGTGGCGGCCGATCTCACTTGACCGGCCTGCTTCACGCCATAGCCATAGATTTGCGCCCTCTCGGGCTGTGTTCTCAGGCCAGCAGCCTTCGAAAACCGCTTATACTCTTGTGAGATCGTTTGCAGTTTCAGGGCGGCTTGCTGGTAAAGGGGATCTTCTTTCCCCACGCCCAAAGCCTCAAAAGCCAGGATTTGACGCTTGTATTTTCTCTGCGTCCGTTCCAGTAGCCTTTGCCTCTGTGTGGCTTCATAGGTCGTATACTCCTTTCCGTTGTAAGCGAAATTTGGCTTGTCTATCTCAGCCAGTTGTTTTTGTGTCCACATCCTTTCGGAAACTCCATCAATAAATACCCGCTTTGAGTGGCGGCAGTTGGCACCTTCCAGCCCATCTACCTGCCCATAGCCGGTGGAACGGACAAAATCAGGGTATTTCCGTTTAAGGTCTTCGCGGCCCCATTTGTCTTTTTCGGCCCAGTAGTATACCTTTCCTTGCCATAGCTTATGGTTTTGGTATCCGGATCCACTGTCACGGGCTCCGCCATGGGCGGAAACCTCCACAAGAGGAGACTCGAATTCTTCTAGATTTTGGTCATTGACCTTTTCTGCAATCTGGTTCATCCCGGTTACGACGGCACGGCGTACAGCAACATCCATTTGATCAACGTGCCCAGAGGCGTAGGAAACAGTTTTAAGGCCGGATGCAGCCAAATCCCTTACAGCTCTTTTAATGGCCTCTGAGGCCGTTATACCGCCGCTCAGGCTCTCTAACTGCGCCCTGTCCAAAATGTGCTGATACACATCAGCGGCAGGGAGGAAGGTTGTTTTGCCTCCATCTTTGACCGTAAATCCCAAAGACTGGGTAAGGTTTTTAAAGGTGTTTGCTGTCTGCTGGGCTTCGGCCTTTAACTGGTTCTGCAAGTCCTCGTTATCTTCCAATTTTACGGGTTCTTTTCCGAGCTTTTCATACACTTCATCTTCGAATCTTTGGCTTTCGGTAGCAGTCTTTTCGTATAATGCTTGCACTTCAGAATCTGCTAGCCCCAAAAACTCAGCTATCTTGTCTTGCAACTCGTTTGGATCATATCCTCGCATCATTAGTGCCGACATTTGAATTTCGGCTGTGGCTGTTATATATCCATCTGCCTTAATTCGCCTGCAAATATCAGAAATAATGAAGTCTTCCAGTTCTTCTGACAGCCTTTCCAGAGGCTCTGGCCGTCTCACATAGTTCTCAGGGGTAATCATTCAGCTCCACCGCCTGCATACACATATTCCGGTTCCGGCTCAGGCATCATCTGTCGTGCCTCTTCTTCGGAAACGTTGTATTTCTTCGCAAGGTAAATTTCGGGCTTGAGGATTCCGCCAGATACATCCAGCCGCATATCATTAAGCATCTGCTGTTTGTCCTCGATAATGGAATCGTCAAAATCTACCGTTACAGGGGTAGTATCTAAAGCCTGTCCCATGTACATCCGCCCAAACTCTACAATTATGGAGCATAGGCGTTTGAAAAAAGCATCCAGCACAATTTCATGCTTTTTCAGCGTCCGGAACATATGGGAGTTTTCCGACACAACCTGAGTGGCCGTCGCAACGCTGCCGGTATCAAACTTGTAATGTCTCTCCCCAAATCCGCAGCGCATCGAAAGAAGGTTAAGATTATCGTTAATGCCTGTCTGCATCTCAGCCGCCCGAATATTGGGTTGAATTGGCTGTACAAAAGGTTTTGGGTCGGCAGAACTCCCAACCGGAAGCTGGTAAAAAACTACATCGGATGAATCAAAAGTAGGGGAACCATCCTCGAACCTTACCGCCTCGGCTGTGACCATTACCCTTGTCTTGCCCATGACAAACTCGTTGATATAGGCATCGTAGGCCGTATCCAAACCCTGCATGATATCTTCAGCACCGGAAAAAACAGCTACAGAAAACGGGGAATCCGGGCAAATGTTGTTGCAGATATTTGGCTTAATAAAAGCAAACGGGGGAATGGTCAAACCGGTGTCCCATACCGCAACAAGATTTTCAAATGGCTTTAGGCTTCGGAAGTCCTCAACCTCGGTAAACATCTGGTTTGTAATATCGAAAACCTTGTTTTGTACAATGTAGGTTTCGCCGGGTTTGGTGTACATCTTAAGCAGGCAGTAGGTTTTATCCCCAATGGTTGCGTTGTGCAAAAAAGCACATTCCAGGCATTCCCCGTTCTCGACCAAAAGTGGAATAATCTGCTCGCCAACAGAAAAACTTAAAGAAATGCCACTGGCGTTTGTAATATCTCCATCGGAAGAAGTCTCCACATTGGTGGGATAGGGGAGGCAAGCAACGAGGCCAGACCAAAAGGCATTTTCGATAGCCTGATTGCCTCGCACCCAGAAGTTATTTGCATCCAGCACGGACACAATAAACTCCTCAGTAGTCTTGCTGTCCTGGTTGATATGTACTTTTTCGTTGAGCAGTAGGTCGGCCCAGTCTTGACAAACCTGTTTGGCCATATTAAGCGTCAATCGCTGACAAGGGATTTTGTTCCGACCATTGTAAACCCAGTATTTATGGACTTTGTCTACCTTGCCTTTATACCAGGTGTGCCAAAGCTTGATATGGTCATATATATCGGTGTCAATCTCGTACCCCTGGCCCCTCAGCCAGCCGAAAACGTCCATCTTATCACCCTTTCTTCGGCCGCATCCGGGCCAGTTGATACAAAAAGCTCTCCCAGCTGTATTCGGCGGCGTCCAAGCTGTCAATATCGCTTGTGCCATCGTCCAGCCGGATATCCTCTAATTTGGTATCATCCCATACAGCCGTTGTCATAGCCTCCACAAGGCTTTTGCAGTCTGCCGTGTAAAGTAACCTATGTTCTGCTACAAGGGCATTTACGCCCCGTATCCGGTCTATAATGGGATTTTTAAGGCTGTTTCTTACACCGGGAAAACGAGTGGTCATGCCAGCAATAAGCGTCTGCTCTGCGCAGTCTGCATATATGTAAGCATATTGCCCGGGGTATTTGGCTTTGCACTCCCGTATAAACTCATCCAGTTTGTCATAGAGCTGGTCGGGCGTTACCCCTTTTGCCTCTATCCGTCTGGACATTAGGTAAGTTATGCCCCATCCTCTACGGATGCCGGTAGCCACGAAAGCATGTGCAGATTTGTTGCCGCCAAAGTCAACTCCAATCTGCACAAAGTCATATATTGGCCGGTTGGTTAAATAATCCTCTGGTGCATCCGAAAATTGCGGGAAGCAAAGGCCATCTGCAACACATCGAATCCCTAGTATATCCCGCTTATACCAAACAGTCTTTTGGTCGTACTGGGCTATGATCTCTTGTAGGCGCTCAGGGGTAATTGTTGCATTATCTCTGAGCGTAAACAGCTGGAAATTACATCCGCCGGGAAGCTCTCCGGCCTTTTCCCGCTCTCTGTACAGGTCTATGTAGTCCTTATAGATTGCTGCACCGGGGTTGGATGGGTTCAAGTCCCAAAAGAACTTTCGCCGCTTTGCGGCAGCTGTACGGTTAAAAGCCTCTTTGATGAAGCTGTCATGATGCAGGTTAATCTCGGTAGCAATCCACATACCGTAAGAGTTACCCCGAATCCGCTTAAAACTGTCTGACTTGCCACCGCCTGCAAAGATAACAATCTTTTCGCCAGTCTTAGTCAGAAGGTAAAGACATTCATTTCCCTTGTATTTCCCCCATCGGCACCGGCCACGGTACTGATATTCCAGCCCGAACCCGTTGCAATCTCCTATGTTGAGCTTTGCGGTGGCGGAAGTGGCTCCGGAAGCAACGTGTATTTTATCTGGGGTTGTCTCTAGCTCAGTGCCAAAGGCAAATACATTGTCAATGGTCTTACCGGCTCGGATTGCCCCTTCGGCAATGTTATATGTATGAGTCCGGCAAGCCTTGATATAGTCGATATGTTTGGGCGAAAATACGAAATTAAGTGTCCTGCTTTTCGTCCGCATAAACTTCCGCCCTCGCCGAATCTATGTCTTCGATGTCGAACTTTTCCTCAGCCTTTTTGGCTTGTTCTTTTTCAAACCGGAACCGCTCCAAATCCAGCTTGAATTTGGGGTCAATTCCGGCGTTTTTGACTACCCAGTCCGCCGCTTGGACATTGCCACTGATTGCCTTTGTAATCATCGTCACGACCATGGCGGACTGGTAGGTCATTTCGTCCGGGTCTATCCCGTATGCCTGCAAGATTGCCCTGATCTTTGGCTGATTGGCCGAAACCGGGTTATTAAGCAGCTCTTGTATGACTGTTGACAGCAGTTTTTTTTTACGTTTTGCCTCAACAGAGGCTTTCCCGGCTTTGCTTGCCCTTTTACTACGCTCTTCTGGCGTTAATTTAGTGCTATCCGGTAAATTTTGAGGATTTCCGCGAGGCGTACTAATCACCCCCTGACTGCCTCTGTAAGCTTAGATAAAACAAGACGAATCCTTTTCCCTTAAAATGTGTTTAAGGGCTTCATTTGGCCCTGTAAGTCTGCACGGAATACGGCACAGCTCCATGTTGGTATTGTATCTTGCTTTTTTGTCGAGAATGTCATCATCCATAATATGCCCAACAATTTCTGTGGGTTTGTTGCAGCAATACATAACCTGGCCTTTTTCGTTGATTGCAATCTGAGACCAGTTAGCAGCACATTTGCTAAGTTTATTTTCGGGCTGGATGAAATTCCATTTATAATTCAATTTTACCCGAGAGTCGGATACGGAAAGACTATTTAAAGTCTCAACAATGGATAAATATTGTTCCATCGCTTGCTTTTCGGAGTAGAATTCGCCTTGTTTAGATTCTACCGGCCGGAAGGAAATATAATCTACCGGCAAGTCTGCATTGGCTGAATAAAATTTTTCGATATCGCAAGCATTTACAACTACCATTTGAATACCAAGGGATGTATTGGGGCTATGCTCTTTACGCCACGCGTCATATGTAATGATATTCTGTCGGACCTTGCCATAGTTTGCCACGCCGCGAATCTTTTTGTAGCTGCCCTCATCCCACGCATCCAGCGAAACCTTTAAGAATTTGGGCTTTACAAGCTTAAGCTCGTTAAAGTTTGTATTGACGCCGTAGGAATAGCCTTTTTCGTCCATCCATTGACAGATCTCTTCGAACTGAGGATGAATAGTAGGTTCTCCTCCGCCGGTGAAAATGAATCCTCTTACCCCGAGGTCATACATACGCCTGACATACTTTTTGACATTTTCTAGCGGCATATGACGATACATTTTTTTAATACCCCATTCGTCATAGGTACAGTAATGGCAGCGGTTATTGCAGTAGTCAGTTAAAAAGATATCTGCTGTAATAGGCCGTTTTGACCACACAGCACGATCTGTCCAATAAAACAGCTTATCTCCGGAAATTACATTTGACATGATCAACCTTCCTTCCGGTATTTTGGAGAAATGATTTTGGGTACGCAGTTATTCCAACTGATTTTGTGATGGATTCGTTTGTGCGAGGAATTAAGCATAGATATTTTTACAGCTGAGGGCATGGACATTACAGCGTAAAAGGATTTTATGTAGGTTCCGGATTCGGAATATGCCTCAGTCATACCGCCGGACAAACTTTGCGTCTGGATTTGTTTAATAGCTACCGGTACAAGTGAAAAGAAAAGTTTTCCACGGCTGCCTAAGGTTGTATATGTAACAACATCCTCATTCATTGTACCGCGAAAATCGAACGGATTATCTGTCCTGCAAATAAAAGAATTCATGGCTTTCCGCAGAAGCCTCTTTTTGCAGTTATCATTCTGTGTCCCGCCTACAAAGTCACCGTTCTGGCAAAGCGCAACGGTTGTTGCGCCAGATTGATCTAAAAACTGAATTAGGGAAAGTATAATCTTATCTAAACTACGAACATCTTTGACCAATAATTTACCTCCATCTGCCCAACGATATTCGATATTGCTGTAATCATCATCCAGCTCCATAAAGTAAGTAAGGCCTAAATCTTTTGCAATTTTAAAACATTCGTTCCTAGAATAGACAATTGCCCTGTGCTCATTAAAATTGTCCATAGTATCCGTATCATCATAAGCTTTTTGTTTGTCAAATACCTTTACAGCATCGGCTCCATATTTAGCCTTATAAGCTTCCAGCTGATCATCCTCGTTGTCGCATATAAAATAAATAGGCCCTGTATACCCATGCTTTCGGATAGTGTTATGGGTTACAACATTATCTGCTCGGCCATGTGTCAAAATAAAAACAGCGAAATCAGTAAAATCAATATTTGACCTTGGCTTTATGCGATTGGCAGTGGATAGATTAAAATTGTCCCAGTCAACTACATTTTCGGTGTCTACAATCTCTCCATCCATTTCGTTTTGGAACATATAGAAAATATTTTTTGCTTTTGTGGCTACGGCCCTGATACTGCTTTCCTGCTGTGTACTTCCGTTTTTTCGATTTCGGTTTAAACTTGTTTCAGCGCTGCACCGAATCCAAAACAGTTTGCATTTTTCTCCGGTGAGCAAAAGTTCACGGAAGATTTTTTGGGATACTACCTTGTCGCCTTCTAGCACAATATCCTTATTTTTGGGAATGAGTTTTTTTACCTGTTCCACAATTAAAGGTATTTGCGCACGGGAAATTCTATCCAGGCCTTTAACTCGCCTGGAATCAAACCATTTTCCGACGAGAAAGCAGGCATCAGTTTCGCACAAAGTAAGGATATCTTTGATTTCTTTTGCGTTTTTCCCTTTTATAAAACTGTTAACTACGAATGTAGATTTCCCACTACAGGAAGGGCCAATTACGATATAAATCATTCGTCAGCCTCCATCGCCTCGTGAATCAAATTGGCCAAATTAGCAAATCCATTTGCGATTGCGTCATCCACATCGATAATCACAAGGGCAGATTTTTCCATCAGCCGTTGCATCTCGGGGGAGGCATGGGCGTAATACTCTGCACAGTTCCGGTAGTTGAACACATTATGACGTCCTGCCGCGTCAATCAGGAAAGATTTTTCTTCGTCGGAAACGGAAGAGGCTTTAATTGCCTCAATCAGGGTTTCGGTTTTTGCTTTGTCTACTAGTTCGGAGATGTCTGGGCAGTCTCCGGTAATTTCATATTGGGGGATTTTGACTTTAGTTGAATAGGTTTCGTCCAGCTCTTCGGCTGCTTCGTCAGTAATATCTCCATCAAATCCGAAAAGGCTCATATCAATATCGGTAATGGATTCCAGTTCGACGTTTAAAAGATCAACGTTCCAGTCTGCCAGTTCGGCGGTCTTGTTGTCGGCAAGTCGGAAGGCTTTGATTTGCTCCTCGCTTAGATCATCTGCCAAAATGGTGGGCACTCTGTCCAATGCCAGCATTTTGGCCGCCTTAAGCCGTGTATGGCCACATACAATGGTGTTGGTTTTGTCAACGATAATAGGGTTTTTAAATCCAAACTCCTTAATGCTTTCGGCCACCGCTTTTACAGCATCATCGTTATATCTGGGATTGTTTTGGTATTCCCTCAGATTTTCCGGATCCTGATAAACGATTTTGATATCAGCCATTTCGTTATCCTCCATTCGTTTTGATTTATTCTTGATTTACTTGTCACATTTGTTCTGTTCGGGCCTAAAAGAATTGGTGCGAAGGGAAAGCATCTTCTCGCGCACCAATTTGTCTACAACTCTTCCGGGGTTTTTAAGGCCGGACATGTAGGCCAACTTTTTTAAGTTGTAATCTGTTTGGGCAGTGACAAGTATAGAAATCCGACGCCTGTTTTTATCTGCCATATGTTATTCCTCTTTATTTTTTACAATCGCCAGACGGTTAAAGTTCTTCTTAGCCGCTTTGAAAGAAGCATTAAATGGGTTCAATGCCTCCCAATATTTACAGCTGTGGTTAATATTAATCTCTTCGCAGCAATACACCTTCCCTTCAGCCTCTTCCGAGATATGTTTACAGTTCGCGCAGCTCTTTTTCATCTCCACATCTTCCTTTCTCGGCGCGGCGTTCCATTTGTCGAATGCCTCGTTTAGAGTGCTTCCATCCGGCCCCGCAGCTCCACAATTTTTGTATTTTATATAATTTTCAAAGCCTCCGACGGATAAATTCTCACTCCCGCAAAACGGGCAAGGTTTAATCTGTTTCATTTTCTTTTCTCTCCACGACTGCAAAACTCACCAGTATCTACATAGCAGTCGTTATACAGGCACTTTCCTTCCCAGTCGTCAGCTCCAACGTTTTCTTCTGGTACAAAGTGCTTACAATTCCCGCACCTCACAATCGGCGCATACTCCACAACCTCATCCGCATCCTTACCATAGTTTTTCATGGCGGTCTGTATTGATTTGTAGATGTATGGGCCTTTATAGCCAAGGCTCATTCCAAACATACCGAATGGAATGAAGATGTGGTCGCCCTTATTTAGGAATTGTGCCATCGTTTTTGACCTCCTGTCCGAAGTACCGTTTTACTCTCCCCTGTAAATCTTTCGGGATGTCGGGGTAGAGCCTCCGCGCCCAACTGAGCACCCGGAAGATGCCGTAATAGTATCCCCACTGGCTGCCTGTCCACAGGTCGCTGTCGATCACTATATCGCCCTTTTTGAGTGCACCGTAATCCGTCAGCGCCTCGGCGATGACATAGCATCGTTCGGCATCCGGCGGTTCGATGCTCCCGTTAATCCAGTTTACTTTTGCCATCGTCTCTAGCCTCCTCCAACATGTAAGGGCACGGCCCCTCTACGCAGTAAATGATTTCGCCGTTTGCGCTGCACTTACTGCACACTCCGTTATCATCGGCATATCGGCATTTATAGCGCTCCTCCGGCGGTT
>ERZ1090879.323-NODE-323-length-31041-cov-46.011134_pt1 | contig 31041 bp, 32 predicted proteins | sample MGYA00478472_ERZ1090879 | MGnify/ENA primary metagenome ERZ1090879 (study PRJEB33644, sample SAMEA5815723) | chicken gut metagenome | biome: Chicken; feature: Gastrointestinal Tract; material: Caecum | place: Ireland | collected 2019-01-01 | study: A study of the... | reverse complement strand
TAATATATCATATATTATTAATCACCAAACTATTTTTTTTTGATTTTGTGTTTTTTTTTGGCCCTCCTCCCAAAAAACCCGGGGGGGGGGGGGCGCCCCCCCCCCCCCCCGCCGCAGGCCAGACTGCGCTCATCCTTCCGCAGGAACAGGCAACGTGATGCTCAGGCGAAAAATCCCGTCGTCGCAATCCACCGTCATCGCGCCGCCGTAACGCTCCACGATGCGCTTCATGCTGATCATGCCGAAGCCGTGATTCTCCCCGTCGGGTTTTGTCGTGACCGGAAGCCCGTTCTTGAACACGATTGTTTCTTCGCAGCAATTCTCTACCTGAATATAGAAAAGCTTTCCCCGAGCGGAAGCTCTGATCCCGATAAACCGACGCTCCCGATCCGACACTTTGAGTTCCGCACGGATAGCGTTATCGATCGCATTGCCGAACAAGGAATAAATGTCCCCTGCCCGCATAAACGAGAGCGTTTCGCCGTCGATCATATAAGTGAAGGCGATGCCCTCCTGCTCACAGATGAAGTATTTGCTTGTCAGCACGACATCCAGCGGTTTACAGCCCGTCTTAGCAATGGCATCATAGATGACTACGGCGTCCTCCATTTCCTTGAGGGACTGTTCAAACTCCCCGTCCGCGCGGCTCCTGAGCGCAATCAGCTGATGCTTGAGATCGTGACATTTGATGTTCACCATTTCAATTGCCCGCCGATCGAATTCATACTGTTTCTCCTCGCTGATGCGCAGAGAATCGAGAATGGCATTCTGCCGCCGAAGGTTGTTGCGGTCATACATTCCGAATAACATGAGAAGCGAAATGATGTCATAGCATATGAACAGGATGCGCCAATCAAAGAAATCCGCGGAACCGGGCGTCTGTCTGTCGTATTGCATCAGGTACACGATTGCCGTCAGAATGAGCATGACAACGATCATAACAAGCCGCTCTTTGCCGAATCCGCCGCCGATATCTTTCAGTTTCCGCACACCCAGTACAAAACAGAGGAGATGAACGGAAAGATAAATGAGCGTCTGCACCGCGATATGCAGCACGTTCAGCTGCGCGACGTCCCATCCGAACAGCCCCACGCAGAAGATACATACCGAATAAGAGAGATTCTGCACACCGATCGCCGCCACGCAGCAGAACAGCCCGTCCCAAAGATTGCAGCGAAAACAGAACATGAAACATGGGAAAGAGACAACGCATGAGACCAGAAATGATATATAGGGAAAGATCTCCCCGAACAGCATCCCGAGACAAGCGGCAAGTACGAGATAAACAACAACGGCGCCGACAGCGCGCAGCGCAAAACGGCTGCGCCGCTCCAGATAGATCCCGCACATGCCTTCGGCGATCCCGAGCTGTACGGCATGCAGAAGATATCCGAAAAGACTGCCCGTAAGAAACTCTTCCAGCGGGGACACCGCCAGCAATACGTCCGTCATTGTCCGCCCCCGTTTTTGAAATAGTTGTTAATCGCCTCAAGCAGCTCTTTCTTTCTGCGGCGGCTGATGGGGACCCGTTCCGTGCCGACCGTCACTTCGTTCTCGTCGATCGCCTGGACATAGCGCAGATTGATGAGATGGCTGTTGCTGCAACGGAAAAAGCCGTGTCCGCCCAGTTCCTCCTCCGCCGTCTTCATGCGTCCGATCTCACGGAACGTCCCCTCCTCCGTATGATAGATGAGATAGTGATCGAGAACTTCCACAAACCGAAGATCGCGCAGAGAGACCCGCCGCACGCTGTCCCCCCGCGAGAGTACAATATCCCGGGTCGTCTCGCGGGCGAGTTTCTTTTGCACTTTATCCATGAGCACGGAAAGCGGAAAGTAACTTATAGGCTTGATCATATAGCCCATGGCGCCCACCTCGTACCCCTTGAGCGCATATTGATTCATGCTGGTCACGAAAATGAGCGCCACATCCTCGTCGAGACGGCGCAACCGGACGGCGCACTGCATGCCGTTCATGTGCGGAAGTTTGATGTCCATAAAAACGACGTCGTATCTCGCATTGTAGTCGCTGATAAAATCGACGCCGCTGGAAAATGTATCGACCGTAAGTTCAACGCCGCGCTTGAGTTCATACTGCCGCAAAAAAACTGTCAGATCCCGCGCATACGCTTCTTCATCCTCGACAATGGCAACTCTGATCATCTTTTCCCCCTGATTTTGGTCATACTTTATGCAAGTATATCACAAAATCAGCGAAATGCAAGGATCCGGAACAAAATTCCGTCCTGTCGGAATAAGCCTGACCATGCCCCGGGTGCCGTACGATTCTCCGGGATTGCAGAAAGAAGTGTTTCCGCGCCCGACCGGCGCAGTTTTTTTCTTGCCCGCTCGGATCATCCTACAATGAATACATCATCCGGAAATTTCCGACGGGAAGCGGCAAAAGTAACCGTATCCGGGTAATGTCCCACCGCAATGAACAGAATAATTTTTTCGTTATCCGGTATGTTGCCGCAAATCACTCTTGTCGATTTCATATCCGAAAGCTTCATATTGCTCAATAAAATCAATCAAGCTGTTTGCTTTATCAACGCCGAATCGTTCACGCGGACGGCTTAACGCCATTCCCTTCTCTAAAATATGCGCTTGCCTCAGAATCTTGGCTTCAAAGGAATTTTTGGAATGTACTCCGGGATTATTATAATTCCATCTTTTATATTCCCTATAATCATTACGATATTCTCGCCGCAGCTCTATCGTCTGACGGAGATAATGTTTCAATCCATTGATCAATTGCAGCATTTTGTTTCCCCTATTTTGAAGTTGCCTTCAGCTCTTGTGAAAAATTTTCTGAAACAATCTTACGATTGGCTGTCTGCTATAGAGCAGCGCCATGATCAGATAGCAGATCGCGGCACAGATCGCCGCGTCCAGGATCAACCCGCCCCATGTGGACACCGGCAACAGGCATTTTATGCCCCACATGATCGCCAACAGCACGGGAATGGACAACCATGTTTTTACCGCCTGCCATATAAAGGTCTTTTTGGGAACGCCCAGACACCATGCCGCATAAACAGAATTGAATATCACATATCGTGCGACCATGATCACGGTGCTGGAGAGAACAATCGCATACACTCCCAGCGATGTAACGTGAATGAGCAGCATTACAAGCGCAAAATTGAACACTCCGCAACCCAGGCTGACCAGTACGGGAATTTTCAGTTTATTGGTTACAACGCTTAACTGCGCCATGCTCGCCGTCGTCGCGTTAAAATACGACTGGAGCAGCGTAACGGTAGAGAGCGTTGCGATGATTCTGATCTCCTCGGCGGAAAGGCTCGACTGCCACAGTGTATAAAACTCCGTCGAAAACACAATAAATCCGCAGATAGGCACAAATAATAGGACAGCCAGCGTATTGATGGATTTCTTTACGCTCTTCACCAATTCATCGATCTGGTTTTTGGCAAAAAAAGCGACGAATACCGGTGTAAACAACGGCGCAAGCGTACCGATCACGGCGCCGAACTGATTGGGAAACGATCTTGCGACAGAGAGCAATCCCATCCCCGTCGCTCCGATGAACAGGTTGGCGATCATCAGATCCAGCCCGTGCATGAGCACGTTGCTCAAACTGGTGAACGCCATCCAGCCGCCGGACTTTGCCAGATTGAACACATATTGCTTCCCGGCGTATTTTTTGAGATTGACCGATATATGCGGCGTGAGAACTTTCGTCAGAGAAACATTCATGACGGCAACGACCACACCCGCGCCCAAAGTTGCCAGCGCGATCCAGTAGATCCGCAGAGAAATAAAATTGAGAAAGATCACGATCAATCCGAGCCGTACGATCTGATTGATGATATTTCTCATCCCCTGGATGTCCGTCCTGTTCGCCACAAAGGTCGACGTAGTGAATACCGTAGTGATCAGTTGCAGGATATAGGCGCCGAAAACAAGCGCAAACGTCAGTTTGACGTCAAACCGGATCGAAGCGGGAATTTCAAGAAATGTATCCAGATTCGGAACGATGACGGTTCCGACCACACCCAATATCCCCGCCATGGCAAGATTGGCAACGATCAGGCTGTTAAAATACTTGTTAGCGCTCTCATAATCATTGTTATAATAAGCCGTCGCGATAAACCTTGCCGCTACCGAATTAAACACACTGGTCAGAATGCTTGCGTAAGAAGTGAAATCGTTGGCAAGTCCGATAAAGCCATAGGCTTCCGTTCCGATCCCTGAAACGACGATCGGCGAGATATAAAAATTGATGATCAGCTGCACCGCGAAGGCCAGTATATTCATGGCAATATTTTTTGACATCTGCCATCTGTTACTTGCTTGTTTCATCGCTCTCGACTTCCTTCACTTTACTATTGCGTCCCGCGTTACACCTCTTAGACAATGCGATCGTCAAGTATATTCCGAAAATTCATTTTTTGTACAGGCCCTTGTTCTCAATCAGACGAACCACCTGTTCCGTCGTCTGATACGCCTCCTGTCTCCCCAGGGTCCCGATCTGTTTTAGCCTCTGCTTGTACGCATCGTAATTGCATTCCAAACGATCAAAATACGCAGTCAGATTCTCCGCGGTCAGTTCGTCTATCGAAATGCAATAATCGGACAGCCCGACCTTTTCTGCAAACCCCTTCATCTTCTGCTCATATGCCACGGAAAGAAAGGGCACCCCCATCTTTGCGGAAAAAATATTGGAATGATATCGCATTCCCACAACGGCATATAGTTTGGAAATCAGATACTGCTGAAAATAGCAATCATATGTATCATCCACAACGAAACAGCCGCTGACAGAAAATTCTTCCATATATGTTTTATCGCTTTTTGCGCCGAAAAGCTGCGGAATGAACACTACGCCATAGCCGCGCTTTCGAACGGTTCCGATCAATCCGAGGAACGCGTTTTTTATTTTGTCAGAAAATTCCCGTCCCCGATATCTGCTGTGCCATTGAAGATCGGTCACGGTAATTCCTATCGCGCGGTCATACTTTTGCAGAAACTCCTTCAGGGAATGATACGCATCCAGCTGAAGAGAATAAACCGCTTCGTCGATCGGATGCTGAAATGCAGAATCCAGCGTAACCGAAACCGGCAAGCCCGGGACCAAGTCCTCTACGAACTGCGCCGAGATTGCTTCTCTCAGGCATACAATATCCGCATGTTTTAAACATTCCGCAATTCTGTGGCGGTACTGCCTGAACGGCCCCATTGACGGTGCGTAAAAAATATACGGCTTTTGAAAGTATCTGATGAGATCGATACAATCGAGCAGCGTATATTGCCGATAAAGATCTCCGATACAAGGACCGCCCGGAGCATAGAGCGCCAAATCGCACCAACGGACTGCCTCAATAAACTTATCCAAAGCCAGCCTGTTTTCCTTTTTTGTCCTTGTCTTTGTAGCCGGAAGCAAATTGTATCTCCCGTGAGACCGTATGGAAAGAGCATACTTCGCCCGAGACAGGATATACCTTCTCTGCACATTCGCAAACGAAGGTATGATCTCGATATCGTCGTAGGGAAGCGTTTCCACCCGCATGGTTGCGAAATGTATTTTAAACTGAGCGCGGGGAAACTTTGCCTTCAACTCATCGATCATTGCGCGTATCGCAGCTTCATCGCCGCGGTTGTACCAATTTGCCGCAAAAATCAATATATTCAATCCAAACACCTCTCTGCTCAAGGCTACCCATTGCCCGATTTTTCAAAGACCGATGCGATAGCGCTTCTTACCGATCTGAAAACCTCTGCTCTTTTCGTCCCCGGACTCCGTCCCCTCCAAAACCGCGCACACGATCGCAAATGCGATATTGGTGGTATAAGAAAGAGGAAACAGCGTATATATTTTTATCAGATCCGACAAAAGCAAAAAGAACATCGCACGGTTTTTTCGCCATGCATCGATCATCAGGCGGACATAGAAGAGAAAGTTCCATATCACAAAAGAAAAGCCGTAGTAGAAGAATATCCCGAACATTCCGTTGTCATTGGCATAAATCCCTTCCGAATATCTGATCGCGATCACCGTCTGGTGCCAGTCGATATTGGCGAATCCGCAGCCGAACAGGGCCGTCTTCCAATCGCTCAACGTCTGCGTAATAAAAAACTCCCGTCCGATATCCCGGATCCCGGATGTGTCGCCGCCGATACTCTCTTCCGAGTTAAATATCATCGTCAGAATATCGCCCCCCACTTCCGACGTCAGAAACGCGATCGCTGCGGCGAACAGGACCCCGACAAAAAACAATTTTCTTATTGTAAAGCGTATAGACAAAACGGCAAGTCCTGTTCCGATCAGGAGGCACACGATCGACATACGCCCTTTCACGACCGATAAATTCAAAAAGAGCGTCACCACAATAAAGAACAAGTCCGAAAATACAAGTTTTCTCACCTGCAGCAGCCGCATCAGATGTACAAAATAGGAGATCAGAACAAAGGAAAGGGAGACATACAGGCGCGTCGAACCGTATCTTTCGTTCGACATCACAACCATAAACCGGACGCTGTCGCCCAAAATGTATTGCATGATCACAAGAAGAACGTATATAACGTTGACGACGTCCAGCATTGCAAAGATCGTACGGACGTTGATCTCTCCCCGTTTCATCGCCTTGACGATCGGAAAATACATCAGACACGCAAAAAGCCACGTTCTCTGCGCCCTGATCCCAAACCAGAGAGGCTGTCCGTAACTGTAGTTTGCCATGATCGATGAGACAAGCACGAAAAAAATCGGCATCAGCATTGCCCATTTATACCGGTATTCACATCTGCCTCTTCGCGTCAGAAGAATATAGACGATATAGACGATCTCCAACACAACTGCAATATCGGTCGGATCCACCGGCAGCCCCGAAAGCATATAAAAACCGCTCAGGTTCAGGAATACAATGAGCCCCAGAAACAGTGCATGTTTATTATAGCGGATCTCCAGACCGCTGTTGATCGATCTGCCTTTTATTCTGATATTTTCCATGATTCAGCGAAAGATCTTATTTTTAATAAATGCCAATGCCAGATATACCCGATTGATCCTTTCCGTGATCCATAACATCATCAGCCCCTTGGAACGATAATATTTCTTACAGAGATACTGCCTCGAGCGGTAGGAATGTCTTGTCGCATGTATTTTTTGCAGAAATTTCTCGTCCGATTTTTTCCCGGAACGATGATTATGAACATAAAACTGATCCAGTGCGAGAACTTCCCGATATCCTTTCTGTTTACATTTGATCCCGAGAATATTCTCTTCGTTGTACAGAAAAGTATTTTCATCCAGAAAATCCATTTCTTTCAGGCAGGATACCTTGGCAAGAAAAAAACAGCCCGCCACACAATCGACCTGCGCAATTTTAGGGGCTATCACCGGACACACGAAAGCCTTCTTCCTTTTTTTTCTGCCCGGCAGGCAATGCCCTTTCCAAAGTTCGGAGCGGGACGGAATATCCCACGCCGAAGCGTTGGGATCATAATTTCCTTCCGCATCGATGACGCACCCCCCGATCAAAGCATAGGACGGATCGGAGTAGAGTTTTTCCGTCATGACGGAGATCACCGACCCTTCGGGTATCAGGATATCCGGATTGACGATCCCTACCGTATCCGCCTGATACCGATCGATCGCAAATAATATCCCGAAATTGTTTCCGGCGCTATATCCGAGATTGGCGCTTGTCTGAAGAACGTCGACGCCTGTTCCGTCATACCTCTCCTTGAGCTTTTCAAAAGACGTGTCCGGCGAATGATTGTCGACGATAATAATATGATAGTCTTTCCGGAACGAGAGCAGCCGATCCACACAAGCGACACAATCGCCGTACGCGCAATAATTCAGAACGATCAAGGCAAGATTTCTCATATTTTGCTCTCCGTTTCCGTCCCTCGCACTTCCGTGATCAGTCGGTCGAGATGCGCTGTAAATCTTTCGACGGAAAAAAATTTCGCTCTCTCTGCGGCTTGATTTCGGATACGCTGTTTTTCATCTTCCGATAAAGCCGTTATCTCCCGAAGTTTTGCCGCAAGAGCGTCGCTGTTTGCTTCTTTAACAAGATAACCGCTTTTTCCGTCTTCTATGATTTCGGGCAGCGCCCCGGTCCCCGCACAGACACATATCAGACCGGATGCCATTGCTTCTACGACGGTTATTCCGAAGCCCTCCTCCCAGACCGGCATATGAAGAAAGATACCGGACTGCCGCAGGAGATCAGGCACATCCCGTCTGACGCCCAAAAACTTCACGCGCCCGGAAATGCCGAGTTCATCCGCCAACTTCTGCAATTCTTTCCGATAAGGGCCGTCTCCCGCTATACTGAAACAATAATCGATATCTTTCAGCCGTGCCAAAGCCTTCAAAATCTCCTGCACCCCTTTTTCCTCTATCAGCCGACCCACATAGATCCACTGCCGCACAGGAAAAGCGTTCCCCTCCGCAGGATAAAAGCGGGAAGCGTCTACCCCGTTATATACCACTTCCGTTTTGCTTCGGGACACCCCGAGATCTGTCAGCAGGCTCTCTCTTACCGATTCGGAGATCGCCACAATGCGATCCGCCCTGTTGAGCGATCTCTTCAGCAGTATCTTTTTTGCAAGACTGAGAACCTTCCTCCTCGCCCGGCACATGTCCGCAGCATTTCCGTGCGCATATGCGACTGTTCCGAGCGAAGGATACTCCCGCTTCAGGCGCATCAGCGCAAAATGAGAAAAAGGATCCGCGTGATGCGCAATCACCACGTCCGCCTTTTTTTCCCGGCAGATATCGCGTACTTTTTTGTATAGAGCAATATATTGTTTCCGATTACTTCCCGGTTGTACGACATCTATACCGCATTGCAGCATCTCATCCGCAACGGCTCCGCCCTCCCACAAAAAGAGAAAAGTATTGTGCTGAACAGAATGCAGTGCAAAATCCTTGCATAATGTTTCGATGCCTCCGACGTTTCCGCCGGACAGCAAATGAACCACATTCACCTTATCACACGCTCCGATTTTCATTATGAACGTCATTCACCTTGCAATGACGCAGTAATTCATACCCCCCCCCTGTACAAATGCATTTTGATCAGAAATTTTTTGAGGGTCTCTTTCAGGCTCCGCTTCGGATAAATTCTGAACACGATCCGATCATATCTTTTTCCGCTCCGCACCGCCTGAAAAAAATATTCCTTCTCCGCAGGCGCTTCCGTCGGCGCTTGCAGCTGTGCATTGTTCCGAATCGCCCTGTCCGGATCCACGTCCAGCAGTTTCAGTCCGGCCTGGTGCATCAGGCGCACGCCTTTTTCCGTCTGGCACAAAATCAGCGATATTCCCTGCCGCATTTCTTCCGCCGCAAGATCTGTCCCCCAGGAATCTCCCAGCGTGATATCCGCCGCCCGCTCCGTTCGCGCATAACGGCAGCAATAACAGCTCTCCGTATAGCAAATTCCGTTCAGAAAAGAGATGAGATAACTATCCGTCACCCCCGGGGTCCCGACGCCACGCTCGTCGGTCTCAACCCGAAACCCTGTTTTGACGCGGAAGCGGATACTTTTCACGTCTTTCAGCGTTCTGCCGTACTGCCGCAAAAACAACTCCAGAAGCCGCGGGGAAGGCGTTCCGTGGCAGATCAGATCGACTGTGTACAGATTTTCCTGCAGCTTTTCACCAACAAAAATTTTAAGCGCGGCGACCTGACAGGGCAAGCCGATAAACAGCACTTTTTCGCCCTTTTGAAGCAATTCTTTGACACGTCTATACGCACCCCGTGGGTTACTCTTGACGTATTTAGAGCCTTGAAACCTGTCCAACACCCTTTCATCGTGCGTTGTCTCAAAGACAAACTCCCCGTCACGAAACAGACAGCTGCATGCATATCCGCCAGCCTTGACGAAAGCGCGCATGAGCGCGGACGCAGCGCCGCCCGAAGATCCGCCCGCACGCACCCGTTCATCCTCCGCCCATCCCTGATGCCATTCAATGGGCTTAACGAGTTCTGTCTCACGATTGTTCTGGCAGATCTTGCGGCATAGGTTGCAGCCGATACACTTGACGGGATCTATTTCTGCGTTATAGGCACGAAGACTATCCTTTATGGTAATTGCATCCTTTGGACAGACTTCCATGCACGCCATGCAGCCCGTACATAGATCGGGTTGACAAACTGTGTTCACTTTGCTCCTCCAATCATTCCGGAGAGAATTTCAATCCCCTCCCTTCTCTTTTCTGACAAAACCTTATTGGCTTGCGTAAAATCAACCGACGTCAAAGCGAGTTCGACGTCGTTTTCATCTTTCAAGACGCGATCGGTCAAACCCGTCAGGCGGAGGATGCTCATATTGCGCGTGCTTGTCTCGCCGGGGAGAACTTCCACAAAGGGCGTATTGAAGGTCAGCGCCAACGCCGTGCCGTGAAAAGAATCGGTGATCAGGCATTGCGCATTCTTGATATAAGACAGGAACTCTCCGATATCGGGGCAGAACTTAAATTTACCGCCGCGTATTATCTGATGAAAAGAAGCAGATACGCGAACGAGCGGAAGTCCCGTTCTTTTTGCAACCGCTTTGGCGTAACGATCTAATTTCTTGTCGTTATGTATCTGATAGACAAGAATATATTTCTTCTTTGCCTCTGTAGTAAACTTATTCCAATATGTAGTGTCAAGCATTAACGTGGGGTCGATCACTTGCTTTGCCTGTAATCCCCAAGCATTTAACAGCTGAACGGCGCTATCTTCACGAACGGCTATCGCTGCATAACGAGATAGCCATTTTTTATAAAACACTTCTGTTTCCTGCGTAAGTTTCGTTCTGCCGAAACTTGCGGCAAAGGCTATTCTGCGATCGCAATCGGCAGTAAAAGACAAGCAATATGCACTGTCATAGGTGCCGTCCATAACGGGACCCCACACCTGATCGCTGCCCGTCATATAGATATCCGCTTGCGGCTTGTCATTTTGCATTTGCTCTATATCTGAATACAACTTTGTCGTATTCAGATATGTTTTACGCATTTTTGCAAATCTTTTTCCCGCTATAATGCTTTCAGGCTGCCGTAATGCAAGATATACAACGCGCTTTAAAAAATTATTGCTAAATGACGGCTTACCTTTAAGCAATGTTTTTTCCTGATTGCGATAGCTTTCGTCCTCGCGGATATAATCGATGATTTCACAATCTTCCCCGACAGATTTAAGTAGCTGCTGGGTTGCCATTGCCTGAAGCAATGAACCGTAATTTATTATTGCGTGTCTTGTAATTACTGCAATCCTCACACTGTTTACCAACTTTTTATTGCATTATATTCCTGATGTTTTCACCTAAATGTAGGCCCATCTCGTATCGGGAAAATTTGTTCAAGAAACTTTCTCGAGCATTTTCACCTATCTTCGTAATTTGCTCATCTGTTAATTTATATTATCTTATTGATACAACACTATTTTCAGCAAATAAGTTGCCAATATTTTTACCTAAAGCACTTAAGGAATACTTTTTTTTGTACTCTGTATATCCATTATCAACAAGCTGATCATAAAAATCTTTATCTTGCAATAAGACATTGGTTGCATTAACAAATGCCTCGTCATTCTTATCAATAACTAAGGCATTATATCCATCTTTAACATAATTGTCCACTGCTTTTGAATTGGTAATAATGATTGGCTTTTTATATTGCATAGCTCGCAACATTACAAGCTGCCCCGAAGAAATATTAGGATCTTTCAATGGAATCACTACCGCATAGCATTTATTCAAAATCTGCAAATATTCAATATTATGTATGTTATTATAGAGTATTACATTATCAGGCAACTTATCGCATTTATATGTATCCGCTAAAATAACAACGGGAAGAGGTAATTTATCCGCGCATTCTACCAAGAAGGCATAATCCCTATTGCTTCTGCCAACGGATAAAATAAATTTATCCGGCAAATCAACAGACGGTTCACCTGAACACACTTTTTCGTCGATTCCAAGAGACATATACTCAAATTTTTTCTTATCAACGCCAAAGAGATCGGAGTAATATCCAACCTCACTCTCTGCAAAAACAACGAACTTATCTACATACTTTGAACGGACAATCCCCTTGATAAATCTTTTATATAATTTCCCCACAATGCCGCCCTTATCTTTATAAATAAAGGTCATAACTATCAATTGATTTACTTTTCTACAATGGAATAATTTACAATAAAAAGCAAATATCAACCCATAAAATTGCTGCCACGCAACAATTTTGTCATAGCGTTTTCTATGAAAGAAAATACTCCAGGCATGAGCAAAATACCCAAGCAATCTCTGTGCATTTGCCCATTTACCTTTTATCAAACCCGAATTTTTCCAGCCTTTCTGTTGCCACTCCAGCTGAGTCGTCGCAGAAAGGGCGTTTAGAAACATCCAGTTTTTCGCCGGTAAAAAGTCAGTACACACAATATTTGCTTTTTCTTTTTTAGTTTTCATATGTCAATATTTCTACACCAAATTATGACAATACCCTTCTGTTGCGTCGAGGCGATCGGGGATAATTTTGCCGGGATTGCCGATGACAATGCTATTACTCGGAACATCAAAATTGACATACGCATTTGGTGCAATCAACACATTGTCGCCTATCGTTACTTTTCCGACGACAACGGCATTTGTGCCGATCCATACCTTATTCCCGATCGTTGGCGCCCCTTCACGCTTGCCGCGGTTTTCCCGCCCGATCGTCACCCCGGTTGCAATATTGCAGTTTTTTCCGATCTTCGCTTTCGTGTTAATGATGATCGGTCCGTTGTGCCCGATAAAGAAACCTTCGCCGATCTCCGTCTTAACGGGGATATGAAAGGCGTACTTTTTATCCAAAATTTTCAGTCGATATGTATAGTATAAGTACAGCAATTTATTATGCCTTGCATAGTAATTCGCCTTACGATAGGTCACAATACATTTCAGGCTGTGGTTGAGCAGAGACCACATAAAGTGGTACCCCCCCCCTTCACCGTAATAGCGGAAGAAGTCCGATTGAATGATCTTCTTCAGTTCTTTGTTCATTCCTCTTTACTCCATCTGCCCCCTGATGTCCGCGTCAACGATCTCCTCGCCGGTCTTAGTGGCAAGCTGTTCCTTGGACGCCTCGGAAAGCCCGTCATTGATAACGGCATTCAAATCGCACGTTGAAAGCTTATCCAGTTCCTCCTTGGTCACTTTGCCGTCGCGGTAGTCGCGCACGATCTTGAGTTCGTACATGCTGTACTTCTTCTTTTTGAAGAAACGCAGGAACTTATGGCGGATGACCCACCAGGTCGGTTTCCAGATATATTTGCGCATCGCGGGCGATACGGAGCCGATCATCCAGCAATTCCGATCGCAGCAGCGCACCTTTCTGCGCACGCTCTCCGCTGCGGGACTGCTCCAGAGTTCCTCCCACGTCTGATCGTTGAGGTTTCCCATGACCTCCTTATCCTTTGTCCCGTTGCACGGCATCACGTCGCCGTAGGGATCGATAAAGAAGGTGTCAAAACTCATGTCACAGGGCAACAGACGCTTCTGCCCGTAGATATAATTGATGAGTCCGTGGTTGAAGTACGCGCGGAACCACTTCTTCGGACTGTTGGAATTGAGAAGTTCGTTAATGAGGTTTTCAAAGTTCTGCGCGACCATCGGACGGTCGTGAATGATATTCTTTGCCTCCACAAAATAGAAGCTGTTATGTAAAGAAGCCGTTGCAAACTCCATCTGCATCTGATTTGATAAAAGATACAGCGGAACCAGATCGGCCGCATTCCTGTCCTGCACGGTCATACCGAAGCCGACGTCCTTCATGCCCATCTCGACCAGCTTTTTGAGCGTCGTATAGCCGCGGTTAAAGCCATCCTGCAGTCCTCTGATCTCGTTATTGGTCTGTTCCAAACCCTCGATGGAAATGCGGATGCCGATCTGCGGGAATTCCCTGCACAGCTCGAGGATGCGGTCTGTAAAGAATCCGTTCGTGGAGATGACGATGCGGTCACTCTTTTTATACAGTTCGCGCACGATATCCTTGAGATCCTGACGAATGAAAGGCTCGCCGCCCGTGATATTGGTAAAGTACATTTCAGGGAGCTTTTTGATGGTCTCGACGGACAGCTCTTCCTCCGGACGTGACGGCGCCTTATAGCGGTTGCACATTGTGCAGCGCGCATTGCAGCGATAGGTCACGATCACCGTTCCGTTCAGTTTTTTTCCTGCCATTTTTTTATCCTTTCCTGACATTACGATAGAGTGCGATCACCCGACCGACATATTGCACGGGATCAAAGAGCTTCTTTGCGCGTTCCAACGAGTTTTTGCACATCCTGTCGTACTCATCTTCGGACAACGTCATGAGCTGTTTTAATTTGTCCGAAAGCTCTCCCTTCTCCCGAAAGACATAGCCGTTGACGCCGTTCTCGACGAGTTCGGGCAGCCCGCCCTTATCGGACACAATGAGCGGCTTTCCAGACGCCATTGCCTCCATCGCGCTGTACGGTCCGTTCTCATACCATTCGGAAGGCAGAGCCACGCATCGTGCTCTTCGGATGAGATCCCGCAGCTCTTTTCCCTGTAAAAAGCCCTTAAATTCGATATTCTGTTTATCTTTGGCATATGTTTTCAATTCCGCTTCGCTTGGTCCTGTGCCGAGGACGATCAGCCTGACGTTCGCTTTGACGGCTGCATCGATGAGCGTTCTGACGCCCTTTTCCGGCGATAGACGCCCGAAATACAGCGCGTAACCGTCTTCCTCGCGGCAAAGTTCATACACGGTATCCGGCGGAAGCGGATTACGCAGGCAAACGATCCGGGACTTTGTGAACTGCGCCTCCGTCAGCTTATCCCTGTAAAATTCAGAAGGACAGAGAAAGACGTCCACTTTGTCGTACCAATGTTTTTTGCGGATATAGATTGCCTCGTACGCCGAGAGCATGCTCATCAGTTTAGAACCTTTGACGCATTTATTTCTGACACAGTTTTTGTAGTCTCCGTGCAGGCACTTCTCGCAGATGTTTCCGTTTCCGTCAAGCATGGTGTATGCGGGACAGACGGCGATAAGGTCGTGCATCGTCCAAAAGACGGGAAGATTCGCATCGTATTCCCTGATCGCATCCAGAACAGAGAGCGTTATCTGCTTGTGCACCAGATTCAAAAGAATAAGATCGGGACGTTCCGCGGCAAGGAGCGCCCTCATTTTTTTATACGCCTCCTTGGAATAGGCGATATGCAACACCATGTTGAGTTTGCTTTTGATGCCGCCCTTGACCGAAGCGTTGGAAACAAAATACTTTTCCTGCGCACAGGGTAGATTTTTTTCGTCCCGCATTGCAAAAAAAACGACTTCGTGCCCGGCTTGCCGAAACGCTTCGGCAAGCGTGAAATAGTAGCGCTCCGAACCGCCTTTTATGTAATGGAACTTGTTGACCAAAAGAATTTTCATCTTTATCTCGTATAGAGCTCCAGGGTCTGGCGGACGACCTCCTGCCAGGTATAAGGGATGACCATGTTACTGTGGGTGCGAAGATTGAGATTCAGCAATTTTTTGAGCTGATGCCGCAGCCTGTCCACGTCTCCGCGCTTGAACACATAACAATCTTCATTGATGATCTCCGTGTTTTCCGGAATATCCGAAACCAGACAGACATTTCCGTAGGAAAGCGCCTCCAGCAGACTCATCGGCATGCCCTCGATATCTGACGGAAGCACATAGAGATAGGCATTGGAATACAATTCCTGCAGTTCCTGCCCCTGTACGAAGCCTGTCATGAGAATGGTATCGTCGTCCTCCACCGCCCTGCATATCTCCTCATAAAATCCTTCGCTGTGCGACGGTCCGCCCGCAATGACCAGCTTTTTGCGCGTACCCGTCTGTTGTACCGCCTTCTTCCACGCCGGAATCAGGTACTGCAGCCCCTTTTCGGGAACAATGCGGGCAAGGAACAAAACATAATCATTCATTCCCAATCCGTACTTTCGCCTGATGATGTCCGCCTCGCGCAGTTCAGGCGCACTGACGCCGTTGGGAATATATTTCACCGTACGGTGATATATCTCCCGGAAGTATCGCTGGACATTGCGGGACAGGACGATGATTTCATCCGCATATTCGACAGCACGCCGCTCGCCCGCATGCAGGATGCGCGAAGCCGCCCCGCCCCATTTTCCCCGCTGCCAGTCCAGCCCGTGAATGGTTACGACCAACTTTGTCCCGGGTCGTTTATTCTTTTTCGGCAATAAATTCAAAAAGAAGCATGGACCTTCGGCATGATAATGCACGATATCCACCTGCTTCTTTTTCAGCATCTTCCTGACTCTGAGCGTTGCAAAGAAAGCATACACGATGGCGTCCAAAGCGCGCCGATTGACGGTAAAAACCGTTTCGATCTTACAGCCCTTATAGTTGGTAACGGGGCCGTACCCCGCACGCCTGCGATTGAGAATCGTCACATCGTTGCCGTGTGCCGCCATCCGCGTTGCAAGCTCCTCCACCACGATCTCCACGCCGCCCTCGCGCGATGGCACATATTTCTGTCCCACCATTACGATCCTCATATTCGCCGTCCTCTTTCGCTAAGGTAGCGCATCCTTTTATTCCTGCGCCAGCCCCTGCCACTTTTCGTCCTTTTCGGAGAGCAGGAGCGGCGTCCCGTCGGGCATGGTATAGCCCTGCGCCGAAGCGGTGCCGCGATACACGCCGGAGACACCCCAATCGATGCCGATGGCGGGATCGTTCCACGCAAGCCCCCCTTCGTCTCCCGGATGATAAAAATCATCGCACTTATAACAAAATTCCGCAACGTCCGATCTCACCAAAAATCCGTGCGCGAACCCGCGCGGAATGAGAAACTGCTTTTTGTTTTCTGCGGTCAGCTCCACGCCATACCACTTTCCATAGGTGGCGCTTTCCCTTCTGATATCTACCGCAACATCAAAAACGGCGCCTTTGATGACGCGCACCAACTTGGTCTGCGGAAAATTGATCTGATAATGCAATCCGCGCAGCACTCCCTTGCAGCTCTGCGACTGATTGTCCTGCACAAACGTGATCTTCAAGCCCGCTTCTTCCATGTCGCGCAAGCTGTATGTCTCCATGAAATAACCGCGCCGGTCTCCGTGTACGGCGGGCGTAATGACGCAAAGTCCCCGAATTCCGCCGACGTCCTTTTCCACTTTAATCTGCATTTCCGATCTCCTTGAGATATCTTGCCAGCGCATCCTGCCAGACGGGCAGAGGCGTAAATCCGCTTTCAGCGAGTTTTTTCTTGTCCAGGCGGCTGTTAAAGGGACGCACGGCTTTGGAAAGTCCGTATTCTGCCGTCGTCACGGGAATGACTTCCGTCGAATATCCCGCCCGGCGAAAAATTTCGCAAGCGAAATCATACCAGCTGATGTAGCCGCCTTCGTTGGTCGCATGATAATAGCCGTATCGATCTGTCTCGATCATATCCGCAAGCAGCCTCGCGAGGTCGAAGGTGTAGGTCGGTGTACCGATCTGATCGTTTACCACGCGCACCGCAGGATACTTTTTCCCGACATTCAGCATTGTCCTGACAAAATTTTTTCCGTTCTTCCCGAATACCCACGCAATGCGCACAATGAAATATTTGTCCAGCGTATTTGCGACGGCAAGCTCTCCTTCCAGCTTGGTCTGCCCGTACACGCACAGCGGACGGTAATCTCTGCAATCCGGTTTCCATGGCTCCGATCCCTGTCCGTCAAAGACATAATCCGTAGAGAGATACATCATTTTAGCGCCGAATTCTCTGCAGGCATCCGCAATATGTTTCGTACCGTCCGCATTGACCGCGCGGACAACGGGAATGTTTTCCTCCTCTTCCGCAGCATCGACCGCCGTCCATGCCGCACAATGGATGACTGCGTCCGGACGGATTTTTCCGATGACGGCATGCACCTCTTCTCCGCGCGTGATATCCAGCCGCACATAGGGCGCCGCCGTGACTGCGCTGCCGTCGGGGATGCCGAGATATTCCCCGGAAATATCGCTTCCGACCGCCTCGTGTCCGCGCGCAACAAGTTCGTTGACGACGTCATGTCCGAGCTGTCCGTTGACGCCTGTTACAAAGATCTTCATTTCCTGTTTCCGTACATCTGCCGATAATAGTTCTGATACTCGCCCGAAACAATTTCTTCCCACCAGCTGCGGTTGTCGAGGTACCAACGGATGGTCTTTTTGATCCCGTCCGCAAACTTTGTTTCGGGCAGCCAGCCGAGTTCCGCGTGGATCTTCGCAGGATCGATCGCATACCGCATGTCGTGCCCCTTGCGGTCGGCAACATAGGTAATCAGGCTCTCGGGTTTTCCCAATTCCCTGCAGATGAGTCTGACGATATCGATATTCCTCATCTCGTTGTGTCCGCCGACGTTATATACCTCGCCGACCCTTCCCCGGTGTATGATCAGATCGATCGCCCTGCAGTGATCCTCCACATACAGCCAGTCACGCACATTTTCCCCCGTACCGTACACGGGCAGCGGCTTATCCGCCAAAGCATTGATGATCATGAGCGGGATCAGCTTTTCCGGAAAGTGGTAAGGACCGTAATTGTTCGAACAGCGCGATATGCTTACGGGCAGCCCGTACGTCCTGTGATATGCGAGCACAAGCAGGTCTGCCGACGCTTTGGACGAGGAGTAGGGGCTGGACGTATGCAGCGGCGTCGTCTCCGTAAAGAACAGATCGGGCCTGTCAAGCGGCAGATCGCCGTAGACTTCGTCCGTAGACACCTGATGATATCTCCCGATCCCGTACTTGCGGCAGGCGTCCATGAGCGTCGCCGTTCCGATGATGTTGGTCTGAAGGAAGACGCCGGGATCCTCGATACTTCTGTCCACATGGCTCTCCGCCGCAAAATTGACCACCATGTCGGGATGCTCCTCTTCAAAAAGCCTGAAAACGCCCTCCCGATCGCAGATGTCCAGCTTTACAAAGCGGAAATTCGGGTGATCCATCACGCTTGCCAGCGTAGACAGATTGCCCGCGTAAGTCAGTTTGTCCAAACACACAATGCGGTAATCCGGATGGGATCTCAGCATATGGAAAATAAAATTGCTTCCGATAAACCCCGCTCCGCCCGTTACAACGATCGTCATAGTTTTCTCCTCAGTAGATAAGTCTGCCCTCGGCAACGTTTCTCAGATGCCGACCATACGGCGATTTCCCGTATTTTTGTGCCGACGCCATCAGTTTTGCCGCATCGATCCAGCCGTTTACAAAGGCGATCTCCTCGGGCGCGGAAATTTCAATGCCCTGACGGTTTTGTACCATGCGCACGAAATCCGTCGCCTCGGCAAGACTGTCCATCGTGCCCGTATCCAGCCAGGCATATCCGCGGCCCAGGAGCTGTACGTCCAGAAGTCCGTCTTTCAGATACATTTCATTGAGCGTTGTGATCTCCAGCTCCCCTCTTGCCGACGGTCTGACCTGTTCTGCCCGCGCGCTCACGCCTGCAGGATAAAAATAAAGCCCTGTCACGGCGTAGTTGCTCTTGGGCGACTTAGGTTTCTCCTCAATGGAGACCGCTTTCCCGTTTGCGTCAAACTCCACTACGCCGAAACGCTCCGGATCCGGGACGTAGTAGCCGAAAACCGTCGCGCGGGCGTGCTTCTCGGCATCCTCTTTTGCCGCGCGCAGCAACTTTCCGATTCCGTTGCCATAAAATATGTTGTCGCCGAGCACCATTGCGCAGGCATCAGCTCCGATAAACTCTCTGCCGAGCAAAAACGCCTGCGCAAGCCCGTCGGGAGAAGGCTGTACCCGATAGGCAAGGCGTACGCCGAACTCGCTCCCGTCGCCCAAGAGGCGCTCAAAATTAGGCAGATCGTCCGGCGTGGAAATGATCAGGATCTCGCGGATCCCCGCCAGCATGAGCGTGGACAGCGGATAGTAGACCATCGGTTTATCGTACACGGGAAGAAGCTGTTTGCTCGTAACCATTGTAAGCGGATAGAGCCGCGTGCCGCTCCCGCCTGCCAAAATAATTCCTTTCATAAGATCTCTCCCTTGACTTGGTTGCAAAGCGCGGCATTATTCGCCGGAACGATCGAACAATACCATATAGGCGCCTTTGAAAATAATTTTCAGATCCAGCCATATGCTGCGCTTTTCTATGTATTCGAGATCGAGCTTTACCCATTCGTCGAACGTCAGAGCGTTGCGCTGATGCTGTATCTGCCACAGGCAAAGCAGCCCGCCTTTGACGTCCAAACGATGTTTTTGCCATTCCTCGTAGCGCTCAACCTCTCCCGGCAGCGGCGGACGAGGTCCGACCACGCTCATATCCCCTTTGAAGATATTCCATAGCTGTGGAAGCTCATCCAGCGAAGTCTTTCTTAAAAATCTGCCGAACGGCGTGATACGGGGATCCTGCCTGAGTTTGAATGCGGGCGGTGAAGCTTCGTTGAGCCCCGCGTCGATGAGCGTCTGTTTCATTTCGTCCGCCCCGGGGCACATGGAACGTATTTTATAAAATTTGAACGGTTTTCCGTCCTTACCGACGCGTACGGAAGAATATATGACCGCCCCGGAAATTTTCTCGCCCCTGCGTTTTTTTCGGGGCCGCAGCACACAGTCCACGATCTTCCCTTCCCGATTGACGTACCGCCGCGCTTTTTTTGCTTTGGGCGAATCCACATCCGCCGCCTCTGTAATGGCCAACTCGTATGCCGGGTGCCCCGCATCTTCCAGCGACTTAATAAGAAGGATGAGCAGGATCAGCCAGGAAAATACCAACAGCGCCAATCCCGAAGAGACGATATCGAACGTGCGTTTGACAAAGCGATACATGCGCTTTTTCTTCGGTTTTTTCATGACCGCGGCAGAAGAACGCGAAACAGTGCCGCTTCCGATCGCCGCATCCGCCGCCGCAATCTCGCGGAAGACGTCTTTGTTGTCCTGAGTATCTATTTTTGTTCCCTTCACGGCTCTTTACTCGCCTGCAGCGTCCGGCTCCGACAGACCTGTCGTTTTCATATCATTCAGACACGTTGCGCATGAAATCTTTTCCTGAAATATCGATACTAATATACCACAATTATGCAACCTGCGTCAAACAAATAAAAAACATTGATGCGGAATAAATTTTACCAACCAAAATCACAGAAAATGTCAGAAATCATTCCGCGGCATGAAAAAAGCCGCAGCGGGAAGCTGCGGCTTTCTCTGTTTCAGTATACGCTGACCTGTTTCTTGTCTCTGCCTTTGCGCTCAAATTTCACAACCCCGTCCTTGAGAGCGAAGAGCGTATCGTCTCCGCCGATGCCGACGTTGTTGCCGGGATGAATCTTCGTTCCTCTCTGGCGGACGATGATGCTGCCTGCGAGCACTTCCTGTCCGTCCTGACGCTTAACGCCGAGACGCTTTGCTTCGCTGTCACGGCCGTTGTGAGAGGATCCCGTTCCCTTTTTATGCGCGAATAAGCTGATGAAAAACATATTCGTTATCTCCTTATTCAAAAAAGTATTCGGGCACAATGCCCTTCGCGTCAAAGAACGATCTTCTCGATCTTGACTGCAGTGAACGGCTGACGGTGACCCTGCTTCTTGCGCTCGTTCTTCTTTGCCTTGTACTTGAAGACGATGATCTTCTTGTACTTATCCTGCGCAGCAACGGTCGCGGTCACTTTCGCGTTCTCAACATCCTTGCCGAGCTTGACTTCAGCACCGTCCGAAACCATGACGACGTCAAAGGAAACTTCCGCGCCCACTTCTGCGTTGAGTTTCTCCACTTTCACGACATCGCCCTCGGAAACCTTGTACTGCTTCCCGCCGTTTTCGATGATTGCGTACATGATAGCTTTTACCTCCTCTTCCCAGTCTCGCAAGCTACATAGGCGACCCGTGTTGCATGGTCCTTTGGCGCCCGTTCTTAGCGGCTCGGAGTTTATTATAGAAATTCCGAGCAAAAAAGTCAAGCACTTTTATGCCGCCGAAATCAATTTTTATCCGGCGGCATAAAATTTCCGTCGCCGCACAAACTGAATGCAGGAGGAAGACATGGAACTCAAAAAGAGCGAAGAGGTTCTGGCGGAGATCCACCGCAACTGTCAGCTGGCACTGCAGTCCATTTCGGACATCCTTCCCGAAACGGAAGACGCACAGCTCAGAGAAGAGCTGCTGCGCCAGCATGAGGACTACGAAAAGATCGGCGGGAAAGCCGCGCTGCTCGCCAAGGACAAAAGCATCGAACTCAAAAATCCGGGACCGATCAAAAAGGCGATGATGTGGAGCAGCATCAAGATGAGCACGATGACGGACAATTCCCGCGCGCATATCGCAGAAATGATGGTTCAGGGCACGGTCATGGGCATCACGGCGCTCAAGAGTACGCTGGGTGAAGTCAGCGACGAATATGCAGACGAAGACATCATAGATCTCGCACGCGAATTGCTCTCCGCAGAAGAAGATTTCGAGAAAAAATGGAAAATGCTGATCGCATAACGCAGGTACGCAGAACGCCGCGGCGGGACTTTTTCCCGCCGCGGCGCATTTTGCTGCAACAAAATTTTCAGTACATCAGTTTAGCCTCATCGGGAAGATTGAGCACTCCGGAATTGTCGCCGCGGACGGCAAATTTTTCTTCGTGCCAATCTTCGTGCGGAACGAGGTAAATACGCTTGTCCTTCCAGATGCCATGGGCCTCCTCCGAAAGATACCGTCCCGCAAGCAGCCGACGCATGAAGTCGCGGCTGAGATCGACGACTGCCGCCTCATAGTCATCCGCAAACAGCTCCAGAAGATCGCCGCGGAGCGTGATGGCGAGAAATCGGTCGGAATAGACAAAACCCTGACGTGTACAATGGGGGCAGGGAGAAAGAAAGAAATCAAGGATATCTCCGCCCGTACGTTTACGCGTGAACATGCTCACGCACATATCGCTCATGGGCATAACGCGGCATTTGGCGCGATCCGCCGCAAGCGCCTCGGTAAGCGCGGCGTCAATGGCCGTACGGTGCGTTTCCTCCGTCATATCGATGAAATCCACTGCAACCAGCCCGCCGATGTTCCGAAGCCGCACCTGCCGCGCGATCTCTTTGACCGCAACGAGATTTGTCTCAAATACCGTTTCTTCCAGACTGTCCTCACCCGTGAATTTTCCCGTATTGACGTCAATGACCGTCATCGCCTCGGTGCGGTCAATGACCAGGTATCCGCCGTTCTCCATAGGGACCGAACGGGAACACAGCGCGCGCAGCTGCGGCGTCAGTCCGTACTTCCGGAATGTATTTTCCTCTTCGGGACAATAGACGACCCTGCGTTCGCCGATGTCCGGCCTGAGGCGGGCAAGCATGACGATTTTATCGTACAGCTCCCGATCGCCTACATACAGTCGGGTAACGCCGTCTCCGAGGCTGTCGCGCATGACACGGAAAGGAAGATCGAACTCACGGTAAACGGCGTCCCCCACCTGCGCGGTCTGCGCCGTCTGACAGACAGATCGCCAGACCCGCTTCAGATACTCCGACTCGATGCGCAGATGCCGCTTGTCCGCCGTTGCCGCCGCCGTACGCACGATAAATCCCGCGCCCTCTTCGCGAAGCTTGTCCGTCTCCTTCAACAGACGCTCCCGCTGCGCAGGATCCGTGATCTTGCGTGAAATCCCCAAAAAACCGGTCCGCGGCAGATAGATCAGCGTCTTTCCGACAAAGGAGAGATCGCATGTGACCTTCGCTCCCTTCGTGCCGCGCGGGGGCTTGACGATCTGCACCAGGATCTCGTCCCCCTCTTTGAGATCGGGCGTTGAGACAAGATTCCCCTCTCCGTCATAGGACGTGAACCGCGCCGCACCTTCCCCGAGAGGCAAATAACAATTGCGCTCCAGACCGCAGGAAACAAATGCAGCCTGCATACCCGGCACAAGATTGCAGACTCTCCCTTTGTAGATCGTGCCTGTCAGATCGTCCGCGTTCTCCTGTTCGATCATCGCTTCCGTGACAATGCCGTCCTCCGTATACACGGCGATCTGTGAGCCGCAGAAGCGATCGAAAAACCATTCTTTCTTCATCCGAAATCGTACCCTTTTCCGCCTGCGCGGGATGAACCAATGAAAGTAAGTTTAATTATTGTAGCATATTGCGCAAAAATTTTCAAGCTATTTTATAATTTTGGAAGCAAATCCCCGAGCGGCGTCTCCCAATCCCCGCGCCCGACAGCGGCAGCGTACTCTTCTTCCGTGATCTCTCCCAGATATTGCTCTCCTTCATAGAGCACGAGGACGAGATATGTTTCCTCGCGCAAAAATCTGAGCGCCGCGCGCACCGGCAGGCGCGCCGATATGACGATGCGGCGTTCCTCAACGCCGCGCGCAAAACTTTTTTCCCTCGAAAAGCGGATGCGCGCGTAACGCCCGCCGCCGAACGCTCCTGCGGCAAGCAGGATACAAAACGCAAGCGCAGTCCACGCAGGCGAGGAAAAGCAGCTCCAGATAAAGTACGCCAGGACCCCCGCCGCCAGAGAAAACGTGACGGCGCGCACGACGATGAGCGCGCGCCGTTCCCCCAGCGGCGAGAGCGCGAGGTGTAGAATACGCCCGCCGTCCAAAGGCCATGCGGGCAGAAGGTTGACCAGGCACAGAGACGCGGAAATATAAGCCGCCGTATCTGTATAGGGATAGGTCTCGGGATACAGCCACCAAAGGGCGACAAAGGCAAGCGCGGTGGCGCCGTTTGCAATCGGTCCCGCAAGCAGGACGTACAGCTCCTGCCGCCGCCCGATGCCCCCGATATCCCCCGCAATGGTCGCACCGTACGGCATAAGAATAAGCTTGTCGAGCGTGAAGCCGTAGCGGCGGGCGGCAAATGCATGCGCGCATTCGTGTTCGACGGCAGCAAGGATCGCCGCCAGAAAGGGCAGGAGCGCGCCCGTCAGCGCAGACAACACGCCGACGAGCAGACAGAGCGGATGGACGCGGATCTTAACTCCAGGCAAGCCCGTCCTCGCTCACCGTATAACAGTTCAACAGCGTACCGTTTTCATAGAAAGTCACGCGCACGGGATGCGTCCCGTCCGTATAGGCGAGGGGCACATTATTTTTAACATCATCGCCGACCGCAAAATATACGCTTGTGAGTCCGCTCATGACCGTGGAAAAAGAATCGGAGTGCTTGAGTTCAACGGTATAGCCGTTTTCGGCGTCGCCGTTCACAGCGCTCACCTCTCCCGCACAGGGCGAATATACCGAACAGGCTGCCGTAAAACTCATCACCCCCGTATCGGAAACCGCAAGTTCGACGTCCGTATACTCATTGACGACGGGTGAAAGCGTGAAATCGGAATAAGTTCGGGTATCCGCCGCCTCCGTCTCTGACCCGTTCCACAGATCGCGCACAAAGGTGTTGATGGCGCTGTTTGTGACAAAGATGTTGGTCAGAAAGATGACGGCGCAAAGCGCGCAGACCGCGGCGAACTCCCCCCAGAGCACGCGGCGGGCGATCTTTTCTTTGCGCGTGAGCGTTGTTCCGCGTTCGATGGGCGTGCTCTCCGCATACGCAGGATCGCGCGACTCGACACGGTCGTTTACCTGATCTACGACACGATCGGCAATATCGTCGTCATTGCGGGCGCGACGCTTTTTTTCCTTGCGGTTGACCGTGACCGTCTCCACAGGAATCTCCAACATTTCGGCATAACTGAGTTCTTCGTTCATACCACACCTCTATATAAATTGATCTGTGCGGCATTTGCCGCCAAGCTACTTTACTGTATGCCGCAAAATCTGTTTTTAGAAGAAAAAAAGCATGTCGAATACGCGCGGCGGCGGTAAAATTTACTCGGTTTATGAAAAATACGCGCCGCAGCCGGAAAAATTCACCGACCGCGGCGCTGCATGATAGGTATTTTTCTTCGCTCCCGCAGCGTCCGCCGCAAGCGCATAACAATTCAGTCATCCACAATATAGTCTACGGCAACGGAACGTTCCTGTTGCGTTACCGCGTGCATGTAAGGCTTGACGACCCCGGCATGATATCCCTGCGTCTGATAGCGCGTAAGAGAATCAAAGTCCGCGAGCGTGACAACGAGAATGAGATCATACGAACGCGACGAATGCAGTTCGTCGATGCCGACCTCCACTGAGAGAGCCGTATCCTCTCTTCCGCGCATAGAGATCAGCATTTCCTTCGCCTCCTGCGCACTCGCGCCCTCCTTTAATTTAAAACATACGACATGCCTGATCATCTGCCGCCCTCCGTAAATTTCCGATAACTTTTGATGACGATCTCCGCCGCGGCGAGTGCCTCCGTCTCCGTCGTCCGCATACCGAAAGAAAACCGCAGCCCCGCGCGCGCCTCATCCTCCGTTCTTCCCATTGCCGTCATGACGTGCGAAGGAAGCGTGCTGTGCGCCGCACATGCCGCCCCCGCCGAACATGCAAGTCCGCTCAGATCAAGCATCCCGAGCAGCGCAGGCCCTGCCCCGGACAAGGTCAGATGAGAAATATTAGACACGCGGCGCACGCCGTCCACCGTCACCGCATTTCCCAATTTTTCCACGATCCGCGCTTCGAATGCCGCGCGCATCGCCTGCGTATGGCGCACGAAGTCCTCCCGCTCACGCACGGCAAGCGAGAGCGCCTTCGCAAAACCGACCGCGCCCGCGACATTGACGGTGCCGCCCCTCAGTCCCCTCTCCTGTTCCCCTCCGGCGATAAAAGAAGAGATACGTACCCCCTTTTTGATAACCAAAACGCCGACGCCCTTGGGTCCGCCCACCTTGTGCGCAGAGAGGGACATGAGGTCGCAGACGGCGGCGAGCGGCCGCAGTTCGCACGAGCATGCCGCCTGCACGCAGTCGGAGAAGAAGAGCGCTCCGCGCGCGTGCGCCGCCGCGGCAAGCTGCGCCACGGGCTGAAGGACGCCCGTCTCGTTGTTGACTGCCATGACGCAAAAAAGCCCCGCATCTCCCGACGTATCCGCAACCGCATCCGGCGCAACGCTGCCGTCGCGCCCGACGGGAAGATAATATACCGCACGTCCCGCGTGCGCCGCGAGCTGCGCCGCTTCCAGCACGGCATGATGTTCGATCGCCGAGACGACAATGCCGCGTTCCGACGCCTTTGTACAGCGTACCGCCCAGTTGTCCGCCTCCGTCCCGCCGGACGTAAAGTATACCTCCGCCGCCCTTACCCCGAGAAGCGCCGCGATCTCATCGCGTGCATTCTGCAGGGCGAGCGCCGCGCGTCTTCCTACGGCATGCAGGGAATCGGGATTCCCGAAGTCCTCTTTGAGATAGGGAAGCATCGCTTCCAGCACTTCATTCCGCAACGGAGCGGTGGAGGCGTAATCGAGATAGATCATTTTGCAAGCTCCTTGACGATATGCCCCGCCATGATCAGCCCCATGACGGAAGGAACAAAAGAGACGGAGCCAACCATGTCCGCATGAACGGGCATGGGAAGCTCGTCCGACCAGACAACGGGAAGGTGCTCCACGCCCCGTTTTTTCAACTCTCTTCGCATGATGCGCGCAAGAGGGTCGGTCTTTGTTTCCGCGAGATCGGAAACACGAAATCGGGCGGGATCGAGCTTATTGCCCGCGCCCATCGCCGAAACCACGGGAACGCCCGCCGCCTGCGCCGCCGTAATGAGGTGCAGCTTGGCGGTGACATTGTCGATACAGTCGGCAATATAGTCATAGCCCGCAAGCGGTACAAGATGCGCCGTCTCGGGCAGATAAAAGAGCGTACACGCCGCAACGTTACAGGCAGGATCGATGTCGGCGATGCGCCTGCGCATGATTTCGGTCTTGTGTTGTCCGACGGTAGACATAAGCGCGACAATCTGACGGTTTATATTGCTCTCCTCGACCACGTCCTTATCGACGAGCGTGAGATGCCCTACGCCCGCCCGCGCGAGCGCTTCGGCGCAAAAGCCGCCTACGCCGCCCAAACCGAATACGGCGACACGGCTCTCATGAAGTTTTTCGACGCCGCACTCTCCCAACAGGAGTGCGGTGCGCGTATCCTGTTCCCGCATAGATAAATTGTACCAAAAATCAGGCAGTATGTCAACGCCTGTATGCACGGCCGTCTCTGCCGTACAGAAAAAGAGAGCGGTTTCCCGCTCTCTTTGCCGACATGTTACTGCCAATCGCAGACATTGACCCACTTGTCGAGGAATTCCTTTTCTTCGGGCTTTCCCTTGACGGACTGCGAAGCCGCAACAATGGGAAGGATACGCTGAACGTACTGGATCGCCGTGTCCGTCTTGGCGCAGAACAGTTTCAGGTACTTCTCCGCAAGCTCTTCCTTGCCCTGAAGCTTGAAGATGAGATAAGTCCTTGCCGCATCGGCGGAACCGTTGCCCTGCGTCGCGTGCGACCAGTCGATGATGTAAGGCGTACCGTCCGGCGTAATGACCACATTGCTGGGCTGGAAGTCGCCGTGGCACAGCTTATTGTGACGAGGCAGGCCGTCGAGGCGCATGTGCAGGTCGTAACGCACCGTTGCCGGATAAGCGCTCGCCGAGATCTTCATGTGCATCTTGTCGCGCAGATGCCCCAAAAGCGGCACACGCTCCGTGCTCATGCGGATCTGAAGATCGACAAAGAAATTAAGATATTCATCCTCCTTCTCGGGGTGTTTGAGCATGAGAGCTTCCAGCGTTTCACCGTCAATGTATTCCCAAATCAAAGACCATCTTCCGTCCACGACGGTGACGCCCAACACCTTGGGAATATTCAGTTCCGTCTCCTCGACACGCGCCTGATTGAGCGCCTCGTTGAGAATGCCCGCTTTGGAATAACTCTCGTCAAAAGACTTAATGAGCCTGTCTCCGTCGCGATAAAGCTTCTTTCCCACACTTTCATGAATGAGTTCCATTGTTACAAATTTCCTCCTTATCGGCGGGGTACTATCCCGCAATTATTTCCCGTTTCGCATTATACTCTATTTTTCCGAAGTTGTAAAGAGGCGCAGAAAAAATTTTTGCGCGATTTCATGCTTTTTTTATATTATTTTTCCGTATCAAATCTTATCATGTCCCGCAAAACCGTTCGGTTAAAAAACAACGCGCAGGCGCAGCATTTCGCTGCGCCTGCGCGCATCCGTTCGGAATATTTATTCGCCTTCCGACGTTCCCAAAACATAATCAAGGCAGGCAAGCGCGTCTTCAAGTTCTTCCAGCCGCTCGCCTTCCTCGGTAGAAGAAAGCCGTTCGTTCGCTTTACACAGGCGCGTCGCCACGACAAGCTTACGCGAGAAAAAGAGGAAAAAGCAAACCGAAACAAATGTCAGAGCGCCGAACACGATCATGAGAATGGTGGGAAGATCGCTCTGCGTACGCAACAGAAAACTTGCGCTTACGCCGATCCCGACGGCAAACAGCACTGTGAGCACCGCACTGACAAAAAAGCGCAGACGATAATAGTTGCGATTGGCAATAAAAGGCGCACGGCGCGCTTCCTGCCCCGCGCGGACCTGCTCGCGAAGCGGCTCCGCCTCTTCCGACAAAACCCTGCGCGCGTTGCGCAGTTCCTCCCCGAAAGCATCGAGCACAAGCTTCTTGGTCGTTTCCCCCGCTTCGGAAAATTCTTCCGCGGCGTCCCTGTCAAACAGGATATCCGACGACGCCAGCCCCCGGGTGCGCGCCCACCAGAAAAGCGCCTCCACTTCTTCATCATATTCGACCGAGAGAGACTGCTCAAAGTAGCCTGCTGCCTCATCGTAGGCTTTGCGCTGCACCGCAGCCTCGCCCTCGGCGCGATAGCGAAGGCTCTCGGCATGTGCCTCGGCTCGCTGTTTTTCTCGGCGCTCCAGTTCCTCCTGCAGCTGACTCGGCGTCAAGCCGACGAGATCCTCGTCATACTCGCCGTCCGCCACGTTTTCGTCCGCGACCGGCTCATATTCCGGCATCTCTTCCGCTTCGTCCGGCGCATCGCCGCCGCGCTGTGTTTTGATGCCCCGCATCTCGTCCTCATCCATAATGCGTTCTTCCATGATAACTCCTTTCGCGCGCCCTTATTTCCCTCGGAACGCCCGCTGTATTTGTCCGGGAAGCGTGCGGACACAATATGTCCGAAAGTCTCCCCGATATGCCGTGCGCGCCTCCAGGCACGCTTCTTTTGTTTCAAAAACAGCAAAACATGCGCTGCCCGAGCCGGACATGCCTGCAACGGACGAGAGACGACGCGCCTCTTCCAGCGCACGGGCAACCGCAGCATTGCATCTGACGGCGCCCTCCGTAAGTGCGTTGCAGCAACAACCCAACGCGGACATGGTTCCCTCTTCCCGCAAAAGACGCAGAGCATGTCCGGTCTGCGGAGGATACGCCTTACCGACCATATCGTACTCCCGGTAGCTCGCCGCAGCCGAAACGCCGCGCTTCGGGCAAATCAGCAGCAGCCAAACGGGTTTCATTCCGATCACGGGAGCGATTTGCTCTCCTCGTCCCGTCATGCGCGCGCAGCCGCCCGCCAGAAGGTAACCCGTGTCACTTCCCAGTCCGTCCGCCAGCGCCTTCAGCGCCGTTCTGTCCGCAACGCCGTAAAGCGCGGCAAGGGCGCGCAGCACGCCGGCCGCATCCGCCGAAGAGCCGCCCAGACCTCCGCCAACCGGAATGCGCTTTTCGATCAGGATATCTGCTCCAGACGTCGCAAAAGCGGAGACAAACGCTGCAGCCGCACGGTATGCGTTGTTTTTCTCCGGCGGCAGAGGATAAGGCATGCCGCGCATGCGCACACACACTTCTGCATCCCGGCGTCTGCGCACCCTTACGACGTCGTACAGATCGATCGTGCAGACCAGAGAATCGATAAGATGATAGCCGTCCGCGCTGCCGACGACATCCAGCGTAAAATTGACCTTGGCGTATGCGTTGACGGCGATCCTTTCCATATATAGCCATTGTAGCACAATTTTTTGCATATGGCAAGGCGAATCGGGGAAAAATGCACCTTATCAGAAAAAATGTATGCAGGGAGCGGGGGGGGGGGGGGGCCCCCCCCCCCCCCCCCCAAAAAAAAAAAAAAAAAAAAAAAAAAACCCCCCCCCCCCGCCCCCCCCCCCCCCCCCGCGGGGGCGGGGGGGGGCGGGCACACAAACCCCCCGCCCCCCCCCCCCCCCCC
>ERZ1090879.322-NODE-322-length-31045-cov-22.590287_pt1 | contig 31045 bp, 24 predicted proteins | sample MGYA00478472_ERZ1090879 | MGnify/ENA primary metagenome ERZ1090879 (study PRJEB33644, sample SAMEA5815723) | chicken gut metagenome | biome: Chicken; feature: Gastrointestinal Tract; material: Caecum | place: Ireland | collected 2019-01-01 | study: A study of the... | reverse complement strand
TCCCACGATGAGGTAGTATGAATACGAGTGAAGCAATTATTAAGAGAATAAATGAGATATGTCGTGAGAAGGGCATCAATGTATGCGATACCTGTCTAAAAGGTGGAAAATCCCCGTCGTCTTTGTACGACTTGATTAAAGGAAGGACAAAGTGTCCGAAAGTCTCGACTGTGAGAAGTTTTTGCGAAGGCGCAGGCATGACTTTGTCCGAATTTTTTGACAGAGATTATTTTAATGAAATAGAAGATTGACTAAATAACTTATTAAGCACTACTTTTCAACATTTGCGCATAATAATAACTTGCAGAAATGTTGTTAGTTTGCGCTATTTTTACCTGAAAATAGTTAACAAATCATTTGTTACTGATACAAGAAGAAATTTGAATTTCAAGATGTATTGACTAGATTAAAATTTATTTTATAATATAAAAAAGCCTATTGAGAGGATAAGTAATGGCCATCACAGTAAATCAAGCATTTGAAGAATTTTTAAAGAATACAGTTAACTTGGATAAAAATGTTTCAAGCGATGCAAAGAATAACAGAGCAGAACTTATTTCCGCTTTGGATTTAGATGACATAAATTTTTTTAGAACATATAAGAGCATCAATTATTTTTTTGGATCATTTTCTAGAAAAACGAAGTGCCGTCCATTAGATGATCTGGATATTATGTTTGGATTGAGCGCAGAGGGTAATACATACGATTGTAATTCATGGAATGATGTAAAAATTAATCCAAGTAAGGATTCGGTTGCTCAACAAGAATGCAAAAATGATAACGGGCAATTAGATTCAAATATGGTGTTGGGCAAATTAAAGAAAAAATTAAAGGGTATATGTGATTTAAGAGTCAACGAAGTTGTAAAAAACGGGGAGGCAATAACAGTAAACTATAAGTCTAAAGAATGGAGTTTTGATATAGTACCGTGCTTTTTTACTAAACCTGAAATTGATGGCCGAACTTATTATTTAATACCAAATGGAAAAGGCGCATGGAAAAAAACAGATCCGAGAATTGACAATGAGAGGGTTCAAACACTTGTTGAGAAGAAAGGAACCATTATTCTTGATGCCATTCGGCTTTTCAAATACTGGAATAAGCGTGCAAAAGTTGTTACTTTAGAAGGGTATGTTGCTGAAAGTTTATTATTGGATTATTATGAGCGCAGTTATGATGATTGCAGCAAATATGTTGATATAGAGTTTATTCGGTTGCTTTCATACGTTAAAGATAAAATTACAAGTGATATTTACGATCCGAAAAACATACAGGGTAATATAAATAATCTTAGTTATGGGGAACGACAAAGCGTAAAGCAAAAAGTTGAAATTATATACAATAAAGCAATTGATGCACATTATGCGGAGAAAGAAAATAATCATTGTAAAGCATTAAATATTTGGGGAGATATTTTTGGAGGAGAGTTCCCGACATATGGATAGGAGAAGTAAAGAAATATTTGAAAGACAAAACATGCCTGGATTAGTGGCTGCACAAAAGACAGCGCATAATTGCTATTCGGTAGGGAAAATATTGTCAGTATTTTTAGTGGTAACTTCTGTAGCGGTGCCGGTCGCAATAAATGTAGTTTTATCATTATTTGACATAGATATATTAAACGGATGTTTAATTTTTGCGTCATTTCTTTGCTTGATAGTGTCGGAATTTATTCGAACAAGAATCAAGAAATGGAAATTTTATGGGGCAGGAATGCAGCAGTACTTTGATGAATTTGTTTTCGGTTTAAAAAATTCTTGCAAGAAGTATATTTATCCCCAAAAATTAAGTTTGTATGAAAGGCTTAAGCTGATGAAAAGATTCGATAAACGAAATGATGAGTCCTTTCGTGATTGGTACTCGGATTTTTCCGCTCTTCCATATGAGGAGGCTGTCTATCAATGTCAAAAACAAAATATAAGATGGGAGATGTCTGCAAAAAAAACATATTTGGTTGTGCTAATAATAATGTCTGCCGCAATTATTATTGGCATAGTAATAAATGCAATTTTACAAAGAATGAACGTTTGGGTAATGGTGGCGGTTCTTTCAACGCTTGTTCCAGTAGCTACCTTTCTTTATAATGCGATTAAAAAATTGTGCGAAGATGTTAAAAGTAGAAACAGTTTGTATCTGCATATTGAGAGTATAGAAGAGAAACATTCTCCCGAGGAATTATGGGACGAGATAGAAGAATTGCAAGTGGAGATTTTTGATTATAGAAAGCAAGCATATTTAGTACCAGATTGGTTTCACAAGTTGTTTCGTCACGGCAAGCAAAAAGAAGAAGACAATTATGCAGAAAATTTGTCAAAAGAAAGGCGCTAAAACGCAAATGTACTTGCTAGGATTGCAACAGGAATAATGTGTCAAAATAAGATTGCCTGAAAATCCTTTTCTTGTTGGATTGGCAACTATTAATTCGTGTTATAAAATTTGTTGCGCACGGATATTGTGTTGCCGTTTATTTCCGGTTGCCCTTGGGTGCAGGCGCATAAGAGGATAGTATCAGTAGGGACGTCGTTCATCGGAATGTTGCCTTCCGAGAAGTTGTCGGTACCTGCGACGCTTACAATTTTGAAACCTTTGCCGACAAGGTGGGCGGAAAATTGCCAGAGCTTTTCGAACTTTCCGTTCGAGTCCATGATTGCCGAGATGTTGTGCACAGGGTGATAAACCGTAATTCTGAAATAGTTTGACATTTTAGATGCTCCTTTGCTGTTAAGCCGCGAGTTTTTTCAACGTTTTGTTGGCATAGGGAAGCCAGACCTCGTTTACATAATGCAGAACGGTGTCGTCGGGCTTTGAGTCACGGTCGCCGTAGCATTGCAGAACAGCCTTGAGAGAAGGAGAGTATTCCACGGTGACGAAAGGCGTATCGGGGCGTTCCCTTGTTCGGATAAAGAAAATGAGTGATTCTTCGCGGACGAATTTCTGGTCGTAGTTAAACCGCCCGACACAATGATGCAAGGCGTCTCCTTCGGCGATGAGTTCGGCAGGGGATTTGGCGATAATAGCCACAAACGCCCTCCGTTTGTTGTGCTGCAAGCAAGTATATTTGTCGGCAATCTCGGCAAAGCGGGCGTACAGCTCTTCACGCTTTTGCCCGTCTTCGACAGCCTTTGCAGTGCGATATTCGTCAATACGGATATCGTGCCAGCGCCGGAAGTCGCGGGGGAGAAGATTGCGTTCGAGCGACATATCGAGTCCCAGATAAACGCAGGCTTTCACATAGTCCGCATAGGAGCTGGCATTGGCTTTTTGCGCTGTGAGGTATTTGCAAAGGTCTTCGAGATTTCTGTCCTTGAAAAGCTCTTTAACGGTGGCGTAATTTTCCGTGCGTTGAAGGCATTTTTTCACTTCGTGATAACGCTGTAAATCGGCGAGCGGACGAACGGTTTTGTATGCTTCCATAATGACGGGAATATAGTGATAATTATTGGCGATTTCGGCGCGGTTTTTGATGAGCCATTTGCAGAAATTTTTGTCCTTTCCGCACCGTCTTAATATGGTCACGTTTTGAGCGATATTATCGAGTCCGAGCTTCATCAGATACTCGATTTGAGGGTACGCCGTATAGAGCCGAAGATACCCGAGAATATCGGTTCCGTGGTAATACTCGAATGCGCTGTAACGGAATTCTGGCAGAGTGCCGGCGAATTGCAAATTTAACATCGGACAGGACGGGTCGTAGTATTTGTCGGCCGCCCAACACCAACCGCGCTCGTACCAGTTCCTGTATTTTTGCAAGCCTTCGTCGTACCAGCCGACGCGGAAGCCCATTCCGAAGTATCCGCAATATTCCATATCTTTAACATAACATTTTGACGAATAAAGTCCGTGTATTGCGACTTGCTTGCAAAACCACTTTTTGCGGACGTGCTTCACCGCAACGGTGACTTTGATGAGTTCGCGGCGTGCCGTGGTAAGGTAGGAATAGAATCTTACGTGTCCGTTTGGTCGCGGGAAATTCTGTTCGTCGGCTTTCCGAATGATTGCCAAAATCCGTTTAGGGATAGGTCTGATATCGCATATTCTCATAGGTCACCTCAATACCATTTCGTCGCCGAAAATCTCTTGCAGAATGCGGAGCGCTTCGGGCTCGTAAAGGGAGACGGAAGACTCGGATTTTTCCGCCTTCGCGGGCAGTATTTCGCCCGTTTCCATATCGACGTTTTCGGGGTATTTCCGAGCCCCGTCTTTGCCGTTGATTTCGGCTAAAATTTCGTCGATTTCATCGGCGCTCGGAAGGTCGTCTTCTTCCTCCTCGCTTTCGGGTTCGTTTTCGACATTCGTTCCTGTCGTTTCGCCGTCTTCTTTTTCCATAAAATCGAAGAGCGTCATCTGCGGCACCGGTTGCGGTTTCGCGACGGCTTTGACCATTGTCGTCGGCTTGCTTGCGGGTGTGCGGACGGGTTTGTATTCCGTGCCGTCGGCGTTGTAAAGCGTGCCTTCGATGCTGTCTTCTTCGAAGTAATGTATCGCCCAGCCGAACACGACCTTGTCTTCGACGCAGGCCGATGATGCGCCTTTTGCCGCGAGCTTTCTCGCTTCGTCGCAGGCGTATCGCATAAAGCCGTCCAGCGTTTTGCGATTGATAAGACGCCTGCCGTCTTTCTCAATGGGCGTGCCGTTGTTTATCTTCTCGGCAAGCGTTTCGCTTGCGTTGTCTTCGAGATATGCTTTTATGATTTTCTGTTCTCTCGAAGTCGCTCCCAAATTCAGTTTTGTCATCTTGTTCTCCTTCGGTGTGAAAGAGAGTGCCCGCTAAAACGGACACTCTCTCCATATACCGCGTTTGGTTTCTTTTTTCGATACGGGAATAACTTTCCATTTTGGGTTGACGAGTTCTCTGTCGCCGTCCCGCGCGGTCGGGGGATAGCGTATATAACTCCGCATCGCGTTGAAAGCCTGCTTTCGGGTGTGCGTCAGGAAGTAGCGTACGTATTTTTTCGCGTCTTCTTCGCGGTAGCACACCTTATAGCCGTAATTCGGAGTTTTGCTATTGCGCATTTTGTTCTCCGAAATATTTGTCGTATTGAGTTTCCGCTTTCATCATTTCCATGACTTCCGGCATAATGTCTTGTTTTCTTTTGCCTATGCAGGCGAGCAGGAGTAAATTTGTATTCGATTCGAAAAGTCTTCGAAATGCATAGTCGAGGATTTTGGATATATCCTTGTCTTCGCGTTCGCTTGTTTTGTTGATGGCGAATATCGCTGTCAATATCGCTTTGATTTCTTTTGTGTTTTTCATATGCCACCTCACGCCACGCGTTTTAGGCCACCGCCGAAACTTCTGACACCGACGCTTCCGAATTCGCTGCACAACTCGTCGTCCTTGTTCCATACATAGGCGAACGCGTAGAACGTGCTTCCGTTTTTGTAAACGAGGTCGTCCCATTCTTTGGGATATGCCGTAACGATGAGATAGTCCCAGCATTCGCCGAATTCGGTGTATTCGTGGGTTACGGCGTAAACCTTGCAGCCGTGCTTCTGTTCGATTTCTTGCATTTTTTTGTAGGCTTCGGGCTCTTGGTCAATCCAGAACCCGGCGAATTCTTCAAAGAAGCACACTTTGTCATTTTGTTTGAAGCCCTCGATATAAGGCTCGTAAATGTCCATTTGTTTCAAAATTTCAATTGCTTTTTCTTTGCCTGTCATAGTTTGTTTCTCCTTAAAGCGATTCTGTGATAGTAACGAAGTCGTCGATGTAAATTCTGTCGAACATACAGCCGTATTCGAAATACCGTCTGCCGGTTTTGTCGGTTTGTACATCGTAAGTGATAAGGCTGATTTTTCCTCTGTCCGTCACCGCGACAAGGATTTCGGATTGGTCTAAGCTGTATCCAATGATGTTGAATGTGACGAAATCGTCACCGTCGAAAAAGTCGAATTCGGCAAGATAGCCTTTTTCGGCTTTGCAAGAGTTGGAAACTTTGTTTTCCATAGAGTTCACCTCCGAGTTTTGATTTTGCCTTTCGGCAAGAGCGGAGGAGCGCAGGCGGAGAAGAAAGAAAATTGCGTATTTTCCGCCTCGGCAGTCAACGGAGCAGAGCGGAAATTGTTGAGAGGAAATAGGGCAGTCTTGTTGGTGAACGCTTGTGCCTAACTAATAGGGTAGTCCGCTGAATAGCAAGGCGCACAAGTGAAACAGCAGAGCGGTCATATAGAAAATAAAGCGGTCTGAAAAACAGAGTCCGCCTGCAAATAAAAACCGCCTCGGAATAATCCAGAAGTGGCAATAAGACATTAAATTTTTCAGCGACAATTTACGCCCGTTGACTCCGCTCCGCCTGTGCTACACCCCGCCCTCGAAACGGCAAAAACTAATTGTTATTAGAGTAGTTTTTAAGTACGAATAATGATTGTTCGGCATTGACTATGCTGTCGTATGCTGTTAGAATATTAATGGTAATATACAAATGTTAGTTGTCAGTAGACGCGTGATATTGCTATATTAATCTCAACCGGTGAGAAGCTAATTAGCAAACCGGTAAATGAAACGTTGGTTAAAAGGATTTGAGCTCGCATGAGGTCGAGAACTAGTATAACTATCACGAAGCGAGAAGCAATCACTGTTGTGGAGGAAGTGATATGAGAGAGGCGTATGATACATTTTTGCAGGAAGTCGTTGAGGCTACCGCGGTTGAAAATGCCTCAGATGAATATTATAGGTATGTTTGCATTCATTGCGGGGAAACAGTAAGGATTGCAGCAAAATACAGCTATAGTATGGTTGCGCATTTTAGACACTGTCATGGAAACAATGATGTTGAATGTGAAGAATATCTTGGAAAATATGGAACAACAGAACGTAGAAGATATTATAGGAAAGACAAGGTAGAATTCTATTATGATGATCACACGAAGTGTTTCTATTTTGGTATTAAGTATGATGAGGCTGAGATAGCAAGATGTGAAGCGGAAGGGATAAAACTTAAGATAAAGTCCAACAGGAGCGCCTCTCCCTTTTTCGTCCAGGAAATTAGCTCAAAAAATTTTATACCTAATGAGTTCAAGAGAATTCTCGTTGAATCTTTTTCTAATGTTTACTATATCTGCGATTCTCTTGAATCGACAGAAAAACCGTATCAATTTTTTAGGGAAAGTTCCCCTGTTATTTTTAAAGTGTTTGGAGGGGATTCATCGGATTTCGAGGCAAAAATAGTAAGGAGTGGAACACTTTATACTGACACGCGTTATGTTATAATATCCATAGGAAATAACATTGTTCAAAATAGAATTAAGAAAACAGACAACATAGAAGTTGAGAGAAGTTTCGATTTTGATTCTATGAATCAGCATGTCTGGGGGTCTGTTTTTTTTGTAAGAAAGCAAACAGTTGAAGTTGAAAGACTTTTTGCGGCATTTGGATATGGTGTAGATACAGCAGAGGAAATAACATTGCTTTGGCCGCCTTCATATCAAAATGGAGACATTGAGGTTGTGGAGTCAAGTGCTGTATACGTGGAAAGTAGCTTCGCATTGCAACCGCATGGGAACGCAAATATTGACAGCAAAGATATTCTTTTGTTTAGTGGAAATATTTCAAAATTGGCAATAAATGGACATGTTAAGATTAAAAAAAAGAATGCAGAATTGGAGATAATTGAAGCCTTTGAAGAACCAGAATATTATGAACACTTCACCGAAACTTGTTATGTAAAAACTTTGACGATGCCTGAAGAAAATAGGTATTATTTGTTTTCGCCTGTTGGTGTGAGACTTCTAGAAAAAGGGGAAAAAATTATTTTGACGCCCAACTCCTATATTTGTGAATATTCTTCAGGACTTTTAGCCAGGATTTGGAAGGCAGAAAATATATTGCCGCTACAGGGTGAAACTCTGCTAAATGATATCCTAAAACATTACAAAGTCGAACAACCATATTTCCAGATCGAGACTGAATCGCTAAGTGAAATTGCATCCAGATATCTAAAGCGATGTGAAGGTTCGGGGATGATTAACAGTTCAGTGAAAAAATATATCGAGGGAAAGAAAATATGATTGATTTGGGGATATTGTCTGAAGAGGATATGGACAGTGTATGTTTTTTGATTCCTTACGAGGAAATAAAAAAATACTTTGAAAAATATCCTAATGAATTTGCCAAGATTCGTCCGGGGTTTAGGCCAAAATCCATTAAATTTGATGATGCGCATAAAATTTTAGCATCCAATAAAAATAGAGATTTTATATCTTCATTCATCAGAAAAGTTGTAAACAGATGGTTATTGGAGATACAAAAGAGTTATCAGCGCTACTTGGATGGCGGTAATTCGCCGAATACAGCGATTATCAGAACCTTGGCGCAATCATATTTTTCAAGCAATGTGAATTTGTATTTCAAATTAGAAGACAAAGGCTACACGGAAAGTGAGATTAACATTATATCAGAATTGGTTAAATTTTATCGTGATGCAAGTGAGGAAAATGATGAAATTAAACATACATCGGAAATAATGAAATCTCAAAAAGATGCATTGGAGAAACAAAATAATGACAAAAAACAGATGATAGAAGAATTAAAATCGAAGAAACGAGAATTATTGCATGAGTTGCAATTGCTACGAAGCAATCAGGAAAAATACAATCAGATGGAAATTGAAATAGAGCACTGTCAACAAATACTCGATAAGAAAACATGCGAGTTGGATGTGCTCAAAAAGAAAGAGGAAGAACTTTTTGCTGAAAATAATGATTTGCGTAATGAAAATGCGTCATTACAAGAAATTATTTCCATGAAAAAGGCTGAGGAAGAGAAATGGAAAACGACTTTTCATAATCGTGAGTTTTCGTTGATGTGTCCTACTGACATAAGTGAATTCTGCGAAGGATTGGTATATAATTTTGAGAATATTGGTTTGCAAGAAAGTATCCCCGGTGTCAAATTACTGATAAATCAGCTTGCAAGAACCTTGTTTTGTGGTGTGCCTGTACTTCTCAACAGTAAGAGCGGGATTAATTTGGCGAGGTGTGTTGCGAACTCGTTAATAGGCACTCAAAATATATCTGTTCTACAATATCGTGAGGAGATTACGACTAAGGATATATGTCGTTTTCTTAACGAATCTACTCGAGTTGTAGTTTTGGATAATTTTATTGGAAACTACAATGAAATGCAATTAATTCCATTTCTTAAAAATTTTGGCGATAAAATCGTCTTTATTACTGCTACTTGTGATAGGTCACTAATGTATGTGTCTGAAGAAATGTTCAGCATCTGCAATTACATTAATGTGAGTTGTTTTGGTCAGAATTTTGTTCGTAAATTATCTGAAGATCCTGTAACTATAGAAGAAAGTGTTTTCGAGTTAGAACCAGTAGCGAATGAGCGTAATCGGAAGGTGTTAGAAAAAATACTTGATGAATTATGTTTAAGGTCGTTTAAATTGGCGTGCAGGCTCCGTACTTTTAAGAATGAAGAAGATATCGCTTCAGAATTAGCTTTTAACGTAATTCCATATTGTGTTTATGTTGAACATCAAAATCCTCTTATGCTGTCGGACACATTGCAAAAATACATAGGTCGATGCGCACACAAAGAGTTTTTAATGGGAAGAGCGTATGAATGATTTGATAAGATGTATGGCAAAAGACATGAAGATTACTTCGTATGCAAATGAGTCTCAAAATTCATTTACATATAGGGTTTTATTTTCTGCTTTAGGGCAGTGGTGTTTATATATGTTAAAAGAAAGTAGAGAAAATCGTTATGGTAAAACGAAACACTATCAGACGGAGATTCTAAACAATTTGATTCAAAAGTACAATGAAATTTATCCGGAAACAAAAGAACAATTGACACTGGAGGATAGTTCGCTATCACTTTTGATTCGACATATTTATGAGGAGACTGGTTACATATTCACAGACGAATTTAATAGAAACCATCTAAACAGAATAAGTAGGTGCGTTGAATTCGGCAATCGAAAGTTGAGTTTAAATTTAGTCCACAATGCAGAAATTAACGGCTTGGGTATTTATAATGACCTCTCTACGGATTGTATTTCGTGGCGTGAATTTATTGTGCGTGATAACTTAACGGTAAATCAGTATTTGAATGCAAATTTTGAAATTGTATCATTTGAAAAAGCCCAAAATCAACTTGACGATATCCAATATTTTAATCCTTTGTCGCAACTTTCTCCGTCACAGTCGTGGAGTACTAAGGCTTATACAAATTATACTATAGGGAGAAAATCGGCAATTGGTCCATTTTATCTAATACAAAATTATGATGGAGAAATATTCTGTTGTTTGGAGAGGGCAAGTGATACATCCGAAACAATCACTGCATTCGAATACCGAAGGATGTATTTTGCATTGAAAGCATACTACAACAATCCTGTTAAAATGAGGGTGCATAGAGTGGATTCGGAGTATTCACGACTAAGATTCAGTGCGCATCTGCCTAATAGGGAATATTATCTTTTACTACTTTTGTCATGGCCTGACAAATATGCAGGAAACAAAACTGAGTTTTTAGTAAAGAATGTATTTTTAGAATTCATCACAGAGGTGATGATAAATCTGGGAATAAAAGTAATAGGAGATTAATAATGGATAACAAAGGCGTACAACAATACTACAACGCTATCAGAAGCCGGCTTAGCAATTATATCAAATCAGATTATTTGGCTAACAGTGAAACGCTTTTACTGTACGCTGAAGATTTGTTGGGGGAAAATTGCTCTGAATATACAAATATAGCAAAAGAGCCATACATCGAAACGGCGGCTTCTTATAAAAAGTTAAAAGCCGGAATAATTAATGCTACAGATAAGCAGATTCCGGCACATATAAGAGAATTTTTTGTAAAACTAATAAATGCTAAACTGGGCGTGTTTGAGGATCCATTTGCGCATCAGGTAAAAGCCCTGCAATCGTTTATAGAAGGGAAAGATATTTTTGTTTCCACAGGCACAGGCTCTGGTAAAACGGAGTGTTTTGTTTGGGCGATTATTGCCAAATGCATAGATGAGGCAAAAACTAGAGAGAAGTCCTTTAATATGAAGGCAGTGCGTACTCTAATTATTTATCCCATGAATGCTTTGGTGTCCGACCAATTAGCAAGGTTTAGAAAGATTATGGGGTCAGAAAAGTATATAGGCTTTTTCACTCAATATGCCAATGTTAGCAGGATTCCACATTTTGGAATGTATACTGGGCGAACACATTATGCTGGAGATCCTAACGCGAAGAGCAGTAAAGAGTTGGCGCAAAGTTTTAAGAAGGAATTTCTGGTTGACACAACCGCATCTGAAGAGGTTCAGAGACAGCAAAGGTTTAATATAGAAGGCTTGCAGCGTATAAACAAATATCCCGCGAGATATGGCAAAGATGGGCTCAAGACTTTTATAGATAATCTTGAGAAGAATGTACATGAGCCATCAGATTTGGATGCCGAATTGATTACACGTTTCGAAATGCAGAATTGTCCTCCAGACATATTGATTACAAACTATTCTATGTTGGAATATATGTTAATGCGTCAAAGGGAAGCCAATATATGGGATAGCACAAAAAAATGGTTGCAAGAGTCGGACGATAATAAGTTGCTAATTGTGTTGGATGAAGCTCATATGTATCGGGGTTCATCTGGAGGAGAAATAGCTCTTCTTCTCGAAAGATTGTTTTCTAGACTTGGAATTACCAAAGGTAAAGTTCAGTTTATTTTAACTACAGCCAGTATGCCTATTTCAGAAAAACAGGCAATAAATAAATTTTATGAAGGACTTACAGGCAAGGATTCTGCTGGATGCGAGTTTCTATTTGGTGAACGAGAAGATATTACAGATGAAACCGAAATCCCTATCAATGTTGATGCTTTAGCAGCTGTGGGGGCGCGTCAGGTTAGCAATGAACAGATTGCGGATTATGTTAAATCGTTTGCAAAGCTTGTTTATTTGGAAGAACTTCCCGACACATTAGGTTATGAGGAAGCACAGGAATGGTTATACAACAATTTACCAAGATATAAGGCATTCAATGAGTTAAACAGGCTTTGTAGAGAGGGGGCCAAATCTTATACCGTAATAAAAAATAAAATTTTTGATGAGCATCCAAAAGCGGATTTGGCATTAGATGCCTTATTGTCAATCGTTTCTTTAGCAAGTAAGGATGGTAATATATTATTCCCTGTAAGGTTACATATGTTTATGAGAGGGTTGCAGGGGATATACGCGTGCGTAAATCCAAATTGTCCTCATTCCAAACGCTCTATAGAAGAGAAATTACCGTTAGGGAAAGTGATATCGATTAAGAAGGAAAAATGCGAATGTGGGGCTAGAATATATGAATTGGTAAATCACATAAAATGCGGAGCGTTGTATTTGAAAGTTTTTGCAAAAGTAAATCCCGGACAACCATATTGGTATGTTTTTGCGCAAAAAGGGTTGGATGGCGATGTTAATGGTTTGAAAGAAATGTTGTTGTATGTTGCTCCAGATGATTACCAACGAAAGCGCAACGACAAAATTGGCACTCTTGACCCATTTACGGGGAAATTGTACTTGAATGAAAAAAATGACTCGTCTTTGTTAAAGGTTGTCTACACCGATAAATTCGATAAAAACAGCCAGTCATATACTTTTTCGACATGCCCAAAATGTCGCAAACCCATGCAATTGAAAAAACCAACTGATTTTTCAACAAAAGGTAATATTCCTTTTTATAATCTAACCAAGGCGCAATTTGAATTGCAACCAGAAAAGTCAGATTTTATAAATAAAGGGAAGAAAGTCTTGCTGTTTTCGGATTCACGACAAAATGCTGCAAAACTTGCTCTAGACTTGTCAAAATCATCGGATGCAGATGCTTTCAGGCAGGCAATTCTGTTGGCGAATCTATTGTTACAACAGACTGACGGACGCGAGCATTCTCTTTTTGAATTGTATCCAGCGTTTTTAGATGTTTGTGTACAAAACAAGTTATCGTTTTTTAGTGGTGCGAGTAGAGAGAAGTTCGCTGATGATAAAAGAAAGTTTGAAAGAACAAAATCTCGGTATGAAAGCAGGGGGAAAAGCATTGATTATTCGGCTGTGGCGCAGGAATATACAGTTTTACCGGAAGGCTACTATGAACAGCTATTAACCTTTTTCACAGAAAGCCCCAGGTCTTTCAAGGATATAGGATTAGGATATTTAGCTCCTTTAAATGAACAATTAGAAGACTGCATTTACGACTTGAGTGAAGAAGGAATAAAAATTGATAAGGATTTATTAAAAAAGGCTTTGGTATTGTTGTTTTGGGATGTAATGGATGATAACGCAGCTTTAGGAGAATCAATTGCGGATGATGTACGAAGAGATTTGCCGGGAAGAAGTAAGGCGCAAAGATTCGGCTTGCCGTTTGATTTTAGCGGAGCAATTGACAAAGAGCTGATAAAGATTTTACCTCAGTACTTTGGGGTGGAGGCGTCTGCTATTCCTCTTGTCATAGAAAAAATCAGAGATATTTTCTTTGCATCATCCAATGAAAACAGATATTATATAAAACTTTCCAGTGTAAAAATTGAACTTGTAAAAGATGATTTTGTTTGGTCGCGTTGTTTGAAATGTGGCAAAATTTCGCCTTTTAGTTTTGGTAATTATTGTGGAGCGTGTTTTACATCTGAAAAGTTGGTTAATATAAGCAACAAAGATTTGGCAAGATTTGATTTTTGGCGCATACCGGTTCTTGATGCAATAAAAAACGAAGGCGATATCCATACAATTGACACTGAGGAACACACTGCGCAGCTTTCATATAAAGGTATCGGAAAAGACATAAGTAGTAGAACTGAAAAATATGAAATGCGTTTTCAAGATATTAATGCTGGTGAGCATGGGGAAGATGCGATTGATGTTTTAAGTTGTACAACAACAATGGAAGTTGGCATTGATATAGGTTCTTTAACAGCTGTCGGATTAAGAAATATTCCGCCGATGCGCGAGAACTATCAACAAAGAGCAGGTCGTGCCGGAAGAAAAAATACAGAAATTTCAACCATTGTAACTTATGCATCCACAGGGGTTCATGACAGTCACTATTTCGCTCATCCAGATGAAATAATTTCGGGCAACCCTAGAAAACCGTGGATAGATAGGGATAATGACAAAATTTTTCAAAGGCATATCAATATGTTAGCAATAAATTCTTTTATGGATACTCCGGAAATGAAGTCTCATTACGATAGTATAATGGATGTGGGAATAATTAAATTTTGCGAGCAATTTGGAGAAGCATTTATTGAACACGCAAAAGAGTTAACATACGATACAAAACAAACAGTTAGAGGTTTTGAAAAAATTCGTGATATGGTACTTGCTGATAGTCATAGAGCGCAGTACGTCTCTAACGATAAGGAAACAAATGCATTTGATGTATTTTATAGCGAGGGGTTCATTCCATCATACTCATTCCCGAAAAATGTCGTACAATTTTTTGTTGAACAAGAGTCGCCTAAAGGAAAGAATGCTCCCAGGGAAATTAAGTACGCCCCTGACCGGGATATAGCTATTGCCTTGAGCGAATATGCTCCTGGTAGATTCATTACAATTGACAAAAAGATCTATCGCAGTGGAGGCATTTATTCTAATCCGAGGCCAAAGGGATTCGAGAACAGGCAAGCGGAGTTTTATTTTAACAGCCCGGAATATTATAGTGATATTTACGTGTGCACCGAATGTAATTGGTTTGGGCATCATGCTGATGATGCACGAGATGGCAAATGTCCATATTGTGGGGCAGAGGTGCAAAATAGAAAGATGCTGAAACCATGGGGTTTTGCGCCTGTAAAAGGAGAAGAGATTCGTCACGAAGATGAAAATGAAGATTTGACTTACACTGCGGCACCTTATTATTCATACGTTCCTAATGATGCTGATGTTATGCGCAGATATAAAGACAGTAAAATACGATATATTGAACTGTCTGATAAAAAAGTGCTAACAGTGAATATGGGGAAAAACAAATTAGGATTTAATGTTTGTAGTAAATGTGGAGGTGCTGATATCGCAAGGAATAATGAAACTGGCTATTACAAATTTTCCCAACCTTATCACGATAATGGACCCTTATGTAGACACGAAGGTACGGTCAAAGAAAATATCTTCCTAGGATACGAATTTCTCACCGATATGTTTATGTTAGATATTGAATATGACTCTACTAGACTTGTCGGGACTACCACTCAAGAAGAGAGAGTAATTCTTAAAGCGGCTGTAACAACTTTGCATGAAGCAATAAAAAAAGCCATTTCATTGGAATTGGATATTGATTACAACGAGATAAACGGTGGTTGGAGACCGAGGATGAAAGAGGATGGTGGTTCACATATCGAAATGTTTTTCTATGATAATTTGTCGAGCGGTGCAGGTTATTCTTCCTTGATAGGCTCAATACTTGACAAGGTTCTAATCAGGACTCGTAATATATTAACAAATTGCGAGTGTTCTAGATCTTGCAAAAATTGTTTGGATAATTACTATAACCAAAGAAATCATGACCTCTTTGATCGTAATTTAGCAATGCAGTTGCTAGATTATGCGGAACTTGGTAAATACCCCTTACCATATGATAAAGCTACCCAGGATAAATTGCTTGTTCCACTTAAAAAATTGATTATTGAGGATGGTTGTGGAGAAGATATTCAAAATGTTGAGATGGAAGTAATACCCGCATTGTTAAGAAAAAGCAAAATTGACGGGAAATTGCTGTTCAATCAATATGATTTGACAGATTGGTTGCCCAATGCATTTATAACATTCAGAAATAGTAGGCATTAAAGATTAAATGCGCTATAATACTTATGGGTTTTATATGGTTATTGATGAGATCGCGGAGGAAAGATTTAAAATGAGTAATAGCTCTCCATTGAGATATCCCGGTGGAAAAAGAAGGCTTGTTCCTTTTATATCATTGTTAATAAAAAAGTCTGGTATTGTTGCTCCAATCTATATTGAACCATTTGCTGGTGGGGCAGGAGTTGGTTTGGAATTGCTTTTTAATGGAGAAGTGGATGAAATTGTTATCAATGACTATGATAAGGCTATATACTCTATGTGGAGAGCTATTCTGACTGAAACTCATAAATTTGTTAACTTAATAAAAGTAGCAACATTTGATGATAATGAGTGGAGAAGACAAAAGCACATATACCTAACCCAAAATAGCAAATACTCATTAGAACTGGGATTTGCTACGTTTTATTTGAATCGTACTAATAGGTCTGGAATATTAAGTGCAGGCCCGATTGGTGGACATAATCAAACTGGGAACTATCGAATGGATGTAAGATTCAATAAGGACGATTTAATCAAAAGGGTCTATAAAGTTGCATCGTATAAACATAAAATTCACCTCTACAACCAAGATGTGCGCTCTTTTGTAAAATACTATGGCGCAAAATATTTTGATAGGGCTTTCATTTATTTCGATCCTCCATACTATCAGAAGGGGAAGCAGTTGTATAAAAATTTTTTAAATCACAAAGACCATGTCGAAATTAAAGACTTGGTTGTTAAATTGCAATGCCCCTGGATTGTTACATATGATAATGCCTCTGAAATAAAAGACATGTATAACGATTATCCCGCTTATAAGTATGATTTGTACTATGGCGTTGCCAATGGGGGTACTAACTCCGAAATCATTTTTTTTAGTGGTATGCATTTAGTCCCGACACAAAGCGAATTGGATGATAATGGAATTAAGATTAATTTCAGAAAAGCATAGTTGGTTGTGTACCGAAAGAAAGTGAAGTTGTGTTGTTAGGAAACAATAAGAATTAGATTATTGCCTATCACAAAAATTTATGAACATTATTCGTGCATAACCAAAGTGAGACGAAATTGGTGCTGTTAGTGAATATTATGAAACAAGCTGGCTGTGAAATCACAACAAGTGGAGGAATTACAGCGATTGGAAAAACCAAAACAAAATAGACCATTATTCATTCAGCGGTGTGGGTTGAGCCTTATGAAGACAATGCTGTTTTCGTAAATGATGCTTATATAAAATATGCAAAATCATAAGTTATGCAAAAGATTCTGGATGCGCTTGGCTAATTTAATATGCTTTAAAAATTGAGGAGATGTTTTATGTTCCGTTGTTTGTATAATAGCAACTTCCAAAATTTTCTGAAAGAAGATGTAAGTTCTATATTCGGCACTTTATGTGAGAACTATCATGGCGAGGCGCTTACTACGACTCGGGAAGCTTGGCTCGGAGAAATTTCTATTTTAAAGAGTGTACTGCCTGGTTTTGACGATAATGGCGAGATTATTTTTGAGTATGATATTCCTCGTCTTGGCAAAAGAGTGGATGTTGTGTTGCTACTTAATGGGATAATTTTTTGTCTGGAATTTAAGGTGAGAGAGTCGAGAATTTTGGAAAGTGACATAGATCAGGTGCTCGATTATGCGCTTGATTTAAAGAACTTCCATAAGTTCAGCGAAGATCATATTATTGTCCCGGTCCTGATTGCCACAAATTATCGCAGCTCTTCCAAACTCATTCATATGTCCGTCTATGACGATAAGGTGGTGAATCCGATTGTTTCAGGCAATGAGGGGATTGCTGATTTGCTTTCCGAAGTGTTGCGAAAGTTTCCAAATGAGCCTCCGATAGATAAGAATTGGCTCATCAGTCCCTATGCGCCTACGCCGACGATTATTGAGGCGGCGAAGAATTTATATGAAAATCACTCGGTGGAAGATATCACGCGGCACGAGGCGGACAAGGTTTCGACCGATCAGACGATTGCCTATATTTTGAAAGTGGTGCAGGACAGCAAACGCGAAAACAAAAAGAGTATCTGCTTTGTGACGGGAGTGCCTGGAGCGGGAAAGACGCTTGTAGGCTTGGAAGTTGCAATTAAACAAACGTATCAAAATAATGACGAACCGGTAAAAGATGAGGGAGCTGTTTATCTTTCCGGCAATGGTCCGCTTGTTGCGGTGCTTAATGAGGCGCTCGCTCAGGACAATTACAAAAAATGTAGGGAGAAAGGCGAATCAAAGAGGTTGACCGACTCTCGCCGCGAAGTAAGCAAATCCATTCAGATGATACACCGCTACCGCGACAACATGTTGGCAAAAATCAAGAATCCTGTTGAAAACGGCGTATTGGAAATCGATCCGCATAAGGCGGTCAGAATGGAACAGTCGGGTTTTGGCGAGGTTGAACACGTAGCTATTTTTGACGAGGCGCAGCGCTCATGGATACATAAACGACTCGCCGATTATTTGAGGCGAGGTGGAACGTATGGAAACAAGCTCAAGGTCCCGAACTTTCCACTGTCGGAAGCGGCATTTTTGATTTGGTCGCTTGACCAACGAGAAGACTGGGCGACGATTGTATGTCTCGTCGGCGGCGGACAAGAAATCAATACGGGGGAGGCGGGTATCTCGGAATGGATTAAGGCGCTCAACGAAAAGTTTCCGCATTGGAACGTCTACATATCGCCTAAACTTACCGAGCCTGAATATGCCGAGGGGAAAGTAAACGAGCTGTTAAAAGACAACCCCAACGTCACGTATTCGGATAGTTTACATTTGGGCGTTTCCCTTCGTTCTTTCCGTGCGGAAAAATTGTCTGCATTCGTTCATTCGATGCTGTCCTTTGATGGCGCAGCGTCCGCCCTTTATGGTGAAATAAAAGAAAAATATCCCATCGTATTGACAAGGGATATTGCAGAGGCTAAAAAATGGCTGCATAATAAAGTTCGTGGGACGGAACGCACAGGGGTGTTGATTACCAAGGAGTCGGCAAGGTTTAAGCCCTTGGGAGTTCACGCTCTTTCTTCGGGTGATGAGAACGCCGTTCATTGGTTTTTGGAGGATAAGGTGGATACCAGATCGTCTAATTATTTCGAAGATGCGGCGACGGAAATTCAGGTGCAGGGTCTGGAGCTCGACTATACATGCGTGCTCTGGGATGCTGATATGCGTTATGAAAAAGGTAAGTGGAAGTTTTATCGGTTCAATGGACAGACAAAATGGGTAGAGCAAAAAGCTGACACGGAAAACCGTCAAGAGCTTATGAAGTGCATGCTCAACGCATACCGTGTCCTTCTTACTCGCGCAAGAATGGGAATGGTTATTTGTGTGCCTTATGGCAATCCCAATAAGACCGCCAGCGGATTTTGGGAAGATAGTACGCGACTTCCCGAATATTACGACGGCACCTATGAATATCTGAAAAGTTTGGGGATAGAAGAAATATGAGTATAAAAATGGGTTTGGTATAACACATTACGAGTCATAGTCCGTACCCTGAGATGTAGACAGAAACAGGCAGTTCGAAAGGCGGGAAAAAGCGCGGAAAAACGGTGTGAAATCGGTATTGGCTGTATTTGGCTGTCAAATTGGAAAAAGTGCTGACAGCCAGAGAAATCCGAGGGGAGAAAAAGCGCAAGATATTGTGGTGTACGAGAGAATTGGAAGGGGTATGTTGCGGCGGGCAATGCCCCTTTTATTTCGGGTTGTACCTTGGTAAGCATGAGGTCACCGGTTCAAATCCGGTTAGCAGCTCCAGCGCCGCCGCAAGGCGGACCTCGCAACACCCTGCACATTAACTGCAGGGTGTTTGCTTTAACGTTTGCGGTTCCGTTTCCATCCCGGCCGCACCATTCGTCAAAACCGACAGCCCAGCCCGACATTAGTTTTCTATGCGCGTCAACGTTCGCGGAATTTTCGTCCCCCTCACTTTTTTTCATTGGGTTGCGTTACAGCAAAAACAACCGCTAAGAATAGCGGTTATTTTTGTGGACATACTTAATTAGAATTATGTGAAGGTATCGCTGTTTTATGGTTAACAATATGGCGGCTCTTCTGGTGTCACTCTCCGATTACGTCTGAAATTTTGATGAAATAGTGTCTTAAAGTAGTATTTTCTCTTTTTAGGTTTAATGTGAAAACGCCTTTGAATATGTATCTGCGGCGATATCCGCTTTCGTCAATTGCAATGACAATACGGCGCAAGGAGAGAAGTTCACGCAAATAATTTCCGTTCATCTTTTGAAATGGCGGGCAATGTCCCTTTTCAGGGGCATCGGATTTTTTATTATTGCGGCAACGGAGGTGTATGCGATTATGAAAGATACCGAAAGCAACGAGGCGAAAGAGAAAGAGGGCGCGAATGTCGCCGCAATAGAAAAAGCGATTGCCGAGCTTCCCGCTATGACAAGGCAGGGGAAAATCGGCATAGTGAACATTCAACGGGCATTGAGATGCGGATTTTCGACGGCTGCAAAGATATACGATTTAATAAAGACCGAAAGCAGAATAAAGATAGAGAAGAACATTTTCGAGCTCGACGCCAAAATGCAAATGTCCTATCTTGAACAACTCGTCAACGACGCTTTGCTCTACAGCGGACGTGCGTCCTGCGAGGTGCACGAGCGGCTTCATGCAGAGCTGAAGGTGATAGAGTATCTCGGCATGGCGGCGGATTTTCTGTTTGCCGGGTCCGTTGCCGGAATTTTGCGGGAATTGAGCGGCAACCCGTGTTTTGTCGGGATAGGGTGTTGCTCTCTTGTGGCTTACAAAATCGGCATTACGGGGGAAAAGCTCGATCCTCTCGAACACGGACTTATTTTTGAGCGCGGTTTCGGAGAGGGCAAAAAGCCCGAAATGCCGTTTTCGTTTTGCGTGCCCGAAGAAATAATGCCTGAGTTTATGGCGCGCATGAACGGGATTTACGGCGAATCGCTTTCGTGCAAACACGACGGCGGATTGGTTTTGTCGGTCGGTGATACGAGCGTTACCGTTTTGGATTCGATTGAACCTCTCAAATATTCGTACAGGCTCATCGAGGAGTCGATCGACATCTCAGGCGCGGCGGTGTTTCAGGAGGACTATATGCGGATAATGCATTATGCGGCGGGGTACGATTATACCGAGGCGGACAGAATACGCAGAATAATAGGGAAAAGGAAAGTAAACGAAATAACAGACTGCCGCAGGGATTTTATGCGTAGGGCGATGCGTCACCTTTCGTTTTACGAAAGCAAACGCATGTTCTCGGAGTTTGAACTCAAGATGCAGCACGCCTTTTGCAAGGCATATGCCCTGTCGGTAAAAACCGTCCTCAACGCTTACCCCGGATTTACAGGGCGAGAAGCGTGATCTCGGTGGGGTAGAGAGGCGAGCCTTTGTGGCGCAGATAGAAAGTGTAGCCTGAGGACAGGCTGTCGATAAGGCGCGGGATGCGCCAGAGATCCTCGTTGTTGTGGTAGACGGAGATGAGAAGTTTGGGCCGGTCCTCGCGTATGTGGCGTGCCGCTCCGAGGAGCGCCTTGTACTCGCTGCCCTCGATGTCCGCTTTGATCATGGTGAGAGGCTCGGCGATGTCGTCGTCGAGGGTGGTCACTTCCACCTCGACGTCGCCGCTGTCCGCGAGAGTGTTGGCGGAGGAGCTGGCGGCGCACGGCGAGAGCCGCATGACGCCCTTTTTGTCCGCAACGCCTTTCAGGCGGAAATCTATCCGCTCGAAACGGGAGAGCGTTTCTCTCAGCGCGGCAAAGATCTCCGGCGTGATCTCGTAGCAGTAGATCTTCTTATAGCAGTCCGCGCCGTAGTTGATCAGATACGACACCACGCTGTCGCCGATGTATGCGCCGAGGTCCGCGATGACTTCGTTTTCCGAGCATTTGACCAGGTCGAGGTCGAAGTAGTCGTCGAAGCAATATTCCTTCGATTGCGCCGGGGAGTCGAAATCGTAGCGGTACCAGTTGGAGAGGACGGAAAAGAGCACCTTTTTGGAGCGGAAATCCGCAAGCCGCCCGTACAGCCACTCGAAGTCGTCGATGTGCCGTGAAAGCGCGGCGGCTTTGAGCTCGATCTCCTCGTAGACGCCGCCCGCGGGATCGAGCCCGCCCCAGTAACCGTATTGCGAGAAGAATGTGGCGAGACTCTTTTTCGTCGCCGCCGGAAGCGCGTCGAAAGAGGACTTTATTTTGAGATAAAGTTCCGTTTCTCCTGTGCGGCGGATCTCGTCCGCAAGGTCGAAAAACTTTTTGTCGATGATGTTCATTGCGCCGCTCCTTTTGTATATATTATGCCGCCACATTGCCATAGGATATGTCCCTGAGCAAATAGATGCCAAAACAGCCGCACAAGCGAAGGTCTTGCGGCGCGTATGCAAGGGGAAGCAGATGAGAGCGGCGGGGAAAATCGGCGGCAAGAGAATATATGCGTGCGCGGAGAAGGGAAGTGTGCTATCATATGTGCATGCGGGCATGTGAGAGCGCCGGCAGGCGGAAAGGATGTGTGCCCGAGAGGAAAGGATATGCGATACAGACTCGCCGTATTTGATATGGACGGCACGATACTCGACACTTTGGACGACCTCACCGACACCCTCAACATGTCGCTCGCGGAGGTGGGTATGCCCGTGCGTACGAAAGATGAAGTACGATCGTTTGTCGGCAACGGCGTGGGCAAATTGCTTGAAAGGGCAGTGCCGCCGGACACGACGGAAGAGGAAATGGCGGCGCTTGCCGGGGCATTCCGCAAAAACTACGCCGTGCACTGTGCGGACAAGACCAAGCCTTACGACGGCGTGCCGGAACTTATCGTCGCTCTGCGTGCGGCGGGGCTGAAAACCGCCGTGGTTTCCAACAAAGTGGATTTCGCGGTGCAGACGCTCGCGGAGGACTACTTCAAAGGGCTGTTCGACATGGCGGTGGGGGAGCGGGAGGGAGTCAGGCGCAAGCCGGCACCCGATTCCGTGAACGAAGTCATGCGCACGCTCGGCATACCGCAGGAGGAAACGGTGTACATCGGCGACTCGGACGTGGACGCCGATACGGCGCGGAATGCGGGTGTGGATTTTGTCGGGGTGGAATGGGGCTTCCGCCCCCGCGAAGTGCTGCTGGAGCACGGCGCGACCGTCACCGTCAAGACCGCGGACGAACTCCGCCGTGCAGTGTTGGGCGGATGAATATTGGACAAAAACGGCTGTTTACTCGCACGAACGGTACTGTTAACTGTGGTTTTGTGCGAAAACCGATTTGCGCGGCTGCGTCTTGAGGACGCAAAACGCTCCCGGACACAGGTCCGGGAGCGTTCGTTTTCTTTTTCCGCGGAAGGGCGTTTTCTCCCTTACGGGCGCGGATGTGCGCGTGTCCGGCGGTGCGCAGTCATCTCTCGTCGAGAGGGACGTACTCCTGGCGCGGGGCGACGGCGGTGTAGCCGGGACGGATGATCTTGCCGCGGTTTGCGAGCTCCTCTATACGGTGCGCGCTCCAGCCGGCTATTCTCGCCACGGAGAAAAGCGGCGTATAAAGCTCGGTCGGGATCTTGAGCATGGTGTAGATGAGGCCCGAATAGAAGTCCACGTTCGCGCTGACGCCCTTGTACATCCTGCGTTTTTCGCCTATGACTTCGGGGGCTATGCGCGCGACTTTTTCGTAGTATTCGTAGTCGTCCTCAAGCCCTTTTGCCACTGCGAGTTTTTTTGCGTAGTGCTGCAGGATGTCGGCGCGCGGATCGCTGAGCGAATACACGGCGTGTCCTATGCCGTACACGAGCCCCGCGCCGTCGAAAGCCTTTTTGTCGAGCAGACGGGCGACGTAGTCGCGTATGGCGGAATCGGTGCACGGGGTGGTCGCCTTGAGATCGGCGAACATCTTGGACACCTTGATGTTAGCGCCGCCGTGCCGCGGACCCTTGAGAGAGCCGAGCGACGCCGCGACCGCGGAATAGGTGTCCGTGCCGGAACTTGTCACGACGTGGTTGGTGAACGTCGAGTTGTTGCCGCCGCCGTGTTCGGCGTGCAGGACGAGGCAGAGGTCGAGGATGAGGGCTTCCAGTTCCGTATACTTCTTGTTGGGACGAATGAGGCGGAGAATGTTTTCCGCCGTGCTCAGATCCTTGCGCGGCTTGTGTATGATGAGGCTACTGTCCGAGTGGTAGTGCGCGTACACCTGATAGCCGTAGGCGGAGAGCAGGGGAAACTGCGCGACGAGCTGTATGCTTTGTCTGAGTACGTTGGCGATCGAGATATCGTCGGGGCGTTTGTCGTAGCTGTACAGGGTGAGCACGCTGCGCGCGATGACGTTCATCATGTCCGTGGACGGTGCTTTCATGATTATGTCGCGCACGAAACTTTCGGGCAGTCTGCGGAACTCGCCCAGCATTTCGTTGAAGTATTCCAGCTTCTTTTTGTCGGGCAGTTTGCCGAAGAGGAGCAGATAGACCGTTTCCTCAAAGCCGAAACGCTTTTCTTTCACGAAGCCGCCCACGAGATCCTGAATGGGGATGCCGCGGTAATACAGCTCGCCGGGGCACTCGACGCGGTTGCCGTTCTCGTCGAGCTTGTAGGAGTTGATCTCGCTTATCTCGGTGAGTCCGGCGACGACGCCCGTGCCGTCAACGTCGCGCAATCCGCGTTTTACGTTGTATTTTTCGTAAAGTGAAGTGTCGATGGTGCTGCTTTCGACGCAAACGTCGCTCATTTTGCGCATCCAATGCGCATAGTGCGCTACCGTTTTTTCAAACTGTTCCATAATCACTCTCCTTGATGCGTATTCCGTCTGCGCATTTCCCGTTCGCGTCCGACGGTGAGTGCCGAAAAATCCGATCCGGCGGCAAAATTTTCCGAAAAAAACATTCCGAAATTTTTGAAACGCAAATATTATAACACAAAGATATGCAAAAAGCAACACCCGTATTATTAACATGAATTGAAGGCGTGCGGGGCGCGGATCCGAAGCGTGTACGGACGCGGTTTTGCAAAGAAGAGCGGTGCGCCGCCGGGCGCGGAAGCGTGAGGGAGCCCGGCCGCGGGTGCGGGCGGCACCGGCGGACGTCCGGCACACCGCGTGCGGACGGGAGTGGGGAAATTGCGTCTGAAAGGGAGAGTCGGTCAGCGGTCCTTGACGAGATCCGCCGTGGTGTAGCGCAGGGCGCGCGCAAGTCCTTCGGGCGAGGTTTCTATCTGCACGCCTATGCGTCCCGCGCTGAAAAGGAATGTCGGGAGGGAGAGGACGCTCTCGTCGATGACGGTAACGAACTGCTTTTTCATGCCCAGAGGGGAGCAGCCGCCGTGGACGTAGCCCGTGAGGGGGAGCAGCTCTCTGGACTTCACCATTTCCACGGATTTCTCGCCGACGGCGCGCGCCGCTTTTTTGAGGTCGAGTTCCTCCGCGACGGGAATGACGAACACATAGTGCGCGAGGCTTTTGCCCGCGGTCACAAGAGTCTTGAACACGCGCTCGGCAGGTATGCCGAGCATTGCCGCCGCTTCCACGCCGGAGGGCGCTTCCTCAGGGGACAGCGTCCTGCCGTCCGGCAGAAATGTGTGCGCGGTGTATTCGGTTTTCGCGCGGTCGAGCGCGCGCATGGCGTTCGTCTTGTCGGTGTGCATGTATTTACGGCCGCAGAGTTCAAAAATCTCCTGCCGCGGGCGCGGCAGGAGAGAGTACGGGTTCATCCGGTTCAGTTGACGGAGAAGAGCAGGTCGCCGTAGGTGGGGAAGGGCCAGTATTTCTTGGCGGTGTGTATCTCCATCTCGTCGGCGGCGGCGCGGAGCGCGTTCATTGCCGGGATCACACGGTCGCGGCATATTCTGCCGCATTCCATCCAGTCCGCCGCGCCCTTGCCTGCGGTGATCGCTTCTTTCAGCGCGCCGATCGCCTTCACGGCGTCGGAGTAAAGTGCGTCGAGCTTGGCAAGCAGTTCCTTCTGCGGCGCGCCTTTCACGCCGGCGGCGGTCATTGCGTTCGCCGTTTCGGCGAGCTCGCGCTCGTAGGTGGTGACTGCTGGCAGCACGTCCTTTTCCGCCATGTCGAGCATGGTGTTGCCCTCGATGTTGATGAGCTTGCAATAGTTCTCGACCAGGATGTCCTTGCGGCTCCTGATCTCTTCCTCGGTGAGCACGCCGTGGCGCGTGAAGAGCGCGATGTTCTCGGGAGAGTCGAGCAGCTCCAGGCAGTCCACCGTGGTGGGCAGGTTGAGCAGCCCTCTGCGCTTTGCCTCTTCCACCCATTCGGCGGAGTAGTTGTTGCCGTTGAACACGATCCTGCCGTGTTCTTTCATGTTGCGCCTGATGATGTCGCGTATGCAGGCGTTGAAGTCTTTCGCGTCTTTCAGTTCTTCCGCCGCGGCGCGGAACTCGTCCGCCATGATGGTGTTGAGCACCGTGTTGGTGTCCGCGATGGAGAAGGCGGAGCCGAGCATGCGGAACTCGAACTTGTTGCCCGTGAACGCAAGGGGAGAGGTGCGGTTGCGGTCGGTGCTGTCCATTGCGAATTTGGGCAGCACGTGCACGCCTATCTCCACTTCGCACGCGGCGCGTTTGGAATAGGTCCTGCCGTCCGCGATGGCGTCGAGGATGCCGGTGAGTTCGTCGCCGAGGTACATGCTGACGATTGCGGGGGGAGCTTCGTTCGCGCCCAGACGGTGGTCGTTGCCCGCGCTCGCCGCGCTGATGCGCAAAAGATCCTGATGCTTGTCCACCGCCGCTATCATGAGGGAGATGATGAGCAGGAACTGCGCGTTGTCCGCGGGGCTCTTGCCCGGTTCGAAAATGTTGTGACCGAAGTTGGTGACGAGCGACCAGTTGTTGTGCTTGCCGCTGCCGTTTACTCCCGCGAAAGGCTTCTCGTGCAGCAGACAGGTCAGTCCGTGCTTTGCGGCGACTTTGCGCATGATCTCCATGGTGAGCTGGTTCTGATCGGTCGCCACGTTGACGGTGGTGTAGATGGGAGCGAGCTCGTGCTGCGCCGGGGCGACTTCGTTGTGCTTGGTTTTGGCGAGGACGCCGAGTTTCCAGAGTTCCTCGTCCAGATCCTTCATGAACGCCGCCACGCGGGGCTTGATCGCGCCGAAGTAGTGGTCCTCAAGCTCCTGTCCCTTGGGAGGTCTCGCGCCGAAAAGCGTCCTGCCCGTGTACATCAGATCGCGGCGCTTCTCGAACGCCTTGCTGTCGATGAGAAAGTATTCCTGTTCGGGCCCTACCGCGGAGTAAAGTTTCTCCGTCTTTCTGCCGAAGAGCCTGAGCAGCGCGACGCCTTCGCGGCTGACCGCTTCCATGGAGCGGAGCAGAGGAGTTTTTTTGTCAAGGGCCTGTCCGTTGTAGCTGCAGAACGCCGTCGGTATGCACAGCGTGCCGTCCTTGATGAAGGCGTAGGACGTAGGATCCCATGCCGTATATCCGCGCGCTTCGAAGGTCGCGCGCAGTCCGCCGCTGGGGAAGGAGCTTGCGTCCGGTTCGCCTTTGATCAGCTCCTTGCCGCTGAACTCCATGATGACGCCGCCGTCCGCCGTGGGGGAGATGAACGAGTCGTGCTTTTCCGCGGAAAGTCCCGTCATGGGCTGGAACCAGTGCGTGAAATGCGTCACCCCTTTTTCCACCGCCCAGTCTTTCATGGCGTTTGCGATGATGTTGGCGGTTTCGAGCGGAAGGGGACGGTCGTGCGCGCAGCAGTCCTTGAATTCCTTGTAAGTGTTCTTTGGCAGACGCGCGCTCATGACCTGATCGTTGAACACCATGCTGCCGAACAGTTCGGACATTACCATAACATACTCCTTCTCCGCGGCGTTATACGCGGAAATTTATGATTATTATATTAAATTCCCTGCAACATAGCAAGTCATTTCGCCCTGTTCGTTCCGCGGCGGCGCGGCGGAACCGCGTGACACTTTCCGTTAAAACGAGAGAGGGACGCTCCCTTTCGGAAAGCGTCCCTGCTTCATATGCGGCATTATATACGCGGCCGCCGCCATTGTCAAGGAAATAATTGACATTTTTCGTGCGGCTTGCTATATTTACAGCGTCGGCGGACGGGATCCGCCGCGGTGTTCGCGCGGCTGCTTCCGCGACGGTGCGGAAGGGGAGCGGGACGCTTTTTTATTCGGAGGTCATATGGACAGCTACGTTTCTCCGCTTTGCGAAAGATATGCGAGCGACAAGATGAAACACATTTTCTCTCCGGACTTCAAGTTCACCACATGGCGCAGGCTCTGGATCGCCCTTGCCGAGGCGGAAAAGGAGCTCGGCATCGCCATCACCGACGAGCAGATCGCGGAGATGAAAGCGCACGTTTCGGACATCGACTACGCCTATGCCGCGGAACGTGAGAAGGAAGTCAGGCACGACGTCATGGCGCACGTCCTCACTTACGGCAAAACGTGCCCCAAGGCGAAGCCCATCATACATCTGGGCGCGACCAGCTGCTACGTCGGCGACAATACGGACGTCATCCAGATGAGAGAGGGGCTTTTGCAGATACGTTCCCTTCTGCTGACAGCCATCGAAAAGACGGCGGATTTCGCCGAAGCGCACAAGGATCTGCCCACCCTCGCCTACACGCACTACCAGCCGGCGCAGCCCACGACGGTGGGCAAGCGCGCGTCGCTGTGGCTGCACGATCTGGTCATGGATTTCCATGATCTCGAATACCGCCTCGGCTCGCTGAAACTCCTGGGCTGCAAAGGCACTACGGGCACGGCGGCGAGTTTTCTCGAACTTTTCGAAGGCGACCGCGCGAAAGTCAAGAAGCTCGACTCCCTCATCGCGGAGAAGATGGGCTTTGACGCCACCTATCCCGTGAGCGGTCAGACGTATTCCAGAAAGGTGGACTACAACGTGCTTTCCGTGCTTTGCTCCATTGCGCAGAGCGCGACCAAGTTTTCGAGCGACATACGGCTGCTCTCCAACCTCAAGGAGGCGGAAGAGCCGTTCGAGAGCAAACAGATCGGGTCTTCCGCAATGGCGTACAAGCGCAATCCCATGCGCAGCGAGCGCATGGCTTCGCTCTCGCGCTACATCATCACGGACAGCCTGAACCCCGCGGTCACCGCCGCGACGCAGTGGTTCGAGCGCACGCTCGACGACAGCGCGAACAAGCGCATTTCCGTGCCGGAGGCATTCCTCGCCGCGGACGCCGTGCTGTCGCTTTACATCAACGTGATAAGCGGACTTAAGCTGTATCCGAAGATCATCGAGCGCAATCTTAACCGTGAACTGCCGTTTATGGCGACGGAGAACATTCTCATGTACTGCGTCAAGGAGAAGGGCGGCGACCGTCAGGAGCTGCACGAGGCGATAAGGAAGCATTCCGTCGCGGCGGCGGCTGTCGTCAAGGAAGAGGGCGGCGAGAACGACCTTCTCAGCCGCATACTTGCGGATCCGCTGTTCAAACTGACAAAGGAGGAGTTGGACTCCATCATGGACGTCAGACAGTTCGTCGGCTGCGCGCCGGAGCAGACGGAAGAGTTTGTGGAAGAAGTGGTCAGACCGCTGCTCAAAGCCAATCCTTACGACTCGCACGCCGCGTCCGCGATAAGGGTATGATTTCTGAGGCGGACCGAATGCCGGCGCCGGGATTTTGCCCGCATGCCGGAGCCGATCCGCATTACTCCGCTCCGGCATACGAGATAGAGCCGCGCCGTATTTTAAGAGTACCGGTGCGGGCGAGGCGCGCATGCGGAGTCCGAATGTGAATAAAGTTTTATGCGAGGTGCATTATGCTTACGGCAATAGTGGGAATCAACTGGGGTGACGAAGGAAAGGGCAGGATGGTGGACCTCCTTTCCGAAAGTCAGGACGTCATCGTCCGCTATCAGGGCGGCAACAACGCGGGACATACCGTCGTAAACGAAAAGGGCAAGTTCGTGCTCAATCTACTGCCGTCGGGGATACTGCGCGAGGACAAAGTCAACGTCATGGGCAACGGCATGGTCATAGACGTGCACCACCTCGCCGGCGAGATAGACAGACTGCGCGAAGGCGGAGTGGAAGTCACGCCTGAGAATCTCCGCATAAGCGACCGCGCCGTCATCTGTTTCCCCTACAACGTCCAGCAGGACTGCCTGGAAGAGGACAGGCTCGCGGAGCGCAAGTTCGGCTCCACGCGCCGCGGCATTGCGCCGATATACGCGGACAAGTACATGAAAAAGGCGATCCGCATGGGCGACCTGCTGCACCCCGATTACCTGAGGGCGCGCATCGAAGAAGTGCTGGACTGGAAGAATCTCTGCCTCGGAGCGTACCCCGGCGCAAAGAAATATACGGCGGCGGAGATATCGGAGTGGCTCGCGGAGTTCGGCGACCGCTTCAAGCCGTATGTGTGCGACGTCGGAGCTTATCTCGGACTTGCCGCGCGCGAAGGGAAGAACATCATGTTCGAGGCGCAGCTCGGCGCGCTCCGCGACATCGACTTCGGCATCTATCCTTATACGTCGTCATCCAACACCATCGCGGCGTACGCTCCCATCGGCGCGGGTGTGCCCGACCTCAAACTCGACAGGACCATCGGCATAATGAAGGCTTATTCCTCCTGTGTGGGAGAGGGCCCCTTCACTGCGGAAATGTTCGGCGACGAGGCGGTGCGTCTGCGTGAGGCGGGCGGCGAATACGGCGCGGCGACGGGCAGACCAAGGCGCGTGGGAGGCTTCGACGTCGTGGCTTCACGTTACGGCTGCCGCGTGCAGGGTGCGGACGAGATCGCGCTCACCAAACTCGATGTGCTGGACGGCTTCGACCGCATCCCCGTCGTGGACGCATACGAGTGTTCGGGCGAGCTGACTTACGACTTCCCCTTCGGCGAGAAGCTGAACGCCGCAAAACCGCACATCGTTTACAAGGAAGGGTGGAAAGCTCCCACCTCCGGCTGCCGCAAGTTCTCCGACCTGCCGAAAGCCGCGCGCGAATACGTCGACTTTATCGAGAAGCAAGTCGATTGCGAAATCAAGTACGTTTCCGTCGGCGCGGAACGCGATCAGATCATCGTCCGCTGACAGCAACGTTACCGTAGGGCAAAACGCACTGTTCCGAGTTGCCGGAGCGGTGCGTTTTTTGATTGTCGTTTCGGGGACGGTTTCCGTTTGTTTCCATTTGGGGACGGGGCAAAAATGGAAACAAACTTTACATTTTTGCCCCGTCCCCAAATGGAAAGTAGGCGGATACGCGACATTTTTGCAACTTTGTATAAATAACATTATTTATGGGCGGACAAAACGCCGAAAATTAACTATGTTTTACAAAATTTTTTTCAAAAAGCCGCCAAAACACACACTTAATGCACGGTTCGGTCTTTACGATTGAGAAAAA
>ERZ1090879.319-NODE-319-length-31167-cov-8.208762_pt1 | contig 31167 bp, 27 predicted proteins | sample MGYA00478472_ERZ1090879 | MGnify/ENA primary metagenome ERZ1090879 (study PRJEB33644, sample SAMEA5815723) | chicken gut metagenome | biome: Chicken; feature: Gastrointestinal Tract; material: Caecum | place: Ireland | collected 2019-01-01 | study: A study of the... | reverse complement strand
CCTTTTCACATCAGATCTTTCAGCCTTTTGTATATTTCTCTGTATTTTTCAAATCCCCGGCGGTACACTTCCCGATTTTCTTTTTGGGGAAGAAATACTTCTTCCTCCAGAAGAGCAAATCTCCTGCACCCTTCTTCCACTGAAGGAAGGATTGAAGTCCCTGCCCCTGCCAGGATACAGGCCCCCAGGCAGGCCTGCTCTTTTACCTTGCTTACATAAACCGGCTTTTCGAAGATATCCGCCTGGATCTGAAGCCACAGCCGGGAAGAAGCTCCCCCTCCTGAAGCGATGACGCTGGAGGCTTCTACACCCAGCCCTTCCAGAATCTCCATACAGTCTCTCAGACTGTAAGTAACCCCTTCCATCACCGACCGGAGAAAGTGCCCCTGTCCATGAGCCAGTGTCATGCCGAAAAACACCCCTTTTGCTTTCGGATCCATATGGGGAGTCCTTTCCCCGGAAAGATAGGGCAGGTAAAGAAGTCCTTCTGAGCCCGGTTCTGCAGTCCCTGCCAGTTCATTGACTTTTCCGTAATCTTCCACGGCAAGTATCTTGTTTTTTATCCAGTTCATGGACATACCGCTGCATAAGGTGGCGCCAAATATGGTGTAAGCCCTTTCTATGGCATGACAAAAAGTATTGGTCCTGAGCTTCTTATCATAGACAGGTTCTGAAAGAAATGCAGAGATCTGTCCTCCGGTGCCGATATTGGAGATGATCTTCCCCGGGCGGATCACCCCGTTTCCTATACTCTGGGCCTGCTGGTCCCCAGCTCCGTAAACCACCGGGATTCCCTCCGGCAGTCCGGTCCTTTTGGCACATTCAGGGCTGATGGTCCCTGCAATAGAGGAAGACTCCGCCACAGAAGGAAAAATTTCTTTTGGCAGATCAAACCTCTCTAAAAGCTCCCAGGCCCAGTCTCTTTTTGCTGTGGCAAACATTCCGGTAGCTGAAGCATCGGTAACCTCCGCTCCCATTTTGCCCGTCATCTTAAAACGGAGATAATCCTTAGGAGACAGGATTTTATCCACCTTTGAAAGTATCTCCGGCTCATTTTCTTTTACCCACAAAAGAGAAGGAAAGGCAAAGCCGCTGCTGACCCGGTTGCACAGCAGACTGCCCATTTCTGCCTTTGTATATGCTCTGTAGATCTCCTCCAGCTGTTTATCTGCTCTCTGATCCAGCCAGATGATGGCAGGGCAAAGAGGCTCTCCATTTTCCCCTGCAAGGACCAGGCCATGCATCTGTCCGGAGTATCCTACCGCGGAAATCCCCTCATATTCTTCCCGATAGTGTATACGCAGCCAGTCCAGAATTTCCAGAAGAGAAGACCACCACGTTTCGGGATCCTGCTGGGCATATCCGGGCCGGGGAATATCCACTTCATAAGACTTGGCATGGACTGCCGCTACGCCCTTTTCTGTGTCCAGGAGCATTGCTTTCATACTGGAAGTTCCTACATCAATTCCTAAAATAACTGCCACTTACGTGTCCCTCCGATTTTCGTTTTTCTTTCCTATATATGGGACTTTAAAAAGTCCAGAACGATCCCCAGGATCCGGTCATTGTCAAAGCCCAGACTACCGTGGCTGCCGTCCTGTATCTTATAGAAAGTTACCTCTTTCCCCAATTCCCGCATATGATTATAAAGCTGACAGCTCTGGTTAAAAGGCACCAGCATATCTCTTCCTCCATGTATGAGGAGAAGAGGCGGGGTCTCTTTTTCCTTTGATAAATAATTCATTGGGATCGTAAGGTCCGCCAGTTCCGGATGTTCCAGTACGTTTTTCCCTCCGATCTCATAACCCTCGGGACTGTCCGGATCATAATGATTCTGAGAGCTTTCATAATAATTCATCAGAGAGAAGACCGTAGGGCCATACAGGTCGATGATACAGTTTACTTTGGCAGAATATTCTCCATACAGCCGGGTATCCGGTCCCTCATCTCCTGTAAATCCCGCCATCAGGGCAGTATGGCCTCCGGACGAATCTCCGGCTATAGCCATATGGTCCACGTCAATATGGTATTCCTCACAGTGTTTCTTTAAAAACCGCACAGCCGTCTTGGCGTCCTGCATCTGGGCGGGAAAAGGAGCCATCTCCGAAGGACGGTACTCCACGATGGCTACCACATAGCCCTGCTCCGCCATACGGATATGCCTGGAAATATGGTCCCACAGCCACTGTTTATGAAAGGCAGACCCCTGGATATAGACAATACAGGGCCACTTTCTCTCTTTCTTCTTTTCTTCTTCCGGGACTCCGGCATGCACAATAGGTTCCAGAATGTGCATTTTCAGTGTGCAGCTCACCGGATCCGCGTACCAGTCTTCCGGCTCTCTTTCGGCATATACCACGTCCGTATGGAAATCCACCTGGCATCCCCATTCATCTTTCAGGTCTTCCAGCACAATACAGCCTTCTGGCACTTCCTCTGACCGGGGAAAATCTGCGGGATCCGATATAGGAATAGGTTCCTGAAGCTTTCTTTTTTCCATAACAGGTTTTGGATCAAACATGGGATTTCCTCCTACTTATTCCGTAAAATCTTTTCCTCTATTATAGCAGTATTTTCTGAAAATCCTCAATCTTTTCCTGTCATTTTCCGGTAAAACATCTCTTCATCAATCCGGTATCCGCAGATCAGACGCTGATGATCACATCCTTCAGGCTCCGTCTGCACCTACTGTGATATCCACCACCATTTCCAGTTCTATCTCCTCTCCCCTGTCCATAATGAGCTTTCCTCTGTCTGTATCCGCCTTTCGGATCCTGCCCTGTACCCGGTGACAGATGCCTCCTGCTTTCTTCTTATCAGGTACAAAGTAAGTAATCGTAACCGTCGGCTTTTCTCCCGGAAGAGAAACTGCTATCTGAAGCTTATAATCCAGCTCCTGTTTTTCCTCTTCCGTCAGCTCCGGCTTTCTGTCCGTCTGCCTGGCAGTCTCCTTTATCACCTCTCCATATCCGGTCAGTGCGGCAAAAGGTGCAAACTGAGCCGCCCGGTCTGACAGAGGCATGGGAGGATGGATGGGGGACACATGATGGGGAAGGTTTATGATATCTTCATAATTTTTCTCCTTATTCTGTTCTTTCATGCTTTATGACCTCCGATCTGGCTGTTTCTGTCTCTGGCCGTAGCTCCTTCTTCCAGGTTCATCCCCCGCAAAACCGCATTCTTTCCGAACTTTTTCTTGATCTCCAGCACAGCCTTCTGCATCTTACGTTCCCGTTCCAATTCTGCAGCCTCTTTCTCCTGCTCTTTTTGCACTGCACCGTAATCTGTAAAAAGGTCCATCTGATGAAACTCCTCTTTTTCCTCTGCCTGGGATTCCGGGATCACATGTTCCGCCGACATATTGATACGGCGCACCAGCAGATCCTGATCCACGATCCTGTCAAAAAGTTCCGTCACTCCCTGGAGGATCTGTCTGGAAGAAGAGGTATAGCCGTCTAAGTTCTTTGTACCATGGGCATGTTTGGGGATTTTTCTTCCGTACATATCTATAGTAATTTCTCCCCGGTACTGCTTTTGCCGTTCAGGATCTTTCAGATTATCCATATCATACCCTACCGTCAGCACGATCTGGTCAGTGACAAGTCCCTTATCCAGCAGATCCAGGGCCAGCATATCTGCCATTTCTCTTGCTGCCAGTCTGGCCTTTTCAAAAGGATAAGGACAGTGGAGCACCTGGCCGGATCCTACACTGCTGCTCTGCGGCTTGTAAGCCTTGATATCCTGAATAGTACAGGGTTCCCACCCCCAGGCATGATCAATAAGCAGCTCTGCATTGACCCCGAAAAGATCATACAAAAGCTCTTCATTGTAATAGTCCCCGGGCTTTCCAAGGGAACAGCAGGCAATATCTCCCATGGTATACAGACCATGGGCCTCCAGCTTTTTGGCATAGCCTCTTCCCACCCGCCAGAAATCTGTCAGGGGCCTGTGGGACCAGAGAAGCTGTCGATAGGACATTTCATCTAACCGGGCGATCCGCACTCCATTCTCATCTGCCGGAATATGCTTTGCTACAATATCCATGGCAATTTTACACAGATACAGGTTGGTGCCGATACCTGCCGCCGCAGTGATCCCGATAGTCTGGAGCACATCCAGGATCATCCTCCTGGCCAGCTCCGTGGCGCTGATCTTATAGGTTTCCAGATAATCAGTGACGTCCATAAATACCTCGTCAATAGAATAGACATGGATATCCTCCGGAGCAATATATTTCAGATAGATCTGATAGATCTTGCCGCTGATCTCCATATATTTAGCCATCTGAGGAGGCGCCGTTATATATTTCAGCTCTAAACAGGGATCTTTCTGAATCTCCGGATCCTGGCAGGAAGAACCGGTAAACTGATGTCCCGGTGCAGCCTGCCGCCGTCTGGCATTGATCTCCCTGACCTTCTGCACCACCTGAAAAAGCCGCGCCCTGCCCGGTATCCCATAGGCTTTCAGAGAAGGGGAAACAGCAAGGCAGATGGTCTTCTCTGTCCGGCTTTTGTCCGCCACCACCAGATTGGTAGTCATAGGATCCAGTCCCCGCTCCACACACTCTACAGAAGCATAGAAGGATTTCAGATCAATGGCAATGTAAGTTCTCTCGGGCATTTTTCCGGCCTCCTTGTATTGTTCTTTTCTTTCTGTATAAATGATAGCACAAAAAGTATATTCGAACAAGTGTTCTTTTTTAATTTTTATGCCGGACCGCAGATTCTTTGTGTTCCATCTCTATTTGTGTTATCATAAAACAGATATAAAACGCAGGAAATGATAGGAGGCATGAAATCCATGACACCGGCAGAGGCAGGCAGGATCCTGGGGATTTCCCCGAAAGCAGATATGGAACAGATCAAAAAGCAATACCGGCGGCTTATGCACCAGTTTCACCCGGATGTATCCGGGTTTTCAAATACCGGATACCAGTACACCGCCCAGGAGATCAATCTGGCCTATGAAGTTTTAAAGAAAGGATTTGCAGACTTCCAGGAGGATATCTTTTCCGGTGCTGAAAAGAAGGCCGCCTCTAAAAATCTTCACTGGGACGCTCCTTTAAATCAACATGCCTGGACAGAACGGGAGATCCTTCATTATGCCGAGGACTATGAGGGAAATGTGATCGGAAATTTCACCATTGCCCGGGGGAAATATCTCTGGACTGAGGAAGAGGATTTTCCCCTGTTTCTACTGAGCATTTACCGCTGCGGACAGGAATTGCTGGATGAAATTGATGGGTCGCTTCAGAGAAAGGAAAGATCTTCTCTTCGTGGAAAAATCCAGCCCCAGCTTACTTATCTCCTGGCTCAGCAGTTTATGGACAGCACTGCTCTCCTTAAAAAGCTGGCAAAAAAAGTTTCTCCCGGGGAGGAAGAAAATGGGATCTATTACCTCCCTGCCATGCTGGAGGTCACCGGCGGCTTTTTAAAGCTTAAGGGGGACGAATCTCTTTTTCCTTCCAGACTGAAAGACCATCGGCTGTATCTGAAAAACAGCGCCGGGCAGGAACTGGGATATCTGTCTTTTTCTGATGACCGGTTTTACTATATTGTGATCCCTCTTTTCGAACAGCGGAGAGTTCTTGTTAAAATAAAAGCAGCTCAAACCCCAGCCTCTTCCAGAAAAAGAAACCTATCCAGGTACCACAGCCTTCATCTGTGGCTGAAGTTTGCTCCGAAAACAGAAAAACAGCTGCTGGAAAATCTGAATCTTCAGATCCGGCAGCTGTTGGAAATATACCGTCAGTAATTTATCCGAAATATTTCTTTACAAAATCTTTCTTCACAGTCGTTCAAATGATAGGAAAAAATTTTCTTTCCATCGGCGGCTTTCAGATCCTCCAGCCTGGAACACATTTCATGAAAATGAAAGGTGTCCAGAGTGATTCCTACATTATCTCTGTCCACTTCTTTCACAATATCATAAGCTGTGCCGAACTGATTAATAGAGCAGTCCCAAGCGCCGCAAAATTCCAGAGAAATTCTCATATCCGATCCCACTTTATCAGAAAGATGCCGCAGCTGTTCCACTGCTTCTTCCTTTATTTCGCCTACTGTCTTATCTTTTATCCCGCAGGAAGGCACTGTGATCAACATTTTCATGCCAATTTTTTTAGAAACATTCAGAATAAACTCGGTTTCTGCTTCTCTCTCTCTCCTGCCTTCCTCATCTCTCTGATTAAAATACAGAAGCGTATTATAAGCCCATGGTTTTAGATGATGAGTTGCAAACCATTCTGCCAATTCTTCAAGGGTATGGTCTTTTAAGTATTCTTTCAGACAGTCGAAACGGATCTCAATATAGTCAAACCCATATTTTTCACACATTTCCAGATCTGCCATCAGGGACTGGCCTTTGCATTCCAAGCAGTAGCTTCATTAAATCCAATCTTCATATTTTTACCTCCCAATTTTTGCTTTTTTTCTTGCATATCATAATTTTACTATTATTTGGATACGCAGGCAATTATAAATCTTTAAAAAAATAATAATTTTTCCATCTCACTGCGCCATATCTTCCACCGTTTTTAAATATCTTTCTACGATCTCCAGCTCGTCCATATAAATACAGTGCTTCATACCCCCATGCTCTACCTTGCGGCAGCATTCCTGAAAATCCATCCACTTTACGGCTTCTACCTCTGACTCCTGAAGGACCAGTTTCTTCTCATCCACCGGTTTATCATAGACATAGACTGCACTGATCTCATAATCCCGGAAGGGTTTCCCGTAAAACACGTCTTCAAAATATGCCTTCCGCATTCCCGCCAGGTGAAGATCTTTCTCCTCTGCCCGGATCCTCAGCTCTTCTCCAAGTTCTCTGAGGGCTGCTGGAAGATAGGCGTCTCCGGCAGATACATGGCCTGCGGAAGAAATATCGTAACAGCCGGGATTAGAGTCCTTAGAAAGACTTCTCTTCTGAAGAAGCAGATCCCAGCCGCTGCTGTGATTTCTCCGGACGATCCAGATATGAGAAGTAGGATGGAGACTGCCGTCCAGATGAGCCACACCTCTCTCCCGGACAATGCCCGCCGGACTTCCGTCTTCCTTTAAAATGTCAAAAAGCTCCAGAGGCTTTCCATTTACAGCGGCTGATCTGAGGATATTTCGTCTGTCAAAAGTTACCTTTAAAGAGAAGAATGGCCCCTCTTCCATCAAAAGCCGGAAACAGATCTTCTCTTCCTCCCCGGCCAGATTCTGTAAAATTTCATCACATTTTGACCAGCAGACAGTATCTGTCTCTTCTTTCCTGCCCTCTGGAGCAGGCTGCCATGCACGGAATAGAAACACATATTCTGCGGGCTTCTCCTCTCTGACCAAAGTCAGGATTCCCCTGGCTTTCCAGGCAAAAGGATCAGAGTTTTTACTGCTGACTGTTCTTCTCAGACATTCTTCCGGACTTTCTCCCTCTTTCATGGTTTCCTTTAGAATCTGATACTTTTCCTTCTGATCCAGAACACAGAAAATTCCCAGCTTTTCTGACATTTTTATACACCCCATTCATCATTTTCTCTTTCTTAGTTTACCAGATGAATAGGAAAATGCAATTTTTTCTTTTCTCATAGACATGATGTGTCTGCAAATTCTCTTGAATTCATTTCGTTATACCGATATAACAAAAGGGGTGATAAATATGAGAATTAACGAATTACTACAGCAAAAAGGCATGACCAAGTATCGTCTTTCTGTATTGAGCGGAGTTCCACACTCCACCCTCAGCGAACTATGCAGCGGAAAAACCAATATCAGAAAATGTTCCGCAGAAACGGTCTACAAACTTGCTAAAGCTCTTGGTGTGTCTATGGAATCTTTAGTTGAATAGGCCTTAAAAAAAACTCCGTCCGCAAAAGAAATACGGAAAAATTCTTATGAAAATGAAACTCATTGATTTTACAAACTGCAGACGTATTTGGGGTAAGGCCTACAATAGGGCAAACGGAAAGAATTTTCTCATGTCCGGACAGTCTGAAGACTGCAATGAGGCACTGATACAGATTGTACCTAAGATCCGCATAGAAGCAATCCAGAACTTTCTGGAAGAAGTTCCTTATCTTTCGGATCTGCAGCGAAACTTTTATCTGACCTACATCCAGGCAAGATTGGAAAAGCTCCTTTTGCCCGCTTATAAACATGCAGTCAACCAAAAGGATAATATGGACCTTAGTTCAAAAGAACCGATACAATAAGTAACTGTAACCCGAGAAAATTTTTCGATAAGGCTGTCGCATTAATCATATGTCATGAATATTCCCGATTTTGATCAATGCGACAGCCTCTTTTCTTGACATAAGTGTACTTATAGTATATAGTGTGTATATAATAACATCACACTAATAACAACAATGACCACACTGTGAAAGCAAACTATGACTACAAATACTGGAGGTGTATCCCACTTTGCATATACTCATATCAAACACTTCTGACAAGCCTCTGTATCAGCAGATCAAGGAGCAGATCAAGGACGCAATTTTAAGGGAGGAACTGACCCAAGGAGATCTTCTTCCTTCTATCCGCTCTTTTGCCAATGATCTGAAAGTCAGTGTTCTGACCATACGGAGAGTCTATGAGGAGCTGGAGAAGGAAGGGTTTGTCGTCAGTCAGACAGGTATCGGCACTTTTGTATCCGCCGGCAATGCGGAACTGCTGAGAGATTCCAGGAGAAGGCTTGTAGAGCAGAAAATGCAGGATATGATAGAAACCGCCCGTTCCCTGGGGATCACAAAAGAAGAACTAAATGAAATGATGGATATTCTGTATGAGGAGGAATGAAATGGACAGGGTTTTAGAAGTAAAGAATTTAAACAAATCCTATAGCAGATTTTCGTTGAAAGATGTGAGCTTTTCTCTGCCGGAAGGCTGTATTACCGGTTTTATCGGAATAAACGGAGCTGGAAAAACTACTACTCTCCGTTCTGTACTGGGTCTGGCTAAAGGTGTCACAGGAAGTATCCGCTTTTTCGGTATGGATATGAAAGGAGATGAAAAACAGATCAAAAACCGGATCGGCGTTGTTCTGGACAGCGACTGTTTCTATGATGATCTGTCCCTGGAAGAAATGAAGAGAATCCTGGCCCCGGCCTATTCTTCCTGGTGCGAGGAGGGTTACCGTTCTTATCTGGAAAGATTTTCTCTGGATCCAAAGGAAAAGATCAAAAATCTCTCCAGAGGAATGAAGATAAAATATTCTCTGGCGCTGGCTCTCTCCCATAAGCCTGAGCTGCTGATCATGGACGAGCCCACCAGCGGTCTTGATCCCTTATTCCGCAGCCAGCTTCTGGACCTTCTGCGGGATTATATGGAACAGGGCGGAAAGGGCGTATTTTTTTCTACCCATATCACCTCAGATCTGGATAAAATCGCCGATGTGCTGATCATGATCGATCAGGGACATATTGTATTTCAGGAAGATAAAGATGCGCTTCTGGACCGATACCGTATGGTAAAAGGAAGCAAAGACGATCTAAATGAAGAAGTCCGAAGCCTGCTGCTTAATATTCATGAGACAGATTTTGGTTTCACCGGTATGACCTGCCATATTCCTGAGATACGGAATCTTCTTCCAAATGTACTTTTAGAGCGCCCCACAGTGGAAGATATTATGCTGAGCCATACTAAAGGAGGGATAAAAAATGCTGCTGAGTTTAGTTAAAAAAGATTTTATACTGGTAAAGAAATATGCCCTTTTCATGGCTGCCTTCTGCTTTCTGCTGCCTGTTTTTTTTCTTTCCCGGCTGCCGGAATTTGCAGGGTCTCTGACCTTTTTTATCTCTGTGGTCTATACCATATTTCTTCTTCTCTCGAATGTTTTTCTGAAAGAATACCAGTCTCCCAAAGCCGCACTTCTTCTGTGTGCTTCTCCCTATCCCCGGAGGCTTATGGCGTTGGGAAAATATGTATTCTGTCTGGTTCTCTATGCCGCCAGCAGTCTGATCTATTGGATCAATACGCAGATCTTCCCAGAGCTTGGCAGGTTTCATTGGGAAATGGCTGTTCTGGTCTTTTTTATGGTTACCATCTTCTACAGCCTTTATATCCCTCTGGAGTATCGGCTGGGATTTGAAAGTACAAAATTTATCACTATGTTTATCATTATGGGTTGTCCTTTTACGGCTCCCTTTATTCTCCAAAAAGGGGCTGTTATCCAGCATTATATAGTTCTTCTGCCCCCGATACTTTTCTACGGCGCACTCTTATTTGTCAGCCTGGCGGTACTGGTGATATCTGTCTGTTTATCTGTCTATTTTTACGAGCATGCAGATCTATCATAGGCAAAAAATCCCCGCAGAAAGATAGAGCGCAAGTACTCTGATTTTCTGCGGGTTCCTTTGACTTATTCAAAATATTTTTTCACAAAATCTTTCGTTACCTGGGCAGCCTTCTTTATATTTTCTTCATGAGACATAGCGTAATATTCCGGTCGGAATTCCTCAATGGTGCAGACTCCATCAAATCCGATCGCCTTTAGGGCTCCGGCAATCCCCTGATGGTCAATCACTCCTTCTTCCGGCCACAGTCTTTTATCATCTCCGCAAGATCCCAGAGGAAGATCCTCACAGTCATTTAAATGATAGGCAAAAATTTTCTTTCCGTCGGCAGCTTTCAAGTCCTCCAGTCTTGAACACATTTCATGAAAATGGAATGTGTCCAGGGTAATCCCTACATTATCTCTGTCCACTTCTTTTACAATATCATAGGCTGTGCCGAACTGATTAATTGAACAATCCGGAGCGCCGCAGAATTCCAGGGAAATTCTCATATCACTTCCTACCTTGTCAGAAAGATGCCGCAGCTGTTCTACTGCTTCTTTCTTTATCTCTCCCACTGTCTTATTTTTTATTCCGCAGGAAGGCACTGTGATCATCATTTTCATGCCAATTTTTTTCGATACATTCAGGATAAACTCCGTCTCTGTATCAATCTCCTTCCTGCCTTCTTCATCTCTCTGATTAAAATACAGCAGAGTATTGTAAGCCCAGGGTTTCAGATGATGGGTGGCGAACCATTCTGCCAGTTCATCAAGTGTATGCTCCTTTAAGTATTCTTTCAGACAGTCAAAGCGGATCTCAATATAGTCAAACCCATACTTCTCGCACATTTCCAGATCTGCCATAAGAGACTGGCCCTTACATTCCAGGGCAGTAGCTTCATTAAATCCGATCTTCATTTTTCCTCCCTTTTCACATCAGCCGCTTAGTTTTAGCACTACAGGCCGGCGTATTGCGCAATATATTTTCTGGCTTTGATCGCATACTCCAGAGGATCGGCCTTAGCCGGATCCTGCTCCGCTTCTACCAGCATATAGCCTTCGTATCCTGTATCCTCCAGGACTTTAAAGATAGGGGCAAAGTCAATACAGCCGTCTCCCGGGACGGTAAATGCTCCTGCCCGCACTCCGTCCAGAAAGCTGAGTCCCTCATCTTTTACCCTTTGCACGATCTCCGGGCGGATATCTTTCAGATGCACGTGTTTGATCCTGTGGGCATATTTCTTTGCCATTTCTAAAGGATCTGCGCCGCAGTAGGCGAAATGACCGGTATCGTAAAGAAGGCTCACATATTTTGGATCAGTGCCTTCCATAAGTCTTTCTACCTCGTCAGGATCCTGGACAACCGTTCCCATATGATGGTGGAAGGTAAGGGAAATCCCGTATTCCTCCTTAGCAATCTTTCCCAGTCTGTTCAGGCCGGTGCACAGCGTATCCCATTCCTGATCGTTCATAACATATTTGTTTCCGAATACAGGAGTATCCTCCTGGCCCTGGACACTGTAGCTTTGCTCCGAAGCTCCGATGATCTTGGCTCCCATGTCTTTCAGGAACTCAAGCTGGGACCGGAACTCCTTTTCCACCTCTTCAAAAGGTTTTGTAAGAAGAAAACAGGAGAACCACTGATTGCAGATTTCTATGTTCCGAAGCTCCAGAGCCTTTCTCAGCACTTTCGTATCCTTTGGATACTTATTCCCCACCTCTGAACCGGTAAAGCCCGCCAGAGCCATCTCGCTGACACATTGTTCAAAGGTGTTTTCTCCTCCCAGATCCGGAAGATCGTCATTCGTCCAAGCGATAGGGGCAATTCCCAGCTTTACTTTATTTTTATCCAGCATTGGCCTCTTCCCCCTTATTCTCCCATGATCTCAGAAATTTTGACCGGCCGATGCTCCTGGCTGGATTTCTTGGCCGCAAGTCCCATTAAAACAGGCTTTAATCCGTCATATACGTTAAGAGGAGTATCCTTGTCATTTTCAATGGCGTCAATAAAAGCTGCGATCTCTTTGCCATAAGCATCCAGATATCTCTCCAGGAAGAAGAACATAGGTTTCTCTCCTGTAACACCCTGTGTATTGCTGATCACCACATTGGACTGGCTGTCATTGGAAATAGCCGCCATTCCCTCTGAGCCGAAGACTTCCGCTCTCTGATCATAACCATAAACAGCCTTTCTGCAGTTGTCAATAACTGCGATAGCGCCGTTTTCCATTTTCAGGGTGATCACTGCTGTGTCTACGTCTCCTGCTTCTCCGATAGCAGGGTCTACCAGATTTGCGCTCTGGACATAAACCTCCTGGGCATCGCAGCCTGCCAGGAAACGGACCATATCAAAGTCATGGATAGTCATATCCAGGAATATTCCTCCAGACACCTTTACATAGTCGATGCTGGGGGGCTCGGGATCTCTGGAGGTGATCTTAATGATCTGAGGCGTTCCCACCTTTCCCTGGGCGACCGCTTCCTGAAGAGACTGGAAGTTATGGTCGAAACGCCGGTTAAATCCTACCTGATATTTGATATTTGTTCCCTCCAGGGCCTTGATCACTTCCATGATCTTTTCTACGTCATGATCAATGGGCTTCTCGCAGAATACATGCTTTCCCGCTTTGATCGCCTCTATAGAGATCGGGGAATGTGTATCTGTGGAAGAGCAGATCAGCACTGCGTCGATCTCCGGATCATTAATGATCTCTTTGTAATCTTTTGTAGTCTTTTCTACTCCCATACTTTTTGCCCAGTCCGCTGTTTCTTCTGACAAAAAAGGATCTGCCACTGTTTTGATCTTTGCGTTTGGAACTCTTGTTGTAATACTGTTAATATGTACTCTCCCACTTCTTCCTGCTCCGATAATACCTACCTTAAGCATTTTTCCTTCTCCTTTTACCAAAGTTTTTTATAAATTTCTTTTACTTCTTCTTCGGTTATATCTCTCATAGTATTCTGAGGGCTTCCGCTTTCCATGGCGTCATGAGCCATTTTGTCGATCAATTCAAAAAATTTCTCCCGCTGGATCCCTGCGCCCTCCAGATCAGGGATATCCAGTTCCTTTACAAGGGTTTCCACCGCAGTGAGAAATTTTCCGGCTGCCTCCTGGTCCGTATCTGTCTCAGAAGCAGCCCCCACGGCCCGTCCAAGATCCCCGAACCTTTTTAAGGCTCCGGGGAGAGCAAAAGTAAGACACTCTTTGAGGAGCATGGCGTTGGACAGTCCATGGGCGATATGGAACAAAGCGCCGATAGGACGGCTCATGCCGTGGATAATGGTCACAGAAGAATTATTAAAGGCTATGCCCGCTTCCAGAGCCGCCAGGGCCATCTGTTCTCTGGCTTCTTGATCTTTTCCGTCTCTGTATGCTCTGGGCAGATATCTGAAAATACGCTTTACCGATGAAAGAGCAAAGGTATCCGACATATCCTGCGCCTTTCTGGAGGTATAAGCCTCCACGCCATGACAAAGAGCGTCCAGCCCTGTGGCCGCCGTGATCTTTGGCGGCGCTGTCATCGTAAATCTGGCATCGATCACTGCCATATCCGGCATAAGGACTTTTCCCTTAAGAAGCATTTTTATGTCCTTCTTTGTATCGGTGATGATCGTAAACTGGGTGGCTTCTGATCCGGTTCCCGCAGTTGTAGGGATAGCCGCCATAGGAGGGGTCTTCGCCTGGATCTCTTTTCCCATGTAATCAGAAATCTCGCCTTCCGATTCTGCCAGGGAAGCCACTGCTTTCATAGTGTCAATGGCGCTTCCCCCGCCAAGAGCGATCAGGAAATCGCAGCCCTGGCTTCTGTAGGCCTCCAGGCCTTTTTCTACCATATGATCTGTTGGTTCTCCCGTTATTTCCTGGAAGATATGGTAATCTACCTGGTGATCCCGGAGTACCGTTTCTACTTTTTCGCAGTTTCCCAGATCGATCATTGTTTTGTCTGTGACGATCAAAGCTTTCTTTCCAAAAGAAGCAAATCCTGCTCCCGCCTGTTCCAGTGCGCCTGCTCCGGAAATAATATGTCCCGGCATGATAAATTCTCTTGCCATTTTTCTCTCTCCCTTATCCTGTCTAAAATTCTGCGTCGTGGAGCCATACATATCTTTCATCTTCACAACGGTCGGTCTGCAGCCAGGGATTTCCGTCGATATGACGGATCATCCAGCAGGTATACATCTGGAATCCCGGAGCCACCGCCTGGGGATGAAGTTCTCCTCCCGGAATAGCGGAGAAGCTCCCCTCCACGCTTTTAAATACCTGGTCTCCCACAAAGCTGGCGCCGAAGCCTTCCGGACGGTCAAATTTAAAATAATAGGTCTCCGGCTGGGGATGTCTGTGAGGCAGATAGCCTGACCAGTTTCCTCTGTCATTAAGCACCTCTCCCAGGACCATATTCGACCAGGGAGCAATGTCATGATCAAAAATCGTATTCACTCTTCTTTTTGCCACATTCCCGAATTTTCCCACACAGGAATAGCCCCAGGGAGCATCTTCCGGCTTATAAAGTTTTCCTGGAAATTCTTTTTCATTTTTTGTACGCTGCACCAGGATCTCCGCCTCTGTATCCGCAGTCACAGAAACCTGGGACCCTGTACACACATGAACGCACCAGGGACCTTCGGTAAATACGCTTTTCCTGCTTACTTCAGCCTTCTGATCTTCCCAGGCAAAGGTCACTTTCCCCTCCAAAAGCAGCACCGCAGTCTCTTCCCCTTCATAACAGAAGGTCCTGATCTCCCCTTCTTTCATACGATAGACACGGATGTCCATCATCATATCTTTATAATCATTGTCATAGGTGGTCAGGATTTTTTCTCCCTTTTCGTCAAATTCCGGATAACCAAATACTTTTCCCATTTATTTCACTCCTTAATATGCTCTGGCTTCTTCTCTTCCTTTCAGAACACCCTCACAGGCCTTCCGTACGCTTTCCTTTTCTGAAGTAGTGGCGATACCCACATCCCACCAGGACTCGTAACCATCCGTCATAGTCTTTGGTATTACTTTCAGATCAAAGAGACACGCTTTTTCCTGTTTTTTTGCATCTTCAAGGGCGTTTACCAGTTCCTCCACCGTGCGGCAGGTATAGGTTTTCAGGCCATATCCTTCGCCTATCTTTGCATAATCCACCGGTATGAGGTCTCCCGCAGGTTTTTTCCCGTCTGTATAACGGAATTCTGTAGCAAGACTGCCGATCCCATGGTTCATCTCCAGATTATTGATGCAGCCGAAACCGCAGTTGTCAAAGATCAGGATGTTTACTTTCTGTCTCTCCTGCATGATCGTCATGATCTCGCTGTGGAGCATCTGGAAACTGGAATCTCCGACTACACAGTAAACTTCCTTATCCGGTTCCGCAAATTTTACGCCTAAAGTAGCAGCCACTTCGTATCCCATGCAGGAGTAGCCGTATTCTGCATGGTAGCCTCCACGTTTATCTGTTCTCCACATCCTCTGCATGCAGCTTGGCAGAGAGCCTCCTGCTGTGATGATGGTAGCATCCTTATCAATGGTCCTGTTAATAGCAGCCAGAGCTGCAGTCTGGGTGATCACACCCTTTGTCAGTTTAACAAATTCCGGTATGGTCCTTGGGTCTCTTGCTTTAATGATAGGTTCAAAATCTTCTCCGGTATAAGCAATAGATCCCAGACGCTCCATTTCCTTATCCCAGGCTTCCTTCGCCTTTTGGATCTCATCTGTATAAGCGGAATGATAGCCTCTGGCCCGGAGTTTTGCTGCCAGCGCTTCCACTGTCACCTTTGCATCGCCCACTGCCTTCACCGCATCCATCTTATAAGCATGGAAACGGCAGTTATTGATAGTCACGAACTTCACCTCTTCATTCTGGAACAGATGCTTAGAACTGGTAGTGAAGTCTGATAATCTGGATCCTACCGCAATGACCACATCCGCGTCTTTTGCGATAATATTAGAAGCATAGGTTCCTGTTACCCCGATGCCGCCAAGACAATATGGATGGCTGGATCTGCAGGCGCTTTTTCCTCCCTGGGTCTCCCCGAAAGGAATACCGAATTCTTCACAGAAATCCTCCACTGTCTCCCCTGCTTCTGAATAACGGACTCCCCCGCCTACAATGAGCAGAGGTTTTTTCGCCTCTGAAATAACCTGGGCCAGATCTTCCAGTTCTTCTTCCACAGCCACGGGTCTGGTGATCCTGTGTACTCTCTTTTTGAAGAAATATTCCGGATAATCAAAGGATTCTCCCTCTACATCCTGGCAAAGAGAAATACAGCAGGCGCCTGTCTCCGCCGGATCTGTCAGCACCCGCATAGCATTTATAAGAGCTGTCATGATCATTTCCGGCCGGGTGATCCTGTCCCAATATTTACACACAGGCTTGAAGGCATCATTGGTGGTGACAGCCAGGCTGCTGCTCTGCTCCAGCTGCTGGAGCACTGGATCCGGCTGTCTGGAAGCAAAGCTGTCTGCCGGAAATACCAGCAGAGGGATATTGTTTACCGTAGCAGTCGCACAGGCGGTCACCATATTGGCTGCTCCCGGGCCGATAGATGAAGCGCAGGGAATGATCCGTTTCCGGTTACTCTGCTTTGCGAAAGCCGTCGCCACATGGCACATGCCCTGTTCATTTCTTCCCTGGAAAACACGAAGCTGTCCCGGGTTTGTGTCAAGCGCTTCTCCCAGGCCTACAGCGATGCCATGTCCGAAGATCGTGAAGAAGCCTTCTACAAATTTTGTTTCTACGCCGTCCATGGATACATACTGATTATCTAAAAATTTCACGATGGCCTGGGCCGTCGTCATTCTGATTGTTTTCCCCATGACCTCTACTCTCCTTTTCTGGTCTCTATACTCTTGCGATCATTTCGCCGAATTTTTCTTTTTCTTCTTTTATAAAATCATGAACTTCCTGAGGGCCGGGAAGGGAATCGGAACAATTATTGCTCCTTACCATCATAGAAGCCTCCGCGGAGCCAAATTCCAGACAGTCGATGATCGGCCATCCCTGGTACAGCCCGTAAAGAAAGCCTGAGCCATATCCGTCTCCTCCGCCGAAACCTTTCCTTGCCTCTACCGGGAAAGGCTTAATACTAAATTTTTCTCCGTCGCAGGTATAGGCGGTGGACCCCTGCATACCATGCTTGATCACTACGATCTTAGCATTACAATTCTGCCAGTAAGCAGCGCTTTCCTCATCTGTCATTCCTGGCCGGATAAGCTTTTCTGTCAGATCGAATTCTTCTCTGGAGCCCATGATGATATCGGCTTCCTTAGCCACGATAGAATAATAAATAGAAATCTCGTCACTGTTCTTCCAGTTGTAAGCCCGATAGTCAATGTCAAAGATCACCCTGGTCTGGTTCTTCTTCGCCAACATGACCGCTTTAATGGCAGCTTCCCTGGAGGGGCTTTCTGCCAGAGCAGTTCCTGATATCAGAAGAGCCTTTGTCTGGCGGATATAGTCTTCATCAATATCATCTACATGAAGCTGAAGATCGGCAATACAGTTCCGGTACATCAAAATACTGCTTTCCTTTGGAGAAAGCATCTCCGTAAAAGTCAGACCCAGTTTTTCTCCATTTTTGCATCTTGTAATGTGGGAAGTGTCGATTCCCTGTTCCTGAAAATACTCCGTTACAAAATCACCGAACTGATCATCTGAAACTTTTCCGATAAATCCTGCTTTCAACCCGTGGCGGGTAACTCCCACTGCAATATTAGCAGGGGAACCTCCCACGAATTTTTCAAACATATGTACCTTTTTCAAAGGCTTAAATTCTTCCTTTACCTGGTCATTGTAAGCAGGATTAAAATCAATGGCCACCCGTCCCAGCAGCACCAGATCCATAGGCCTGGACTGGTCAAATTCTATATACTTCATACCTTACCTCCGTTTTTCCGCCAAGCTTAACGCCGGTGATCAGATGGTCCCGTCCCAAGTAGAAACAGTCTTTACTTTCTTTTCCTCTTCATCGAACCACCGGGTGGTAACTACTTTCCGCTCTGTATAGAAACGATAGCCGTCTTTGCCCAGCGTATGAAGATCCCCGAAGAAGGACTGTTTGTGTCCGTTAAATGGGAACATTCCGATGGGCACAGGGATACCCACATTTACGCCTACCATTCCTCCGTCTGTACGGCTGACAAACTCTCTCGCATAATGGCCATTCTGGGTAAAGATCACAGAACCGTTTGCAAATGGATTTGCATTCATTACAGCCAGGCCTTCCTCAAAATCTTTTACTCTCTTTATACACAGCACCGGTCCGAAAATCTCTCTGTCCCCTACAGTCATACCTGGTTTTACATGATCCAGGATCGTAGGACCTACATAAAATCCATTCTCATATCCCTCTACAACAAGATCCCTTCCGTCAAGAACAAGTTCCGCTCCTTCTTCGATACCTTTGTTGATCCAGCCTATCACAGATTCTTTATGTTTTGCGTTGATCACCGGTCCCATACCGGAAGATTTCTCATAGGCCGGTCCTACTTTCAGGCCTTTTGCTTTCTCCACAATAGCCTTTACCAGTTCATCGGCAATGCTTTCCTGTACGACTACTACAGGAAGGGCCATACATCTTTCTCCCGCGCAGCCGAAAGAGGCGTTGATGATCCCTGCCGCAGTCCTCTCAATGGGCGCGTCCTCCAGTACCAGGGCGTGATTTTTGGCCTCACACAGGGCCTGCACCCTTTTACCGTTGGAAGCCGCGGTAGCATAAATATGTTTTCCTACAGAAGTAGAGCCGACAAAAGTAATACCCTTAATATCCGGATGGCTTAAGAAGATCTCGGCTTCATGCCGCGAGCAGGTAACAATATTGATCACTCCGTCAGGAAGTCCTGCTTCTTTATACAGTTCCGCAATACGCATGCAGGTCTGAGGCGTAAAAGTAGCTGCTTTCAGCACGATCGTATTACCGCAGGCAATACAGATAGGAGTCATCCATCCCATAGGGATCATAGCCGGAAAATTGAATGGAATGATACCGGCGAAAACTCCCAGAGGCTGTCTGTAAGAAACTGTATCATAGCCTTTTGAAGCATCCATCAGACTTTCCCCCATCATCAGCGACGGAGCGGAGATCGCCTGCTCTGTTCCTTCGATGGCTTTCAGCACATCGCCTTCAGCTTCTGCCCAGGCCTTGCCGTTCTCTCTGGCCACAGACATGGTCAGCTCGTCTATGTGCTGATAAAGCAGTTCACGGACTTTATAGAGGATCTGTACTCTTTTCTTTACCGGAGTGCCGGACCAGCCGGGGAAAGCAGCCTTGGCTGCCTGGATAGCTTCCTCCACTTCGTCAGGAGTACAGCAGGGAACTTTGGCGATCACTTCTCCTGTACTCGGATCATAGGCGTCTGTGTATTTCTCAGTCTTAGATTCCTTAAAAGAGCCGTTCACGTAGTAACCCAGTTTTTTGATTTCTCCCATTTTACTTTCTCCTTTTTTCTCATTTTTCACGATTGATAGTGTACAATTTCTTTATGTGCTCATAATAGCACCTTTTTCAAAATTGCACAAGTGCTTTTTGCGTACATTTTTAATTTTGCGTTATTTTGCTATATGCACGCGTTCTTTTTAGCACGCAAAAAAAACTGTCCCATATCCATGGAAACAGCTTTTTTTCGCATCTTACAGATTATATTTTGTTTTTATATTAATATCTGTAAACCAGAATTCTTTTTCCGGTTCTCTTTCCTTTAAAAGAAGATCCGCAAGGATAAGGGGCGGGCGGTATCCCTGGACATATCCGTTCTGGTCTATAAGAAAATCTACCACATTATTTTTCAGCGCCCGTTCATTTTTGGGCGTCTGGTCATAAATGATCACATAGGGGCGTTCCTGGATCCTCAGCTTCTCAAAAGCCCTTCCTACTCCGGCCTGGCCTCCGGAAACTACCAGGATCCCTCTGATCCCGGAAATCCCTGTCAGAGCGTTCTCCACAATACGTTCCACCTCGTCTGTATCGTCAAAACTTCCCTGGACTCCGGCGATCTCCAGATCCGGATAACTTTTCTTAGCCTCTTCAACAAAGCCGTCTACCCGCTGGTTGTCCACATCATTGCTGAAATATCCTGTAATGATCAGGACCTTTCCTTTCCCTCCTGTGAGAAGTCCCATAAGGCCTGCGGCGGTCCTGCCGCTCTGCCGGTTATCCATTCCCACAAAGCAGCTTCTCCTGGTTCCTACAATATCCGAATTAAAAGTCACCACCGGAATATGCTCCTCATCTGTGAGACGGTTCAGTTCCGTCCTAACTCCTTCGCAGTCTACAGGCATGATAGCCAGCCCCTGTATTCCTTCTTCTGTCAGTTCCCGTACTGCGCTTAGCTGTTCTTCTTCGTCTACATAGATCCCTTCTTTCAGGATCAGCTGGACTCCCCGGTCGGCCAGTTCCAGAGCCGCTCTCCGGATCCCTCTGTTAATTTCCAGCATAAAAGAAGCCCGGGCAAGCTGCGTTACCACTCCTATCTTTATCTTCTTTTTGCTGCTTTCTCTTTTTTTCCTTTCTTTCGGTACATATCCCATCTCATCCGCAAGTTCCCAGATCCGCTCCGCCACCTGAGGGTTGATCCTCCCTCTGTTATGCAGAGCCCGGTCTACCGTTCCCCTGGAAACCCCTGCCTTATCCGCGATCTGTTGTATTGTTACTGCCATATCTTCTCACCTTTTATTTTTTCTTATCTGATATATTATCACAAATACAAAATGCACGCAACAAAAAGCGTGCATTTTGTGAATTTTCTCTATGTCACAGACAATTTTACAGGATCTGCTTATTCTGTCCTCAGCGCTGTCACGGGATCACTCTTGGCTGCCTTTCTGGACGGGATCAGTCCGCCGATCAAAGTCAGGATCACGCTGAGCAGGATCAGTATCAGAGCCGGAACCGGCTGAAGCACTGCATTGATATTGCTGGTTCCTGCCAGATGATGGATCAGGGCATTGCCCGGTATCAACAGCAGTAAGGTGATAACGATCCCCAGCAGTCCGGCGCAAAGGCCGATGATAAAGGTCTCCGCGTTAAATACCTGGGAAATATTTCCTTTAGAAGCCCCAATGGCACGGAGGATACCGATCTCCTTCTTTCTCTCCAGTACGCTGATATAAGTGATAACACCGATCATAATAGAAGATACCACCAGAGAAATGGCCACGAAAGCGATCAGCACATAACTGATGATATCGATAATATCCGTCACAGAGGACATCAGAGTACCGACCACATCTGTGTAAGTGATCACTTGTTCATCCTTTCCCTCAGCCTCCATGCGGCCGTTATAGCTGTCCAGGATGTCCACCACGTATTCTTTACTCTCAAAATCTTTAGGATATATGGAAATACCGCTTGGCACATCAAAATCCACATAGCCCAGATTTCTCAGATTTTCTTCGTAAGTGGCGTCCTGGGTGGCATTCATGGACATGAAAAGCTCCGCCATTTCGTCTCCGTCCATGTTAACCTTAAAGGCGTTGGAAAAAGCTTCTGCGTCGATATTCATAGCTGACTGGAGATTTTCTCCGATCTGAGCGATAGCCCGGGTCATGGCTGTTTCCATGGCGCTGCTTAACTGTCCCATCATCTGCTCCATGGCAGAAGAGATCTGGCTTTGGAGAGCCTGTCCCAGAGTGCCTGAATAGGAAGCCATCAATTCCTGCATATAGCCCTCCATGGACTGGGAGATCTGATCCCTTAGACTTCCGGTATCGATCATAGAGGATAATCCCTGAGTCAGTCTTGACTGGGCGTCCTCTGTATTCAGGTAATCCGTGAAATGAGCGCCTATCTGAGCCGGATCCGGAAGACCATTGGCCTGGGCATAACTCTGATATCCTGCGGCCAGATTTCCTGCCAGAATTTCCAGCTGCTCCTGGGTCACCCAGACCTCGCCGTTTGTCTGGAAGATCTCCTCTCCCCATCTGCCCAGGATCTCCTGGGCTTCCGGAGTCTGGAGGTATTCCAGAAGATAGTCGTCAAAAAGCTCCGGATCGATCTGGCCGTTTTCATCTGTCAGTCCATTCTGGGCGATATATTCCTGGAAGGCAGCCAGCACTTCCCCGAACATGGCCCGGATCTGATCTGAGGATACGGTTATAGTACCGTTCTGAGCCATAATATCTTTCACACTGTTGCAAAGGGTGTTCCTGGCTTCCTCTGTCTGAAGGTATTCTAGGAAATACTCGCCCAGCCGGGAATAATCCGCCTGAGGATTTCCCTGGGCATAGGCCTGGTATCCCTCCAGCAGACCGGAGACCATAGTCTCCATATCTTCGGAAGTCACCTGAATATTCAGGCTGCTCATCAGATCTCCCAGGTTCATCTGAGGCATCTGGGGCAGATCCAGAGATATACTTCCAAGATCCAGCATACCGGACAGATCCAGGGTTCCCGGGTCGATCCCCTCCATTCCAGAAAAATCAAAGGAACCGGAAAGGCCCTGGGTCATAGCGCTTTCATCAAACTGGAAGGCCTCCTGAAGGGCATTTTCATCTATAGTTACCAGAGAATCCATATTAAAATCTGACTGGCTGCTCTCCTCCCCAAAGGCCTCGTTAGTGAAAACATTCACCGTATGATCTGCCAGCTGTTTCTGCACGATCTCTTTAGTCTCTGCCTCCTGAACTACGTGTTCCGTAAGAGCAGAAGGATAACCGATACCTGCTGTGAGAAGAACGCCGTTGGCATCCTCCCTTGGCTGTACGATTCCCACGATCTTCAGGTCTTCCCCCTGGTCTACCAGATCATTCATGTATTCTTTGTCATCTGTCTTATCTCTCCAGACCTGATACTGGTCATCATATTCATAGTAATCTGCGCTGTTTACCAGTTTAAAGGTGATCCCCAGGATATCCTCATAGGTATAAGTTCCCATATCTTCCGGGACTTCTACGTTTTCTTCATTGATAAACTGACGGATCATGTCATCCAGCTCCACAGAATCCCGCAGTCCCATGGTATACAGCATAAAATCACTGATACTTCCCCCGGATGTCAGGACCAGCACACACTCATTGTAATTTTCCGGCCAGCGTCCTGCCTTTACATCATACTGATCCATATACAGGTTGGTATTTTCCGGCATCTCATAAAACACATCCGTGCTCATCATAGAAGACATCATGCTGCTGGAACTGCTGGAAGAACCAAACCCCAGAGCTTCAAAAGAGCTGTCAGGATTTACCCGGCGGACATCATCATCTTCCTGGAGATAGATCTGAGGTACTACATCATAGGAGTATTCAATGGCATTGGTATATTTCTCAATATCGCTGTCACCGCTGTCCAGATATTTTTTCAGAGACTCCAGGTCATTGGAGTCCATGGTAGAAAACATATCTGTGACCATATCGATGACATTGATATCTCCGGACTCTTTCTCCTCCTCTCCTCCGGCAGTATCCCCGGAAAGCATAGAAGAAAAATCCACTCCCGTACTCTGGATCTGAAGAGGATATTCCGATAAAGTTTCTTCTTCCACGTTCTGGATATAATCGTTTACCCCCGTTGACAGTGCCAGGATCAGGGAAATACCAATGATCCCGATAGATCCTGCGAAAGAAGTCAGCAGCGTCCTGGCTTTCTTGGTCCGCAGGTTATTAAAGCTCAAAGACAGGGCTGTCAGGAAAGACATGGAAGACTTTCCCATATTTTTGTGCTGAGGCGGCTCCTCCTGCTCCTGATCAATGACAAAAGGATCTGTATCTGACCGGATCTTTCCGTCTCTTAAATTTACGATCCTGGTGGCATATTCCTGAGCCAGCTCCGGATTGTGGGTAACCATGACGACCAGACGGTCTCTTGCCACCTCTCTTAAAAGATCCATAACCTGTACGCTGGTATCGCTGTCCAAAGCTCCAGTGGGCTCGTCTGCCAGCAGGATATCCGGATCATTGACCAGGGCTCTGGCAATGGCCACCCTCTGCATCTGCCCTCCGGACATCTGGTTGGGCTTTTTATGGAGCTGTTCACCAAGGCCCACCTCTTCCAGGGCCTTAATGGCTCTCTGGCGTCTTTCCGTCTTTCCTATGCCGGAAATAGTCAGAGCCAGTTCTACATTAGCCAGAACTGTCTGATGAGGGATCAGATTATAGCTCTGAAAAACAAAACCGATAGTATGGTTCCTGTAAGAATCCCAGTCCCGGTCTTTATACTTTTTAGTAGAAATACCGTTAATGATCAGATCTCCGCTGTCATACCGGTCCAGACCTCCGATAATATTCAAAAGAGTGGTCTTTCCTGAACCGCTGGGGCCCAGGATGGCCACAAATTCATTATCTCTCAGGTTCAGGCTCACATCATCCAGAGCCTTCTGCACCAGCTTTCCCGTTCGGTATTCCTTTCGAATATGTTGAATCTGCAGCATTTACTATACGTCCTTTCCTTATCAAATCAAACGCTCTTGGAAAGCAAAGCGGATTTATCCGCTCAGATCCCTTCCCCTTGATCTGGTCCAAAAAAAGTACAGTAAAATGCTACTACAATTAAAGGAAAAATACAATGGTCAATCTTCACCTTTTATCTGAATATTTTCCCTTTTCATAATCTTTCAGGGCCTGTACCGCCTGAGGAGCCATAGGGATCAGCGCCGTCATATTAAAAATAGTCATCAGACCCACTCCGAAATCTCCCAGATCCCAGACAAAAGTATAGGCCGCCAGTCCTCCCACAAAAAGCATCACAAGGGCCAGGATCTTATACAGGGTCTGAGAGATCCAGTTATCCCCGAAAAGATAGGCAAGATTCGGTCTTGCATAAAAGAGAATGCCGATAAAAGTGGAGAAGCTGAAAAGCCAGAGGATCACTGCGATAAACACCCCTCCCAGACTTCCCAGATGATAGTTCATAGCCGTCTGGAGAAGATCCATGCCCTCCAGTCCTGCCGTCATGCTTTCCGGGGTCAGCAGCATGATCATAGCCGTACAGCTGCAGATCACCAGCGTGTCGATAAATACCCCCAGAGCCTGGAGAAGCCCCTCCTTGGCAGGATGGCTGATATCTGCCGCAGCGGCTGCACAGGGTGCTGAACCGGAACCGGCCTCATTAGAAAAGAGCCCTCTCTTTGCTCCGTTCATGATTACGGCTCCGATCCCTCCTGCCGCTGCCTGCCTAAGGCCAAAGGCCTCTGCAAAGATCCTCTGGAAAACACTAGGAAGGGCCCCCAGATTTGTTATGATAATGAAAAGTGTGATCAGCAGGTAACACACCGCCATCACCGGCACCATAACGTCCAATACCCGGATCGTAGCGTTCTTCCGCAGAACGATCACCGCCGCCATGGCCACCAACAGAATTGTTGTAAAAAGCGGCGGTATCTGAAAGGCGTTCTCAAAAGCAGAAGAAACGGAATTTCCGATCACCTGGCTGATCCCGCACCAGCAGACCAGACCGGACAATGCGAAAAGGCAGGCCATCAGGGATTTTTTCTTTCCTTTTTTGTTCTTTCTGAAAAAATAGTGGATATAGTAGGCGGGACCGCCCCGGTATCCCCCGTAAAGAGGGTCTTTTTCCTTGTAAAGCTGGGCAAGGGTGGCCTCCACAAAAGCTGTGGAAGAACCCAGCAGAGCGATCAGCCACATCCAGAACACAGCTCCCGCTCCCCCCGCAGAAATAGCCGCCACTACTCCTACCAGATTTCCCATTCCAACCCTAGTAGCAGTGGATACGATCAGCGCCTGGACCCCGGAGATCGCCTCTTTTTGTCCTTTACTTTTCTTTTCCGTAACCACCCGGATCATATCCGGAAACATCCGGAAAGGAAGGAATCTGGTCCGGATGGTAAAGTAAATCCCCGAAGGGATCAGGATCAGTACCAGAAGAGAGATTCCCAGAGAACTCCCTCCCGGCAGGGGTATGGTAATAAAATCTCCCCATAAAATATGAAATACAGCATAAAAGATCTTCATAAATCCGCCTGCCGCTTCCTGAAAAAAATCCGTCATTGCTCCATATCCTCACGATCTGTAAAATTTTCTTGTAAGCTCAGTGCTTCTAGTATATAGTAGAACTGTAAATCTGTAAAATTGATAGTTATAATACTATAGATCGAAAAAATCGATATTGAATTTTTATTAATATAGAAATGCAGAGGGAGAAAAAGTATGGATACCAAGAATTTAACTACCTTTATCTATGTGGCGGAACTGCGCAGCTTCACAAAAGCAGCAGACCGGCTGGGTTATTCTCAGTCTACCGTCTCCTTTCAGATCAAACAGTTAGAAACCGAGCTGGCCTGTCAGCTTTTTGAACGAATTAATCATACGGTCCAGCTTACAGAAAAAGGCCGGGAAGTACTGGAATACGCCCATCAGATCAACAGGATGACCCGGGAGTTAAAAGACAGCATGAAAGAAGAAACCGCCTCCGGATATATCCGTCTGGCTATGGCAGACTCTCTGTGCACTTCTCTTCTCTCCAGGGATTTTCTCCATTTCCGGGAACTTTATCCCAATATTTCCCTGAAGATCATTGCCGCAGGGACAGAAGAAATGTTCCGTCTGATGAACCACAACGAAGTGGACGCCATCCTGACTCTGGACAACCACATCTACAACACCGAATACCGAATCCTACAGGAGGAAAAAGTACGCACCTTTTTTGTGGCAGGAGCCGATACTGAGATCGCCTCTGCTTCTTCCCTTTCCATAGAAGAACTGCTCCTCCAGCCCTTTATCCTGACAGAAAAGGGCATGAGCTACCGGCGGCTGCTGGAGGAAAAACTGGCGGAACTTTCCCTGGAAATTCAGCCGGTCCTGGAGATTGGAAGCACAGAACTGATCTGCTCCCTGGTAGAACAGGGGGCCGGGATCTCCTTTCTCCCGGAATATGTCATAAAAGACAGAGTAAAGGCCGGAACACTGGTCTGTCTGCCAGTGTCCGGCCTGGAAATCCATGTATGGAAACAACTCCTGTATCATCGGAATAAATGGGTGTCTCCTCAGATGGAGACAGTATTAAAGTATTGTGTGGACAGGGAGTTTACCCCTTAAAAAGGATATGCATCTGCCCGCTGCTGTCCTTTGTGATCTCTGCATCCACCTGATATACCTGCCGGATAAAATCCTTGGTCAGTACTTCCCGGGGCGTTCCCCGGGCAATGATCCGGCCTTCTTTCAGCGCATAGATACGATCGCAGAACATAGCTGCGATATTCAGGTCATGAATGGCGGATATCACAGTCGCCGACAGATTTTTTACGATCCGCATAAGCTGAAGCTGGTGAGTAATGTCCAGGTGGTTGGTAGGCTCGTCCAGGATCAGGCAGGGCGTCTGTTGGGCCAGCGCTCTTGCCAGGATCACTCTCTGCTGTTCGCCTCCTGAAAGTGTGGAAAAACTCCTCTGGGCAAATTCCTCCATCCCCACGGTTTTCAGTGCTTCTTCTACGATCTCATAGTCTTTGGCGTTGTCTCTCTCCAGGGCTTTTTTGTGAGGAGCCCGGCCCATCATCACCACTTCTCTTACGGTAAACTCAAAGTTATAGTAATTATGCTGGGCCACTACCCCCATTTTTCTGGCGGATTCTTTTATGCTCATAGCCCTCAGTTCTTCCTCATCCAGGAATACCTGACCGGCATTAGGCTTTAAGATCCGGTAAATGCATTTCAAAAGTGTGGACTTTCCGCTTCCGTTAGGACCGATCAGCCCCACAAATTCCCCATTTTCGCTGTGTATATCTACCCCTTTTAAGATTTCTTTTGCTCCGTAGGACAGGTGGATGTCTTTGGCTGAAATATTCACGATCTTTCACCTCCAAATCCATAGGATTTCCGCACCATCAGGTAGATAAAGCAGGGGGCGCCGATCAGAGACACCAGGATACCGATGGGCAGTTCTGAATTCTTCAGGATCACCCGGCAGGCCACATCCGCCCAGATCAGAAAAATCCCTCCGGTAAGAGCGCTTAATGGGATCAGCCTTTTATGATCCGTTCCAAAAAGCATGCGCATGGCATGGGGAATGATCAGTCCCACAAAGCCGATCATACCTGCGGCGCAGACTGCAAATCCCACCATGAAGGAAGAAAGAAGCATATATGCGATCCTTGCCTTGTGCAGGTCTGTGCCCAGAGTAATAGCCGTTTCATCGCCCAGCAGCATTAAGTTCAGTTTTCTATATTGGGTCCAAAAGATCAGGGTAGCCAGGATCATGATCGGAAGGATCACCGGCACATTATCCCAGTCTGCTGTTGCCAGGCTTCCCATGCTCCAATAAGAAATCTGGGTAGTGGCATCTCTGTTCTGCGATATGTAGATAAGAAAATTTGCAAAAGCTGAGCAGACAGAACTGATAGCCATACCTGCCAGGATCAGTTTTCCGGCGCTGGACCTTCCTCCGATCCCGGATATAAATAAAACTGCAAAAGATGCGGCCACTGCCCCGATAAAAGCCATGATCCCCATGGCGTTGTCACCAAATACAGCGCCGATCCGCAGGATAATAGCTGCTGCCGCGCCGAGATAAGCTCCCGAGGACACACCCAGCACATAGGGATCTGCCAGGGGATTCTTCACCACAGCCTGCATTACTACGCCGCACACCGATAAACCCATGCCGATCCCTGCTGCCAGAAGCACCCGGGGAAAACGGATCAGCCATACCACATCATGGACGGCCCCGTCCCCGTAGGCAGAAAAACTGTCTGCATGAAAGATCTCATAAAAGATCACTTTGTATACTTCCTGTATGGAGATATCTGCATTGCCAAAAGTAATGGAGGCCAATATGGAAAGTACCAGCCCCGCGGCAAGGATCAGCAGCATCACTCCATACAGAGAAGTCTTTTTTCTGCTTTCTTTCATCACCTGCAGCTCCTTTTATTCGCTTAAATCCAGATCCGGGTACAGTCCCTTTGCGATAGTTTCTATGCCGTCCTGGGTCCTGGTGGCACTGGCGTACATTTCACTGAGCATGATAGGCACAACCCGGCCGTTCTGTACGGCACTGAGACTGGAAAGAGCTTCGTCTTCCAGGATCTTGTCCAGATTTTCCTGCTTTACGGTCTCCGGATCATCGCCGGTATAAGGCATATAGACTACAAAGATCACATCCGGGTCTGCCGCTACAAGATCTTCTTTCCCCGCAGAAGAGGCATCCGGGTTCAGCAGGGTTCCTCCAAGCTGGGTTACCATATCACCGGCCACGCTGGAGGCTCCATAATTGGTGAAAGTATCGTTCATGCTCTCCACCACCATGACGGTAGGCTTATCTTCCTGACCTGCTGTCTTCTCTGTCACACTGGCGATCGTTTCTTTCATATTGTTGACCAATGCTTCCGCCCGATCCTGGACGTCAAAGATCTTGCCGATGTTCAGAATGTCGTTGTACTCATTTTCCAGAGAGTCTTCTTTTACCGCAGTGTTGGTATTGATATATACATGGGTTCCCTTATCCTCCCATTCCTGGGGAGCTCCCAGGGTATCAGAGTCAAAAAGGGATACCCAGGAAAAGATCATATCCGGCTCCAGCATAGTCACCGTCTCTTTGGAAGGAGTAAATTCATCCAGATAATCCACCTGGGAAAAGGCTGCCTTCTGGTCATCTGGGACCTCATTATCCAAGCCGGCAGTAGCCACCAGATGATCCTCCAGGCCCAGGGCCAGCATAGTCTCCACACATCCTTGATATACGGCCACTACTTTCTGAGGCGCTTCTTCATAGACGGTGGTGTATTCCTCTCCATCTGGTCCATAGCTGGTAATGGTCAGAGGATACTCTGTTTTTTTGGTACTTTCTGTTTCTGTGTCTTCTGCCTGGGTGTCGGCGGTATCCTCTATGGCCTGATTATCCTCTACCACACTCTCCGAACTGATCCGTCCGCTGTCACCGCTGTTGTTTCCGCTGTCGCTGCCTGCACAGGCTCCCATACTTACGGTCATTCCTGCGACAAAGATCACTGCCAGCACTTTCTTTGTTACTGCTTTGTTCTTCATTTCCTTTACGCTCCTTTCAATGTTCCAAAGCTGTGATGAAATGAAGTTTCCCAGTGCCAGATCTGAAAAAGCGGAAAGGGCAAAAGAAAAAGCCCGCTTTTATCCAGCAGGCTTCTTTCGTCTAAAATCCATTTATCTCATAAAGGGAATAACCCCTTTTCAGTCTGTATCTTTACAGATGGTCACTTTACTCGGAAGCCTCATCTTATCTGGCAAAGCAGGTCTCCTGACTTACCGATCTTCATCTGTCTTTGCCTTCTCACACTTCTGCGCAATGGCATTTTAAAGACAGACTCCCGGTTTACAGTGGCCGGACCGTCGGGGACTCTCACCCCGTTCCCTTTTCAGAACAGGCTGCTGTGTATTGACGCAGCCTCTTCCACTCTGCCGATTTTCATCATATTAATATTGTCAACATGTACTCTATCACAGTTTTCTACAGATTACAAGAGGCTCTTTCTTTTTTCAGGACCTCTTTAAAGTATTGATCACTAATATCTTTTATAAATATCTCCTCTGTTGCCCACATCAATAACCATAATTAACAGTTCACCGTTATCAATCGTATAAATAACCCTGTAATCTCCGACTCGTAACCTAAAGAGATTTTTATATCCCTTCAGAGGCTTAATATCATCCCCTTTAGGCAGAAGTTCAATCGCTGATACCAACCGTTTTCTCTCTGTTTGAGGTAATCGGTCAATAAATTTTTTTGCCCTCTTTTTTAAGATTATCTTATACAAACTTAATCAAGCCCCCACTCTTTTTTACATTCTTCAAGAGTATAGGTCTCCTCCTGCTCGCTTTTAGGATCATTTAAGTAACTTTCTGCTAATTTTCTGCAGTATAAATCGTCATTTTCATCATCAGCAGTAATTCCCTGTATATAGGCCAGTATATATCCCAATTTGTATTCAGGTACATCCTCCAGCAGCGTTATGATTTTTTCTTTATTGCTCATAAGATCACTCCTTTTTATAGTGCCATTATACCACTTTAC
>ERZ1090879.313-NODE-313-length-31382-cov-6.665400_pt1 | contig 31382 bp, 30 predicted proteins | sample MGYA00478472_ERZ1090879 | MGnify/ENA primary metagenome ERZ1090879 (study PRJEB33644, sample SAMEA5815723) | chicken gut metagenome | biome: Chicken; feature: Gastrointestinal Tract; material: Caecum | place: Ireland | collected 2019-01-01 | study: A study of the... | reverse complement strand
CCTTTTGGATAAGCAAATTCCGCGATACCGATTTGACGGACGTTGCAAGCCGAAAACGGCTCGTCGAGAGTTTTGTGAATGCCGTGTTCGTCTATGATGACAAGGTAGTATTCACATTTAACTACAAAGACGGCTCAAAAACAGCTACGATAGACGAAATCACCGCGGAATTAGGTTCGGATTTGGATGGAACAACTCCACCATGGCAAAAAGGCGGCATTTTTGCCGCCTTTTTGTCATGGCGGAGCTAAGGGGCAAGAACCGATTTTTGCGTATTGCAAAGCAATACGCAAAAATCGGTTCGCCTTACGAGCCTTGTGCAATTACAGAGTAGCGGAGCTGCACCGAAGCACGCTGCGAGTAACCTGACCGCGTAAGCGGGCAGTATCCTTGGGGCAAGAACCGATTTTTGCGTATTGCGTTGCAATACGCAAAAATCGGTTCGCCTTACGAGCCTTGAGCAATTACAGAGTAGCAGAGCCGCACCGAAGCACGCTGCGAGTAACCCGGCGCACAAAGTGCGACGGTATCCCCCACGAGCGTAAGCGAGTCCAAAATAAACAGTAGGTTCGCCTTACGAGCTTTGTGCAATTACAGGGTGGCTGAGCCTCACCGAAGCACGCTGCGCCATGCGCGCGAAACACAAAAGCACGGAGCGTTTATCGCTCCGTGCTTTTACTGCTTATCACAGCCTTTTATGACCTTTTACGGCATTTCCAAACCTTTCACATCTTCACGCCTTTCGGCTTTCACGGCTTTAATGCTCCGTCGGCAAAGTTCGTGACGTGTACCGCTTTATCGGTCTCTTTCCCAGCCTTGCTCTTCGCCGTTGTCGAAGACGTAGCGGTATTCGCCGCTTTCGATGTAGATGCGGAAGGAAACGGGGACGCCGTCGAGGTCGCCCGAAACGCGCAGCACACGTTTGCCGTCGTCCGTCTCGTCTTCAAAGACCAGCGTCTCTTTTCTGCCGTCCGCCTCGATGGTCATCACGAGTTCGAGTTCGTCCTCTTCCGATTCGTACTCCACCGTGGTGCGTTCGACGCGCCTGCCGTTTTCGTATACCGAGTAGACGAATTCCTTTTCCGTTTCCGTCTCGCCGTCCTCGGTCTCCGTTTCAAGCTCCTGTTCGACGGCGATATACGAACGTCTGTCCTCGCTCGTATAGGCGACGAAGCTCATTTCGCTGCCCGTTTCGTCCTCTTCGGTCTCCGTTTCGTAACTGCCTTCGACGGGGTAGCGCGCGTCGCCGATAACGAGCACGCCTTCGAGTGAATAATCCTCTTCGACCTCGTCGTCATCCGTCTCGCTGCTCACGAGCGTTTTATCGTAATACATGGTGTACGTCACGGTGCCGCCGAGGAGATCGGTATAAGAGACGATCATCGAGTGTTCGTAGCCCTCTTCTCCCGCGCCCGTTTTGCCCGTTATGCTGCCCTCGCCGAGCAGACTTTCGACGAGCGACATATATCTGTTCACCGTCGCGGTTACGTTTTCGATATCGCCGAACGAGCCTTCGCCGGGGCGATAGCCGTCGTCATCATCGTCGTCATCGTCGTCATCGTCATCGCGGTCTCGTGCGGCGCTGGTCGCAACGCGACCGGATACTTCCGTATTGTCCGCCGCGGAAAGTATCGTGCCTATGGAAGCCGCGCCGTAAGCGTAGAAGGAATCGGCGCTCGTGATGTCTCCGAACTTATTGTAGCCCGGTCCGGGAGGCAGGGGAGCGCCGGTGCGGCTGAGCACCACGGGAAGTATCACGGAGAGCGCGACTATCACGGCGAGCACGGCTGCCGCCGCGGCTATGAGCGCATTGCGTTTGCCGCGGGATACGCTCTTTTCGCCCCCGTGAGCGTAGGCGAGAGAGGGAGCCGTTTCGTCTATGCCCAGCTCGCGTTTTATGCGCTCCCTCACGTCGTCGCCCGGAAGGACCTTATCTTTGTTTTCGCTAAGTAATTTCTTTACGCTTTTCATCTCAGCCCCTCCTTTTCGAGCTTTGCCCGAAGTTTTTTCAACGCTTCGTTGTTCTTCCATGTGACCGTGCCTATCGGCATGCCGAGCATCTCCGCGACTTCCCGCCGCTTGTATCCGGCAACGTGGCACAGCATGATTATCTCGTATTCGTCTTCCGCGAGCACATCTGCGGCGATATCGAAGATGAACGGCAGTTCGGTCTCTTTTACGCCGTACTTGTATGCGTCCTTTTCGAAGTCCGTCGCCACTTCCTTGGAGTATCTCCTTATATGGGTAAGCGCGAGAGATCTGCCTATCGAGCGCAGCCAGGCGGTGAAGTTGGTGCCCGCTCTGTATTGCGCGATCGCGGACAACGCTTTGACGTAAGTTTCCTGCATCACGTCTTCGGCGTGCATCTTGTCGTGCAGTATGTACAGCGCGGTGAAGTATACAGACCTGTTCGTGCGCTCGTATATGTAGTCGAAGGCGCGCATATCGCCGCGTTTAAGCATCTCGACGTGTTTTTCAAGTTTGTCGCTCATGGTCCATCCGTAATAATAACGATCCGAACGAGGCGGATTGTTGGTATTTTCGCGAAAAAACGCAAAAAAATATTTATTAAGATTATAATACCACGTCATATCCGCTTTCGTCAACGGCAAAAAGCGCATATACGGAAAGGCGCGAAAAAATTTTTCGGAAATTTTTCTTTTTCTCCAACAAAACTCGGGGCGGGGATCGTTATGTATGTGTCGGAGGGAAGTTCCGGAAGCCTTTCGGCGAAACATTTACCCGAAATACAGGAGGAAAACAAAAATGAAAACATCGGCTAAAGTAAGAAATATCATACTCATCATCGCGATGGCGGCGGCGGTCTCTCTGCCTCTCGGACTGACGGCTTGCGGAACTTCTTTCAACGACCGCTCTTCCGACGGGCTCTTCGGCGATCTGACCACGGCGGAGAGCGTATACGGATTCAGCGCGGCTTCGGCAGGAATGATAATATCCGCGATGAACGGTGAGGAAGCGGGCGGCATGCTGCTCGCGTCCGCGGCGACCGAACGCACTGCCGACGATACGACGGGCGGCGCGACGGGCGGCACCGAAGAAGGCAGCGGCGACGTTACGGCGGACCCCGAACTTACCGAGCTTGACGGATATATGGAGCTTGTCGGTACGTTGCTCTCCGACGGCGGCTTCAGGTGCGTGACGGAAGAGTCCGACCGCGCCGAGTACACCGAAAAGACGACGGTGAGCTATACCGACATAAACGGCGAGCGTTCCGAGTACGTGATGTACTACAACGAACTCCTTATTCCCGATGACGACGATGACGACGATCTGGACGAGATCGAAGAGGAGTACGCGATAGACGGCGTGATGGTCATAGGCGGTACCGATTATCCCATCCGCGGCGAACGCAGCTTCGAGCAGGAAGGCTTTGAAACGGAAGCGGAGACCGAATTCCGCGTAACGCTCGGCGAAGACAGGTACCTTTACGTCGAACAGGGCTACGAGGACGAGGGCGACGAATACGAGCAGGAATACAGCTATTCGCTTCGCGAAGGCCGCAGAACGATAGAACGCAGCACCTTCTCTTACGAGGAAGAGGACGGCGAGACCGAGCTCAAAATGATCACGGAAAACGCCTCCGGCAGACAGATTTTCCTCTTCGACCGCGAACGTCATCGCGGCGAGGAAGTGATCAGGCTCCGCGTAGGCGAAGGGCGCGACATCCGCACCTACTATCTGCGTTCCGGCCCCGACGGCTGGGAACGTATATGACGAACGACAGGCTACGGTTTCGGAGGGGACTCGTTTCGGGGTCCCCTCCGATCGCGGACGGACCTGTGAACGCGCTGTTTTTCCGATGTCCGCAGCTTAAAAAGGGAAGCATGTCGCTTCCCTTTTTGCGTGCGGCGCATGCCGCTAAGGTATTCGGTCTTCCGTCGTTTCCGTCGTTGCGGCGGGCTCGTCCTTGTTGTAACGGTGGGGGATGGGTTTCCATTCGATCTTCTTTACGAACAGCACCAGCACGTCTATGACCACCGCGAGGATGAGGAAGAACGGCCAGGTGAGGAAGGCGAGCAGCAGCGTGAAGAAACGCACTTTTCCTATGCGTTTATGCTCGAGCGCAAAGAGCAGCACCGCCGAAAGTACGGTCACGACGTAGCTTGCGCCTACGCATATCCCCGTGACTATGCCCCACATCCGCCATACGCTCGCCGCGTCGTACCCGAACGCGGGACTTAGCGCGATGAGGATCACCTGCACCAGCCACAGTACGACGCTTATAACGCCGAGCGGCATGACTTCGAGCGCCATATTGTACGACGACATGAACCATCCGCGTTCGCGTTTGCGCTTTTTCTTTGCCTTACCTTGTTCGGGGTGTGGGCGATCGGTTTGTTCTTCGAGCAGCGGAGCACGTTTGAATATGCTCACGAACAGCTTTTTGAAGCGGGTGAAGAACACGTCCATGTGTCCTTTGCCCCAGCGCATGCGCTGCCGCCACATTATTTTGAAAGTCGTGGGCTGTTCGTCGTAGAACATCGCTTCGTCGCAATAGACTATCTTATGGCGCTGCGTTATCTGATCGGCGGAGAATTCCCAGTCCTCGGTGAGCGTGACGTAATCCCATACGCCGTCCTTTACCGTGGAAGAGGGCATGAGATATCCAGTGCCCGACACTCTCGTGGAGCAGCCGCATACCGTTCTCCCGCGCGATTCGAGGCGGCAAGCCGCGACGAAGAAAAACCCGTACAGGCATGACATCGCGTTTTCGCCGAAGTTCTTGGAATTGCGGTAAGAGGTGATCACGCACTTTTTCCCGCAGGCGACGAACGCGTCGTTCATCTTTTCGAGGTAGTTTTCCGTGACAACGTTGTCCGCGTTCAATATGAGGAATCCGTCGTAATTTTCCGTACCGTAGTCGCATTCGATCATCCTGAAAAGATGTCTGTACGCGTAGCCTACGGTGCGTTCTTCGGGGTTATCGTATTCGTATACGATCGCGCCCGCGTTGCGCGATACTTCGGCGGTCGCGTCCGTACAGTTGTGCGCGACGACGAATATGTCCGCGAGCTCCTGCGGGTAATCGCATTTACGGACGCTTTCTATGAGCTTGCCGATGACTTTTTCCTCGTTTCTCGCGGATATTATGATTCCGTATTTAAGTTTTACATCCGCCTTCGGGAATATCTTTCTTGCGAATATGCCGATAACGGCGTATACCAAAAAATGCAGCATCATGAGCCCGAGCAGGGCTCCTACTGCCGCACTTGTGATAATGACTATCTCTAGATACCCCATTTTTCCTCTCCGTTAAGCGAATTCCCCTGCAACATTCGCGCGGAAGACGAGAAAAACTTTTTCCGCCGCATGACCATCCGTTAAAAATAATATATATCATTTTAGTATATTTTGTCAAGCGATTACGATAAATGCGCGCAGTGTGACGGAAAAATACACATGCGCGCACATACTCTTTACGATATGATATCGGTCACCGCATACGTGAGTTCCCCGCGAGCACATACGCTTCCGCCGCGATGGCTTTGCCTTCGCCCGTGACCCCCATGCCCTCGGTGGTCGTGGCTCCGATATTGACGGAACTTACCGGGACGTTCGCCGCGCGGGCGATGGTCTCGCGCATGCGCGGGATGAATTTCGCGAGCTTGGGCTTTTCCGCTACTATAACGGCGGAGATGTAGTGCACGGCGAGCCGCTTTTCTTTGAGCAGTTTTGCGACGTGCGAGAGCATGAGTATGCTCGAACAGCCTTTGTATTCGGGGTCATTGTCCGGGAATATGTTGCCGATGTCGGGCAGTCCCGCAGCCGAGAGCATCGCGTCCATGACCGCGTGCGTGAGAACGTCCGCGTCGCTGTGCCCGAGAAGCCCTTTTTCGTAGGGGATATATACGCCGCCGAGTATGAGGTCGCGGTCCTCGACCAGGCGGTGCACGTCGTAACCCACGCCGGTGCGCAGCCCGTCCGCGCCGTGGATGAGGTCGGCGGAGGTGGTTATCTTTTTGTTCGCGTAGTCGCCGACGGTGATCCTCGGCGTATATCCGGCGAGCGCGTATACTTCCGCGTCGTCGCCGTAGTCGCCGCTCACTCTCGCGTATGCGTCCGTTATCTCTTTGAAGCGGAACGCCTGCGGTGTCTGCGCGTTGTACAGGTCGCTCTTGCGCGGGGAGGAGAGTATCTTGTCTCCCGCTACGACTTTTATCGCGTCCGTCGTCGGTACCGCGGCTATGCCGCTGCCGTTTTCCGCCGCGCTTTCCGCCGCGCCGCGTATCACTTCCTCCGTTACGAAGGGGCGCGCTCCGTCGTGGATGAGCACTATCTCGGTATCGTCGTCGAGACAGGCGAGAGCTCGCCGCACGCTTTCCGTGCGCGTGCCGCCGCCGTAGCAAAGCTCCGCGCCCGCGTCCTCTGCGTATACGCCGAGCGCGTATTCGTCGGCAGGCGATATGATGCAAAGCACCTTATCCGCGCCTGCGTCCGTAAAAGCCTTTATCGAATGCACCGCCATAGGCTCGCCGTCTATCATGTACAGCGCCTTGTTGTAGCCCAGCCCCGTGCGTTCGCCCTTGCCCGCGCACAGCACGATCGCCGCCGTGCGCCTGTCCGTTCCGTCCCGGTATCTCATGCTTCACACCAACTCATACAGCGTTTCCGCGTCCTTTGCGTTCACTTTTTCGTTCGTGGAGAGCACGCGGAACTTAACCTCGCCGCCCGCGAATCCCACGGCGACGATATCCCCGACCTTGACCTGATAGGCGGGTTTGACGGATTTGCCGTTCACGGACACTTTGCCGCCCGAGCATGCGTCGCTTGCCACCGCTCTGCGCTTGAGTATCCTGCTCACTTTAAGGAATTTATCTATTCTCATATATCCGATTATACCACGCCCGACGCGTTTTGGCAAGGATATTCTCTTTACCGAATGCAGAGCGGTGTGTCATATGATCCGCAATTATATCGTATAGTACTGCAAAAACTATATGATTTTCATAAGTTTTTGGATTTTGTTCCAAAAACTATTGATTTTCAATAAGTTTTTGGATATAATATATTCGGAGGTCAGGTATATGCTGATAGAAAGAAAAGAATATCTCGATAAATTGCTCGGGTGGAAAGATAAGCGGATCATCAAGGTCATTACCGGAGTAAGGCGCTGCGGTAAGTCCACGCTCATGGATATGTTCCGCAATCGGCTCATGTCGGACGGTGTGGAAGCTTCGCGTATCGTTTTTATCAATTTCGAAGATTACGACCTTTATTATCTGCGTGATCCCGCAGAATTGTATAATTACATCAAAAGCAGGCTCGTACCGGATAAAATGAATTATATTTTTCTCGACGAAGTTCAGCATGTTATCGATTTCGCACGCATAGCAGACAGTCTTTATATAAAAAAGAATGTGGATCTGTATCTTACGGGATCTAATGCGTATCTGCTTTCGGGCGAGATAGCGACGCTTCTTTCCGGCAGGTATGTGGAAATATCCATGCTGCCGCTTTCTTTCCGTGAGTACGCGGAGAGTACGGGAAGTACGAGTGAGCTCGGCAGAAAGTACGCCGACTATCTCGTAAACAGCTCCTTTCCGTATACTTTGGAATTGCGCGACAACGCCGGGGAAATAAGAACGTACCTTGACGCGATATATAATACCGTAGTGGTAAAAGATATTACGGTGCGCAAAAAAATACGCGATACTTTTATGCTTGAAAGCATAACGCGTTTTTTGTTCGACAACATAGGCAATCCGCTTTCGAGTAAACGTATATCGGATACGATGACTTCCGACGGGAGAAAAATAGACGTCAGGACCGTAGAGAAAATGATCGAAGGATTGACCGACAGCTATATATTATACCGCGCGAACAGATACAATATCAAGGGAAAACAATATCTGAAAACAATGGAGAAATATTATGCGGTGGATATAGGACTGCGCTATGCTCTGCTCGGAGCCCGCAATGCGGACGTAGGACATATTCTCGAAAACGTAGTATATCTGGAACTTTTACGACGAGGGAATGCCGTGTATGTGGGAAAAGTCGACGAAAAAGAAGTGGATTTCGTTACTATGAGCGATAAAGGCACCGCGTATTATCAAGTGGCGGCGACCGTGCGTGACGATACGGTGCTGCAACGTGAGCTTGCTCCGCTACGGGCGATCAGGGATAATTATCCGAAAACGCTCCTGACGCTGGACGAAGACCCCGTTTCCGACCGCGACGGGATACTCTGCAAAAACGCGTTGGATTGGCTCATCGGGAGATAAACGGCGAAAAACGCTCACGAAGCAATATCTCCGCGTATCGCTCTGTCGCAAATCGGGCATACTATTGCTTATGAACATCACGGTGATATGCGACGTGCTCGGGATAAAGGATAACGGGACGAGCGTGGCGGCGGACGGGCTCATAACTTCCATGCGCTCGCGCGGACATGACGTGCGCGTCGTGTGCTGCGACGGGAAGAGGAAGGGCGAGCGCGGGTATTATGTGCTCCCCGAGCGGTCGTTCCCGTTCGTCGGCGGGATAGTGCGGCGGGCGGGAGTGGCTCTCGCGTCGCCCGTAGAGGACATCGTATTCGCCGCGGTAGAAGGCGCGGACGTCGTGCACTGCATGCTGCCGTTCAAAACGGCGGCGCTTGCCGCGGATCTCGCGGGCGAGCTGGGCATACCCGTCACCGCGGGGTTCCATTGCACGCCCGAAACGGTTTCGGCATATCTGCGTCTCGAAAAGAGCGCGCTGCTGTCGCGCATGCTGTATCGCCGTTACCGCCGCAGACTGTATGCCAAAGCGCGCTGCGTGCATTACCCGACGGAGTTCATCCGCCGCGAGTACGAACGCATTGCCGGGCATACCGAAGGACGGGTGATAAGCAACGGCGTGAGTCCCGATCTTATCGGACGTATCGCAAAAACGCGACCGTCGGACGGGCGTTTCGTCGTGCTCTCCACGGGCAGATACTCGCGGGAAAAGCGTCAGGACGTGCTGATACGCGCGGTAGGCATGAGCGCTCTGCGCGAGCGTATCGTCCTCGTTCTCGCGGGCGGCGGTCCGCAGGAAGAGAGATACCGCAGGCTTGCCGCGCGCTGCGGAGCGGACGTGCGCTTCGGCTACGTCCCGCCCGAAGAAATGCCCGCGCTCGTGCGGTCCGCCGACCTGTATGTGCATCCGGCGTATGTCGAGTCGGAGGGCATTGCCTGCCTGGAAGCCATAGGTTGCGGGATACCGATAGTGGTGTCCGATTCGCCGCGGAGCGCCGCACGCCTGTATGCCCGCGACGAGCGCTCTCTGTTTTCGGCGGACAGCCCCGCGAGCCTCGCTTCGCGTATCGATTATTGGCTGACGCATGACGGCGAGCGGGAGAAGGCGGGAGAGTATTATGCTTCGTGCGGGCTGGCGCGCAGCCGCGATGACTGCATGGCGGATATGGAGCGTATGTTCGCGGACGTTGCCGGGGGAAAAGCATGACGCGCGATCGGGTCATATATTACCGCGACGAACGGTCGGACGATTTTGCGGCGGTGACGGGCACGTCCGTGCTGCCCGACGGTTACGAGTACGAGCGCGGGACGCTTTTCCGCGCGCTGTCCTTTCTGCTGTACCGCGTGCTGGCGACGCCCGTTGCCGCGCTGCACTCGCGGGTGTTCCACGGACTGCGCGTTTACGGCAAAGAGAAGCTGAAAGAGAGCCGCGGCAGGGGGATATTCGTGTATGCCAACCACACGCTGGATATAGGCGACGCATTTTTCCCGAGCGTCGCGATGTTTCCGCGCAGGACGTTCGTGATCACGGGAGCGGGCAGCGTGACGTTTCCCGTTGCGGGCAGGCTCGCGCCCTATCTCGGCGCATTGCCGCTGCCGTCGTCGCGGGCGGGGTACAGGGATTTCCTCGCCGCCGTAAAAAAACGTCTGGACGAGAGGGCTTGCGTGTACGTATATCCGGAAGCGCATATCTGGCCGTACTACACCGGAGTGCGGGAGTTTTCGGACGCGTCCTTTCTGTACCCCGCAAAGTTCGGCGCTCCGGTGTACGCGGCGACTACGGTGTTCCGCAAACGGCGTCTCTTTGCCGCTCCGCGCTGCGAGGTGTATATCGACGGTCCGTTCCTGCCCGATGAGTCGTCCACGGTCGCGGAGAACAAGAGCCGTCTGCATGCGAAAGCGCGTGCCGCCATGCTCTCGCGCAGCCTTCTTTCCGACTGCGAATATGTAAGATACGTTCGTATGACGTGAGTATGTGAAAGAATTTTTACAAAAAATTTACAAAAAAATTTTTCTCAACCGCTTGACAAATGCGTTTTTTACCGTATATAATGAACGAAACCTACGAAGCGGAAGATGACCGCAGAGCGAGCGTACAGAGAACCGGGGGTGCTGAGAACCGGGAGCAGCGCAGCGATCTATGGGCCGCAGAGGCGCGCGGAGGAAATGCCGCGCCGCGTCAGCCGGCGTTACGGGCAGGAAAAGTGCGGAAATTTTTCCGAAACAAGGTGGCACCGCGGTTTAATACCGTCCTTGACATTCATGACTGTCGGGGGCGGCTTTCGTTTATCTCCGGCAGATCGAAAAACAAGGAGAAAGAACCATGGAAAAGAACAAGATCCCCTACAAAGTGTACCTTACCGAAGACGAGCTGCCCCGCAAGTGGCTCAACATCAAAGGGTTCATGAAGAACAAGCCCGCGCCCATGCTCAACCCCGCGACGATGCAGCCGTGCGTGAAGGAAGACCTCACGCCCGTATTCTGCGACAAGCTCGTCGACCAGGAACTCAACGGCACGGACAAGTACATCGATATCCCGCAGCCCGTGCAGGATTTCTACAAGCTGTACCGCCCGAGCCCGCTCGTGCGCGCCTACGGTCTTGAAGAAGCTCTCGGCACCCCCGCGGAGATATACTACAAGTTCGAGGGCAACAACACCTCCGGCTCGCATAAGCTCAACAGCGCCGCGGCGCAGGTGTATTACGCCAAGGAGCAGGGTCTGGATTCGGTCACTACCGAAACGGGCGCGGGGCAGTGGGGCACCGCTCTCGCAATGGCGGGCGCGTTCTTCCGCCTTCCCGTCAAAGTGTATATGGTCAAGGTGTCGTACGAGCAGAAGCCCTTCCGCCGCAACGTGATGAACGTCTACGGCGCGAGCGTAGTGCCGTCGCCGTCGGATACCACCGAAGCGGGCAGAAAGATACTCAAAGAACATCCGGGCACCAACGGTTCCCTCGGCTGCGCGATAAGCGAGGCGGTGGAAGCGGCGGTCACCGCTCCGGGCGGAAAGACGCGTTACGTGCTCGGCTCCGTGCTCGACCAGGTGCTCCTGCACCAGTCGGTGATAGGTCTGGAGACCAAGACCGCGCTCGATAAGATAGGTGTAAAGCCGGATATCATCGTCGGCTGTGCGGGCGGCGGCTCCAACCTCGGCGGTCTTATCGCGCCTTTCGTCGCGGAGAAGCTGGAAGGCAAGTCGGATGTGGATATCCTCGCCGTCGAGCCCGCGAGCTGCCCGTCGTTCGCGCGCGGCGAGTTCAGGTACGATTTCTGCGATACCGCCAAGACCACGCCTCTTGCGAAGATGTACACCCTCGGCTGCGACTTCATACCCAGCCCCAATCATGCGGGCGGTCTGCGCTATCACGGCATGAGCCCCGTGCTCTCGCAGCTGTATCACGATAAGCTCATGCGCGCAACGTCGTATACGCAGACGCAGGTATTCGAAGCCGCCGTTCGGTTCGCACGTATCGAAGGCACGCTGCCCGCGCCCGAATCCGCGCATGCCATACGCGGCGCGATAGACGCGGCTCTCGAATGCAAGCGCACGGGCGAGAAGAAGGTCATCGTGTTCGGTCTCACCGGTACGGGTTACTTCGACATGAAGGCTTACGACGAGTACCTTAACGGCAAGATGACCGATTATATCCCCACCGACGAGGAGATACACGGTAACAAGTAAAATTTATCGCTTTTACCCGTGAACTTTCGGGGCTTTCGGGAAGATAAGACACGGAAAGAGAGGGACTTTTTCGGAAGTCTCTCTCTTTCCGCATATCTTTTAATAGACAAGACGAAGCGGAAGTGGTATAATCTCCGTATGGGCATAACGGCACCGATAATGAGATTTTTCCTCGGCGGGAGGCGGGTAAGGCGGGAGAGTTTCTCCTGTATCGTATCCGTCATGCTTGCGGTGGCTGCGAGCGCGGTGAGCATAGTGTTCCGCGCAGCGGTGCTCTCGGACATGGTGGAGTACGAGCTTGCCGGTCACGGGGATCTGCTTGCCGCAGCGGGGATAGTTATCGCCGTGGGCGCTCTCGGGCTTGCCGCGATGCTGCTTGCCGCGCGGACGGGAAGGATGGGCTCGCTGCCGCTGTTCATACCTGCGGCGGTCATGAGCGTCGGGTATATGTTCGATATGATCTTTTCACTGCTCGTGCGCGGGACGTTCATGAACATAGAGATCGCGCTGTTCGTTTTTTCCGTAGCGTGCGCGGCGCTTGCGGCGTTCGCCTCGTCGGGCAGGATTACTCCGCTCGCGGCAACGATAGCCGTCGGCGGCATGTGCATGCTGTCGGCAGTCGGCGCGTTCCTGCCGTACGCGTTCGGGATATCGTCGATAGCCCGCACCGCGCACTGCCTGCCGCTCGCGGCGCTCATAGGAGCGGAAACGCTTGCGCTCGCTTCGCTGTCCTCGCACGCGCCGGAAGAGAATGAAAAGGAGATAGGTAATGAACGATAACGGAAATCTCCCGCCCGAAGAAAACGACGACATAACGGACGATAACGCGGACGTCGGCGGGGAAGAGGATAAACGCGGTTTTATCGCGAGCTTCCTCTCATCGCGCGTCATGCTCATCGTCGGCATAGCCGCGCTGCTCGTACCGATAGTCATGCTCGTGCTGGCGGTGTTTTTCGGCAGCACGGTGTTCGACAAAGCGGCTGTGGTCTGGACGTGCCTTGCCGTCACCCAGTTCGCCTATTGGCTGCGGATGAACAAGCGCCCGCTCCATCTCGTGCTCGCCGTGGTCTACGGCGTACTCACGCTCGCCTTTGTGGCGTTATACGTCCTCGAACTTACAGGCATACTGCCGTGAATACCATGAACGACATACCCGATAAGATACTTGCAAAAAAATTCGAGATAAGCAGCGACCGCGTCGACTTCAAAGAACGCTACGACTTGCGCCATCTCATGAACGACTTCCACGACATCGCGGGGAAGCAGGCGACGCTGTACGGCATAGACTCGGATATCATAGGCGAGAAGTACAACGCCATGTGGATAGTCACCCGCGTGCGTATAGAGTTTTACGGCTCCATGCCGCGCTGGAAGGACGTCGTGTCCGCCGAGACCTACCCGCTTCTGCCCGGTATCGTGCGCATGGAGAGGGAAGCGGTCTTCCGCAGAGCCGGCGGAGAGCCTTTTGCCATGCTCGGCTCCGAGTGGTGCGTGCTCGACAAAACGACGGGCAAGCCCAAACGCCCCGTGCAGGTAGGGTATCCCGCGGATATCCCGCATGCTTCCCGCGCGGTCATGAGCGACTATACCCCCATGCGCTTTGCGGCGGACGAGAGCGACTATGTATTTTCGCACGTTGCCCGCGTGAGCGACCTCGACCTCAACCGCCATTTTAATAACGTCGCGTATATAACGCTCGGTCTCGACGCGTTTTCTTCGAAGGAACTTTCCGCCGACCTCGTCCGCTACGAGATAGCTTTCAAAGCTCAGTGCTACGAGGGCGAGGAACTGCGCGTCTACCGCAGACCGTCCGGCGACGGCGGCTGGTACGTCTACTGTTGTAAGACGGACGGCACCCGTGTGTTTGACAGCCTGGTGAAATTAAAGTGACCGTTTTTTATAAACATTTTCGGCGTTTATGTGCATTTTTGCACAAAATACTTGACAAAATGAATATGATGTATTACAATTGTTATGAAAGAACAAGGAGGAGATCATATCATGGAGTACGCTAATCTTAACATAAGAACGCCTAAGGAAACGAAAATAAAAGCGGAACGCATATTTGACGAGCTCGGTATAACGACCACGACGGCGTTCAATATCTTTTTGAAACAGGTGATAAGAACGAACGGAATACCGTTCGAGCTTGTTCTCGATACGCCCAATGAAGAAACTATAAAGGCGATCAAAGAGGCGGATGAAGGCAAGGACATGCACGGTCCGTTTCATGACGTAAAAAGTCTGATGGAGTCTTTGAATGCTGACGATTGAGTACCACGGGCAGTTCAAGAGAGATTACAAACTTGCCGTAAAACGTGGTTGCAACATTTCGGAGTTGGAAAAAGTCATAGGAATGCTTGCTGCGGAGCAGACTCTTCCGGAAAAGTACCGCGACCATGCGCTTACGGATTCCAAGGAGTATAAGGGAACGCGTGAGTGCCATATAAAGCCGGATTGGCTGCTTATTTACAGTATAATAAGCGACCGCCTTATATTGCGTCTTATCCGTACCGGTTCGCACTCGGATCTGTTCGGATAGGCAAACGAACATAAATATAAACGCAAGCGCCTTAACGGGCGCTTTTTGATGTGCCGCAAAGCCTGTCCGATTTTCGGCGCGCACTTTATGGCGGCGGGGAGATACGATTTTATATTTCCGATCGACTTTATCGGGAATGAAAGTATTCGCGGAACAAAATGGTAAAAGAAAAACACAATATATCGGGCAGATATTCAAAACCGCGATATATTGTGTTTCTTGGTCGAGGTGACAAGACTTGAACTTGCGACCTCACGGTCCCTAACCGTGCGCGCTACCGGACTGCGCTACACCTCGTTTTATATCAACCGTTATCTCTTACGAAATAGCAGGTGACTTTTACTTCTTTGCCGTTCTCTTCCGCGGGCAGCTCCACGCTGAGGACGTCTTTGCTCAATATGTTTATCGTATAAGCGACGTCGCCGCGACGACCGTCTTTTTTGAGCTTTATCGTGTTGCCGATCGTAAGATCGTAATCCGCATAAAAGCCGACCCTGCTCGCTTCGTCGTTTTCCGTAGCTACGCCGCCGAAGTTCACGGAAGCCCACGGATCGCCGTCGTTATCTTTCAGTACGATGCAGCGATCGGAGTCGGTGATCGTTTCGTCGGGAGTCTCCGCTTCGGGGTCGTAATTGCCCGCGAGATAATATGTCCCGTACATGTCGCTCGCATAAGCGACGTTTTCCACACACGCGGAGAACAGTACGGTGCACGCTAGAGCGGCGGCGAGTATTAATATCACGGACAACTTTCTTTTCATAAGCTAAATCATTATAGCCTATCCGAAAACGCTTGTCAAGCGATTTGGCGCGTGTTTTGCACTGTTTTGTCCGTCACACATCTCTTGCAATTTTCCTTGTGCGGTGGTATAATATACGCGTTATGGAAGAGAAGGCTAAAAGACATATAGAAGTGTCGGGCGCGTTATTCGTCGAAAAGGGCAAAGTACTCGCGTTCGAGAAAGGGGAAGCGAAGTACCCGTACGTTTCGCACAAATTCGAGTTTCCGGGCGGCAAGCTGGAAAAAGGGGAGGATCCCCGCCGCGCGCTCCGCCGCGAGCTGCTCGAAGAGCTGGATATGACAGCCGAAGTGTACGATATTTTCGACACCGTCACTCACGAATATCCCGATTTCACGATAACGCTGTACGTCTGTCTCTGCCGCCGCCTTTCGGACTATAAATTAAAAGAGCACGTCCGCGTCGTGCCGCTTTCGTCCTCCGAGCTCGATCCCGCGGACTGGGCGCCCGCCGACGCGCATACCGTGTCCAAGATCAGATCTCACTTGCTTTGATCCCTTGAAAAAAGGTGAAATATTCCCGGCAAAACTCGTTTCGAGATCTGCCGGGAGATTTTTTCGTTCACTTTACGGTCTCCGCAATGATGCGGGCGACTTTGTCTATGCCGAGGCTGCTGCTTATCGTCATGTGGTAATTGCGCGTATCGCCCCACTTGGTGTAGGCGTACTTCTTATGGTAATTGGCGCGCGCCTTGTCGTTTTTCCGGATGAAGCGGCGCGCGTCCGCCTCCGTTATGTCGTGCCGCGTGCGCAGGCGGGCGACGCGTTCGTCGAGCGGCGCGTGTATGAATACGTTGAGGCAGGGGATGCCCTGTTTGGCGAGCACTTCGGCGGCGCAGCGGCCGACGATCACGCAGTTGCCGCGGCGGGAAAGATCGACTATCGCTTTGCTCTGCGCGATGAATATGCGGTCGTATATAGGCAGGAAGTGGTTGGTGCTGAACAGCCCGTAGCCGTAGATGTAGCCCGAGTAATCCAGCCCCATCGAAGTCTTGTCTTCGCTCTCGCGTATAGTCTCCACGGGGAACCCTGCGAGTTCCGCCGTAAGTTCCGCCACCGTTTTGTCGTAGCAGGGGATACCGAGCAGCTCGGCGACTTTGTGCCCTATCTCGCTCCCTCCCGAGCCGTATTCGCGGCTTATCGTTATCACCATGATATTTTCCTCCTTATCCTTATTTTTACCCTGATGTACACATATATTATAACATACGCGTGCGCGGATTTCAATACCTATGCGAAAATTCGGCGTTAAATTTTCTCACTCCACGAGGGTGCAGCCTTCGAGGGTGGGGTCCGATTCGTCGCCCTCGCCGTAACGGTCCTCGAAGCGGTAGCCTTCGGGCAGTTCGCGCGGGGAGTAGCCCGTTATCGCGCGGAACATGCGGTTGAAATTGCGTATCGTGGTAAATCCCGTTTTTATGGAGAGTTCGGTCATGGACGCCTGAGGCTCCCGCCTGAGCATCTCCACCGCGTGGCGTATACGCACGTTGTTGAGATATTGCGAGAAGGTCATGCCCATCTGTTTGTGGAACAGGCGCGAGAAGTACGCTTCGCTGAACCCCGCGAATTCGCAGGCGCGCTCAAAGGAATATTCGTAATATTTGTCCTCCACGTCGTCCAGCAGTTTTTTGAGCGTTTTCAGCCCGGCTTCGGCAGTCGGCTGTTCCGTGAGCTTTTCGTAACGCAGTACGTCGGATATCAGCAGCCGCGTGAGAGCGTTCGCCGCCTGGGCGTAAAACGGCTTTTTTTCTTTCAGCTCGCGCCGTATGTGCGAGTACGCCTCGGGTATGATGTCCGGGTGGGCGAGGACGGGGGAGGCGAGCCGCATCTTGCCCGCGGTCTCGCGCATCAGGCTCTCGTCGAATATGAATACGAGAAGGTAAGTTTCTTCCCGCGCTTTCATGTAATGTATCTCGCCGCTCTGTATGAACATCGAGCCGCCCGGAGAGAGGGTGTAGTTCTTTCCGCTGCAGAACACGTCGATGCTGCCGCGCTCGACGTATATCAGTTCGCAGTCGTAATGCCAGTGCAACAGATTGTGCGAGTTCCGGTATTTTCCGACCCACACTTTTTCGTCGCCTTCGTACTTTCTCAGTTCGTGTTTGGCGGGCATGGTAACGTACCTCCTGTGTCTAAATTATACGACGGAGGTCAATAAATGTCAATATTTTGTCAATAAATTTCTTTAATTCGGCAATTCGGTGTGTTATAATATAATCAAGAAAAAACTTAAAAGGGGGATCATGTATGATCAAGATCGATTTCAACAACGGCTGGAAATACGCGCATCTCGGCGCAGACGACTTCAAAGAAGTCACGCTTCCTCACGACGCGATGTTCTCCGAACCGCGCGGCGAAGACAACCCGAGCGGCAAGAACGGCGCATACTTCGCGGGCGCCGATTACGAGTACGTCAAGACTTTCGTGCCTGACGAGGCATGGAAGGGCGAACGCGTGTTCGTCGAGTTCGAGAGCGTTTACCGTGCGCCCGAGGTGTATGTCAACGGAGAGCTCGTCGCGAGCCGTCCTTACGGCTATCTTCCCGTGAGCGCGGACATCACCGATAAGCTCGTATGGGGCAAAGAAAACGAAGTGCGCGTCATCGCGCATAACGCCGAACAGCCGAACAGCAGATGGTACACCGGAGCGGGTCCTTACCGCCCCGCATATCTCTATGTCATGCCGAAGGAGCACATACTGCCTTACGGCGTCAGGATCAAGACCACCGATCACGAAAAGCGCGCGTTCTCGCTTTCCGTGGCGACGAACGCCGCGGGCGAGGTGAGCGCCGAGATAAAGGACGGCGGCAAAGTGCTCTGGTCGGGCAAAGCGGAAACGGACGGCTCTTCTCCCGCGCTTCTTTCGGGCGAAGTCCCGGGCGCGGAACTGTGGTCGGCGGACAGCCCGTCGCTGTACACCCTCGAGGTGAAGTTCGGCGACGACAGCCGTGAGCTGAGCTTCGGCTTCCGCACGATAGAGTGGAGCGCAAAAACGGGTATCCTTATAAACGGCAAACGCGAGCTGCTCCGCGGCGCGTGCATACATCACGACAACGGTCCCATCGGTGCGATCGCGCATCCGTTCGCCGAAGAGCGCAAGGTAAAGCTGCTCAAAGAAGCGGGTTACAACGCTCTGCGCATGGCGCACAACCCCTGCTCGAAGGCGATCCTGGACGCGTGCGACAAATTAGGCATGTATGTGCTTGACGAATACGTCGATATGTGGTATATCCATAAGGATAAGTACGACTACGCGACGTATCACGGCGATTGGTGGGAGCGCGACCTTAAAGATATCGTGGACAAGGATTACAGCCACCCGTCCGTCATCATGTATTCGACGGGCAACGAGGTCGCCGAAACGAGCGAGGAGCGCGGCATAAAACTCACCGAGGATATGACGAACTATCTCCACGAGCTGGATGACACCCGTCCCGTGACCTGCGGCGTCAACATCTTCTTCAACTTTCTCTACTCCATGGGCATGGGTCAGTACAGCGACAAGAAGGCGGAGAAGAACGCCAAGCGTCAGGCGGAACAGGCAGCCAAAAAGAAGAAGAAAAAGGCGGTGGGCAGCGAGTTCTTCAACAACCTTGCGGGACTGCTCGGCGCGGGCTTCATGAAGTTCGGCGCGACGCTCCGCGGCAGCGACCGCAAAACGCGCGACGCTTTCGCGAAAATGGACATCGCCGGCTACAACTACGGTATCAAACGCTATAAGAAGGACGTCAAAAAATATCCCGACCGTATCATCCTCGGGAGCGAGACGTTCAATGCGGACGCATATAAGTTCTGGGAATTCGCCAAGACCCATCCCGCGCTCGTGGGCGATTTTGTCTGGGCGGGCATGGATTACGTCGGCGAAGTCGGCATAGGCAGCTGGGTATACGAGGATCATACGAGCGACTTCATGGGCGGCGCCGGCTGGCTGACCGCGGGCAGCGGCAGAGTGGACATCAACGGCGGGCTGCTCGGCGAAGCGGCATACACCCGCGTGGCGTTCGAACTCGATAAGCTGCGCCTTGCGGTGATACCCGCTCACCATGCGGGCAAGAAGCATTCGCCCTCGGCATGGAAGCACACCAACTCACTGGAAAACTGGTCTTACGACGGCTGCGAAGGAGTCAGGACCAAGGCGGAGGTGTACGCCCGCGCTTACCGCGTGGAGCTTTACCTCAACGGCAAAAAGGTCGGCGGCAAAAAGCTGGGCGACGACTGCCGCGCGGTCATACCCGTGCGTTACGAACCCGGCACGCTGACCGCGGTGTCTTACGACGAAAAGGGCAACGAGATCGCCCGCACGTCGCTCGTGAGCGCGGGCAAGGATACGGTGCTCGAAACCTTCCCCGAAGAGAAGGAGATAGGCGCAGGCGACCTGGCGTACGTGCGGCTCAAATACACCGACGGAGCGGGAACGCTCAAACCCACGACGCGCAGCCGCATAACGGTGACGAACGTCGAGGGCGGCGAGCTGATCGCTCTCGGACACGCCTGCCCCTACAATCCCGACGGATTCGGCGGCAAGGATACGGATACATATCTCGGCGAGGCGCTCGCGGTAGTGCGCCCGACGGGCAAAGGAAAGATAAAAATTACGGCAGAGAGCGAATACGGCTCGGCGACGGCGGAGATCGACGTCGTATAAGAGCCGCGCGGCTCGGAGGTGACGATGCAGACAGAGATAGGCGGCAAAGAGCTGCGTGCGGTGATAGATACTTACGGCGGTAAAGTCGTCAGGCTTTACCGCCCGGGCGGCAGAGAATATATATGGGGCGAAACGTACTGCTATTGGCCGGACAGGGCGGGAGTGCTTTTCCCCACCTGCGGCAGAGTGTACGAAGAACGTATGACGTACCGCGGGAAAAGCTACCCGCTGCCGCTGCACGGCGTGGCGTATACGTCCGAGATGCGCATAGTCTCCCGCACCGACGATTCGGTCACGCTTGAACTCAAAGGCGGCGGCGACGACAAATATCCCTTTCCGTACACGCTGAGGGTGATATGGTCGGTGCGCGGGTCCGTGCTGTCGATGACCGCGGAAGCGACGAACGAAGGCGACGAGGACATGTATTGCGCGTTCGGCTTCCACCCGTGGATGAACGTGCCCATCGATCCGAGCCGCTCTTTCGAAGATTATTACGTGACTTTCCCGAACGCGGGAGATGTGCGCCGCTGCGTTATGAGCGCGGGCGTGCTTGATACCGGCGTGCGGGAAGAGTACCCGACGGACGGCGGGAAACTTCGCCTGCGTCATTCGCTGTTCGACGACGACGCGCTCATGTTGGAGGGAACGGGCGGCGTCGCGGTCATCGGTTGCGGCAGCGGCGAAGAGTACGTATTTACTTACGACAAAATGCCGTACATCGGATTCTGGCATCTCGAGAAGAAGGAAGTGCCTTTCCTTTGCCTCGAGCCCATGACGGCGCTTCCCGGCAGGGAGGGGGTCGTAGAGGATTGGAACACTCGCCCGGATATAACGAAAGTGGCTGCGGGCGGAAAAACTTATGCGCGCGCTACGCTTGAAGTGCGCAGGGGAGGAAATTAAATGACGAGAGAGGAGAACATACGGCTTTTCGAGCGGCTGTACGGAGCCGTATGCACCGACTGCTGGTCGGCTGCCGGCAGGGTGAACATAATCGGCGAGCACGTCGATTATTGCGGAGGTAAGGTGCTCCCCGCGGCGCTCAATCTGCGCTGCGAGGTGTATTCCCGGGCAAACGGGACGGACAAGATCAGGATCGCCGCGACGACGTTCAAACGCGTGGAAACGCTGGACATCGGCGCGCTGGATTCCTACCGTCATCTCGAATGGGGCAATTACCAGGCGGGAGTGGCGCACATCATGAAGAGCGAAGGGTACGGGCTCGTCGGCTGCGATCTGCTGTTCGACAGCACGGTGCCTTTCGGCAGCGGGCTTTCCAGCTCAGCGGCGATAGAAGTGGCTACCGCCGTCGCCCTCGCGGGAGTGGCGGGCGCGGAGCTCGACCCCGTAAAAGCCGCGATCATGGCGCAGCGCGCCGAGCGCGAATATTGCGGCGTGAACTGCGGCATCATGGACCAGTTCGCGAGCGCGATGGGCAAAAAGGACTGCGCCGTGCTGCTCGACTGCAAGACGCTGGATTACGAATACGTCCCGCTCGATCTCGGCGATCACGTCATGGTGATAGCGGACAGCAACAAGCGCCATTCGCTCGCGGACGGCAAGTACAACGAGCGCCGCAGCGAGACGGAAGAGGGGCTGAACGCTCTTAAACCTTTCCTCGGCGTGAGCTGCCTGGCGGAAGTCACGCCCGCGCAGTTCGACAGCTACCGTCATCTGCTCTCTCCCGTCGTGGCAAAACGGGTGGAGCACGTCGTGAACGAATGCGACAGAGTGCGCCGCGCCGTCGAGGCGTTGAAGAGCGGCGATATAGCCGCTCTCGGAAAGCTGCTCAACGAGTCCCACGCTTCGCTGTCCTCGCTGTACGAGGTGACGGGCGTCGAGCTGGATACGCTCACGGACATCGCGAGGAACGAGGAAGGCTGCATAGGTTCGCGAATGATAGGCGCGGGCTTCGGCGGCTGCGCGATATCCCTCGTGCGTAAAGACAAAGCGGCGGCGTTCGTGAAGAATGTCGGCAAAAAATACAAAAAGGCGATAGGCTACGCGCCTTCGTTCTATACTACGTTCATCGACGACGGCATAAAGCGCGAACACCTTTCGGGTCAGTATATATCCGACCTCGTGCATTACGCCGAAAAGAAACTCGGTCTTAAAAAAGAGGACCGTACTTACGCGATCAACCGCTTGCTGCGGTATATAGGCGAGGAGTCTTTCGAGGAAAAGGCGCCCTGCCTCGCCGACGGCGCTACGGCGGCTGACGTCATCCGTCCGCTCGGCGAGCTCGCTCTCGCCGCGCATCCGGGCGAGGACGAAGAGCAGGTGCAGTCCGAATTGTTTGACTGCGTGTCCCTTCCTCCTTCCGAAGTCGTCCGCTCCTTCCGCTCGCGGTACCGCCGCGATCCCGAAAAGGCGTTCGACGAATTTTACGACTACTGCGTCGCCTGCGACTACGTCAAGAGCGCGGCGATAGCCCGCAACAAGTTCTGGGTGGCGGAGGGCACGAGGCGCGAGGTGCAGGTGACGATAAACCTCTCCAAGCCCGAGAAGAACAACAAGCAGACCGCGAAGCTGCGCAACGTATCTTCGGGATATCCGAAGTGCATGATATGCGCCGAAAACGAGGGTTATGCGGGGCAGGGGCGCTGCCGTCAGACGCTGCGCACGATTCCCCTTTCCCTCGGCGGCGGGGAATGGTTCTGGCAGTTCTCGCCTTACGCGTACTTCTACCAGCACGGTATCGCGATCAACCGCACGCACACTCCCATGGTGCTGGACGACACGGTCGTGGATAAACTTGCCGACTTCGTGACTTACGCGCCGCAGTACTTTATAGGCTGCAATGCGCCGCTGCCCATAGTGGGCGGCTCCATACTCGCTCACGAGCATTTCCAGGGCGGGAAATATTTCTTCCCGATGTTCGGCTGCGGCGACCGCAAAACGTATAAGCTCGTGGGCGCGAAGGTATCCGTAGTCGATTGGTACAACAGCGTGGTATGTATCCGCACGGCGGACAGGCACAAGCTGCGCGCGCTCGGCAACCGCATAGTGCACGCGTGGAACGAATATTCCGCGCCCGAGCTGGATATCGTCGCGAACGACGGCGAGCAGCACAACACCGCGACGCTCATCATGCGCCGCGACGGCGATGACTATCTGCTTTACGCCATACTTCGCAACAACAGGTGCGACGAGCGTTACCCCGACGGTATTTTCCATGTCCATCCCGAATACATGAACATCAAGAGCGAGTCCATAGGGCTCATCGAGGCGATGGGCATGTTCATCCTGCCCGCGCGGCTCGACCGCCAGCTCGCCGAAGTGGCAAAACTTCTCACGGGCGAGCGCAAGGAGATAGGCGAGGATATCGCCGTCCATCGCGGCATGGCGCAGAAACTGATATCCGATTACGGCATGTCGCTCACGCCCGAAGAGGCGGAACGCGCGGTGCGCGGCGCGGTGGATCACGCCTGCGAATGTATACTCGGCAACACCGCGGTGTTCAAAGAGGACGAGCGCGGAGAAGCGGCGTTCGAAGCCTTCGTGCGCAAGACTTTCGATATCTGATATGTGCGGCGGGCATGCCCGCAAAGGAGAGGAGCATATGAAAACGATACTTGTTACGGGCGGCGCGGGCTTTATAGGCTCGCACACCGTAGTGGAACTGCTCGACGGCGGTTACGGCGTAGTCGTGGTCGACGACCTCGTCAATTCCTGCGAAGAGGCTCTGCGCCGCGTGCGCAAGATAACGGGGAAGGACTTTAAGTTCTATAACGCCGATGTGCGCGACCGCGAAGCGATGGAGAAGATATTCTCCGAAAACGATATCTCCGCGGTGATCCACTTCGCGGGGCTCAAAGCGGTGGGCGAGAGCTGCCGCAAACCGCTCGAATATTACGACAACAATATCTACGGCACGCTCGTGCTGCTCGAGACCATGCGCGCACACGACGTAAAGACCATCGTGTTCTCGTCGTCGGCTACGGTATACGGCGTGCCCGAGCGTCTCCCGCTCGACGAGAGTTGCCGCACGGGCGGCGTGACCAATCCTTACGGCGCGACGAAGTATTACCTCGAGGGCATACTTACCGACGTGTGGAAGGCGGATAACTCGTGGAACGTCATACTTCTGCGCTACTTCAACCCCGTGGGCGCGCACGAGAGCGGGCTCATCGGCGAGGATCCCAAGGGCATACCAAATAACCTCATGCCTTACGTCGCACAGGTAGCGACGGGCAAGCTGGATAAGATACGCGTGTTCGGCAACGATTACGACACTCCCGACGGTACGGGCGTGCGCGACTATATCCATGTCGTGGATCTCGCGCGCGGGCACATCGCGGCTCTCTCTCACGTCACAGAGCCGGGCGTGCATATCTACAACCTCGGCACGGGCAAGGGTTACAGCGTGCTCGATCTCATCCACGCGTTCGAAAAGGCATGCGGCAAAACTCTGCCTTACGAGATAGTCGCGCGCCGTCCCGGCGACGTGGACGCGAACTACGCCTGTCCGGACAAAGCCGCCCGCGACCTCGGCTGGCATGCCGAGTACGACCTCGAGCGCATGTGCGCAGACCAGTGGCGCTGGCAGTCCCGCAACCCGTTCGGTTATTCCGACAAATAAATATACGGAACGATACGGCATGAGCCGCCATGAAGAGAGCTCCTCATCAAACCGAGGGGCTCTCTTTCCGCGTATCTCGGGGGAGTCGAACCGTCATTAGTACGGATACCGACTGCCGATCCGCCCGCTCATATCCGCATTTCGGGCGAATGCTTTTTCGCCCCCCCCCGTCGGTCGGGAGCGGAAAATTCGGGTACATCGTTTTGCCGCACCCGAATTATTCGGGGACGATTTTTGCGAAAGTGCCTTAAAACGCTTTATTTATTTATCAAAATAAAGTATAATATCCGGGTAATATTCCTTTTACGTCAGGAGGGACGATAATGAAGAAGATACTTACAGCCGTTCTTTGCGCGGTACTTTGCCTCGGAACGGTCGTCGCTCTGCCTCTCGGCTTTGCCGGCTGCGGAGACGATAACACCATAGTGGTGGGTTATACGCTTTACGAGCCGATGAACTATGAAGAAAACGGCGAGCTCACGGGTCACGATACCGAGCTTGCCGAGCTTGTCCTCGGCGAAATGCTCGGCTATGATGTCGAATTTCAGATAATACAGTGGGATTACAAAGTCATGGAGCTCAATTCGGGCAATATAGACGTTATCTGGAACGGTATGACGATAACCGACGAGCTTAAAGATGCCATACTTATTTCCGACCCGTACATGGTCAACCAGCAGGTCCTCGTCGCGCCGAATGACGAGCTTGCGGATTATACCGACGCGTCCGATCTTGTCGGAGTGAAAGTCGCTGTAGAGAGCGGCAGCGCGGCTGACGCGCTTGTAACGGAGATAGAAGGCATTTCGGATAAGGACATCATGCGCGCCGAGTCTCAGTCGAAGGCTCTTATGGAAGTAAAATCCGGTGCGTCCGATGTCGCTGTCATCGATATAACCATGGCGCAGTCCATGACGGGCGAAGGAACGAGCTATGCCGATATCGGTTACAAGAATATCGGTTTCGCAGAAGAGCAGTACGGCGTCGGCGTCAGGAAAGAGGATACCGAGCTTTGCGATAAGATCAACGAGGCGCTTGCCGAACTCAAAGAGGACGGTACGCTGGACGAGCTTTACCAAAAATATCTCGGCTGAGAGGTTGACCGATGTTTGTTGAAGTAACGCTGTCGCTGCTCGAAGGCTTCGGCACGACATGCCTGATATTCATCGTTACGCTTGCGGCGTCGCTCGTGCTCGGGCTGATAATAGCTTTCGGTACGATGTCGCGCTTCAAGTGGCTGCGGGCGATACTCAAAACCGTGATCTGGATCATCAGGGGCACGCCCTTGATGCTCCAGGTCATGGTCATTTTCTACGTCCCGGGATTTGCTTTCCGCGTGACGCTTTTTCCGCGCCTCGTGGCGGTGTTTATCGCGTTCATAATCAATTATTCCTGCTATTTTTCGGAGATATACCGCGGCGGGATAGAGAGCATAAGCAAAGGACAGTATGAAGCGGGGCAGGTGCTCGGCATGACGCGAACGCAGATATTTTTCCGCGTCGTGCTCGTGCAGGTGATAAAACACATCATTCCGCCCATGTCCAACGAGATAATGACGCTCGTCAAAGATACGTCGCTCGCGCGCGTCATACTCGTAGAAGAGATCATAAAGCATGCCGAAGATTTCATCATGCGGGGCATAGTATGGCCGCTGTTTTACAGTGCGGTGTTCTACCTCGTGTTCGTCGGGGTGCTCACATTGGTGTTCAGATACGCAGAAAAGAAACTGAGTTATTTCAAGGTGTAAGCTATGGCATTTCTCGAAATAGAAAATTACAGAAAGTCCTTCGGCAGCACCGAGGTGCTCAAAGGCGTATCCTTCGAGCTGGAAAAAGGGCAGGTGCTCGCGATAATCGGTTCGTCGGGCGGCGGCAAGACGACGCTGCTCCGCTGCATAAACTTTTTGGAGACGGCGGACGAAGGCAGGCTGTACCTTAACGGCGAACTGCTTTTCGACGCGGGCGAGGAAAAGTCCCGCCGCACGCGCGACGAGGATATCCGCAAAAAGCGCCTGCACTTCGGCCTCGTGTTCCAGCAGTTCAACCTTTTCCCGCAATACAGCGTGCTCGGCAACGTAACGCTGGCGCGCCGTCTGCTCGACAGGCAGCTCGTTTCGGATAAAAAACGCGAACTCGTCGCCTCGGGCATGCGCGGCAAAGCGCTCAAAAGCGAGCTTGCCCTTTATGCAGCGGAGCTGGAAAAGCGCACGAACGCCGAGTCTCTCGCGCTCATCGAACGCGTGGGACTGTCGGATAAGCTCAACGCTTACCCCTGCGAGCTTTCGGGCGGGCAGTGCCAGCGCGTCGCCATCGCACGCGCTCTCGCGCTCACGCCCGACGTGCTCTGCTTCGACGAGCCGACCAGCGCACTCGACCCCGAACTCACGGGCGAAGTGCTGTCCGTCATACGCGGGCTCAAGAGCGGCGACCGCACGATGATAGTCGTCACGCACGAAATGGAATTCGCACGCAAGGTAGCCGACAAAGTCATTTTCATTTCCGACGGCGTCATCGAAGAAGAAGGTACGCCCGAAGAGGTGTTCGGCGCGCCCAAGAGCCCGAAGACCGTTGCCTTTCTTTCCAGGTCTGCCAAAGAGGAAGAGGCGTAGTTCGTCCGTGAGCCGCGCGCTCGGTAACGAAATTGATACGGGAGGTCTTTTGCCGACGAGCGGTCGAAAGGTCTCCCTTAAAGTTTTTCGGATGTGTATCCCGCAATGAAAGACGAAGTGAAAAAGGAAAAACGCCTGCCCGATCTCGGCAGAGATCCCGTCGGGAAGCTGGTGGCGAAACTCGCGGTGCCCGCGATAGCCGCGCAGCTCATCAACCTGCTATACAACATGGTCGACCGCATGTATGTCGCCGCGCTGCCCGGTGAGGGCACGCAGGCGCTTGCCGCGCTCGGCGTGGTGTTCCCGATAACGCTGATAGTGACGGCGTTCGGCTATCTCGTGGGTCTGGGCGGCGCGCCGATCGCGAATATGCGCATGGGCGAAGGCAAACGCGACGAGGCGAACAGAGTGTTCTGTAACGCCTTTTTGATGCTTGCCTTTTTCGGAGCGGCGCTCACCGTTGTCGTGCTCACGGCGGGCGACGCTCTTCTCGTGCTGTTCGGCGCGCCAGATGACTGCATGGAGCAGGCGAGCGGATATCTGTTCGTGTACGGCACGGGCACGCTGTTCGTGATGTTCGTCGTCGGGCTCAATCCGTACATTACGGCGCAGGGCAGGAGCGTGATGTCCATGCTTACCGTACTTCTCGGCGCCGTGCTCAATATCGCCCTCGATCCGCTGTTCATCTACGCGTTCGGCATGGGCGTGAGCGGAGCGGCTGTAGCGACCGTCATCTCGCAGGCGGCGAGCGCGGTATGGGCGCTGTCCTTCTTCTTTCGCAAAAATTCGCTTTTCCGCTTTCGCATCGGCGACATGCGCCCGCATATAAAGATAATGCTCGGTGTGCTCGCGCTCGGGCTTTCCCCGTTCATAATGACGGCTACCGAGAGCGCGGTACAGATAGTTTTCAACATAAATCTCAAATGGAGCACGGGCGGCAGCAGCGATTATACCGCGGCGCTCACAGTCATGATGAGCGCGTTGCAGATGGTGAGCATGCCGCTCAACGGGCTGGGTACGGGCGTGCAGCCGCTTGTCAGTTACAATTACGGCGCGGGCAACACGGAGCGGGTAAAGCGTGCGGTAAAGATCATCACGATAGCCGCGCTCATAGGCAGCACGAGCGTGTGGCTGCTGTCCATGCTTTTCCCGCAGCTGTATGCGTTTATTTTCAACGCGAGCGAGCCCGTGACCGCTCTCGTGAAAAAGTATACGCCGTTCTTCATGATGGGCACGATAATGTTCTTTGCGCAGATGACGCTTCAGAATACGTTCGTTGCTCTCGGACAGGCGAAGATATCCATATCCCTCGCATGCCTGCGCAAGATCGTATTGCTCATCCCGCTGTGCTTCATACTGCCGAACTTTCTCGGCGCGTTCGGCGTGTTCCTCAGCGAGGGGATAGCGGATATAACGGCGGGCATAATTACCGCCGCGGCGTTCTTCATCCGCTTCCCGCGCTTGCTCGATAAACGCGAAAAACGAATAAATTAAAAGTTTATTAGAATTTCCCAAACCTCTTGAAAATTCACGGCGGATGTTCTATAATGTATTCGGATCTTAAATACGTCTTGCGTTTTTGCGGACATTATAGGAGGTATGAGATATGTTTATCGGTGCGATCGGCGCGTCCGAAATAACCATCATAATTTGCAGCGTCATCGCTGCGGTGCTCGTCGTTGCTGCCATCGTCGTTTCCGTAGTTTCGGGAAAGGATAAAAAGAAGGACGACGAGAGTGGCGAAAATGCGGAGGGGAGCCTTCCGCCCGAACCCGAAGCAGAGCTGTCGGAAAAGGGCGAGGGAACTGCCGATGAAACTACGGCGGTCGAAGCGCCCGCACCGCGCGGCGAACAGCCTACGCCCGAACCCGAATCCGAGCCGGAGCCTGCGCCCGAACCGGAGCCGGAGCTTACGCCCGAGCCCGAATCCGAGCCGGAGCCTGCGCCTGCACCCGAACCGGAGCCCGAACCCGAGCCCGAACCCGCTCCGGCGGTAAGCGAAGCTGCCGCGGCGGCGGCAGAAACGACGGAAGAAGTTCCCGCGCCCAAACCCAAGCGTACCCGCACCGCAAAGCCCAAAACGGAAGAAGCGGGCGAGGAAGCACCTAAACCCAAGCGTACCCGCACCGCAAAACCCAAAACGGACGAAGCCGGCGAGGAAACGCCTAAGCCTAAGCGCACGAGGACGGCTAAGCCCAAAACGGACGAAGCGAGCGAGGAAACGCCCAAGCCCAAGCGTACCCGCACCGCAAAACCCAAAACGGACGAAGCCGGCGAGGAAACTCCCAAACCCAAACGCACGCGCACGGCTAAGCCCAAGACGGACGAAGCGGGCGAGGAAAAGCCGAAACCCAAGCGTCGCAGCGCTCCGCCCAAGCCCAAGAAGCAGGAGATAGAACCGCAGGCGGTAGTGACCGCCGCCGAAGTGACGGAGATCGCGGACGAAGCCGCCGTGCGCGTGATAAAGCGCGAGACCGCCGTACCGAAAAAGCGCGACGGGCTGCGCAGCGTGGTCAACGTAGATACGCTCTCGCAGAATTACGCGGCGGGTGACGAGGTCACGCTTGAGAGCCTTATAGATAAAAAGCTCGTGCAGCCGAGCACGGTATTCGTCAAGGTGCTGGCGCGCGGGCAGCTGGATAAGCCGCTCAAAGTGCATGCCGACGACTTCTCTCTGGACGCCGTTAAGATGATCGCCGTCACCGGCGGCGAAGCGATAACGCCCGAAAAAGATTAGCCGGCGCACTGTGAACGTCCGGCAGATGCGAATAAGCGACTTTGCGGTCCGCAAAGTCGCTTATTCGTTGTCGTGCGTCTGCGTTCATGCGGAATTCCGTCGTTTGTCCCGAAAAGACGGGGCGGACGGATGCGCGCTTTCGGAAAGAGAGGACGGGCGAGAGATGCGCGAGAAGCGGAAAGAAACGTGCTTAAATATTTTTCGGAATAAAATGTCTTGACGATTATACCTTAACTGTGCTATAATAACCGATATGAGCGAAGAAAAGCTGCTTGAACTGAAGAGATTTTTCGAAGGCGACAAGTTCGTCGGGCTTGCGGGGATAGAGATCGCCGAAGTGACGGACGACAGCGCCACGGTGACTGCGGATATCGGACCCGAGCATCTCAATGCCGCCGGCGCGGTGCAGGGCGGTATGCTTTACACCCTTTCCGATTTCGCTTTCGCGGTCCTCTCCAATTCGCTCCACCCCGTGACGGTCACTCAGTCCGCGACCATTACGTACATACGCGCGGCGCGTACCGAAAAAGTGTGCGCTACGGCGCGCGAGATAGTGCGTTCGGGTCACAACTGCGTAGTGGAAGTCGTTGTGCGCGACGCGGAAGGGACGATAGTCTGCACGGGCAGCTTCAACGGATTCATAAGCAGCAAATAACGTACAACGGGAAGTGGATGATGAATATCTACGATGTCAAACACGAGACGATGAGCCGCAACGAGCTTAAAAGTTTACAGCTTTCGCGGCTTAAAGAGATCGTTACTTACGCTTACGAGCGCGTACCCTTCTATAAGAAGAAGTACGACGAAGCGGGCGTAAAGCCTTCCGACATAAAAACGCTGGAAGACATACAAAAGCTGCCTTTCGTGACGAAAGCGGATCTGCGCGAGAACTATCCTTACGGGTTCCTCGCGGTACCCGTGAGCGAGCTTGCGCGTATACATGCGTCCAGCGGGACGAGCGGCAAACCCACCGTGGTGGCGTATACAAAAGAGGATATGGAAAACTGGACGGAATGCGTCGCGCGCCTCGTCGTGGCTGCGGGCGGCCGTTCGGACGACATCGTGCAGATATGCTTCGGTTACGGTCTGTTCACTGGAGCGCTGGGGCTCCACCAGGGCTGGGAACGCATAGGCGCGGCGGTGATACCCGCGTCCACGGGAAACAGCGAGCGCCAGCTCATGCTGATGAAAGACCTCGGTGCGACGGCGATAGTCGCGACCCCGTCTTACGCTCTCCACCTCGCAGAAGTCATGGAGAAGTCGGGCATGAAGCCTGAGGACTTCAAACTGCGCGTGGGCATGTTCGGCAGCGAGGCGAGTTCGGAGGAGATGCATCGCGAACTTGCGGAAAAACTGCATCTTTTCCCGACGGACAACTACGGACTCAGCGAACTCATAGGCCCCGGCGTATCCGGCGAGTGCGAATACAAGTGCGGCATGCACATCAACGAAGATCATTTCTATCCCGAGATAGTGGATCCCGCTACTCTGGAGCCGACCGACGGCTCGGACTACGGCGAACTCGTGCTGACGTCGCTCACCAAAAAGTCCATGC